>Ga0081539_10001228_pt1 | contig 45804 bp, 37 predicted proteins | sample TabmetS4T2R2_FD_71023 | JGI IMG/M metagenome (GOLD analysis project Ga0081539, IMG submission 71023) | Tabebuia heterophylla rhizosphere microbial communities from the University of Puerto Rico - S4T2R2 | ecosystem: Host-associated > Plants > Roots > Rhizosphere ... | reverse complement strand
TTATTCATCTCCACCCGGGGGGGGGGCAGGAACAACCCCTGCCCCTACAGCACGCGAGCGGGCCGCGGACAAGCCCTGCCCCTACAGTCTGCACGAGCGCAACTGTTTTCAAACAGGCTCTCGGTAGAAAAGCATTTGCTTGACGAGTCGCCCGCGTGTCAGAGTCTGTCCCGCCCGGCGGAGTTTACTGGCTACTGACTACTGGCTACTGGCTACTTCTTTCCGATGCCCTACGAACTCTTTCTCGCGCTGCGTTACATGCGCGCGCGCCGCGGGCGTCGCGTGGCGCGTTGGACTGCGCTGGCGGCGGTCGTCGGAATCGCTTGCGGCGTGGCGGCGCTGACGGTCGCGTCCGCGCTCGCCAACGGATTCCGCGACGAGTTGCGCGACAAAATCCTTCGCGGCACGGCGCACGTCACGCTCTCGCGCACGGACGCCGCCGGGCTGGAAGACGCGCGGCGCGTGGCCGCGCGCGTGCGCGAGGTGGAGGGAGTTACGGACGCGACGCCTACGGCCTACGAGGGCGCGCTGCTCACGGGGCCGCGCGGCGCGGCCTACACGATGCTTCGAGGCGTTGACGCGCAAGGCCAGAGAGAGCGCGCCGAACTCCAAAGCACGCTCACGAAGGGCACGCTCGACGCGCTTTTTCAGACGGAGACTCAACGTGACGCGCCCGCGCCCGTCCTTCTCGGCGAAGAGTTGGCGAAACAGACGGGCCTCACGGAGTTGGGCGACGAGGGCTGGGTCTTGACGGGCGAGACTGCGAGCGCGCAGTCAAACTCAACGACGATTTCGTCGTCAAACACAACGCCGGGCGCGGCTTCAGACACGAACGCCTTCGTGCCGCGCGCGCGCCGCGTGCGTGTGGCGGGCGTGTTCCGTTCGGGGCTTTACGAATACGATTCGGCTTGGACTTACCTCTCGCTCGAAGAGACGGCGCGGGTCGTGGGCGGCGCTAGTCAGACCGTCATAAGCGTCGAGGCGCGCGACATCTACGCCTCGTCGGACGTTGCGCGCCGCGCGCGCTCGGCTTTGGGCGAAGGCTGGACTGCTGTTGACTGGCGCGACGCAAACCGTCCGCTCTTCGACGCGCTCGCGCTCGAACGACGCACGGTTACGCTCATCATCATGCTCATCACGATAGTCGCCGCCTTGAACATCACGACGACGCTCGCGCTCGTCGTCGTCGAACGACGCGCCGACATCGCCGTTCTCGTCGCGCTCGGCGCGCGCGCGCGCAGCGTCACGCTCGTCTTCATGTTTGAGGGCGCTCTAATAGGCGCTGCCGGAGCAATCGCGGGAGTCGCCTTCGGAGTGGCCGCGTGCTTCGTCGCCGACCGCTTCCAATTAGTCAGTCTTCCGGCTGACGTGTATTCGCTCGCGTCCGTGCCGCTCCACCCGCACGCTTGGGACGTTCTACTGACCGCGCTCGCGGCCTTCGCCGTGAGCCTTCTGGCGACCGTCTATCCCGCGCGTCAGGCGGCGCGCGTGCGCCCGGCGGAGGTTCTTCGTTACGAATGACACTCGTCGTCGAAGACGTTCGCAAATCGTTCCGCGACCCGGCGGGCGGCGCGTTGGAGGTTCTGCGCGGCGTGTCGTTCGAGTTGCGCGCTGGGGAAATGGCGGCGGTCGTGGGCGCGTCGGGCGCGGGGAAGACGACGCTTCTGCAAGTGCTCGGCGGATTGGAAGCGGCGGACGCGGGGCGCGTCAGCCTCGGCGAGTTTGACGTGACGCGCGCGTCCGTCGCGGAGCTTGCGCGTTGGCGCGGGCGAGAGGTCGGGTTCGTCTTTCAGTTTCATCATCTGTTAGCAGACCTTTCCGCCGAGGAGAACGTCGCGCTCCCGCTTCTGGTAGCGCGGCGCGGCGCGCGCGAGGCGAGGCGCGCGGCGCGCGAGATGCTCGAACGCGTCGGGCTGGCGGCGCGCGCACGTCACGCGGCGGGCGAGCTTTCGGGCGGCGAGCAGCAGAGGGTCGCCGTCGCGCGCGCGCTCGTCGCGCGTCCGCGGCTCGTGCTCGCAGACGAGCCTACGGGCAACCTCGACGCGCGCACGGCAGATGAAGTGGGCGCGCTCCTCTTCCGTCTGTGCCGCGAACTGCGCGCCCGCGTCCTCGTCGCAACGCACAACGAGCGGCTCGCCGCATCTTGCGACCGCGTGCTCGCCTTGAGCGACGGAAGGATTGAAGAGGCTAGAGACTAGGGACTAGAGGCTAGTTGAAAGCCGACACTTAGAGTACCCCTTGAGAAAAACGAGCAACGCGATAAGCGCAAAAACTAGCCTCAAGCCTCTAGTCTCTAGCCTCTGACTTTTAATCTGACAGACGCACGTCGTTTCAGTTATAATGCGCGCGGGCGTGGGTCGGGCGGCCCGTAGGGAATTTGAGGAGGCCGCGCGACGACGCACGAAGTCTTCATCGTTCGGTCGGAAATTCTTTCTTATGTTTGAGCGATACACGGAGAAGGCGCGGAGAGTTATCTTCTTCGCGCGATACGAAGCCTCTCAGTTTGGCGCGCCCGCAATCGAGCCGGAGCACCTTCTCTTGGGCCTCATGCGCGAGGACAAGACCCTTACGGCGCGCTTCCTTCAGCGCGCGCAGACCTCTCTGGAAAACATACGCAAGGAGATCGAGGGCCGCGCGCCCCTGCGCGAGAAGATTTCCACCTCGGTCGAACTTCCCCTCGCGCCCGAAACCAAGCGCGTGCTCGCATACGCGCACGAAGAGAGCGACCGACTCCAACACCGGCACATCGGCACGGAACACCTTCTGCTCGGACTCCTACGCGAAGAGCGTTCGATGGCCGCCGAGATTTTGTACGAGCGCGGGCTTCGTCTGAACGCGGTGCGCGAGGAGGTTTCGCGGCAGTCGGGCAACGACCCGCGCGCCGCTCAGAAGAAGGAGACGCCGCACCTCGCCGAGTTTTCGCGCGATTTGACGGACGATGCCGCGAACGACAAACTCGACCCGCTCGTCGGGCGCGAGAACGAAATCGAACGCGTCGTCCAAATTTTGTGCCGCCGCACGAAGAACAACCCCGTGCTCATAGGCGAGCCGGGCGTCGGCAAGACGGCAATCGTCGAGGGCTTGGCGCAACGAATCGTGCGCGGCGAAGTCCCTTCGTTTCTTGAGAACAAGCGGATACTCTCGTTAGACCTGTCGCTCATCGTCGCCGGGACGAAGTATCGCGGGCAGTTTGAGGAACGACTCAAGCAGATAATGCGCGAGTTGGTCGAAAACCCGCAGTACGTCGTCTTCATTGACGAGCTTCACACGCTCGTCGGCGCGGGCAGCGCGGAAGGCTCTCTCGACGCCGCGAACATCTTGAAGCCAGCGTTGTCGCGCGGCGAGATTCAGTGCATCGGCGCGACCACGCCCGCCGAGTTTCGCAAGTCAATCGAGAAAGACCGCTCGCTCGAACGACGCTTTCAGGCCGTTAAAGTTCCGCCGCCTTCGGAAGACGAAGCGATACGCATACTTCACGGCGTCCGCGAGCGCTACGAGGCTTTCCATCAGGTTCGCTACACGGACGAGGCGACCGAAGCCGCCGTCTACCAGTCGAACCGGTACATCCCCGACCGCTTCCTGCCAGACAAGGCGATTGATGTGATTGACGAGGCCGGGGCGCGCGTCAAACTACGCACGCGCCGCGACGCGCCCGCGCACACCGACGACTTGTACGACGAGCGCGGCGGCTACTCGCGCGGCTCGTCGTTCTCGGCTTCCGCGCTCGCCGAAGCCGACGAGGAGATGCTGACGCCCGTCGAAGTGACGCGCGACGACATCGAAGAAGTCATAGCGCGTTGGACAGGCATCCCCATCACGTCGCTCAAGGAAGAGGAGCAGCAGAAGCTCCTGCGCATCGAGGAGGAACTGCGCTTCCGCGTCATCGCGCAGCGCCCGGCAATCTCCGCGCTCGCGCGCTCCATACGACGCTCGCGCGCCGGACTGAAGAACCCGCACCGGCCCGTCGGCTCGTTCCTCTTCTTAGGCCCGACGGGCGTCGGAAAAACGGAAGTCGCGCGTTCGCTCGCAGAGTTCCTTTTCGGCTCGGAGCGTTCGATGATTCGCTTCGACATGTCGGAGTTCATGGAGAAGCACTCGGTCTCGAAGCTCATCGGCTCGCCTCCGGGCTACGTCGGGCACGAAGAGGGCGGGCAGTTGACCGAACGCATCAAGCGCTCGCCTTACTCGGTTCTCCTGTTCGACGAAATTGAGAAGGCGCACCCCGACATTTTCAACGTGCTGCTTCAAGTTTTCGAGGACGGCATACTGACCGACGCGTTAGGCAACACGATTGACTTCAAGAACGCCATCATCATCATGACCTCGAACATCGGCGCGCGCTTCATACAGAAGAAGGGCACGATGGGCTTCCAAGCCAACCCCGACGCCTCGCGCGAGAAGATGGAAGAGATGGTGATGAACGCCGTGCGCCACACCTTCAACCCGGAGTTCATCAACCGCCTCGACGAGATAATCATCTTCGACCAGTTGCTTGACGACGAGTTGCTTGAGATTGTCGGCCTACAGGTCGAGCAGTTGAACAAGACCCTCAGGCGTCGCGGCCTCGAAGTCCGTCTGACCGGTGAGGCCAAGCGCTGGATAGTCGAGAAGACCTGCGCCGACCGCTCCTACGGCGCGCGCCCCTTGCGACGCGCGCTCCAGAAGTACGTCGAAGACCCGCTCTCGGAGGCGCTCATTCAAGGCACGCTCGGCGACTCGACGGTCGTCGAAGTCTTCCCCGAAGGCAACGAACTGGGCTACCGCCCCGCGCTCGTCGAAGAGACGGGCGACGCGCTGCTGATTCACTAATAGAGACTAGAGACTAGAGACTAGAGACTAGAGACTAGAGACTAGAGGCTAGTTGAAAGCGTGTGCTCTTAACTAGCCCCTAGCCTCTAGTCTCTAGTCTCTAATTTTGTTTCGTGCATCTTTTCGCCGCGCGGCTTCATCAATGTCAGGTTCTGTTGTAATCTAGCGTGCAAAGTTTGCTAGTCGGGAAAAGCAATAATTAAAGAGGAGCGAGTTGTGATGAAGTTGAAAACTCTTTCGGCGTGTGCGCTCGTCTGCGCGTGTTGGCTGGCGATGCCGGCGGGCGTGGCGGCGTCGGCGCAGAACAATAAGGGCGCGCAGTCGCCCGCGAAGGTTTCGGGCGGCGAGCGCGACGCGGCTGTGAAGGTTAACAAGGCGAAGGGCGCGGAGGCGAAGTTGCAGGCCGCCGCCGAGTTCATACGCAAGTATCCGCAGAGCAGCCTGCGCCCGCAGGTGGCCGGAGTCGTCCTCAACGAAATCAACTCCACGCAGGACGTTGACTTGAAGGTCTCGCTCCTCAAGACCTATCTCGACTTCTTCCAAAGCCCTTCGGAGATGGAACAGGCCAACGGCATGTTGCTCGACATCTACATCCGCTCAAACCGCGCGGCTGACGCCTTGAGCGCCGGCTCCGGCTGGCTCGAAAAGCACCCCGACGACATCCCGACGCTGCGCAACCTCACGATACTCGCCGCCGCCGAGTCAATCAAAGGTAACGTCACGCTCGCGCCGCAGGGACTCAAGTACGGCGCTCACGCCATCGAACTTCTCGAAGCCGACAAGAGGCCGGAGACGGTGGACGCCGCGAAGTGGCCGCAGTACAAACACGACGCGCTCGTCTCGCTCTACCGGGAGATGGGCGTGCTCTCCTACACGACGGGCGACAAAGCCGCGGCGCTCCCGCGCTTCGAGAAGGCAGCCGAACTCAATTCAACAGACCCCGGCGTCTATCTCATCCTCAGCGAACTGACCTACAACAAGTACGCGGCCCTCGCCGCCAAGTATCAGGCCGCGCCCGCCGGGCCGTCTAAAGACGAGATGCTCAAGCAGGTCGAATCCTCGCTCGACCGCGTGATAGAAGCCTACGCGCAGGCCATAGCCATAACCGACGGCAACGCGCAATACCAGCAGGCCAACACAGTCATGCGGCAAGACCTCGAGAAGTATTACAAGTTTCGCCACAAGAACTCGACCGACGGCCTACAGCAGTTGATTGACAAGTACAAGAAGCCAGCGACGCAGTAAGACGAATGCGGAATGCGAAATGATGAGTGATGAATTAAGACGGCGTCCGTCTTAACATTCATCACTCATCATTCCGCATTCATCATTTTCTTTTCCCTTCCCACATCCCGCGCGCTGAGATATACTCCGACGCTCCGACCCGTTAGCTTCACACACGTTTCGCCCCGTCGGAAGTGTCGCACGCAATCCGCCTCGCCTTTCTGTATCGTCGGCGTTCGCCAAAACGCCTTAACCGGGTAACTTACCCGTAGGAGAATCTCACCATGCTTACAAACACGTCGCGCAAAATCTTCTTGAGCATCTTTCTCGTCGCGCTCGCCGCGCTCGCGCCCCTTCAAACCGCCGCCGCCGACTTCAAGCGCGAAGTCATCTACCAGATAATCACCGACCGCTTCTTCGACGGCTCGACCTCCAACAACAACCCCTCGCAATCGTCCGGCCTCTACGACTCGACCAAGACCAACTGGCGCGCATACTGGGGCGGCGACCTCGCAGGTATCCAACAAAAAATGTCTTACCTCGCCGGACTCGGCGTCACAGCCATCTGGATTTCGCCGCCCGTTGACAACCTCAACACAAACATCCCCGACGGCAACGGCAACCCGACCGCCCCCTACCACGGCTATCAGGGCCGCGACTTCAAACGCGTCGAAGAGCACTTCGGCAACACCTCAAACACTTGGACTGACTTCGACAACCTCGTCACGGCGGCGCATTCAAACGGCATCAAGGTCATCATTGACTTCGCGCCCAACCACACGACGCAGGACAACGCCGGAGAGTTCGGCGCGTTTTATGACAACGGCACTTTCGTCGGCAACTACACCAACGACACCAACGGCTACTTCCATCACAACGGCAACATCTCGAACTGGGACGACCGTTATCAAGTTCAATACTACGCGCTCTTCGATCTCTCCGACCTCAACCAAGAGCACGCCACAGTTGACGGCTACCTCAAGGCCGCCGCTCAACTCTTCCAACAGCATGGTGTTGACGGCTTCCGCATAGACGCCGTCAAGCACGTCACTTGGGGCTGGGAGTACAGTCTCGCCAATTCGATCTACACCAACGGCGACAGCTTCCTCTTCGGCGAGTGGTATCAAGGCAACACTTCCGACCCGCTCTACCACGACTCCTACAAGTTCGCCAACCGCAGTGGCATCTCTCTGCTCGACTTTCCCTTGAACGCGGCCATCCGAAACGTCTTCGCCTCGAACGCGAACTTCTCCGACATTGACACGGTGATCTCGACCGAAGGCAACAACTTCACTTGGAAAGAAGACCTCGTCACCTTCATTGACAACCACGACATGTCGCGCTTCCTCTCCGCCAACAACAACCAGAACCGTCTCCACGAAGCGCTCGCCTTCATACTCACCGCGCGCGGCATCCCCTGCATCTACTACGGCACGGAGCAGTATCTACACAACGACACCTCCGGCGGCACAGACCCCTACAACCGCCCGATGATGAACTCATTCTCAACCTCTACGACCGCCTACACGCTCACAAGCCGTCTCTCCACACTTCGCCGCAGCAACCCCGCCGTCCCCTACGGCTCGATGTCGCAGCGCTGGATTAACTCGGACGTCTATATCTACGAGCGCAAGTTCTACGGCTCGGTCGTCCTCGTCGCAATCAACAAGAACGAAACGACCGCTTATAACATCACGGGCCTCAACACATCTTTGCCCGCCGGAACTTACAGCGACTACCTGACCGCGCTTCTCGGCGGCTCGTCAATTACGGTGAGTTCCGGCACGGGCGGCAACAATCCCGTCACGGCCTTCTCGCTCCCCGCGCACACGGTCGCCGTCTGGCAGTTCACCGAAAGCTCGGCGACGCCGCAAGTCGGCTCAATCGGCCCGACCGCCGCTCAGCCGGGCGTTAAAGTCACAATCGGCGGACGCAACTTCGGCGCGACGCAAGGCAGCGGGAGCGTCAAGTTCGGCACGACGACGGCGACGATTGTCTCTTGGTCTGACACGCAGATAGTCGCCACCACTCCGTCCGTCTCCAACGGCAGCTACAACGTGACCGTCACGAAGAACGGCGGCGCGGTCTCAAACGGCATACAGTTCACTGCCTTGACGGCCAAACTCATCCCCGTCACCTTCACCGTCTATAACGCCAGCCCGACGCAGGTGGGCGACTACATCTTCCTGACGGGCAACACGGTCGAGTTGGGCAACTGGGCTACGACTTGGGACGGCGCTGTCGGCCCGATGCTCGCGCCCAACTACCCGAACTGGTTCATCAACGCCAGCGTCCCCGCCGGACAGACAATCCAGTTCAAGTTCATCAAGATAGCCTCCAACGGCTCGGTCACTTGGGAGGCGGGCGCAAATCACACCTACACAGTCCCGACGACCGGCACGGGCTTCGTCAACGTCAACTGGCAATACTGACGACGGACACGCTTCGTTGAAAAAACTGTAGGGGCAGGGCTTGTCCCTGCCCGCTTTGCTTCACAAATATGGCCGAGGAAGCTTACACGAGACGTGACAGCCTACGCCTGCGCGGTTTCGACTACACGTCAAGGCGCATCTACTTTGTCACCATCGTCGCCGCCAAGAGACGAACTGTTTTTCTAAATCAGCGGCTCGCCGACGCCGTAATCGAATCTCTTCATGTCTTGCGCCAGAAGATGAAGTTCTATGTTTATGTTTACTGTTTGATGCCGGATCACTTTCACGCGCTCATTGGTCTGGGCGAATCGGGAAAATCGCTTGGTGAAATCTGTGGAGCATTCAAAAGCCTTTCGACGCGCGCTTTCTGGCGCTGGAACGAGGGCAAACTCCGGCAGCGGCAGTATTTCGATCATATCGTTAGGAACGAGGATGACTTCTTCGACTGTGTGAGTTACATCAAGATGAATCCTGTAAGAAAACGTCTGGTCGAACAGTGGGAACAATGGCCTTATACGGGGAGGCCGGATCACTTGAGTTGAAAGACTTTATTAACAGCGGCGGGCAGGGACAAGCCCTGCCCGCCTACAGATTCATGCGCGTTTTAATTTGCCTGCTGGTTAATTGAGGCGGAACGATGAAGAGGTTTTTAACTATCTGCGTGCTGGCCTGCGCGTCGGCGCTCGTCGCTCCGCGCGCGCCGTGCATCGCGCGGGCACAGGGCGCGCTGTCAACGTCGAAGGCGGACGACAAGCAGAAGGCGAACGCGGAGGCTCTGAAGGTTTACGCGGGGCGCTACGAACTTGAGGTCGGCTTGATTCCAATCTCGACGCTCGACGTTTCCTTGTCGGAAGGCGAGCTTTGGATGAAGCCTTCGGTCGTGAAGAAGCGTAGGCTTCTGCGCAAGAGCAAGACGACTTTCCTCGACGAAGTAGAAGGCACGAGGGTCGTCTTCAACAAAGACGAAGAGGGACGCGTCGTCAGTCTCACGTTCATGTACGAGGGCGAGCCTTACACGGCGCGGCGCGTTGAGTTGCCGGCGCCGAGTTTGAAGGGAAGCGTGACGTTTCGTCTTAAAGGCCACGCGGACGCAAGCGTTGTCGCGCTCGCGGGCAGTTTCAACAACTGGAATCAGTCGCAACTCCTCTTCGGGCGCGAGGGCGGCGAGTGGGTCTGCCGAATAGACCTCGACCCCGGCATCTACCAATACAAATTCGTCGTTGACGGCAACTGGACGCTCGACCCTTCAAACTCTCAGACGGTCGAAGACGAAGCGGGCAACGTCAACAACCTCATCGAAATCAAGCCACGCTGAGTTTCAATCCTTCAAGCGTCCCGCGTGATTTGAGATTCGCCGACACCTGTCGTAGTGTGTAACCACACGTCAAAAATCACACGAAGGACTTCAACGAAGCAATGAGCACGCAGCCCAACAAAATCATCTACTCGATGGTCGGCGTCAGTCGTCATTACGACAAGCGCGCCGTCCTCAAAGACATTTATCTCTCTTACTTCTACGGCGCGAAGATAGGCGTCATCGGCCTGAACGGGTCGGGCAAGTCAACGCTGCTGCGCGTCATCGCGGGCGCGGACAAGAGTTTCACGGGCGAGACCGTGCTTTCGCCCGGCTACACGGTCGGATACCTTGAGCAAGAACCACAACTCGACGAGTCGAAGACTGTGCGCGAGACGGTTGAGGAAGCGGTCGCGGAGACCGTGAGTCTTCTCAAAGAGTTCGACGAGATAAACGCGCGATTCGGCGAGGAGATGCCGGACGAAGAGATGACGCGGCTTCTCGAACGTCAGGGCGAAGTTCAAGAGAAGCTCGACGCGCGAGACGCTTGGGACTTGGACTCGCGGCTTGAGATGGCTTTGGACGCGCTGCGCTGCCCGCCGGGCGAGACGCCCGTGAAAGTGCTTTCGGGCGGCGAGCGTCGTCGCGTCGCGCTCTGCCGTCTGCTTCTGCAAAAGCCCGACATACTTCTCTTGGACGAGCCTACGAATCATTTAGACGCCGAGTCGGTCGCTTGGCTCGAACAGCACTTGCAGCAGTACATGGGAACGGTCATCGCCGTCACGCACGACCGATACTTCCTCGACAACGTCGCCGGGTGGATTCTCGAACTCGACCGCGGCGAGGGCATTCCGTGGAAGGGCAACTATTCGTCTTGGCTCGAACAGAAACAGGAACGCCTGCGGCGCGAGGAGAAGCAAGAGAGTGAAAGACAGAAAACTTTAGAACGCGAACTCGAATGGATTCGCATGGCCCCCAAAGCCCGACGCGCGAAGGGCAAGGCGCGCATCAACTCCTACGAGGCGTTGCTCTCGCAAGAGACTGAAAGGCGCGCGCGTGAGCTTGAGATTTACGTACCGCCCGGCCCGCGCCTCGGCCAAGTCGTGATTGAGGCCGACTCGGTGTCGAAGGCTTTCGGCGAACGACTGCTCGTTGAAGGCATGACGTTTAGTCTGCCGCCCGGCGGCATCGTCGGCGTCATCGGCCCGAACGGCGCGGGGAAGACCACTCTGTTTCGGATGATTACGGGCGAGGAGCAACCGGACGCGGGCACGATTCGCGTCGGCGAGACTGTGCAACTCGGCTACGTTGACCAGTCGCGCACGCTCGACCCGGACAAATCAATCTGGGAGGAGATTTCCGGCGGCCAAGACACAATCAAACTCGGCACGCGCGAAGTCAACTCGCGCGCTTACGTCGGTCGCTTCAACTTCTCAGGCTCAGACCAGCAGAAGAAGGTCGGCGCGCTTTCGGGCGGCGAGCGCAACCGCGTCCACCTTGCGAAGATGTTGAAAGAGGGCGCGAACGTTTTACTTCTCGACGAGCCGACGAATGACCTCGACGTGAACACGATGCGCGCACTCGAAGAAGCGCTTGAAAACTTCGCGGGCTGCGCCGTCGTCATCAGCCACGACCGGTGGTTCTTAGACCGCGTCGCCACGCACATACTTGCGTTTGAGGGCGACAGCCGCGTCGTCTGGTTCGAGGGCAACTTCTCCGACTACGAGGAGGACAAGCGCGCTAGATTAGGCGACGCAGCCGCGCAGCCGCACCGAATCAAGTACCGTCAGTTGACGCGCGGCTGATAGCGAAGACGGAAGCGCCGGGCGTACAATGCCGGTCAGAGGTGAAGCCATGACGAAACAGGTCGAAGCCGTCTATGAGCAGGGCCGCCTGCGTCCGCTCGAACCGCTCGAACTGCCCGAAGGCGCGCGTCTGAGCATCATCGTCGTGACGCGCGAGGAAGCGTGCGCACGCACAACGCCCGCCGAGACGCTGGCCGAGATAGCCGCACTTCCTTTAGAAGGCGCGGGCGAAGAGTTCTCAGGCCGTGACCACGACGTAGTTTTGTACCCGCGAAAGTAGCCGCATGATCTTCGTTGACACCGGCGCGTGGTTCGCCGCCGCCGTCCCTTCAGACCCGAGTCACTCCGCCGCCTCTCAGTGGCTCGCAATCAACACCGAACCCCGTCTGACCACGAACTACAATAAAAAGCGAGGAGGCTTCAAAAGCAGTGAAGGCAACTTGGAAGGGCGCGTTGCTCGCGGAGAGCGACGAGACGGTCGTGGTGGAGGGCAATCATTACTTCCCGCCCGGTTCTGTGAGGCGCGAGCACTTGCGCGAGAGCGCGACGCACACGCGTTGCCCTTGGAAGGGCGAAGCGAGTTATTACGACGTGACGGTGGGCGGCGAAGTCAACCGCGACGCGGCTTGGTTCTACCCGCAGCCGAAGGACGCGGCGCGGCGGATTAAAGACCACGTCGCGTTCTGGCGCGGCGTGAAGGTTGAGTAGCAGGCAAACTCAGGGAGTGAAGCGACGGACGCGATTGTGAGAATGAAGAAACGGACGCCGATGAAGAACGCGGATGAATGACGCGGATGAATAAACGGATGAAGTCGGTCGCTAATCGCAGTCGCCTCGCGCGTCGCAGTCGCCTCGCGTGCGTCGCGCTTGCCGTCGTCGTCTGTCTCGCGTCGTCCGGCGCAAGCGAAGCCGTCGCGCAGCGCCGGCGCGCGTCGAAGAGGCCCGCGCGCGGGGGCGTGGCGGTGAAGGGAACGGAGAAGTCGTCCGTGCCCGCATCCGTGCCCGCGGTTTGGCGCGCGGCGGTCGAAGCGATAAGCGCCGACGAGATGCGCGGACACCTTGCGTTCCTCTCCTCCGATTTGCTCGAAGGGCGCAAGACGCCCTCGCGCGGTTTGGACATCGCCGCCGAGTACATCGCCGCGCAGTTTCGCGGCGCGGGACTCGAACCCGCGGGCGACGACGGATACTTCCAGACCGCCGCTTGGTCGCTCGCCTCGCGCGACCCGCGCGGCTTACAGTTGAACTTAGCGGTCGAGGGCGGCGGCAGTCTCAACGTGAAGCCGGAGCAATTAAGCCTCGGCTTCAACGTCGCGGGCCTCCAACTCTGGACGCTCGAAACAGAACTCACGCTCGACGGCGCAGGGATTTTCAAAGTTGATTACGCGGACGCCGCCGCACTCACGCGCGAACAGTTGGCGGGCCGCGTCGTCATCACGGAGTTTCCCGCCATCCCGCGCGGCGAACGCCAACGCGCGCTTCAACTCTTGCGCGAGGAGAATGCTTTTCTGGCTCGCATGCGCGCGCTCGGCTCGCCGCTCGTCGTCGCGTTCGACCACGCGGGAGCGCGTCGCTTGAGCGCGACGCAGCCGCGCCTCGTTGACCCTGAGTCAGCCGCCGCCGCGTCGCCCTTCGGCGCGGAGCCGACCGCGCCGCTCGTGGTCGTTTACGGCGATGACGCGGCGCGCTTCTTCGACGCTTTGAGCGCGGGCGCGAAAGCGGCGACGCTCAACTTCCACGCGCCCGCGGTCGCGCAGACGCCCGTGAAGGCTCGCAACGTCGCGGGCATACTTCGCGGCTCCGACCCCGCTTTGAAGGAGACATACGTCGTCGTCTCCGGCCACTACGACCACCTCGGCATGACGGCGAACTGCGACGAAGTGGGTAGAGATTGTATCTATAATGGCGCGAACGACGACGGTTCGGGCACGGTCGGCGTCATCGAAATCGCACGCGCTTTGTCGAAGCTCACGCCGCGCCCACGTCGAAGCGTCCTCTTCATAACCTTCTTCGGAGAGGAAATCGGACTAGCCGGCTCGCGCTTCTACGGACGCCACCCGCTCGTCCCGCTCGCGCAAACGGTCGCGCAAATCAACATGGAGCAGATCGGGCGCACCGACGACAGCGAAGGGCCGCAGGTCGGAACAGCCGCCGTCACGGGCTTCGACTTTTCAGACGTCGGCGCGACGCTCGAACGCGCGGGCGCGACGGCGGGCGTGCGTGTCTATAAGCACCCGAAGAACTCCGACTCTTACTTCAGCCGCAGCGACAACCAGTCGCTTGCCGACGCCGGAGTCCCCGCGCACACGCTCGGCGTCGCCTTCGAGTTCCCCGACTACCACGCCGTCGGCGATGAGTGGCCGAAGATTGACTACGCGAACATGGAGAAGGTTGTGCGGACGGTCGCGCTCGGCGTCTTGATGATTGCCGACGACGCGCGGGAGCCTCGCTGGAACGAACAGAACCCGAAGGCCGCGCAGTACGTCGAGGCTTGGAAGCGGCTTCACGAGAAATAGAGGCTAGAGGTTAGAGGCTAGAGGCTAGAGGCTAGTTGAAGACACGCGCTTTCAATTAGCCTCTAGCCTCTAACCTCTAACCTCTAGCCTCTAGCCTCTGCTTTCCCAAGCAGAGACAGGCTCGCCGTGAAGGACGGGGAGCGATCCTCAGCTTAAAGGCTGCTGATTGTTATCGAGTTTTTGCGTTTAGTGCCCGGCGACGGCCCCGGCGGCGACGCGCGCGCGCGCGGGCCGCGTCTGGTGACGCGCGCAGGCGCGTGCCAGCGCCTCTTCGACGCGCGGCTCGACGCTGCATTCGGGCTGGCGGCAGACGGCGGCAAGCTCTGAGATGACGAGGTAGCGTGCGCGCTCGAGCATTCGCTGCTCGCGGAAACTGAGCGGCTTGATGTGGCTCAGGTAGGTCAACGTCTTCAAAACGTCCGCGACCGAGAAGATGTCGCCCGTGCGCATCTTGTCGGTAAACTCCTTGAAGCGATCTTTCCAATCGCTCGCGGCGTTCGTGAAGTCGTCCGAAAGGTGCTTCAAAAGCATCTCGCATTCGCCCGAAGAGATTGGGGAACGAAGTCCGACTTCCGTGGCGTTGGCGACGGGGACGAGGACGACCGAGTTGGTCGAGGCGAGGCGCAGAGTGTAGAAGGGAAGACTGGTTGCTCCGATCTGTTTCTGCTCAATCTGCTCGATGGTTCCTATGCCGTGATTGGGGTAAACCACTTTCTGGCCGACTTTGAAACCCACCACACACCTCCTGTTGCAAAAAAACAAAGCTGCGAGCGGCACGGTCGGGTTTGGGTTGCCCTAGAGGGGACTTTTGCGCCCGCAGCGGCGTCGGTTTGAATTCTAACGAAAGTGTAACAAGACGCCGCCGCGAGCGTCAAGGTTTCGGCTTTACGGGCGGAATAGAGAAAATTTTCCTGTTGCAATTTCGACAAGAAACGCCGGAAGCGTCTGCCACGTCGGTCTTCGGCGCGTCAGTCTTCAACAGGCGATTCCGTTTTGACGGGAAGCTCAATCGTGAAGGCCGAGCCTTCGCCCGGCGTGGAGCGAACCGTGGCCTCGCCGCCGTGAGCGCGCGCGAGGTGTTTGACGATTGCGAGACCTAGCCCTGTGCCGCCGAGTGCGCGCGAGCGAGCGCGGTCAACGCGGTAGAAGCGCTCGAAGATACGCGGAAGGTGTTCGGGCGCGATTCCGTCGCCCGTGTCGGAGACGGTGACGCGGTCGCGCCCAGCCGTGCGCTCGTGCGTGACGACCACGTGTCCGCCCTCGCGGTTGAACTTCAAGCCGTTGTCAACGAGGTTCGTCAACATCTGTTCGAGCCGTCGCGGGTCTGCGTGGACTTGGACTTGCGGCCCGACTTCGTTCCGTAGCGTCAGACGCCGCTCCTCGGCGCGCGCGGCGAGCGCCGTGAAGCATTCGGAGACGAGCGCGGCGAGGCGAACCGGCTGAGGCTCGACCGCGACCGTTCCTGCCTCGATTGCGGAGAGTTCGAGTATGTCGTTGATGAGTCCGTGCATGCGCTCGGCGTTGCGGCGTATGACGGGGAGGAAGCGGCGCGCGGTTTCGGGGTCTTCCGTCCCGCCCTCTTCGAGCGTTTCGACGAAGGTGATGATTGCCGTCAGCGGCGTGCGAAGTTCGTGCGAGACGTTCGACAAGAATTCCTGACGGACTCTCTCCAAGCGTTCGAGGCGCGTGATGTCGAAGAAGACGCCGACCGCGCCGCGCACGTCGCTCCCGGCGACGACGTCGCGCTGGCGCAAAGGCGCGACGTGCAGGTCATAGACGCGTCGCTCGACCCCTTGCGCCGTCTCGACCTTGACCTCGGCGCGCGAGCCGCGCGCGACCGCCGCGGCGAAGGCCGAGTAGATTGACGGGTTGCGCGTCAGGTCGCTCAGGCGTCGCGGCCTCCCGGCGACCGTGTCCGCGCCTTCGAGTCCGAAGATGTCGCGCGCGGCGTTGTTCGACGCGCGCACGCGCATCGCGCTGTCAATGACGAGAACGCCCTCGCGCATGCTGTCCATCGTCACTTCCAGAAGCGCAGCCGCGGGCACTTCGCCCGCCGCGACCGCCGAGGCAACGTTCGGCGTCGCCTCGTTCGCGCCCGCTGCGGCGATGCTTGGCGGCGAGCCGGCGGCGATGCGCGTGCGCGCGGGAAAGAATCGCGCGGCGAGCGCGCCGAGGACGGCGGCGGCCAGCGCGACCTTCGCGCCGTAGGTATTGAATGAATAGAGCGCGGCGAGCGCGGCCAAGAGGCCGAGGGTGAACGCGACGGCGACGGCGATGCGGAGCATAAAATAAGTCTGGAGTCTGGAGTCTGAAGTCTGGAGTCTGAAGCAGGAAGTCGAAGCACGATTGCCTTCATCATGTCTTGACTCCAGACTTCAGACTCCAGACTCCAGACTTCAGACTCCAGACTATAACTTGTCACCCGTCACCCGTCACTGCTTTCGTATTGGGGCAGCCGACGAAGCGGTAGCCGACGCCGACGACCGTCTCGATGCAGTCGCCGCAGGGGCCGAGCTTCTGCCGGAGGCGTCGGATGTGAACGTCGAGCGTGCGTGTGTCGCCGTAGTATTCGTAGCCCCAGACGTTGTCGAGTAGTTGCTGGCGCGTGGCTACGCGACCCGAGGCGCGCGCGAGCGCGGCAAGAAGCGCAAACTCTTTGCGCGTGAGGCGGACGAGTTCGCCGTCGCACGAGGCGCGCACGTCGTCGAAGTCAATTGTGAGTCGCGCGTCTTCGTAGCGCGCCGTGGCCGATTCGTCGGCGCGGCGCAGGACGGCGCGGACGCGCGCCATGAGTTCGCGCACCGAGAAGGGCTTGGAGATGTAGTCGTCGGCGCCGAGGTCGAGTCCGGCGACGCGGTCGGCCTCGGAGGTGCGCGCCGTGAGCATGATGATGGGCGTGCGGCGCGTCGGCGGCTCGCGGCGCAGTCGCCGGCAGAGTTCCGTGCCCGACATTCCGGGGAGCATGAGGTCGAGTATGACGAGCGCGGGCGGGTTCTTCGCGTCGAGCGCGGCTTGAAGGCCCTGCTCGCCCGTGAGCGCGACACGCGTCTCAAGTCCCTCGCGCTCAAGGTTGTAGCGCAAGCCCTCGGCGATGTCGGGGTCGTCTTCGACGATGAGCACTGGTCTTGTCATAAGAAAATGATGAATGATGAGTGCGGAATGATGAATGATGAGAAGGTTGCTGTTTTTAATTCATCATTCATCATTCCGCATTCATCATTTCTTTAGTTGCTGTGCTTGATGAACTCGGCCTCGGTCATATAGACGGTTAGCTCGCAGATGTCCGTTACGTAGTCGCCGACGCGCTCAAGGTGTTTGGCGACGAAGAGAAGGCGTGCGGCGCGCGTCGTCGTTGAAGAGTCGGAGACCATCATGCGAATCAGGTTTTGGAAGACGCGTTCGTAGAATTCGTCAACCTCGTCGTCGCGCCCGATGATTGCGCGCGCCGTTACGGGGTCGCGGCGCGTGAAGGCGTCGAGCGCGGCGCGCAGAAGAACGGAGGCCGTGTCGGCCATGTGCGGGAGGTCTGCGCTAATCTTTAGCTGCGGCTCGTCGTTTAAGTCAACCGCGGCGCGCGCGATGTTGCAGGCGTGGTCGGCGATGCGTTCGAGGATGGGCGTAATCTTCGCAACGGCGACGACGAAACGCAGGTCGCGCGCGGCGGGCTGGCGCAGCGCGAGCACGTCTATGCAGAGGCGGTCAATCTCTACTTCGAGGCGGTCTATCTGGTCGTCGCCTTCGAGGACTTCGCGCGCCGCCGCCGTGTCGCGCTCCGTTAGCGCGTGCATGGCCTTAACGAGCGCGGCCTCCGTCTCGCCGCCCAAAAGCAGCACGCGGTCGCGCAGCAAGTCGAGTTCGTCGTCGAGCCTTCTGTGTAATTCCATAAGCCAATTTTGGATTTTGGATTTTGGATTTGCGATTGTTAGCTGTTGGCCGTTAGCTAAAGACAAGAAGCTAATGGCTTCTTAAATCCAAAATCGCAAATCCAAAATCCAAAATCATCCAAAGCGTCCCGTGATGTAGTCTTCGGTCAACTTCTCGTCGGGGTTGGTGAACATCTTCTCGGTCGAGTTTACTTCGACGAGCTTCCCCAACCAGAAGAAGGCCGTGCGGTCGGAAACGCGCGCAGCCTGCTGCATGTTGTGCGTCACGATGACAATCGTGTACTGCTTCTTCAACTCTACTATCAGCTCCTCTATCTTCTGCGTCGCAATCGGGTCGAGCGCCGACGCCGGTTCGTCCATCAAGACCACTTCGGGCCGCACGGCCAGAGCGCGCGCGATGCAAAGGCGCTGCTGCTGCCCACCCGAAAGACCGAGCGCCGACGACTTCAGGCGGTCTTTAACCTCGTCCCACAGCGCGGCGTCTTCGAGCGCCTGACGGACGCGTTCTTGAAGCTCCGACTTCGACTGCACGAGCCGGTTGATTCTAAGCCCGTAGGCGACGTTGTCGAAGATGGATTTCGGGAAGGGGTTCGACTTTTGAAAGACCATCCCGACGCGCCGCCGCAAGGCTACCACGTCCGTGCCCGGCGCGTAGATTTCTTCGCCGTCGAGCTTGACCTCGCCTTCCGCGCGCGCGCCGGGAATCGTGTCGTTCATGCGGTTGAGCGTGCGCAGGAAAGTTGACTTGCCGCAGCCCGAAGGGCCTATGAAGGCCATCACGACGCGCTCGCGTATGTCGAGCGAGATGTTGTGCAAAGCCTGCGCGCGACCGTAAAAAAAGTTCAAGCCGCGCACGCTTATCTTAACGGGCGCGTCCGCGTCGCTCGGCCCGTCGTCGCGCGGCTCGGTGAGCGAGCGCGGCTGGAAGGCGTGGATGGGTGCGGTGGACATAATACTCGGGTGTCAGGTGTCGGGTGTCGGGTGTCGGGTGTCGGGTGTCGGGTGATTGTCTTAACCGATACCCGACACCCGACACCCGACACCCGCCTTCAAATCCTCTTCCGCGTGAGCAGGCGCACGCCGACGTTGATGACGAGGATGAGCGTCATCAGTACGAGCGTCGCGGCCCAAGCGAGCGCGTGCCATTCGTCGTAGGGCGAGATGGCGTAGTTGTAAATCTGCACCGTCAAACTCGCAATCGGCTGCGAGATGTCGCGGCTGAAGAAGCGATAGTTCAAAGCCGTGAACAGAAGCGGCGCGGTCTCGCCCGAAACGCGCGCCACCGCCAACATCGCGCCCGTCGCGATTCCCGGCGCGGCTGCCGGGAGCACGACGCCCGTCACAACCTTCCACTGCGGCGCGCCCAAGGCGAGCGCGCCCTCGCGCAAACTTACGGGGATGAGACGCACCATCTCTTCGGTCGTGCGCGCGACAATCGGAATCATGATTATCGCAAGCGCCACGCCGCCCGCGAGCGCGGAGAAGTGGCCCGTGGGGACGACGACGACCGTATAGACGAAGACGCCGACGACGATTGAGGGCACGCCCGTCAAAGTGTCGGCGACGAAGCGAACGAACGTCCCGAAGCGATTCGCGCCGAACTCCGCGAGATACACGCCGACGGCGATGCCAAGCGGAAGCCCCGCGACGGAACTGAGAATGATGAGAATCAGCGTCCCCAAAATCCCGTTGCCGATGCCGCCGCCCTCGCCGACGGGCGCGGGTTCTGAGGTGAGAAACTGAAAGTTAATCGCGCTCAAGCCGCGCGCCGCGATGTAGCCGAGTATGACGACGAGCGCGACGACCGCGAACAGCGCGCACGCGGCCATCAGCGCCGTCATCAACGCGCTCAACGTTCGCCGCCTGCTGTCTGCTCCTCTCATCATTAGGAATCTTTCATGGAATACTGACGCCGACGACGCCTGTAGGGGCAGGGCTTGTCCCTGCCCGTTATCGCATGACCACAGTTGATTCTTGTGAATCAACGCGGGCAGGGACAAGCCCTGCCCCTACAGTTTTAACACCTGCCCTTCACATTCAAGTCGCACGCGCCGTTCCGCTCGTCCCGCGCGTCACGCTCCAGACGAGGAGGCGCGCGGCGGCGTTGATGATGAAGGTGACGAGGAAGAGAACGAGTCCGAGTTCGACGAGCGCGCTCAAGTAAAGGTCGCCCGTCGCCTCCGTGAACTCGTTTGCGAGCACGGAGGCAATCGTGTAGGAGGGTTCAAACAGCGACGAGCTGATTTCGGGCCGGTTGCCGATGACCATCGTGACGGCCATCGTCTCGCCTACGGCGCGTCCGAGTCCGAGAATTATCGCGCCCGCAATGCCAGCCGCGCCGTTTGCGAGGACGACGCGCGTAGTCTCCCAATGCGTCGCGCCGAGTGCGAGCGCGGCCTCGCGCTGCGAGACGGGGACGACCGAGAGCACGTCGCGGATGACGGCGGAGATTATCGGCGTCACCATGATTGCGAGGATGACGCCGCCCGTCAGAAGCCCTATCCCCGTTATCGGCCCTTGAAAGAGCGGAAGCCAGCCGAGCGCGCGCTGTAAAGGCGGCTCGACGTACTCGCGCATCAGCGGCGCGAGCACGAAGATTCCCCAAAGCCCATAGACGACCGAAGGAATCGCCGCCAACATCTCGACGAGGAATCCGACGGGGCGCGCGAGCCGGCGCGGCGCAAGCTCGGTCAGGAAAACTGCGACGCCCAAAGAGAGCGGGACGCTTATCAGAAGCGCGATGACGGACGACGCGACCGTCCCGTAGATGAAGGGCAGCGCGCCGAAGCGACCCGCAATCGGATTCCACTCGCGCCCCGTTAGAAAGGGAAGGCCGAAGGTTCTGAGCGAGAGCGTCGAGACGGAAGCCATCGCCGCGATCATCGCCGCGAGAAGCAGTACGAGAAACAGCGCGACCAGAAAGAGCGCGCCGCGAAACACGGCGTCGCCCAAGTTTCCCGTCGGCGCAAACGCGCGTCGCCAGTCCCACACGCGCGCCGTCGCGCCATATTCGCTCGCCGGACGTGACATAAAGAAATGATGAATGCGGAACGATGAGTGATGAATACGGAAGGCGGCGCGTCTTTCTAATTCATCACTGCCGCATTCATCGTTCATCATTTACCGCGCAGCGTCTCGCCGCCCGAAGTTATCGAGTTGAGCTTGGCCTCGGCGCGCTTGACTATCTCGGCGGGGAGCGGCGAGTAAGGATATTCCGGGTCTTTCGTTACGGCCTGCCCGTCGTGCAGACACCACCAGAGGAAGTCAACGAGCGCGCGACCCTTTGCGGCGTCCTTCTGATCCTTATAGACGAGTATGTACGTGTAACTCGAAATCGGATAGGCTTCGGCGCCGCCCGCGTTCGTGATTGAGACGCGAAGGTCTTCGGGCATCGCCTGTAGCGCCTCCGAGGCAGCCGCCGTCACGCTCTCAAGCGTCGGCTTGACGAAGTTGCCCGAAGCGTTCTTGACCGAGGCCGCCGGAAGCTTAGTCTTCACCGCATAGACCAACTCGACGTAGCCGATTGTGTTCGGCTGCTGCTTGACCGCGCCCATCACGCCCTCGTTACCTTTGCCGCCCTGACCCACGGGCCAGTTGGGTTGCTTGCCTGCGCCGACCTTCTCCTTCCATTCGGGGCTGACCTTCGATAGATACTCGGTGAAGATGGCGGTCGTGCCGCTGCTGTCCGAACGGTGTACGACGGAGATGTCGGTCGAAGGGAGTTGGACGCCGGGGTTGTCGTCCTTAATCGCCTTGTCGTCCCACTTCTTGATTTTGCCGAGGAAGATGTCGGCGATGGTCGCGGGCGAGAATTTGAGTTCGGGGTTGTTGGGCAGGTTGTAGGTTATGACGACGGCGCCGAGCGCGGTCGGTATGTGAAGGAGTTCGTCCTTCGCGGCCTTCAACTCGTCGTCGGTCATGGGCGCGTCGCTCGCGCCGAAGTCAACGGTGCGCGCCGTTATCTGTTGTATGCCGCCGCCCGAACCGATTGATTGATAATCAATCCGCGCGTTCGGATTCGCTTTGCCATACTCGCTTACCCACTTCGTATAAAGCGGCGCGGGGAACGTCGCGCCCGCGCCCTGCAAACGCATCGCGCTGCCCGACGACGTGCTTGTCCCGCCGTCTTTGCCGACGGGCTGCGGCGCGCCGCCGCAAGCTGAAATGAACGCGGCGAGCGCGACGACGAGGGCGAGCGAGAAGGCGCTGACGGAAAGCTTCGTTCTGAGTGTCATATAAGCTCCTGATAAGCTCCTGAAATTTTGGTCGGACGGACGAACGAGAAGGGTATCGGCGCGGTGTTACATCCGTCTGAATCTCGACTGAAATCTGTGTTAACTGACGCGCGCGCGTCGTCGCTTGAAGATAACTTCGGCGGACGACGCGTGCGGCGTTAAGGTGTTGAGAAAGTCAAACTTACGCGCCCGTTTCGGTCTCGCCTTCGGGCGCGGGCATGAGGCGATAGCCGACGTTGACCATCGTCTCGATTTGCAAGCCGAAGGGGACGAGCCGGCGGCGCAAGCGGTAGATGTGTACGTGCAAACTCTCGGAGTTGAAGGGGGCGCGCTCGCCCCAAGCGTGACGCCAGATATCTTCCGAAAGCACGATGCGTTCGGGGTTTCGCGCGAGACGCGAGAGGATTAGAAACTCCTTGCGCGGCAACTTCAACACGCGCCCGCCGACGCTCGCGTAATAGTTTTCGTGCTCTACGCGCAGACGCCCGTCATCGTAAACGTCCTCGCTTGTATTACGCGCAACGGTCGCCTCACGCGGCACGGAGGGATTCAATTCTGCTCCCATGATTTTTGTAGGGGCGGGGCTTGTACCCCGCCCGCATGAGTCGTTTGATTCGTCGTTGATTCCGGCGGTAAACGGGCGGGGACAAAGCCCCGCCCCAGAGTCTTCATTTAGAAGTTGAGCCGCAGCGCAAACTGTATCTGCCGGCTCGTGCCCAAGCCCACGGTTCGCTCGACGGTCTGGCGGAGCAGTCCGAAGGTCGAACCCGCGGCTGACTGCGTGTAGGCTTGGCCGGGTTGGATGCCTCCGCCCAGAACGCCCGACGAGTTGAAGCTCGGCAGCGCGACGTTCAAAGACGAAGAGGGCACGGCGAAGTTCGCGCGGTTGAAGAGATTGAAAATCTCGGTTCGGAATTCGAGCCTCACGGTCTCCGTGATTGGGATGCGCTTGTTGAAGATCAAATCGGCCTGCCAGAAGCCGGGGCCGCGAAGCGCGTTTCGCCTGAGGTTTCCAAACTCGCCGGGCGCGGGGATTGCAAACGCCGCCGGGTTGAGAATGTTCCGGTCGTTATTCAAGTACGGGTTGACGCCCGGAATCAAATTCGGACGACGCACGTTGCGCGAAGCGCCGCCGCCGGGGACGTTGACGACCGCCACGAAGCCCGGCGCAAGCGGCGCCGTTCCGCTGACCGTCGGGAGTTGCGCGACGAAGCCTTGCGCGACCGTCGTCGCGCCGCTCGAGGTCGTCACGGGGCAGCCAGCCGCGTTGACGCACTGGACGACAACGTCGGGGCGGACGATTCCGACTTCGATGGGAAGGCCCGTGCGCGCGTTGAATATCGTGCCGACTTCCCAGCCGCCTAAGATGGCGTTTCCGACGCCGCCCAAGTCGTGCGACTTGCCTTTGCCGATGGGAAGGTCATAGACGGCTGAGAGGTTGAAGGTGTGGCGCACGTCGAAGTTGTTGACGCTTCGGTCATACTCCCAATCGGAGAGCGTGCGCGCGTTGTTGGCGGCGGTGCGCGCCTCGTTCGAGCCTGCGGTCGTGCCGAAGGATTTGCCGAAGGTATATTGCGCGTTCATCGTCAGCCCCGTTGAGAAGCGGCGCGAGAGTTGAGTCTGAAGCGCGTTGTAGGAGTCGGAGCCGCCGCTCGTCTTGAAGTCAACTTCGGCGAAGGGGTTCTGCACGGTCGTCCCGTTGACGATTGCGAACTCGCGCACGGTTCTGACGGTGATGACGCGACCGAAGTTAGGGCTTGCGGGGTCGGCCTGTGTGATGTTGACGACGCCCGCGCCCGAAGGCAGCGCCGTGGCCGTGTTCGGAATCACGGCCTGACCGCGAAGGATTTGGTTTGAGACGCTGCGGAGGAAGAGGTTGCGGCCTTGGCTGCCGACGTAGGCGATTGTGCCGACGAGATGGCCGGGAAGCTCCTGTTGATAGGAGAAGCTGTATTGATAGACGCGTTCGGGTATCTCGTATTCGGGCGCGTAGGCGCGCGGCTGGTACGAACGGTTGTTCGGGTTGTTGACGAAGAAGGTGCTAAAGAGCGTCGGGTCGGTCGGGAAGCGGAAGAGGTCAACGCCGTTGACGACGGTCGAGGCGGTGATTGTCGCCTGCACGCGGTCTGACTCAATCGGCTGAATCTGGTCTTCGGTCTGTCCCGGCCCGTAGTAGATGCCGAAGCCCGCGCGCAGGACTGAGCGGCCTCCGGCGAAGAGGCCCGTGCCCGTTGAATTGGGCGACCAAGTGATGGCGACGCGCGGGCCGAAGTTGGTCTTCGAGGACTTGAGCGGGTCTTGTTTGGGGTCGCGCAGCGTGCCCGTCCTGATGTCGAAGAGGACTTGCGCGTCGTTGCGCTCAAGCAAAGGCGTGTAGAACTCGTAGCGAAGGCCGTAGTTCAAAGTCAGCCCCGGTCGAATCTGCCACTGGTCTTGGGCGTATGTAATGTAATACTGCTGCCGCGCTTGGCGCGTGCCCGAAACGCCCGTGAACGGACTCGTGGCCGAAAGGTCGCCCGTGAACTGGATTGACTGCGGCGTGTTCGTAAGGAAGTTGTTGAGACTCGAAAACGTGTAGGTCGTTCCGCCCTGACGATCCGTGTAGAGTCGTATGGCGCGCACCTCGCCGCCGAAGCGGAAGTTGTGCGAGCCGCGCGTGTAGTTGAGGTTGTCAATGAAGGAGAGCGAGTAGGGCGTGTAGGGTTGGCCGCGCCCGTTGGTGGCGGAGTTTGCGCGGACAAGGCCGCCGGGCGTCGCAGTTCCGGCGGACGTGCCCTGTCCCGGCAGGTTGAAGTTGGCGGTGTTGCCGCTGATGTTAATCGTGATGGCCGAGAGGTCGAGGCCGTTGACTGTGGGCGCTTGACCGTTGACGCGCGTCTTCGCGCTGTTGTAGCCGAACTTGAACTCGTTGAGAAGGCTCGTCGAGAAGATGGTCTGCAACGCCGCGACCGCGTTCTGCGGGACTGCCGAGATTGCAACGGTGCGGCCCGTCACGCCTTCGGGCTGCCTGTTGCGACCGTCGTCGCGGAAGAAGCGGAAGTAGGCGGAGTTGGCCGTGTTGATTTTGTAGTCGAAACGAGCGGAGAAGGCGTTTTCGTTGACGACGGCGTTCGACTGTAGCTGCGCAACGTCGAAGATGTTCGTGCCCGTGCCGCGAGAGATGATTGCGGCGCGCGGGTCGCGGAAGGCCGCGAGGAAGGGAATCTGCGACGCAGCGCACGTGACGACGGCGCAGATTCGCGCCGCGTCGCCCGGCACGGCCTCAATCGAGTTGATTCCGGCGCGCAAGCGGTAGCCTTCGTAAGAGCCGAAGAAGAAAAGCTTATCCTTCGTTATCGGCCCGCCGAGTGAGCCGCCGAACTGGTTGAGTTTCAGAGGCGACTTCTGGCCGACGATGTTGTCGAAGAAGTTCGACGCGTCGAGCGCGCTGTTGCGCAGGTACTCGAAGGCCGAGCCGTGGAAATTGTTTCCGCCCGACTTCGTGACGACGCTTATCTGCCCGCCCGTGCCCGTGCCGAACTCGGCGGTGAAGTTGTTCGAGTCAACGCGAAACTCCTGCACGTTCTCAAGCGACGACTGAAGACGGAAGGGCGAGGCAATCTCGCCGTTGAGGTTGCCGGGGCTTGCGTCAATGATTGCCGAGCCTTCCACTCCGTCGTAGCGGATGGCGTTCTGCTGGCTGGCGCGCCCGCTGAAACGTATGTCGCCGAACGTGCCCGAACCGCTGTTGACGGAGCCGGGCGCTTGAAGGTAGAGCTGCGAGAGTTGGCGACCGTTCAAGGGAAGACTGACGACTTCGCGCTCGTTCACGGTCGCGCCCATCTTCGCCGAACCCGTGTCAATGGCCGCCTCGGTCGCGCCGCCGACGACCGTGATTGACTCGGTCACGCCCTGCGCGTTCAAACTCACGTCGAGGCGCTGCTCTTGGCCGACGCTCACCTGCACGCCCGTAATCGTGTTCGGCTGAAAGCTCTGCGCGCTGATGGTTACGTCGTAGCTCGCGGCGCGGAGCGCGGGGATTTGATAGATGCCTTCGGCGTCGGTGGTCGCCGAACGCTCTTCGCCCGTGCGCTGGTTCTTGGCCGTGACGGTCGCGCCGGGGACGACCGCGCCGTTGGGGTCGCGCACCGTGCCGACGATGCGGCCCGTGTCGGTCTGCGCGAGCGCGCTCAGGTTGAAGACGACGAGCGCTAAGAAAAAGATGAAGAGGCGCGTGGGGAAAGACGCGCGTTCGCGTTCAAACTGAGACATGGAGTCCTCCTGTGAAACTTGCTTTTCGGAAATTTCGGGGCGGGCGGGTCGGCCCGCCGCGCGGTTGAATGATTGCGACATGATTGGATAAACGTGTGCACTCAAAAAAGCGGTGCGCGAGGTTGTCTTGATGTACAAAGCGAGAGGCTAGGGTGTGCGGGTTAAGTCGGAGTGAATGTGAGCTTAAAACTTTGTTAACGATAAGGCGCGAGGCAGGGCGCACGAAAATGGTTGAGACGCGCGGACGTCATTAAAAGAAGAGGCGCGCGATATTAAAAGAAGAGGCGCGCGATTTATCACGAATCGCGCGCCTCTTACCGGAAGGAGTCGTGTCTTATAAAAGGAGTCGCAGCCTATTGCTTGTGCCAGTCGAGTCCGCCGACGCGATCCGCGTCCCAGACGAGCCAGAGGCGTCGCTTCTTGTTCGTGGAAGGTTTTTGCTGCTCGAAGGCGAGGCGGACGTAGCGCGTCTTAAACTCGCTGCGCTCCGTGCCGGGGAAGACGTGGAAGTGGTATTCGGCGCGCTCGGCAAGCCCGCACTCACGGCGCATACGGTTTATGAGTTGCTCGCAATCGCCAAGCGCGCCCGCGCGGCGCGTGTCCTCCGAGTCGTTTGCGGCGTGGGAGATTTCGTGGAGCAAGGCCCAGCCGACGTTGAAGGAGGCGAGCGCGTCGGGGTCGCCCGTCAGGCGCGCGAAGTCGGCGAAGTCAATCTGTATGACGAAGGCGGGCGGCCTCTTCGATTCGTCCTTCGTCCAGCGACCCTCGACGACACGACTGAAGACCACTGCCGCGCTGTCGCTCGCGTCTTCCAGAAGGAGAAGATTGCCGCCGCGCGCGGCCTTCGAGAGCAATTCGCGCGCGGTCTGAGAGCCGCCCGCGGGCTTCGCGTCGCCGAAACGGAGCACGCCGTCCTCATCGAAGTCGAGCGCGCCCCAACCCGTTATCTCGCGCAGGCGCGCGGCGACCTCCGCGCGTCGCACGGCGGAGACTTGCGCGCGGCAGACAATCCTGTCTTCGGCTGAAGTCGCGCGCGCGTCGGCCAACGCGCAGACGGCGAGCAGCAGCAAGAATCCCCCGCACGCGCGCGCGAGCAAAAGCGACCCCTTTTTGTTCGACTTGCTCACCGAAACGGCCTCCCCTCTTGCAAATGCTCATGGGACGTGAGCCACGGCGGGGCGCGACGGCGGCGAACAGGGACGGACGCCGCTTGAGGCCGATGTTACCAGATGGTTAATAAAATGTGTGCAGAATGTTAACCGTGAAACGGAAAAAATGCTCGAAAGGGGCGTTTGGTCAGGCCGCATTCAGCGAGAATTCAGAGACTTCGTTCGTTGAGACGGCGCGGACGCCTGAGTTTGCGGGCGCAAGCGCGACGCGAGGCTGACGCCGGTCTTTCTGCGCGGGGTTCTGCGAAGGAGGCGGAAGTCTGCCGGTCGAGATGTCGGAGAGAAGGTTGGGGTAGAAAAATTCCTGAAAGAATATTTCGATAGGCTCGACGCTGAAGATGTCTTGACCGAACCGCCAGAAGATTTTCGACCAGCCCGCGGGCGTGCCGTCGAAACGACCGTCGGGCGCGACCGCCAGCCACTCCTTGTCGCCCTGTACGACGAGGCTTGCGAGCAGTTCCTGCTTCCGCCAATCCCAGAGCTTGACTATTCGGTCGCGACCGAGCGTGACGAACTTGCGCCCCACTGTCGGCGGCGGCTTTGTCAAAAGCGGTCGCGCGGATATAATGCCCGGCTCTCTGACCACGCAATTTAGGCGTAGTGGGGAGAATCGCCCGGAAGCAGGGCAACGGCGTCGCGCGTGCGGCATCAAAAAGTCCTTCGCTTTCGGGGCGAACTGTAGGCTTCGGCCTGCCGTCAGGTTTGTTGTCGTGTACGGGGGAGCGCTCGGCCTTCTCGTTCGAGGCTGGTTCTTTCCCAAGTGTTTCTGAGGCGTTCGGTCGCCCCTCTCGTTCAGGGGCGCGCACGTTTCTTGGAGTGGCCTTCCTTTAATCGCCTATTCGGTCAACTGAATAGCCGTACGGAGTCTTAATGAAAAAGAGATTCGCCGCCTTCGCGGCAGCCGTCTGCCTCTGCCTACTCGTGTGCGCCAGCGCGAGCGCGCAATCCGTCGTCGTCAACAAATATTTTAATTCGGGTACGACAGCCGACGTAGTCGAACTGCTCGTTATCCAAAACAACCTCGACATGCGCGGGATGTTCATCAAAGACTTCTCGTCGAGCATGGCAAACGACGGCGGCGGCAAATATCAATTCTCAAACGACGCGCTCTGGTCTTCCGTCCCCGCGGGCACGCTCATCGTGCTTCGCAACAACAACAGCGCGGCTGACGTGACCGTGGGCAACGGCGATTTCAACATAGACGTTGGAATGCAGAACACGACCTACTTCACGAACGCGGGCGGCTCGTTCGACATCGCCACGACCGAGATGGTGATGATTAAGACGGCGGCGAGCGGCGCGGCTGGCGTCAGCGGCAACATCCACACGCTCGCCGGCGGCACGGCGGGCGCTCAGTTCACCGCGACGGCCAGCCCGAAGCTGCGCGCAACGGGCACTTCGGGCGCGAATCAGTTCGTCTTCGCAAACAACAGCACGCAGAGTTTGGCAGACTTCGACGGAACGGACGCCACGGGCGCGGCCACCGGCCTCACCTTCGGCGCGGGCAACAACGCCAACAACACGGCCTACATCAACAGCCTACGCAACCCCGGCCCCGCGCAAGAGCCGACCGTGCAGGCCACGAACGTCGTCTTCAGCAATGTCAGTTCAACATCGCTCACCGTGAGTTGGACGAACGGCAACGGCTCGTCGCGCATCGTACTTGCCAAGCAGGGCGCGCCCGTTGACGCCGTTCCCGTTGACGGCACTTCCTACACCGCCAACCCAGCCTTCGGCTCAGGCACGCAACTCGGCCCCGTCACTTCCGGCGCGACCACTGCGAAGTCGAACTGGATCGTGACGACGACGAAGACCGTCGCGCGCCCGTCGAAGACGACGAATAAAGCGGCGACGAAGGCGACGCCCGTTTCGTCGTCTTCGAGTTCCGTCACCGCGTCTGCCGCCAGCGGAAACTTCGTGGTCTTCGCGGGCGCGGGCAACTCCGTCAACGTCACCAACCTTCAGCCCTCGACCACCTATCACTTCGCCGTCTTCGAGTTCAACGGCTTCAGCACGGGCACGAACTACCTGACGACCTCGCCCGCCACGGGCAGCCAGACGACCGCCGCAGCCTTTAGCATCACGGGCACGGTTCGCAACCGCGCTGGTCAAGGGATGTCGGGCGTAACGGTCGCGCTTTCGAGCGGCGACACGGCGATTTCCAACACCGCAACCGACGCCAACGGCCAATACTCTTTCCCGGTCGTCACCGCTGGCGGCGACTACACGGTCACGCCCTCTTCCGCGAGCTTCAAGTTCTCGCCTTCTTCAGCGTCGTTCAACTCGCTCAACGCGAACCAGACCGCCGACTTCACCGCCACCCCACGTGTCATCATCAGCGAGTTTCGTTTCCACGGCACAGACCCCGACGGCGCCGGCGGCCCGTTGACCGCATCGGCCAACGAGTTCGTGGAGCTTTACAACCAGACCGATGAGAACGTGACCGTTACGGGTTGGGCCTTGCGCGACGCGAACGGCACGCTTCTTTTGACGCTTCCCGCCGCCGTCATAACACCGCGCGGCCACTACCTCGCCGGCGGCACGAGCTACGGACTCACGGCTTACGCAGCCGCCAACTCGACGCTCACGGGCGACATCGCGGACGGTTCAGGCGTCGCGCTTCTCAACAACGCGACGACGACCGACGCGGGCGCGCGCCTCGACGCCGCGGGCTTCTCCTCAGCCGCCGACCCGAACTACCGCGAAGGCACGGGTATCGCGCCCGCGGGCGGCATCACGACCGACGGCGAGTACAGTTTCGTCCGGCGCTTCGTCGGCGGCCTCCCCGTTGACACCGACAACAACAACGCCGACTTCGTGTTCGTCTCGACCGACGGCGGAATCTACAACCTCCGCCAGTCAATGCTCGGCGCGCCCGGCCCGGAGAACTCTTCGAGTCCGACGAACCGCAACGGCTCAATCGGCCTCGCGCTGCTCGACCCCGCCGCGCCCTCTTCGCAGTCGCCGAACCGCGTCCGCGACCCCGCGCCCGACCCGCTCAACAACTCGACCTTCGGCACGATGTCAATCCGCCGGACGGTGACGAACAACACGGGCGCGAACGTCACGCAACTGCGCTTCCGCATCGTTGACGTTACGACCTACAACGGCCCGCCGCCTCCGGGCCAAGCAGACCTGCGCGCGCGCACGTCGGGTCAAATCTCCGTCACCGTCACGGGCGGCACGCAGAAGACCGTCCAAGGCACGACGCTCGAACAGCCGCCGACGCAGCCGTCGGGCGGCGGCTATAACGCGACGCTCGCCGCCGGCACGGTCACGCTCACTGCCCCGCTCGCCAACGGCGCGACCGTTGACTTGCAGTTCGTCGTCGGCGTCCAGCAGACCGGCACGTTCCGCTTCTTCCTCAACGTCGAGGCCGTCACGTCCGCGCCGCCTTCGGCGAGCGAGCATCTCGTGATGGGCAACCCGTCGAACGCAACTTCGGACGTGAACCAGCCGACAAACTTCCTCATGGAGAAGCCGCAGTATGCGCTCGCCTACCACCGCGACCGGGGCACGGCCATCTGGACGAGTTGGCACTTGGATTCGTCTTGGCTCGGCAGCACGCCGCGCCAGAACGACTTCCGCGCCGACACAACGCTTCCCGCCGGTTGGTATCAAGTTCAAGGCACTGACTACTCCGGCTCAGGCTTCGACCGCGGCCACATGACGCCCTCAGCCGACCGCACGAACACCGTCGCCGACAACTCCGCGACCTTCCTGATGACCAACATGATCCCGCAAGCGCCCGACAACAATCAGGGGCCTTGGGCCGAGATGGAAAACTACCTGCGCACGCTCGTCGCCGCGGGCAACGAGCTTTACATCATCTCCGGCGGTTCGGGCACGGGCGGCACGGGTTCAAACGGCGGGACGACCAACACCATCGCCAACGGCCACGTCACCGTCCCGTCGCAAACTTGGAAGGTCGTAATTGTCCTGCCGGTCGGCACGGACGACGTGAACCGCGTCACGACCTCGACGCGCACAATCGCCGTCATCATGCCGAACACGCAGGGCATACGCACGACGCCTTGGCAGAACTTCCGCGTGAGCGTTGACCAAGTGGAGGCGCTGACGGGCTTCGACTTCTTCTCGAACGTCCCGGTCAACATACAGGCCGTCATCGAGGCGACCGTTGACAATCAGTAGGCGTTTGAAGAAGTAGGAACTCCAACGCAGAGGACACGGAGCGGGCACAGAGGGATTTAAGAATTTGAAATTTCAAATTTGAAATTTCAAACCCTGAATCTCTGTGCCCGCTCCGTGTCCTCTGTGCCTCTGTGGTAAATTCCCTCGCGCCGCACTCGACCGAAACGGATGCCGAAAAACTGATGAAGACCGACGGACAACTAATCAAAGAGTTGAAGGAAGCGACGAGCGGCCTCGCCTTTATGAGCGAGTCTGACTACCCGCTTGAGGTCGTCCGATGGAAGGGCGTCGCGGAGTTAACTTCGGAAGCGTTGTGCGCGCTCACGGGTCAGGAGAAGACGACGCGCGTCGAGGCTGTGAGCGCGGCAGATTTTTTCCGCGCCGCCACGTCCGAGCCTGACTGGAAGGGCGAGGAGGAGTTGAAGACCGCGCGCAGGTTTCAGAAACTCCTGCGCCTTCTGGAAGAGAACCTGAAAGACCTCAAAGCCTTCCGCATGGGCGAGATTGACATGCCCGTCTATGTCGTCGGTCGCGCGCCTTCCGGCAACGTGCTCGGCGTCTCGACGCGCGTCGTCGAAACCTAAAATCACGAAAATAAAAAGGAGAATCGCAGACGTGTTGTTATACCTCGTGTTGTTCTTCGCAATCGTTTCGCTCCTCCTCTTCGTACACAAAATCATCTACAAGCGCATGATGGAAAGGAAACTTGGCCGCAAGGTTCAAGACCGCGAACTGACCTCGCTCACCTCTTGGATGGAAGATTCGCCGCGCGACAAACGCGACTGAAAACCTCGAAGGGCCGCCGAACAGTTAACGTCCGGCGGCCCTTCGCGCGCAGCCACAGTCGAGAGAGGGAGTCAGGCGGGGATTGCGTCGGAGTGTAGAGCGCGCGGGCTAACAAAGAATTACCGCCGCGTTAAATTTACTTTACGTCCTTCGCACCCTGTCATTAGAACGGATTTGATTTGAGTCCAAAAAGATTTTAGACACAGAGGACACGGAGGCACAGAGAATACAGAGATTAACTGCGGTGTTCTCTGTGTCTCCGTGTCCTCTGTGTTAATTCTTACTCGGCAAAATCATCCGTAAAATTTGAACTAGAAGCGCAAGATTGTATCGAACTGCAAGCGCGTGAGCGTGCGGTTGAGCGAGCCTGCCGGCGTCGCAACGAACGGGCCGAGCAGGCCGTTCGGGCGCGACGTGAAGAAGCCCGTCAGCGTCAACTGAACGCGCGGCTCGAGCGCGTAGCCGACGATGAAGCGTTGGACGCGCACGTCGGTTGACTGTCCGAAGTCGCTCCCGTTGAAGGGCGAAAGAATTGCGTCGCGCTCGATGCGCGTGAAGGTGTAGTTGAACATCACGTCGCCGCGCGCGATCTTGTCAACGGGCAGGCGCAGAACGTCCTTGCCGATTTGAAACTCGCCCCAGAAGCCCTGCCCCTCGTTGTTCTGAAGCAGAACGTCCGCGCCCGACGGCCCGGCGGCGACAACGTCGTGCGTCTGCGTGTTCGTCACGAAGTCGAAGAGAAGCATGACGGGCCAACGCTTGCTTCGAGTGAAGTCGGCGCGCGCGATGAGGTCAACGAGGTTGTAGCCCGAAGAGAGACGACCGTCGCGGTTGACGGCGTTCGTGTTCGCAAGCGACAGTCCGAGGTTCGCGTTTCCGGCGACGAGAAGGTCGCGCGGGATGGAGACCTGCGTCGTGATGGTGCGCGCTGGAATAGTGCCCGAAGCCGGAATCGTGAAGGTGACGGGGAACTGTATGTTGCCGTTGAAAACCTGCGCGGGCGTTATGAACTGCGTGCCCGAAAAGTAGTAGTCGGCGGCGTAGAACTTGAGCGCGGTGTTCTTCGTCGGCGCTATCTCCGCACGAACTTGCGCGCCGTAGAGCGCGAGGTCGCGGCCAGCGCGCGCGGAAGCGTCCGGGTCAACGCGCCCGTCAGCGCCGAGTATGAAGGCCGCGTTGCGCTCCAGAAGCGGAAGCTGCCAAGCGACTACGCCGATTGTCTTCACGCTCGAATCTTTGAACGTGTGCGTGTAGCTCTCGTTCAAGCCTTCGGGCGAGATGTCGTTGTCCCAAACCAGTTCGGTGAACGTCCAAGGCGTTGCAAACTTTCCGGCCTGAACTTGGAAGCCGGGGAGCGACTTGGGCTTGTAGTTAAGGAAGGCTTGGTCGAGCGCGAAGTTTTTGCGCGTGAAGAAATCGGTGAGCGTCTGGTTGGTGGAGACCGGCTCGGCGAAGCTGCCCGTAGCGAGGCGCAAGCCCCAGTCAAACTCGTCGCTGATTTTGCCCTTGATGCTCAGGCGCGCGCGTATGCGCAGGCGCTGGCGAGTGTTGAGCGGGTTGCCGAGCGCGGACGGATTATTGCTCGATGCGAGCGCATTCTGCTGCCCGTAAAACGACTCGTAGCGCATACGCAGGTCGCCGCTGAAGTTGAAGAGTTTCGACACCGTGTCGCTCGTCTTCTTCGACTGCTCCTCGACGCGCTTCACGCGTTCTTCAAGGTTCGGTTCTTGCGACGCGGCGACTGCGCCGGACGCGCTGCTGCGCGCAGGCGTCGAATCGCCCGCGTTCGTCGTGTAGGTCGCGTCGCGCACGACTGAGACGGCGGGCGTTTGCGAGGCGAGGGCCTGCACTGTGGCCGCGTCGCGCTCCGCACGCTCGACGCGCGTGCGAAGCTCGCCGATGAGCCGCGACTGCTCCTTCAAAGCCTCGCGCAACTCCTCTATCTCGCCGCGCTGCACGCTCAACTGTTTTTGCATCTCCTCGATTCCGAAGAGGCCGATGGAAGACTTCGGGGCGGGCGTCGCGGCGGGCGTCGCGTTCGGCGTCGTCTGTTCGGAGTTGACGGAAGCGTTCGGCGTTTGCGCGGCTGCGGCGAACGCGGTCAGCGCGACGAAGGCGCAGAGCAGCGCGGCGCGGAGAGTTTTCAGGCGCATGGTAAAACAACCTTTCTGTGAAAAGTTATTCGGAAGAGACGGCGGCTCGCCGTCGCCGGTGGAACTGAATTCCGCGTGACCTGAATCGTATAACACAGATTTCTGAACGCGAGGTTACAGTCAGGTTAAATCGGCGTCGAAGTTGAATCGCTCAATGAACCGAAAGCGGCGGGAGAGGCGAACGCGTGCGTGTGGTCGTCGAAAAATCGTTTGAGGCGGAGAAAAGCGAGCGTGGGGCACGCTCGTGCGGAAGTTGCGCGGCGTTTAATACGCGCGACGTTTTCGCGTCAAACGCGCGGAGCGGAAAGGATTGGCATCAGCGGCTTCCGGGCGCAAGGTTGCCGCCGCCGCCGCTAGTGGCGGCCATGCGCTGCGGGAAGAGTAGTTTGTTGAGTCGGCGGCGTCGGGCCTCGCCCGTGATAAGCCTGAGCGTCGTGTGAACTTCGAGGATGATTTCCATCAGGTCGCCGCTCGTCGCGTCGGGTCGTTGATTCTCGCGCTTGGCGAGCATGGCCGTAGCCACGTCGCAGCTCAGTTCGTGCGCGATTGACATAAGGGGGGACTCCTCGCTTCCGAAACCGTTTGTCCGTAAATCGTAGAGAGTAGCCTGCCGCGTGGAGGCGCAATCATAACGGCGCGAGGTTAACGGAATGTTACAGGCGTTGAAAAAGCGTTCGGCAATCGGCGGCAATCGGTCGGTTGAAGTCGAGTTGCTTTAACTCGCTAAAGACAATCGACCGCCAACCACTTCCACGTTGTCACCCGTCGAGCTTACATGTAGAATTTCGCGCAGGCGTTTTCCGAACGACGGGATTCATTGTATGGCGCTTCTACACATCACAGACCCGACGGGGCGCAACTGGCAACTGCCAATCAACCCGCAGGGCGTCGTCACAATCGGGCGCGCGCCCGAAAACAGCATTGTCCTCGACCACGACCTGCGCGCCTCGCGCTACCACGCGCACGTCAAGTTCAAGAACGGCGCATACCACATCATTGACGGCAGCGTTGACGGCAAGCTCTCGGCCAACCACGTCTTCGTCAACGGCCAGCAGCGGCTTGAGTATCCTCTGCACGAGGGCGACCGCGTGCAGATAGGCGCGAGCCAACTGCGCCTAGACCTCTCGGACGAGCGTCGCCTGCGCGAGCCGGAAGCGCGCTTCGAAGACAAGCCGCTCGGACACACGCAACTGCTCGTCTCCGCCAACGACGTAATCAAAGCCGCGCTCGCATCGCGCGCCCCCACGCGCTCCGCGCCCGGCCCCGCGGGCGGCGCGGCGCAGATAGCCGAACTCGAAGACCTGCGCGGCAAGGCGAAAATTCTCGCGCTGCTCTACGAGATGTCGAAGACGCTCGGCTCGGTCTTCGACCTCGACCCGATTTTCGACAAGGCTTGCGAAGTAATTTTCAGCGCGACCCCGGCAGACCGCGTCGTCGCGTTGCTGCGCGACGAGCACACGCAAGACGCCGATGGCGAGGATAATCTCGTCGTCGTTGCGATGCGTATGCGCGACGAGAAACGCGCCGCTCAAGGGCGCAAGCAGTCAATCGGAAGGACTATAACGCGCAAGGTGATGCGCGAGCGTCAGGCTCTATTGTCGCAGGACGCGGCAGCCGACTCCGAGTTTGCCAACGTCAACTCAATCGTCGCACAGGGCGTGCACTCGACAATCTGCGCGCCGCTTCTCGCGGACTCGCGCGTCCACGGCGCGCTCTACGCAGACCGCCTCGACGCCTTCACTTCGTTCACGCGCGACGACCTCGAACTCGTCAGCGCCGTCGCCGCGCAGACGGCGGTCGCCGTAGAGAACGCGCGCTCGCACGAGCGTCTCGCGCGCGAGGAGGTTGCGCGCGCAAACTACAGTCGCTTCCTCCCCGAATACGTCGTCCAGCAGATATTAGAGAACCCGGATTCCTTCAAGCTCGGCGGCGTCAACCAGACCCTGACGGTTCTCTTCGCCGACATACGCGGCTTCACGCGTCTTTCGGAACACGCGCCGCCCGAACGCGTCGTGCAGCTTCTAAACAACTACTTCACGGCCATGTCCGACGTAATCTTCGCGCACGGCGGCACGCTCGACAAATACATCGGCGACGGTTTGATGGCTCTGTTCGGCGCGCCGCACGCGACGCCGAACGACGCATGCAACGCCGTCGTGGCCGCCTCCGCGATGCAGAGGCAGATTGACGTTATCAACGAACAGTTGCGCGGCGAGGGCTTGAGCGAAATCGCAATCGGCATCGGACTGCACACGGGCGTCGCCACCGTGGGCTACATCGGCTCGGAGCGCCGGAGCGAATACACGGCCATCGGCGACACCGTCAACCTCGCCGCGCGGCTCGAACAGAACGCGCACCCCGGCCAGATTCTCATGAGCGACGCGACGGCCAAAGCAGCGCGCGACGCAAACTGCACGCTTCGCCCGCACCCGCCGCTCACCGTGAAGAACCGCGTGCAGCCCGTCCCCGTCTTCGAGCTTGACTGGCGGCAGCAACCGGGTGAAAACGTTGACAACGCGTCCGCGCCCTACAACACTTACTGATTGGTGAATCGTGAATCGTGAATCGTGAATCGTAAATCGTAAATAGTTTTACCTTTTTATCCGGCAAGCGGTTTTCCGTTCAAGTCGCGCAACAGTTAACTACGACTCACGATTCACGATTTACGATTCACGGCTTTTTACGATTCACGTTCTTCTTCTATGTCGTCGAAATCATTCATGCGAAGGACACGCGCGCTTCTGTCTTTGGAAGGCTGGCGCGACCTCGTCTCCGACACGATGGCGATTGACATCGGCTCGACCTCCGTCATCATCAACGTCCGAGGGCGCGGCATCATCGTTGACGAGCCTGCCGTGGTCGCCGTCAACAAAATTTCCGGCGAGACTATTGCCGTCGGGCGCGAGGCGCACGACATGCTTGGCCGGGAGTCGCGCGACGTTGCGCTCATCTACCCGCTCGTTGACGGAGTGGTCGCCGACTTCGAGCGCACGCAGAAGATGCTCGACCATTTCGTCCGAAAGGCGCGCAGCGGCACGTCGCACTTCAGCCGGCGCGCCGTGATGAGCGTGCTCTCAGGCATCACGCAGGTCGAGCAGCGCGCGCTTCTCGCCGCCGCCGAGAGCGCGCACATCGGGCGCGTCTATATGGTCGAAGAAGGATTGGCGGCGGCCATCGGCGCGGGCGTTTCGTTCGACGACAAGCGCGCCTCAGCCGTAGTTGACATCGGAGGCGGGACGACCAACGTCGCCGTCGTCGCGCGCGGCATGATCGTCTACGCGCAGGCCGAGCGCGTCGGAAGCCTCGACATTGACGACGCCATCGTTGACCGCCTGCGCCGGCACCACGGACTCATCATCGGCGCGCCGACAGCCGAGGCTCTGAAAAAAGAGTTGGCTTCGGCAATCGAACCCGCCGACCCCGCGCGCACCATGAGCGTCAAGGGGCGCGACGTGCAGACGGGCACGCCGCGCGCCGTTGACATCACGAGCGAGGAGGTGTGCATCGCCGCCGAGGGCGTCGTGAAGCGTCTGTCGCGCGTCGTCGGGCGCGCGCTCGCCGACCTTCAACCCGAAGTCGCCTCCGACCTCTACGACCGCGGGCTTATCTTGACGGGCGGCGGCGCGCTCCTAGACGGCATGGCCGAGTTCCTCGCGCGCGAGACCAAACTCCCAACCCACATGCCCGACGAGCCGCGCTACGCGATAGTGCGCGGCCTCTCCCAACTCTTCGACGAGCCGCTTCTACTGCGCCGCGTCGCGCGCAACGACCAGTCGCACCTGCTCGACGAGAGCGCGTTTGAAGTCTAATGATGAGTGCAGAGTGCCGCAGTGATGAATTAAAGAGGGTTCGTTTTTTAATTCATCACTCTGCACTCTGCACTCTGCACTCAATATGAATTTCCTCAGCCTCTTCAGGCGGCAGATTCAGGTCGCGCGCGTTTCGGGCATCCCCGTGCGGATTGATTATCGCTGGTTCGTGGTCTTCGCTCTTTCGGCTTGGGTCATCGCGTTCAGCTTCCAGCAGGAGGGCGGCACGACGATGACGCAGTACGTGCATCTCGACAGCGCGGCGGCTTGGGTCGTCGGATTGGCGACGACGCTCGCGCTCTTCCTCTCAATCTTCGGACACGAACTTTCTCATGCGCTTCTCGCTCGCGCCGAGGGCATCGAATCCGACGAGATAGTTCTCCACCCCTTCGGCGGACTCACGCGCCTCCGCCGCGAACCCGACAGCCCGCGCGCCGAGTTTCGCATCGCAATCGCGGGGCCGAGCGCGAGCTTTCTAATCGGAGTGGCCGCGCTCGCCGGTTTCTACGTCGCCAAACTCGCGCGGCTCGACGCGCTCGCAGCCGCGCTCTCAATCGTAGGCTTCTGGAACTTTGTCATCGCCGCCTCGAACCTCCTGCCCGGCTACCCGCTCGACGGCGGACGCGTGCTGCGCGCCTTCCTCTGGAAGCGTTACGGCAAGCTCGAAGACGCGACGCGCATCGCCAGCCTCGGCGGTCAACTCATCGGCGGCGCGCTCGTAGTCTTCGGCGGCTTCTTCTACCTGTGCGCCAACGACCCGTTCATGGGACTCTGGCTCGCGCTCGTCGGCTTCTTCCTCTTCGACGCGGCGCGCTCGGTCGTCCGACGCCGCAAAAGCCTTCAGACCGTCGGCGATGCCATGACCGCGCCCGTCTTCGTAGAACCCGACTCAACGGTCGCAAACTTCATTGACCACGTTCTCCCGCTTCATCAACAAGAGGCCGTCGCCGTCGCTCACGCGCGGCGTCTTCACGGCATACTCACGCTCAGAGACCTCAAGACGCTGCCGCGCGAACGTTGGCATCGGACGCAAGTCCGCGACGTGATGCGCCCCGTAGCGCCCGACCTCTTCGTCGCGCCGCAGACGCCGCTTGCGCGCGCCGAACGCCTTTTGAACTCGAACGGCGCGGGCGCGCTCGCCGTCATAGACAGCGCGGGCCAACTCGTCGGCCTGCTGCTGCGCGGTCGCATCAAACGCCGCGCGAAGGCGCAATGAGTTCATAAAGTTTGCTCTGCGCGAGTTAATAAAGTCCGCTCTGCGTGTAGCGCTCGGATTTGAAGCCTCATGGTAAGCGTTCAAGCGCACCGCTCGTCCCGGCTCGCCGTTGTCCTGCTTTCGCATTCGTGATATAAGCCAGCCGTTCCAACTTTCCCGTAAGGAGACTCACCCCATGGAAAGAGTACGTCGTCTGCTTCTACTATCGCTGGTCGTAGTTTGTCAGCTTACGTTTGCGCAGGCGCAGCCTAGGCATAAGACTACGAGACACAGGGCTGCTAAATTGAGGCCATGCACGCAGGGCACGGCCTTCCGAAACTGTCCGGCTTGCGGGACTGCGAAGGACGCCGCAAGACGTACGCTCAACGTTCAAAAAAACCGCGGCACGGCTGCCAGCCATCCGCAAAAGATCACCATTCAGGAGATGCGCGACCCGGCGAACGACAATAAGTTCACGCCGAGCCGTCAAGTTTGGGTGACGGGCTACGTCGCCAGCATCGCCCCCGGAGGATTTAAGGAGACCTGCAACTGCGGACGGGCTGACCTGCGCGACGTTCACATCAACATCGTCGCAGACCCTTCAGAGGTCGGCGACCAGTCGAAATACGTCGTCGTAGAATTCACGCCGCGTTGGGAAAAGAGATTCGGTTTCGACGACAGCAACTACGACGCCATGCGGCAGTCGGTCGAAGACAAGATTAAGGGCAAGTGGGTGAAGTTCAGCGGCTGGATGTTGCGCGATTTCAGCCACGCGAACGCATCGCAAACCACCAAGCCGGATCAACCAACCTGTCCCGACGACGGGCAAGAACACTCTGGATGCAACTGGCGCGCGACGCCTTGGGAAGTCCACCCCGTCACCTCTTTCACCGTAGTCAACGGGCCTCAATAAGTCGGCTCGCTCAAACGGTCTGAAGAGATTCGAAGACTCAAACGGACGCTCAGGGATTCTTGTTAGTTCAACCGGGACGGCGACGGGGTTCAAAGCCTCGTCGCCGTCGCTCTTCCTTCGCGCATCGAATCTCAAACTGTCCAACCGCTCAAGAGCGGCCATATTGATTTGCGCCCGTTTTTGCCGCATAATCGGCGCGGAGGCGTGTAAAAACAACAAGGCGGAGGTCACACTGTAGATGCTGGCGGTAATCGGCGCGCTTTTCGCAAACGCGCTGATAACTGTTCTGAAGTTCGTCGCGGCTGTCTTTACAGGCTCGTCGGGCATGATGGCCGAAGCCCTGCACTCGCTCGCCGACACGACGAATCAAGTCTTCCTGCTCTTGGGCATGCGCTTCTACCGCCGTCCGGCCTCGGAGAAGCATCCGTTCGGCTACGGCAAGGAACGCTTCTTCTGGTCGTTCATCGCGGCGATTTTCATCTTCGGCGTCGGAGCGACATACGCAATCTACGAGGGCATCGTCAAGCTCTCGCACCCGCAACCGCCGGAGAACTTGGGCTGGGCCTACGGCGTGCTCGCGCTCTCCTTCGCGCTCGAATCCGGCTCAATCGCGCTTGCGATTTATCAAGAGGTCGGCGAAGCGCGGCACGAGGGAATGACGTTTGCCGAGTACCTGCGCGAGTCGAAAGACCCGACCGCAAAGACGGTGCTCTTTGAAGACTCCGCCGCGCTCGTCGGCATCGTGATTGCCGCCGCCGGACTTTACCTGACCGAACGGCACGCGGGGCCGGGCGGCGGTGCTTACTGGGACGGCGTCGCGTCAATCTCAATCGGCGCGGTGCTCGCCGTCGTAGCGTTCGTTCTGGCGCGCTCGTCGCGCGGGCTGCTTTTAGGTGAGGCCGCGACCGAGAAGTCGCGCGAGGCCATTCGACAAGCGATACTCGAACACCCGAACGTCTGCGAGGTCGTGGAATTGTTGACGATGCACCTTGCGCCGAAGCAGATTCTGATTAACGCGCACGTAAACTTCCGCGACGAGCTTGAGACCGACGACATCGAGCGCACCATCAACGAGATTGAAGAGAACATCAAACGCGCCGAGCCGATGGTTGACATGATTTTTCTCGAAACGGCGCGGCGCGGCGAGCCGGGGCCTGACGCGCCCATACCCCAACACATCGGCTGACCCGATTTTGGATTTGCGATTTTTGATTTGGAGTTCGACTTTGAAATTCCAAGCAGCGACACAACCCGACCTTCGACCGAGCGCGCAAATCGCAAATCCAAAATCTAAAATCCAAAATCCACGATGTTTCTACAGTCGCACAACCAGTATCTCCAGAGCTTGCGCGAGCCGCGAAACCTCGTTGACATCGCGCTCGTCTTCCTGCTGGTCTTCGCGCTCCTGAAACTCATACGCGGCACGCGCGCCGCGCCAATGGCCGCCGGCATCGGCGCGCTCGCGCTTCTCTACTGGACTGCCGCGCGCTACGATCTTTCGACGCTCGAATTCATACTTCGGCCCGCGCCGCTCTACGTCGGCGTCGCAATCATCGTCCTCTTCCAGAACGAAATCCGTCAGGCGCTCATCTCCTTCGGCAATCGCTTCCGAATGCCTTTTCTCATTCGCCACCGCGGGCAGTTCGGCGAGGGCGTCTATGACGAAGTGGTCTTGGCCGCGACGACGCTCGCCTCAACCAAGACGGGCGCGCTCATCGTCGTCGAGCGCGCCGTAAACCTACGCAACGTCATAGAGGGCGGCGTGAAGATGGACGCCGAACTCTCCTACGACCTGCTGGTAACGATATTCAACCCGACGACGCCTCTGCACGACGGCGCGGTCGTCGTGCGCGGACACCGCGTCGCCGCCGCCGCCTGCTTTCTCCCTCTGACCTTGAACTCGATGCTCTCGAAAGACCTCGGCACGCGCCACCGCGCGGCAATCGGAATCACCGAAGACACGGACGCCGTCGCCGTCGTCGTCAGCGAAGAGACCGGCCTCATATCATTCGTTCAAGGCGGGCGGATTCGGCGCGGACTCGACGGCACGCGCCTGCGCGCCGCCATGCTCGACGCCCTCGAACCCGGCGCTCGCGCCGACGAAGAAGAGGAACAAGACGAAACGGAGACTTTAACAACAGAGGTCAGAGGTCAGAGGTCAGAGGTCAGTTAAAAGACTTCTACTAACCTCTAACCTCTAACCTCTAACCTCTAAACGATGGCTTTTCAGTTCACAAAAACAGGCGCGGACGGGCGCGGCACGGCGGGGCGTTGGCTGCACGCGCTCCTGTTCGAAGACTGGACGCTCAAACTCCTCGCGCTCCTCATCACGCTCGGCCTCTGGTACGCCGTGACAACCATGAGCGCGCCCGCGACCATGCGACTGCGCGCAGTTCAACTCGACTTCATACTCCCCGACGGCGTAGAGGTTGGCAACGACCCCGTTGACGAAGTTGACGTGACGCTCGAAGGCGGGCAGAGCAAGTTGGCCGAACTCAACGTCCGAAGCCTCATCGCGCGCGCCGACGTGACCTCGCTCAAGCCGGGCGACCGCGTCGCGCGCCTCTCTGATAACGTCAAGATGGACTTGCCCGAAGGCGTTCGCATCGTTGAGATAACGCCGCGCAGCGTCGCGCTCCACCTCGAACCCGTCGTCATGCGCGAAGTGCCCGCCGAGGCGCGTTTCGAGGGCGAGTTGCCCGAAGGCTTCAAGCTCTTGAGCGTTCAGGTGACGCCGGAGCGCGTGCGCGTGCGCGGCCCCGCGAGCCACGTTCAGTCGGTCGAGAAGGCTTACACCGAGACAATCTCGCTCGCGGGCCAGCGCGAAAATCTGACGCAGCAACTCGCCGTTGACATACCCGACCACAAGGTCGCGCCGCTCGACCCGAACGTCACGGTGCGCGTCGAGATAGCGGAGGAACAAGCGGAACGCCGCTTCACCAACGTCCCCGTGCGCAGCGCCGCCGGCGGCACGGCTTCGCCCGCAACGGCGACCGTTAACTTGCGCGGCCCGCGCTCGATAGTCGAAGCGTTGCGCGCGGAGGACGTGCGCGTCGTCGTCGAAATCTCCGAAGACGGCTCGACCGCGCCGCGACTCTCGCTCCCGCCCACAGCCGCCGGACGCGTCGAACTCGTCTCCCTCAGCCCTTCGGCGTTCAGCATCAACAAGTAAACGGCACGGCGAGCGGAAGCCTCGCGGGCAACTGAAGAAGTGATGAATGCGGCAGTGTGAATGATGAATTGAAAACAGCGTCGCTCTTATCATTCATCACTCCGCATTCCGCATTCATCATTTAGTCCGACCCGCTCGCTACCGCTCGCGGTACTGTTTTATTATTGCTTCGATGAAGAAACTTTTCGGCACGGACGGGATGCGCGGCGAGGCCGGACGTTTCCCGCTCGACGCGGCGACGATACGCATTGCGGGCCGCTCGCTCGCGCGCCATCTCGCTGAAAGACTCGGGCGCGCGCCGCGCATCGTTATGGGGCGCGACACGCGCGAGTCGGGCGCTTGGATTGAGGACGCGTTCGCGCGTGGCGCGCGCGAGTCGGGCGCGCGCGTTGAGTCGGCGGGCGTCGTGACGACGCCGGGCGTCGCGTATCTGGCGCGGACGCTTCCGGCGGACGCCGGAGTCGTCATCAGCGCGTCGCACAACCCTTTCGAGGACAACGGAATAAAGATTTTCGCGCCGACGGGCCGCAAGCTCGACGACGCGACCGAACGCCTCATCGAAGCAGACATCTACGCCGAAGGCGAACACGCCGCGGGGAAGACCGACGCGGGCGACGCCGTTGCTGACGAAGGCGTCGCCGGTGTTGATGAAGGCGTCGGTGTTGGAAACGAAGCGAGCGCGTCGGAGTTGAGTGCGCGGTATTTGAAGTATCTCGCGGAGGATGTCGCGGCGGGCCTCAGTCTTGAAAGTTTGCGCGTCGTCGTTGACTGCGCGAACGGGGCGGCGTCGGCGCTCGCGCCCACGCTGCTCGCGCGACTCGGCGCGAACGTCGTCGCGGTCAACAACACGCCCGACGGTCGAAACATAAACCGCGACTGCGGATCGCTCCACATGGAGACTTTGCGCGCACGCGTCTTGGAAGAAGGCGCGTCGGTCGGCGTCGCGTACGACGGCGACGCCGACCGCGCGCTGTTCGTTGACGCGCGCGGGCGTCTGGTTGACGGCGACGCGACGCTCTGGGTCTTGGCGAAGCGCATGAAGGAGCGCGGCGAGTTGGCGCGCGACTGCGTTGTGGCAACCGTGATGAGCAACCTCGGATTAGAACTCGCGCTGCGCTCGCGCGGGATTGAGTTGCTGCGCACGGACGTTGGCGACAAGTATGTGCTCGAAGAACTTTTGCGGACGGGCGCGTCGGTGGGCGGCGAGCAGTCGGGCCACATAATCTTCCCGCGCGTGAGCCTCGCGGGCGACGGGATGATTACCACGGTCAACCTTCTGCGTGCGATGCGCGAAGCTGAAAGACCGCTCGATGAGTTAACCGAAGGCTTCAAGCGTCTGCCGCAGGTTCTGACGAACGTGCGCGTGAGAGAGAAACGCCCCTTCGAGGAGGTCGAAGAGATAGCGCGCGGCGTCCGTGAAGTGCGGTCGAGGCTCGGCGACAGGGGGCGTCTGCTGCTTCGTTATTCGGGGACTGAACCGCTGGCGCGCGTGATGATAGAGGGCGAGCGGCAGGACGAGATAGAGCGTCTGGCGGAAGAGTTGGCCTCGGTCATACGTCGGAACTTGGGCGCGGGCTGAGACGGTCGGGGCAAGAAAATTTTACGCGGAGGCGAGTGTAAGTCTTACACGCCATCCCAGATTTTACCCGGCGGCTCTCATGTTGAAGTTATGAAAACTCAGCAAAACCGTGGGTTTTAAGTCGCGTTTTAATTACACTTGCATGGCATAGCCGTTGCGAGGTATATTGTGGGGCAAGAGAGACGGTTGGTGAATCCTCCGTCTCAGTGGTTGCTGGGGTGAGGACAGTGACCACATATTAGAGGGCGCGGCATTCCCCAAGTTTGCTGCGCCCTCGCCTTTTGTCCGCGAATAAAAGCGACTACGAACTCCCGCCTTCCGAGCCGACGCCCGACGACACCGTGCTACAATCCGGTAGAGCTTAAACGAACATGAGTAGAGTACCGCGAGCGGGAGCGAGCGGGGCAAAGTTTTGATATGCAAGCCCAC
>Ga0081539_10001227_pt1 | contig 45841 bp, 41 predicted proteins | sample TabmetS4T2R2_FD_71023 | JGI IMG/M metagenome (GOLD analysis project Ga0081539, IMG submission 71023) | Tabebuia heterophylla rhizosphere microbial communities from the University of Puerto Rico - S4T2R2 | ecosystem: Host-associated > Plants > Roots > Rhizosphere ... | reverse complement strand
GCGAGGGCGAAGATGATCGGCCGGTCGGCCATCTTCTTTACCATCGTGGGCGTGACCGCGCCCGCGACCGACAAGCCGACGAAGACGTCCGCTCCATCGAGCGCCTGCCCCAGGTCGCGGACGTCGCGGTCCGTCGCGAAGCGGCCCTTGTACACATCCATGTCTTTCGCCGCACGGTCCTTCCGCACCGCGCCCTGCCGATCGCACAGGATGATGTTTTCGCGCCGCACGCCCAGGCGCACATAGTGCTCGGCGGTCGCGATCGCGGCTGCACCTGCACCTGAGAAAACCACGGTGATGTCCGTCAGCTCTTTCCCGACGATCTCGACGGCGTTCAGCAGCGCGGCGCCGGAGATGATCGCGGTCCCATGCTGGTCGTCGTGGAAGACCGGGATCGACATCGTCTTGCGCAGCGTCTCCTCGATGAGGAAACAATCCGGCGCGCGGATGTCCTCGAGGTTGATCCCACCGACCGTCGGCTCCAGCAGCTGACAGAAGCGAATGACGTCCTGTGGATCCTCGGACCCCACCTCGAGATCGAAGACGTCGAGATCGGCGAACTGCTTGAAGAGGTTGCCCTTGCCCTCCATCACCGGCTTGCCCGCGATCGCGCCGATGTTGCCGAGACCGAGAACGGCGGTACCATTGGTGACGACGGCGACGAGGTTGCCCTTCGCCGTGTACGTGTACGCCTCCTCGGGATCGCGCTTGATCTCGAGACAGGGTTCGGCGACACCGGGGGAGTAGGCGAGAGCGAGATCCCGCTGGTTCGTCAGCGGCTTCGTTGGGACGACCGCAATTTTTCCCGGACGTCCTTTTCTGTGATACTCGAGCGCTTCGTCCCGGCGCGTCATTTTGGGTAAGGTAGCGTCTTATTGGTGGTTACGGGACCATTATGCTGTCATTTCAAGCGCAGCGAGGAATCTGGAGTCGTTGGCGCTCACGGATAACTTCAGATCCCTCGCTTCGCTCGGGATGACAACGCTTCGCATATGACGAATCTCAGTCGCAGAGACGCGGTGCTGTCCACTCTCGCCCTCACGACGTCCACCGTGCTGGGGACCTCGGAATCGGCACCTCCGCTTTCCCTCGATCCTTCGGACGCTGCGCCCGCCCGTCTCAACCTCGCCGACTACGAGCGCGCCGCGCGCGCGCGGATTCCTGCAGCGGTATGGGAGTACATCGAGAGCGGTGCGGCGGACGAGATCACGGTGCGATGGAATCGCCAAGCGTACGACGCCATTCGTCTCTGGCCGCGGCAGCTCAATGACGTTGCGCGCATCGACACGCAGGTCGAGCTGATGGGCGTTCGTCTCGCGCATCCCATACTTCTGGCGCCTACGGCGTGTCACAAGCTGGCGCATCCCGAGGGCGAGATCGCGACGGCGCGAGGCGCGCGCGAAGCCGGAGCGGGGATGGTGCTGAGCTCGTACTCCACCGTGCCGGTCGAGCAGGTCGCGGCCGTGAAGCCACCGCTGTTCTGGTTCCAGCTTTACGTGCAGGACAAAGGGTACACGCAGGACCTCATCCGGCGTGCGGCCGCCGCGGGATGCAGCGCGATGTGCGTCACCATCGACACTCCGAATTCCGGCCCGCGCAACAGGCAGGATCGCTCTGGCTTCACCTTCCCGCCGAACCTGCCGCACATCTCAGGCAGGACGATCGAGCATCCGCTGACATGGAAGGACCTCGAGTGGATCCGCGCGGCGTCGTCCATGCCGATATTGCTCAAGGGCGTGCTGCACCCGGACGACGCCGAGCTCGGCATTCGCGCCGGCGCGGCGGGCATCTTGGTGTCGAACCATGGTGGGCGGAATCTCGACACGGCGCCCGCGACGATCGACGCATTGCCGAGGATCGTCGACAAGGTTGCCGGCCGCGTCCCGGTCACGGTGGACGGCGGTATTCGACGCGGCACCGACGTGCTCAAGGCGCTCGCGTATGGCGCGAATGCGGTGATGATCGGCCGGCCCTACGTGCACGGACTGGCCGTCGACGGCGCGTCCGGCGTTGCGGCTGTCGTGAACATCCTGCGCCGCGAGCTCGAGCTTGCCATGGCGCTGGTCGGCAAGCCGACGATCGGATCCATCGACCGCTCCGTGCTGTCTGCGTAGCGCCGGATCCGTCTCGCTGTCGTGCCGAGAGGGGAGACAGGGGAGACTCGGCGGCTTCGCGGGGCAGAGGCACGCGGTGTGACTGGTGGAGGTCGGGGGCCGGAGTCTGTCCAGAAACTTCAAGACTGAAGGAAAATCTGCAGAGGGTGTTTCGATGACGAAGCGTTCACTGATCGGAATGTGTGGTCTACTCGCGGCGAATCTGGCAGGATGCGCCGTCTCGGATGTCACCGCGCCCAGGGTCGAAGCGGGACCCGGGTCTGGCGTCGCGAATGATTACGTGACGACGTCGAAGTACGGTGTTACGATCTCCTACACCGTAGACGCGAACATCTACGACCACTACTGGTTCTCCGCGAACCAGGACAACGCCGGGCGTGTGACCGGCAACTTTCTGCTCTGGGAGTTGCGCTTGTACAACTCGTCGGCGTGGGCGGCGGTCGGCGTCTGGGGACGCGTCGTCTGCATGAACGTGACCGCCAACAAGGCCCGGCTGGGCGGCGTCGTCACGTACAGCACGTTCTCCGGCATTCCGGTCGGCAGCTCCCTGACGTGGAGCGTGACGGACAACGGCGCCAAGGGCGCGTCATCGGACGACACGGCCAGCGCGATGTACGGCGGCGTCGATCCGTATGCGTACTGCGCCGGCGGGCTGCCCTATCCGGAAACGACGGCGATGAAGGGCGGCGTCACGCTCGGTCAGTAACGCGGCCGCGCTCGCGCGCCCAGACCGTTCCGTGCGCCACCGCTCCCGGCGCCACGGAGATCTCGGGCGCGCTCACGGTCGACAGCGCATCTTCGCTGCCGATCCGCGTGCGATGTCCGATGGTCACCGCGCGCTCGGCGACGACGATGCCGCCGATCGCGCAGTCCGCGTCGATGGTGACGTCGCTGTTCGACACGACGCTTCCGCGGACCCACACGTTGTGCTCGATCGTCATCGGGCCCTTGCTCTTCACGCTGCGCCTGACGACCGACCCCGCGCCGATGCGCAGCGAGCCGGACACCATGAGGTCCTCGAGGACGTCGCTGTTCGGCGGAACGGTGAGGTCGCCCTGCACGCATCGCGGCAGTGTCGGCTTCGACGAGGCCAGCGCGCGGGCTGACACGCCGCGCAGTGTCCTGCGTGGCGTGGGCACGTCGCCGAACTCGATGCGGGGCGCCGAGAGCCAGCCGAACACGGTTCCGTTGTCGACGCGCAGCACGGCCTCGGCGGAGGCACGTCCCAGCAGCGCGGACGACGAACCGATGCGGAGGTTCTTGGCCGCGTGAATCCAGCGCAGCACGAGGCTCTCGCGACCGAGCGCGACGCTCTCGTCCGCGAGCACGCCGCGATACACGGCGCCATCCCAGCCAAAGAGCGACGTCTTCGCGTAGACGTCTCCCGGAAGCACGGAGCCGCGATCCACCACCAGCGGAGCGGGTGCGATGAAAGCGCGGAGCGCGGAAACGCTTCTCGCGTTGTACTCGGCGGTTGACTCCCCGGGCTGCTTGGGCCTTTCGCTCGCGACGAACTCGCGGAAGCGGCGAGCGAAATGACGCACGTCGCCGTCGTAATCGGCGGGAATGTTCAGCGGCACCAGGCGGCTCGTGCGCCGAAGCTCGATGAACGCCGGGATGAACGGCGCGGCAAAGAGCGCCAGTGTGACGGCGAACAGGAGCGTGAACACGATCCCGTGGATCATGTCGCCAGCTCCGAGGCCGTCATCGGCCGACAGCGCGGCGTCTTATGCCACTGCGGCGGCGACGGCGTGCCCATTGCGGCGCGCTGCCGGAAGCGTGGTATCGCCGCCATGCTCACCGCGACGAGACTCACGAAAAAGCCGACGCCGAGAAAGGGGAGCAGACGCACGCGCTCGCGCTGTCCGTCGAGCTGCACCGCTGCGGCGATCTCGAAGAACGCCGCGAAGTTTCCCATCGTGGAGTACGACGCGATCGTGAGGACGGCAACGCCGGGCAGCGCCGACGTCCGTCCGATGTAGAAAAGCGCAAGCGCGGCAACCCACGACAGCAGGATGAGCGGCGCAAGGGCGTAGACGCCGAGAAAGAGAAGTCCGTCGAGCCGTTGCTTGAGCGGGAGCCCCGACCGGATGAGCGACCACGCGCAGCGACGCATCACGTCATTGTGACCGCGGGCCCAGCGGTCGATCTGGCGCTGGCGCGCCCGCCAGGTCACCGGAACCTCCTCATAGCACTCGGCGCGATTCGCGTAGACGATCTGCCAGCCTTGCACACACAGACGCAGCGTGAGGTCGGTGTCCTCCGTGAGGGAGTCGAGACGCCAGCCGCCCACCTGCTCGAGCGCGGTGCGACGCACCCCGCCGACGGTTCCGCCGTATTGGGGAATCAGGCCCAGGTTCATGCGGGCCTGCTGGTCCACCTGATACCCACCGGCGCGCTCCAGCTCGAGAAGGCGCGTGAGCAGATTGCGCCCGGCGTTCTCAGGGACGACACGACCCATCACCGCCCCCACCTCAGGGTCGAAGAACGGCGCGACGATACGCTTCATGAGTCCGCTCGGCGGCAGATAATCGGCATCGAAGACGACGATGATGTCGCTCGTCGTACGCTCCGTTGCTTCGGCGAGCGCCGCGGACTTGCCCTGTCCACCATACGGGCGATGCAGCGGCACCACGCGTCCCGGAAAGCGCGCCGCGAATGCGTCGACGATGGCGGCCGTGCGATCGGTGGACTTGTCGTTGATCGGCACGATGGTGATGCGATCCTCGGGGTAATCCACGGCGAGCAGGGCGCGCAGCGCGTCGCCGATGACTGCCTCCTCATTGTGCGCGGGAATGAGCACCGCGACCGTCGGCCAGTCCGCCGTGCGGATGTCCACGAAGGGATGGCGCTGCCGGCCGAAGAGTCGGTTGAAGGTGAAGACGTACTGGCGTATCGCGTACGCGCAGATGATCACGATCGCGACGGCGAGAAAGGTCTCGAGGATCGCAGCCAGAACGTTCATCGCGTGCGCGCCGGCCAGCTGGCGCCCCAAGAGTACAGCGCGATGACTACCGCGATCTGCGGCAGAATCCCCGCGAATACGAACACCAGCGGCAGCACGAGCAGGGACAGGTGCTGCACGACGTACTGCGTGAGGAGCGTCTGGAGCGGGACGAACAGCGCGAGATGCGTCAGGGCGAGCGCCATGAGCGCGGCTTTGCGCGTCCACGTGATGTCCAGGAGAAAGAGCGTCAGTCCGTAGCCGATGGGGACGAAGAGCCAGATGCCCGCGCTCACCTTCAGCAGGGTGCGCGTGTACGCCGGGAGGTCGAAGGACGGGGGGCGATCATCGAGTGCATGGACCACCACCGCCGTGGCCAGGACGAGCGCGATCGCGCGCAGCACATAGGTCAGCGGCAACACGCGATCTCCGGTCATCCGCGCGGCGACGAGCAGGGCCAGCACGACGAGGGCGCCGGTGACGAGCGCCGCGCTCGAAGGCTGCGCGGCGCTCACGGCGAGCATCGGTATGGAATCGCCGACCAGCGCCGCCGGCACGTAGCGCAGCGATCCCTGCAGCCCTAGCGCGGCACCGAGATGCACGAACGTCCATTTCCATAGGGAGAAGAGACCCGGGGCCAACACGAACGCGAGCGCCGTGAACGCCGCGCTCAAGGCAAAGGCAGTCACCACATCCGAGGCGGTCAACGGCACGGTCGCCATGGTGCGGTGCACGGTGATGACGCCACCCTCCGCGCCCGTCCTGCTCGCGACGGAGTGCTGGGCGATCACCATGGACGCCGCCGGGTACTGCGCGGTGTTCATCGCCGGAGGGCGAAGAACAATCCGAGCGAGATTCCCGTACGCGCATACGCGACGTTGGCGTAGCGCTCGGCTTCGAGCACGAACCCGGCATCCGGAATCACTCGCTCGCGCCATGCGGCGGAAAACGTGTGGCTGTTGAATGATACGAGCGCGGTATCCGCGCCAAGACGGGTATACGCCTCTCGTCCGGCGGAGACGCGCGCGCTCACGCTGCGCCGCATGGGATCGCCGACGCGCCCGGCGACAAAGGGGCTGGCCGACACCACGGCCCCGGGTGAACTGCGCGCGACGCTCACGCCGCCTTCGACGACGGCCGGAACCCTGAGCCAGTAAACCACGCTGGGCGTCCACAGCACGTCGCGGTGCGCGTCCTTCTGTCTGAAATAGGTGAACGACGACGTCGTCACGAGCTGACGCCGCGCGAGCCACTTGCGGGCGAGCATCACGCCGGTGACGGCGCGCGGAAAGAAGAACCCGCCCGCGCTGGCGCCGGCGCTGGCAGTCGCATAGAAGTCGGCGCCAAAAGCGCGTGTGGCGGACGCGCCGGCGAACACCCCATCGTCGCCGAAGGCGTCGCGATGGGCAAGCTCGAGACCGAACGTGTTTTGCGCGAGCGGGAGCGTCGCGCGCGCGTACGTACTACGCCACGCGGGATACGAGTTGGTGAGGCGCGCTTCGCCGTGACCGACCTCCACGCTGCCGGCGGTCTGCCCTGCGAGGGGCATCGCGCTGCTGAGCGACATCGCGATGCCGGCGCATGCCGCGCGTCGGTTCACGATGCCGCAAGGGCCAGCCGATCGTGCTGGTCGCATGGTGCCGCTCCCGTCAACCGCCGTTCGAGCACGTCCACGATGCGAGCTGCCGCGCGTCCATCGCCGAAGGGGTTCGGGGCGGCTGCCATGCGGTCATACAGGCCGCGGTGCCGCAGGAGGCGCGACGTACAGCGTACGATGTGAGCGGCGTCGGTTCCGACGAGGACGCCCGCCCCGCTCTCGAGCAGCTCGGGTCTCTCCGTCGTCTCGCGCAGCACCAGCACCGGCTTACCCATGGACGGCGCCTCCTCCTGCATCCCGCCCGAATCGGTGAGGATGAGGTAGGAGCGCTGCATCAGGCGCAGAAAATCTCCGTACGACACCGGTTCGATCAGCGAGATGCGCGGCGCGCCGCAAAGCTCCCCGCCGACGATCTCGCGGACGCGAGGGTTCGGGTGGAGCGGGAAGACGATGCGAACGTCCTCGAACGACTCCGTGATAGTGCGGAGTGCCCGACATATCGAGACGAGCGGTGGACCCAACGTCTCGCGCCGGTGCGCGGTGACCAGGAGCGTCCGCTGCGCGAGCAGCGGCGTGAGCGACGGGTCGTCGAAGGGCATGTCGTGCGGGAACTGCTGCAGCGCGTCGACGACCGTATTGCCCGTCACCCAGATCGACGCCGGATCGATCCCCTCGTTGAGCAGGTTGAGGCGCGCCCTGTGGGTCGGCGCGAAGTGCAGCTCCGCCAAGTTACCGATGAGGCGACGGTTCATCTCCTCGGGAAATGGGCTCTCACGCTGATACGAGCGAAGCCCGGCCTCGACGTGGCCGACGAGCAACCCCTTATAGAATCCCGCCAGCGCCGTCGTGAAGGCGGTCGTAGTGTCGCCGTGGATCAGCACACCATCCGGCGCGAGCCGGTCGAACAGATCGTACACCGCGGGAATCGCGCGCCCGGTCAGATCGGGGAGCCGCTGATCTCGCGTCATGAGATCGAGATCCGCGCACGTGGCGAGGCCGAATGCAGCGAGCGTCTGGTCGAGGAGCTCGCGGTGCTGCGCGGTGGTGACCAGCAGCGGCTCGAACGTATCGCTCCGGCGGCGGAGCTCACGGACGACCGGCGCCATCTTGATGACTTCCGGTCGGGTACCCACCATGACCACTATTTTGTGCGACATAGGCGCGGCTGCTGCACCTGAAATGACGGTTCGCGAGGTTTGACCTGACCCTCGCGTTCGTGCGACACCGCTGATAAAGGCACGTAGTGTGCCTCTCATCACAAACGCGATAGCGTCCCCGAAAACCAATCAACCTCTACCATTGGGAACGACGATGTTCACCATGACCGCCCGCTCCGCACGCCTCGCCGCGCTCGCGTGTGTGTTCGCCGCCTGCGCCGAGCCCACCGCTCCGACGTCATCGCTGGTTTCGGGAACGCAGCTCGCCAGCGCTAAAGGGCCGAAAGAGCACCTCGACGTTCACGCAATCCATATCCAGATCACCTCCATGGTGTTCAACGCGACCACGGTCGACCGCTACACCTTTCACGCGATGAAACACGGGAGTGACGTGAAGGGAAGCTTCTTTCTCTACCAGCTCCGGCTCATCGACGGGGAAGAGCAGGCGGTGGTCATCGCGAGCGGTTCGATGGAGTGCGCGCATGCGGAATCGAACAAGGCGAGAGTCGGCGGACGCGTGACATACACCACGTTTCCGGAAGGCATTCCCATGGGGTCCGAGATCACGTGGAGCGTGACGGACAACGGCAGTTCCGCCAAGGCCGAGGACAGCGCGAGCCAGCCGCTCGGCAACAATGCGCAACTCTTCTGCGCCGCCGGCGGCGCTTACGTGGAGCACCCCGTGGAGCGCGGAAAGATTCAGGTCAAGGGCTGACCACGGCAGGCGAACGCACGTCGAGGACCCGCGGAACGCGTAAGTAGCCGCGGTTATCTCAGCACTTCGCGATCTCGGGCGTTGACATCCGTACGCCGATTCCGAAACTTCCCCGACATCCATTCCGGCCGGCGTGAGGTTCAATGCGCGATCAGAGTCCCACGTTGGCGCTCCGCGATGCCCTGGCGTCGCTGCCGCCGACGCTGACCGCCCAATCGATGGACCTGCTCAAGGCGAAAGTCGAGAAATTCGTCGATGTCGCCAAGGCAAAGGACTGGCCGGTCGAGCGCGTGATCGTGGCCATCAAACAGGTCGCGGCAGAGGCGGGCGTTCGGAGCTCGACCGACGTGCTCCGCTCCGGATCACATCTCGAGGTTCGTGACGCCGTGCTGCTCGACGTCGTGCGCTGGTCCGTGGAGCGGTACTTCGGCTACAGCCGCGTCCCGCCGCGCCGCGGCTTCAGCTCCGAGGGAAAGAAGCGCGGGCCGTCGAAGACGAATGGGGAGCTGCGCACGGCACGGCGCGTCCGGTGGACACGTAGCACGTCCCGTAAGGGCTCGACGACGTCCCGACGTACGAGTGCGCGATCATCGCCGCCACTGCGACGAACAGCAACAGCACGATAGCCTCGCGCCAATAGGCAAGCGCGGCGAGCGACGGCAGGAGAGCGCGCGGCCTCACTCGATTCCAGCGAAGATGTCGCCGAGCTCAATGGTCACGACGACGCCGGACGCCGGCGTCCGCCATCTGAGCACGTCCGTGACCCTGCGAGACTTCCGCCGCGTTCGCGCGACCTCGACGACGTTCTCGCGCCAGTCGACGAGCCACACCTCCTGAACGCCGAGCGCGAGATAGGCGTCGCGCTTGAAATCGCGGTCGTACACGCGCGATGAGCGGCTGATCACCTCGACCGCGAGCCAGTGTTCGGAGATCGCGGGCCAATCCGTCCGCGGCGTGAAACGCGAAGGATAGACGAGGATGTCCGGCTCGAGCTGTGTCCGCGGCCTGCGCACGACCGCGCCGGGTCCGACCACGTGCGCATAGCCGGGGACAGCAAGCGCCATCGACAACAGCGTCTGAATGCGGCCGGCGACCAGCTGATGCACGGCGGCGGGAGCCGGCGTCACCAGCAGCACGCCGTCCAGCAGCTCGTAACGGTTCCCGTCGTTCGGGAATCGCTCGAGATCGTCCACGGTGTACAGCGGGACGGAAAGCGCCATGGCCACAGGGTACACTCTTCGATGCGGGGTTGTCCACTCGGCACCGGACAACGCTGCAAGCGCTCGCAAAACGGGCGGTATCATTCGATCGCAACGAGCGTCCGGCTGTTGCTCAGCGATTTTCGTCGGCCAGATAGTAGCGCATCCAGCTGGAACGCATCGTTGCCTCGTCCGTGTCGTGGTCGTAGGCCGGCGACACGAGCGGACGCGCGCTTTCCACGCGCACGACGACGATCGCGCGGACGCGGCGCGGAGCGTCCGACAGCCCCCGGCCCGAGAGGAACGAGACGAGGTTGGTGAACTCGGGCCCGCTGAACAGGACCTCCGCGCGACCCTTGAAACGATATCCCTTGCGCACGAAGGGATCGACGACGTTGATCTCGACGTTCGGGTTCACGCGCAGGTTGGCGACCGTCCCGGGGGATCGAATGTCGGCGAACACGATGCGGTCCTCGTCGAGCACCGTGACCGTCCCCTTGGGCGAGAGATTCGGCGTCCCGTCCGGCGACACGGTCGCGACGTAGCCGAGCTTCTGCCGGTCGACGACACGCTTCATCGCATCGGTAATCACGCCCATGACTGCATCTTCTCCGCGGTCGCCCGCGCTGCCGCCTTCACGATACTGCCTGTTGGGACAACGTTCACGGCCCTGAATGATAACGTCGGGCGTAGCCGCGCAGCCGCCGCAGCATCCTGCGATCCGTCTTCGTCGCGTCGTCGAGCTTCGGCGTCTCGATCACCTTGGGAATCGTGGCGAATCGTTCCTCGCCTACGATCCTGCCGAATGGCTTCGGGCCGAGCGTGCCCTCACCGATCAACTCGTGCCGGTCCCGCCGCGAGCCGAGCGGCGTCTTGGAATCGTTCAGGTGAATCGCCTTGAGCCGATCGCGGCCCACGACGTCGTCGAAGCGATTCCAGACACCTTCGAAATCCTTCACGAGGTCGTAGCCGGCCGCGAAGAGATGACAGGTGTCGGTGCACACGCCCATGCGCGCACGATGCCCGGCCGCGACGTACTCGATGATCCTCGCGAGCTGCTCGAAGCGGCCGCCAAGCGACGTTCCGGATCCCGACGTCGCCTCGAGCGCGACGACGCAACGGCCGGGGACGCGCTCCAGCGCCTCGGTGATCGCGTCGGCGTTACGGCGCAGGCCGCTCTCGAGGTCACCCATGTGGTTCCCCGGATGAGACACGAGAATGTCGAGCCCGAGCGCCTCGCAGCGCTGCAGCTCGGCGACGAACGACTCGATCGATCGCCGGCGCAGCACGGGGTCGGGGCTGGCGAGATTGATCAGATACGAATCGTGCGCCATGGTGACGCGCACGTCGGTGTCGGCGAGCGCCTTTCGGAAGGCGACGCATTCATCGTCCGCGCAGGCGCGCTCGGCCCAGCGGTTGGCCATCTTCGTGAAGATCTGCATGGCGGTCGCGCGAATTGCCTTGGCACGTTGTGGCGCCTGGTGAGTGCCTCCGGCGATCGAGACATGCGCGCCGATGAGGTCGGCGGGAGGCGGGAGGCGCGAGGCGGGAGCCGGGAGGGGCGAGAACGCAGGCGCTCGTGTCGCGCGGGTCGCCTCCCGCCTCCCGCCTCCGACCTCCCGCCTAGCCGTCAAAGTCCGGCGACCGGCCACGTAACGAACGTCCGCACCGCGGGCAATGCAGCGTCGCGCCCTGATTCCCCTCGTCGAGCGCGTACTCGTAATTGCGCCCGCAACTGCATTCGCTCTCGAGCGCGTTGTGGCCGCAGATCACACAGTAGGCGTCCTCGTCGGCGTAGTGCCGAAAGCGCCCGCAGACCGAGCACCGCTTCGTGATCATCGGCGCCTGAGCCACGTCACGGGGTCCATCGCCGGGCCGCCGTGTCGGATCTCGAAGTGGAGGTGCGGGGGAAGCTCCGGATCCGAGATGCCCACGCCGCCGATCAACGACCCCTTGCCGACCTCCTGTCCCTCGCGGACGTCCGCCCGCGCGAGCGATCCATAGATCGAGTAATCGCCGCCGCCGTGCTCGACGATCACCGTGAGACCGTACGTGCCGAGCTGGCGCACGCTCACGACTTTGCCGGGTGCGACGCTGCGCACCGCGCTTCCCACGGGCGCGCGAATCCCCACGCCGTTCCACCGGATCGCCGTGTTGTTCTCCTGCACCTGCCGGCCGTACGTATACACGAGCGGGCCGTCGACCGGCCAATCGAGCCGGCCATAATCCCCCGTCCGAATCGTGCTCGATATGCGCGCCGCGGCGGGACGGCCGGCCTCGACGCGCCGGCGCTCCGTCTCGAGAGCGGCGATCGTGCTCGAGAGTTGCGTCTCCGTGAGGCGGATGCGCGCGAGCTTGTTCTCCGTCTGGCGCGTCTCGTGGCGCACGCGCGTGAGCTGCTGGCGCTGGAGCTGCTCGAGGGCGCGCAGGCGCTGCATCTCGAGCGACTTGTCCATGCGATTGTCCTCCAGGCCGCGCTGCAGCACCAGCAGGCGGTCGCGCTCGAGACCGACCTGGTTGCGCAGCTGCTCCACGCGCCGCACGAGGGCGCGGTCGCGGAGCGCGAGCATGTGGAGATACTTGTAGCGCGCGATGAGATCACCGAAGGACTGCGCCGACAGGAGCGCTTCGGTAGTGTACAGCGGGCCGCGCTTGTAGATGTCCACCACGCGGTGGCGCAGCACCACCTTCTTCTGATTCAGCTCGGCCTCGGCGCGCGCGACGTTGTTCGAGGCGAGATTCACCTCGGATGCGATGGTTTCCAGCTGTTTGTCGATCGTGCGCACGAGACGCGCTGTGATCTCGGCCCGTTGGCTGAGGTTGCGGACCTCTTCGTTGAGATCGTGCGCCGTCGTGGCGAGCTCGCGCATCTGCCGCTCGAGCTCGGAGCGCTCGAGACGGATGCGATGCAGCTCGTCGCGCTGCTGGCGAATTTTGGTGGGCTCCTGAGCGAAGAGTGACGCGCCGAGCACGCACAGACATGCGAGAACGGCTAACAACGGACATGACTGCGGACGTGACGGCGGACAAGAAGACGGACAAGAAGACGGACAAGAAGACGGACAAGAAGACGGACAAGAAGACGGACAAGAAGACGGACAAGAAGACGGACAAGAAGACGGACATGACGGCGTCGGTAACGCGGTAACGTCCGTCGTTATGTCCGCCGTTATGTCCGCCCTCCTGTCCGCCGTTATGTCCGCCCTCATGTCCGCAGTTATGTCCGTCGTTACGCGGTTCTAAACCCGGCGAAGATGCCGCCCCACGGCGTATCCGCTTCCGAGCAAACCGATCAACGCGCCGCCCGCCAGGCCGAACGCGGCGACCCGGTCACTGAAGAAGAACGCGCGGAAGTGGAGATAGTGCTCCAGCGTCGCCGCCGCGACCCAGGTCAATACCAGCGCGAGCAGCCCGCCCAGGACACCCTTGGCGAAGCCCTCGATGAGAAACGGCCGCCGAATGAATCCATCCGTCGCGCCCACGAGCCGCATGATCGAGATCTCCTTGCTGCGCGCCAGCACGGTCATGCGGATGGTCGCGCCGATGATCATCACGGCAACGACCGCGAACGCGAGCCCCAGCGCGATGCCGGCGACGCCGGCGAGGTTGCGCAGGCGATGCAGCTGCGCGATCCACTCCTCGCCGAAGCGCACGTCGTCGATGAAGGCGAAGGTGCGCACGCGGGACGCGACCGCGGACACCGTGCGCGGGTCGCGCGACCCGGCCTTGAGCTTGATGTCGATCGACGCCGGCAGCACTCCTTCCTCGAAGACGTCGCTGAACTCGCCCAGCTCGCGCCGCGCGCGCGCCAGCGCCTGCTCCTGCGACACGATCTTCGCGCTCTGCACCTCGCGATACCCGGCGATCTCCTGCGCCGCGGAGGTGACGTCCTCCGCGGGGGTGCCCTCGGCGACGAAGGCGCGGATCTCGACGCGTTCCTCGACGCTCTCCAGCGCATGCTTGATGTTCAACGCGACGAGACCGAACAGCGCGAAGGCAAACAGGGAAAAGGCGATGGTCGTGACGCTCAGCGTGCTGAGCAGCGGTGATTTCCGCACGGCGCGCCACGCGTCGCGAAACGCGATTCTCATCGCGCCTCGCCTCCCCGGCCCCCCACCGCGCGCGTTCCCGCCGCCGGCGACGCAGGTGGTCCCTCCGCGCCGTCATAGACGATGCGTCCCTTGTCGAGCTCGATCACACGGTAGTCCGTGCTGCGCACCAGCTCGAGGTTGTGCGTCGCCATGAGCACGGCTGTCCCGGACGCATTGATGTCACGCAGGAGCTGAAAGACGCCGCGCGTCGCGCGCTCGTCGAGATTGCCCGTCGGCTCGTCAGCGATCACCGCCACCGGATCGTTCACGAGCGCGCGCGCGATCGCCACGCGCTGCTGCTCGCCGCCGGACAGCTCGCGCGGGTACGCCTTCAGCTTCGAGGTCAGCCCCACCTGCGACAGCACGCGCTGCACGCGCGGGGCGATCTGATCGCGTCGGGTGCCGATCACCTCGAGCGCGAAGGCGACGTTCGCCTCCGCGGTCCGGTCGTCGAGCAGGCGAAAGTCCTGGAAGACGATCCCGAGCTTGCGACGCAGCTTCGCCACCTCCGTGCGCGACCTGATCTCTTTCGTGCTCACGCCGCTGACACGCACCTCGCCGCGCGTCGGCATCTCCTCGAGGTACGCGAGCCGCAGGATCGTGCTCTTGCCCGCGCCGCTCGGCCCGGTCAGGAATGCGAATTCGCCTTTGCGGAGGCGAAAGGTGACGTCAGCGAGCGCGAGGCCGGTGCGGGGATACTCTTTGGAGACGCTGTGAAACTGGATCATGCCGGCGCGTCGGTGACCGGCCGCGCGGACGCGCCTTTCGGAGACGGGGGCGGCGCGTCGTCCTCGTCGTCGAGCAAACGCCAGCTCGACGGTGCGGTGATCGTGTCGATGATGGCCTTCAGCAGGCCGATGACCATGGGCCCGAGCAGGATGCCCACCAGTCCGAAGGTGTATACGCCCGTGACCAGCCCCACGAGCATCCAGTAGAAGTTGAGGACCTTCGACTTCGCCGCGGCGATCTTGGGTCGCAGGTACGTCGAGATGTAGATCGTGTTGACGAAGAAGCCGATCGCGGTGAGGGCCAGCGCCTGCGCAGTGGACTCGCGGAACACGAGCAGCCAGAGCGCGACGGGGACGTACACGCTCCAGGAGCCGACGATCGGGAAGAATCCGACGATGAAGGCGACGATCGACAGCACCGCGGCCAGCGGTACGCTGAACGCGAGAAACAGGACGAACAGGATCGCGGATTTGAGCGTCTGCGTCAGGAACGTGGAGTAGATGGCGCCATACAGCACGCCGCGCACGTTGGACTCGAGGGCCTTGCCGAGCTCGGAGTAGCGCGGCGGAGTCTTGGAGCGGACGTACGCCGTGATCTTCTCCGCGTCGACCAGCACGTAGTACGTGGTGAAGATGAAGATCGTCGCGGCGATCGCGAAACCGGAGAGCGCCTCTTTCACCATCCCCGGGATGCGCGTCCCGTAATTCGACGTCGCGATGACATACTGCCGGATCGTTTCACCGGTGTCGGTGTTCCCGAGAAAGGGAAGCTTGCGAATGGCGGTGTCGATGCGGCGCGCGATCTCGTCCTGATGTGCCGACGCGTACTCCGCGACGTTCTTGATCTCGGAGTAGCTGTACACCAGAAGCCCGAGCACGGGGACGATGACCGCGAGCAGCGTCAGCATCGCCGCGGTGGTGCGCCCCACCCGCGCGTGGAGCCACACGTACATCGGACGCGTGTAGAAGGCGACGATGATTCCGAGGATCGCCGCGATGATGACCGTGCGCACCATCCACAGGAACAGCACCAGCACGATGACGAAGAGCGTCGTCGTGATGAGCATGCGCCGGAACTCGGGCAGCGTGAGATCCGCGAGCGCGTGATTCACGCGGCGCTCTACGCGCCGCCGGTCGCCCAGGTCCCGCGTCTGTGTCGCCATGTGCGCTAGTGCAGTGCCTGCTCGAGATCCGCGATCAAGTCGTCCGCACCTTCGATACCGACGCTCAGACGAAGGAAGCCATCGGGGACCCCGATCTTCGTCCGCTGCTCCGGTGTCATGTCCGTGTGCGAGGTGAACCGCGGCTCCGAGACGAGCGAATCCACCCCGCCGAGACTTGGTGCGTGCCGGAACAGCTTCAATCTTCGCAGGAAACGCTCCGTCACTTTAGCGCCTCCTGCCAACTCGATGGAGAGCATCCCCCCAAAACCGTGAAGCAGACGTTTAGCGACTTCGTGGTCGGCGTGGGAGGGGAGCCCCGGGTAGACCACGCGGCGGATCTCTTTTCGTCCCTCCGCCCATTGAGCGATCCGCATGGCATTGTCGTTCTGCCGTTGCACCCGCACCTCGATCGTCTTCAATCCGCGCTCCAGGAGCCACGCCGCAAAGGGGTCCGGCGCCTGTCCCCACAGCATCATCTTCCGCCGCACCTCTTCTATATATGGGGCGCTGCCGGACACTACCCCTCCGAGCACGTCGTGGTGCCCGTTCAGGAACTTCGTCGCGGAATGGATCGAGACGTCCGCGCCGTGCTCCAGTGGGCGGAAATTCACGGGGCTTGCAAAGGTCGCGTCCACGACGAGCACCTTGCCGGCCTGCTGAGTCACCTGGCTGATGGCCTTGAGGTCCAGCACGCGACACGTGGGATTCACCGGCGTCTCGAGGAAGATGACGCGCGTCTGCTTGCGCATCGCCTTGCGCCACACACGTGTTTCGAGCGGATCGACGAACGTGGCGTCGATGCCCAACGACACGAATTCCTGCTCGAGAAGTGCCCGCGTGCCGCCGTAGATCCACGAGCTCGCGACGACGTGATCTCCGGGCCGGAGCAGTGCCAGCAGTGCGCACGCCGTCGCGCCCATCCCGCTGGCGAGGAGCACGGACGCCTCCGCTCTCTCCATGAGCGCGAGCCGGCGCTGCACCGCCTCGGCGTTCGGCGCATTGCCGTAGCGGGGATAGCGCAGCCCCTCGGCCGAGCCGATTTCCTGGATGTAGTTCACCGACTGGTACATCGGAGACACGACGGGCGCGTCGACGTCGCGCTGCGCGCTGAGCGTGCCGCCATGGACGGCGAGCGTCCCGAGCTGCGGCTCTCTATTCCTTTTTGTCACCGGCCAGCCCGGATGACACGCATTTCACCCGCGGCAGCCATCACGCGAACACCTGGCGGCCGCGCGTGTCGAGGTCGGGCTTGATGACGCGCACGATCTCCGACGGCGCGACGCCGGCGATGTCGCGCAGCACGACGTCGCCGGACTTCGTGTCCGGGTCGAACACAACGGTTGCCAGCTCGTGCCGGCGCGGTCCATACACCCAGGCCAGCTCTCCTTCGTTGAGGAGTCGGTCTCGCGCGTCCTCCGGATACATGAAAACCGCCGGTCCGCGATCGGCATCACCGGCGCGAGTCGCGATGAACCCGGCCACTCGCAGCGGCCGATTGCGCGTATCGACGGGGTCGCCCTTCGTCATGCGACTTCGCCCACCGGCATGTACGCATCGCCAGCGCGCATGATCAGACGCCGCCGCCACATGCGATCGAGCGCGCCGCGAAGGTCCGACTCCGGCTCGCCGAGGTCACCGGCCAGCTCCCAGCACTCCGCGCGACCGCGCCGTTTGATCGCCTGAAACGCGCGCCGCTCGCGCTCCTCCAGCACCCCGACGAGCTCGACGCCTCTCCCGGATTCCCGCTCGACGACGAGCGCCAAGCCGTGCCGCTCCAGCACCGCTTCCACGGCGTCCCAGTGATCATCGGTCATGCCGCGGAAGACGAAATACGCTTCGCGATCCCGACCAGACGTCAGCAGCAGCTTGGCGATGACCTCGTCTGCGCACGAGAAGTCGATCATCGCGACATGAGAGAAGTCTATGACCGTCAGCGACCGTTCCGAGGCGGCCAGCAGCGCCTCGATCTGGGTTCGCACGGCCGCGCCGGTCGGACGCGTGACGAGGTTCGAGTACAGATTCGCCGAGAGCGTCTGGCGCAGGACGACGCCGAGGTCGATGTGGTTCATCTGGCTACCCGCTCCGGGATCGTCACCTGAATCTGCGCTCCGGGGAAGCGTGGCAGGTTCTCCTCGAGTGGCACGTCCTCGTCCCAATCCGGCACGATCGCGATGCGCGAAGTACCGCTGCGCACCGAGAGCTTTCCGTTCCATCGGCCCACGTACTTTCGCACACCGGCGAGTCCCTGGCCACGACCGGGATCGCGGAACCGGCTGACACCGCGAATCACCGCAGCCTCCAGCGCCGCGGAGTCGTCCCACCGCTCCGGCGGATGATAGTGGCCCGCGGATTCGAGCGACGCCCGAAATCCCACCCCCGCGTCGCACACCGCGATCACGACGACTCGGCGGCCGAGTCGCTTCGTCCAGTTGTACGTCTGCACCGCTACCCAGCCGCCGCGTCCCGCGTGCTCGATGATGTTCTGACACACCTCGGAGAGGGTCATCGCGAAGCCGACGATGGCTTTGGGCTCGAGACCGAGCTCCTTACCGATGATCTGCTGCGTCTTCTCCTGGATCCGGTCGACAGCGCCGTGTACGTCCTCACTCTTCGCGATCGGCGTGATTTCGAGCAGCACCTGCGAATCCCCACCGTCGCGGCGCCTGGGCACGATGCCGCGAAGGTCGAACAGATCGTCGGCATAATGAAAGAAGTGCGTCCGCGACCAGTACGAGAGCGTGTCGTCGGCTTCGGGCACCGCAAGCGCGGCGCGGCCGTTTCCGTCCCGCGACTGACCCAGCGTCAACAGAGCGGTGAGGCCGTAGGGTGAAGCCCATCGCGTGTGGCGCGCGTCCAGGAGCACCTTGGCGTCCGGGGGCAGTGACGACACCTGCTCCAACACATGCTCAAAGCTGTTTTCGTCGAGCGACGGCGGGACGTTGATGACGGTCGTCACGTGAAGCTGAGCTTCCCCCGGAGGTGATCCGCGAGGCCGGTAGCGCCCCGGTGCTCGACGTTGCGCGCGGCCGCGCGGTGCGCAGCCCGAATCGCATCGCCTAACATATCACCCGCGAGCAGTCTGGAGAAATAGGTTGCGCCCCAGACGTCGCCGCATCCCGTCGGATCCAGTGGCGTGTCCACGTGCTCGGCGGGGATCAGCTCCGATCTGATCGGGCCGGAGGCGCCGGCCTCCGGAGCGTCCGCGTCCGCTGCGCGGCGGAGATCGGCGAGCCGGTGAAACATCGGCGCGGCGAAGTACACCGCGCCCCGTGGACCGAGCGTGACAGCGAAAGCTCTGGCGCCCGCATGCATCGCCGTGGCGGCGAGCGCCATGGGGTCAGGGGCCATCATGCGCACCTCGTCCTCGTTGGCCTGCAGGAGATCGAAGCAGCTGCACCACTCGCGCACGTTCGACAGGGGACGCGGCACGCGCAGCCCGTCGGGCTGCACGGCCATCACGAGCATGTGCAGATCCGCGTACAGCGGACCATCGAACGTGCGCCGCAACTCCAGTGCGGTATCGAGGTCGAGCTCCCAACCGCTGAGAAAGTTCACGTACAGCGCGTCGAGCCGCGCCTCGTCGATGAGCGGCTTGAGCGCCAGCCAGTTCCATCCAGGCACACCGCCGGTGAGCACCTCCGAGCGCCGCTCCTCCGAGAAATACCGGAGGGTGACCCGATTGTTGGGATACGGCACTTCGACCAGCGCCGCGTCCGGCGCGAGGTGCTGCAACGTTGCGAGATACTCGCGCGCACGCGCGCTGAGATCGGCGCCGATCTTCATGATCGGGACGATCTCCCAGGTGTCGGGGAGTGCGGCGTCGAGCCCCGCGAGGGAATACGTGATGCCGCCCCATTCGTGCACCGCCGGCCGAGTGGGATCGCGGCCGTAAATCTCGTCCCACACGAACGTGCCGATGACGCCGAGGCGGTTCATCGCCAGCAGAGCGTTCTCGGCCCCGCGCCGCAGGCACGGGTGCGCGGCTTCGCCGCTGAACTCGGCGTACGGGACGCGCTGCAAGCGGCGAACTCGCGAGCGTGACCGGCGCCGCCATGCGGCGCCGCCGAGAACCGACCCGCCGCGAAGCGGCGCGGCCGAGAACAAATCCTCACAGAGATCCCTGCGTCCGCATCTTGAACGTCGCGACCGCGCCGACGACGCCGGCCGTACCGGGGAGCTCGCCGGGCACGATGCGCGCGGCTTTCACCGCGGATCCAAACGCGCGCCGGCGCGCCTCGGTGCGCAGCGGCGTGAACAGCGTTTCACCCGCGCGCGTTACGCCACCCGCGATCACGATGACGTCCGGATTGATGACGTTCAACAGCGTCGCGATGCCGGCGCCCAGATACCGCGCCGTGTCGCGCACGATCTCGTTCGCCAACCCATCGCCCTTCTTCGCGGCGTCGTAGACGACTTCCGCGGTAATCCTGTCGAGCTGGCCGTCGACCATCGCGGGGAGCATGGAGGCGGTGTCCTCGCGCACCAGCGCCTCGCGCGCGCGCGTCGCGATCGCCGGCCCCGACGCGTACGCCTCCAGGCAGCCGTAATTGCCGCACTTGCAGTGACGCCCGTTGACGTCGATGGTCGTGTGGCCGATCTCCCCCGCGACGTCGGACGCGCCGTGATACAGCTCGCCGTTGAGGATGATGCCGCCGCCGATCCCCGTGCCGATGGTCATGCCGACGACGTTGCGGCCACCACGCGCGGCGCCGAGCCACCATTCGCCGACGGTGGCGCAGTTCGCGTCGTTGTCGAGCGTCACCGGAAGTCCGAGCCGCGACTTCACGCGATCCTGCAGCGGGAAGTCCTTCCAGCCGAGGTTCGGCGCGACCACGACGATGCCCTTCTCGCGATCCAGTGGACCGGGCGCGCCCACCCCGATCCCGATGAAGTCCTTTCGCGTCGCGCCCGTCTCGTTGATCGTGTCGAGGATCACGCCCTCGATGGTGCCGATGATGCGGTCGACGACGCCCTCCGCGCCCAGCTCCGCCTGCGTCGCGACGCTCCGCATCCCGTGCGCGTGCTTCCCGTCTTCGCTCAACGCGCCGGCGGAGATCTTCGTGCCTCCGAGATCGAGGCCGATGATGAAGGACGGACGTGTCATGTCTGAACCCGCGATAAGATACCCAACACCCGTTCCATGACCTCCCGCGGGGTGACCTCACGCATGCACTTCCAGTGTACCAGCGGGCAGCGACGCGGACCATGGCGATCGCACGGCCGGCAGGCGAGGCTGTCGTGTCCCACGACGGTCGAATCCTGCGCCAGCGGACCAAAGCCGAACGCAGGCACCGTCGGTCCGAAGATCGTGATCGTCGGCGTATCGACGGCGGACGCGAGATGCTGCGGCGCCGAGTCGTTCGTGATCAGCAGGTTCGAGCGGCGAATGAGCTCTGCGGAGCCGAGGAGCGTGAAGACACCCGCCGCGTTGAGCGCCGAGTCGCCGGCGGCGCGACACACGTCCGCGGCGAGCTCGGCGTCGTTCGCGGAGCCGAGAACGACGACGCGCGCGTGTGGCGCGAGCTCACGCGCAAGCTCGGCGTAATACGGCCACCGCTTCGTCTCCCACACGCTCGCGGGCGCCAGCGCGACGAGCGGCGGACCGTCGTCGTACGCGTCGTGCAGCGCGAGAAAGCGATCGACTGCACCGCGTTCGGGAATTCCCGGATAGAGTCGGGGTCGGACGTCGGCTGCTGCCGGGATCGCATCCGGCCGTGCGAGTCGCAGCAATCGCGCGGCATGGTGCAGGTCCTCGCGATACTCTACCCTGACATTGTAGAACGCCCGCCCAGCATGCGTCGCGAAGCCCACACGTCGCCCGACACCGGCGAGCAGGGCGAGGGCGCCGCTGCGCACGGAGCCCTGCGCGAGGTACGCGGCGTCGTATCCGAAGCGGCGGAGACGCAGCGCGAGGCGCATGAAACCGAGTGGTCCGCGCTCACTGCCGCGCTTGTCGTAGGGAATGACGGACCGAATGCCAGGGTTGTTCGCCAACAGGTTCGCCGACGCTGGTGTCGTGACGACGTCCACCGGCCCACGGCGCGCCAGCTCAGCGATGAGTGGCGTGGTTAGGACGGTATCGCCGAGGAAGGACGTTTGGATGACGAGGGAGCTGGGCATCGGTGTATGAAAAACAACTACGCCTGTCGGCTTTTCAGCTTGTCACGAGCATCGAGGGGTTTGACAAGCCGATAAGCCGACAAGCGTCGTTTGTTCTCACGACCTACTCTACCTGGAGCACCGCGAGGAAGGCTTCCTGGGGAATTTCCACCGCGCCGACCTGCTTCATCCGCTTTTTCCCTTCCTTCTGTTTCTCCAGGAGCTTTCGCTTACGCGTGATGTCGCCGCCGTAGCACTTGGCGAGAACGTCCTTGCGCAGCGCCTTCACCGTCGTTCGTGCGATGACCTTGTTGCCGATCGCGGCCTGAATGGCGACCTCGAAGAGCTGCCGCGGGATCAGCTCCTTGAGCTTGTCCGCGATCTTCCGCCCGTACTCGTACGCCTTGTCGCGGTGGATGATCACCGCGAATGCGTCCACGGGATCACCGTTGATCAACATGTCGAGCTTCACGAGATCGCTCTCGCGATACTCGAGCATCTCGTAATCGAGGCTCGCGTAGCCGCGGCTGATGGTCTTCAGCTTGTCGAAGAAGTCGAGAATGATCTCGGCGAGCGGGAATTCCCATTGGAATTCGACGCGCGTGGTGTCCACGTACGTCATCCCCTTGTAGACGCCGCGGCGCTCGGTGCCGAGCGACATGATCGGACCGATGTATTCCGCGGGCGCCATGATGCGCGCCTTCACGTACGGCTCCTCGACGCGATCGATGGACCCCGGATCCGGCATCTTACTCGGCGCCTCGAGGAGCTCCATCGTCCCGTCCGTGTGGTAGATGTGGTACTCCACCGTCGGGACCGTCGTGACGAGGGCGAGATCGAACTCGCGCTCGAGCCGCTCCTGCACGATCTCCATGTGCAGAAGACCGAGAAAGCCGGAGCGAAAGCCGAAGCCCAATGCCGTCGACGTCTCCGGCTCGTAGTGCAGGGAAGCGTCGTTGAGCTGCAGCTTCTCCAGCGCGTCGCGCAGCGCCTCGTACTGCTGCGTGTCCGTCGGGTACAGGCCGGCGAACACCATCGAATGCACGTCCTTGTATCCGGGCAGTGGCGCCGCCGCGGGATTCTCGGCGTCCATGATCGTGTCGCCGGCGCGCGTCTCCTTCACGCTGCGAACGCTGGCGACGACGTACCCGACCTCGCCGGGACCCAGCTCGTCCGCCTGCACCTGCCGCAGCTGGTAGTAGCCCACCTCGTCCACTTCGTATGGTTCCCGCGACGCGCCCGCGAACATGATCTTCGACCCTTTGCGAATGCGTCCGTCGACGACGCGCACGCTGGGGATCGCGCCGCGGTACTTGTCGTAGTACGAATCGAAGATCAGCGCGCGCAGCGGACCATCCGGGTCGCCCTCAGGGGGCGGGACGCGCTTCACGACGGCCTCGAGCACGGCGTCGATCCCGATGCCCTCCTTCGCGCTGACGAGGAGGATCTCGTCGGGATCAGCGCCGATGAGGTCGTGGACCTCCTGTTTGCGGCGTTCCGGCTCGGCGCCGGGGAGGTCGATCTTGTTCAACACGGGGACGATCTCGAGACCGGCGTCGAGCGCGAGGAAGAGATTCGACAGCGTCTGCGCCTGGATCCCCTGCGACGCGTCGACGACCAGAATTGCGCCCTCGCACGCGGCGAGCGAACGCGAGACCTCGTACGTGAAATCGACGTGACCGGGAGTATCGATCAGGTTGAGCTCGTACGTCTTCCCGTTCGGCGCACTGTACGACATGCGGACCGCGTTGAGCTTGATCGTAATGCCCCGCTCGCGCTCCAGGTCGAGCGTGTCCAGCACCTGGTCCTTCATTTCGCGCTTCTGCAGCGCGCCCGTGGCTTCGATGAGCCGGTCCGCGAGCGTCGACTTGCCGTGATCGATATGCGCGACGATGCAGAAGTTGCGGATATGGTCCAGCTTCAATGCGCTCTCGGGTGGTGAAGTGATTGCGGCAGCGAAATATAGCGTTCGGAACTGCAGATCCCTCGCGCAGCCTGCCCTGAGCGAAGCGAATGGGCTCGGGATGACGGCAGGGCAAAAAAAACGGCCGCGGGTGAGTGCCCGCGGCCGGGATCCTTCGACAGACCGTTAGTGCGGTTTCTTCTCTGACGGATCCGGTCGGAACGTCGTCGATTGCGTTTCAGCCGGACGGCTCGGGTGCGCTTCCTGACGCGGCGTCGGCTGCGGCGACTGTGGGCGCTCGGCTGGCGCCGACGGGCGCGCGGGCGTGTGCGCCGGCGTGTAATCACCCGATGTGCCCGGCGCGCGACCACCATACGTCGGACGATCGCGACGAGCGATGCTCTCACCATCGACATGACGCGGCGACGGCCCCGGCTCGAATGTCGGGCGGAACCGCGGGCTGCTCGGCGGATTGTAGACGCGACTGCCGTTGGTGACGGAGGTGCCGTCGTCTCCGCGGCGCCACGAAGGACGTACCGCGGTTGCTACGCGACCCCCACTGTCACGTTCACGCCATGTCGGGCGCCGAAGCTCGACCTCGGGTCGTGGCGTCGTGGGCGTGGTGGGAATGCGCGGCGCGAGGACCGGGGGCGTGTACGAGTACTGCGGGAGGTAGCGCCGGTACGGATAGTATGAGGCCAGACGCTGATACGAGCGGCTGCCGCAACCGATGCCGTATCGGCCGAAGCCGAACGGCGTGAACGTCATGGCGAAGGAGCTGAACATGTATGGCATGATCGTCGGGAACGACGGCAGCATCTCCGACAGCACAGCGCAGTCGAATGCCGCGTCCGCGAGGCTGACGAACGCGCTCGTGTTGTAGCTGCGCGCGAACTCCAGCGTGAACGGGTTCTTGCCGGCCAGCTCGCCCGCGAGCTTTCGAACCGACTCGCGCGGGTCCTGCGTGGTGCGGTACTCCTCGGCCTCCATGTCGTACCACAGCCCAAAGTTGCTGATCTTGTCGAAGGCGAGGGGCTTGCGGCTCGCGATGATGAAGACGAAGCCGTGCCCGAGCCCGTCGTACGAATCCATGCGTGCGCCGAGCGATCTGAACGACGTGGTAGAAAATGAGTACAGCGACGGCACGCCATCGTAGTACGCCGTGAACGACCCCGTGCGGAACCACTTTCCGGCGGGCACGTAGCCGTAGTCGAGGCCGTCCTGCGGGTAGAGGATCTCGTACTGGCCGTCTCCACCCAGGTGCCCGACCATCACGTACGCGCCCTCGTCGACCCGGAAGAACGCCTGGCCGCTGCGATCGAGAAGGCCGCCGGAATACGAGACGCGCACCGACGCCTTCGGGCTTTCTTTCGGCTTGGGCTTGGCCGCGGTCGAGGTGCCTTGCGACGCACATGCGGCCGCCAGGCATACGAGGAGCCCCTGCGCTGCGCGATTGAAAGACATGGCCGACACCGCCCGGTTGCGTTGTATACAAATTCTGGGCATAGAGCGGGCCAGGCGCAAGGGGAAACACACAGAGACGAGGGCTGAGGGCTGAGGCCTGTCGGGACACTGCGTCCCTCCTTCCTCGTTCGTCGTTCGTCTCCTACCCTCCTGACATGTCCACGGCGCTCCGCCCCGACCTTCACGACCCCGCGAGTCTTGCCGCCCTCGGTCACGTCGAGATCGTGGCGCGGTGGATCGTGGACGGCTTCATGGCCGGTCTGCATCGGTCGCCGCGGAAGGGGTTCTCCGTCGAGTTCGCGGATTATCGCGGCTATCAAGCGGGCGACGACCTGCGCTTCGTCGATTGGAAAATCGCGGCTCGGCTGGATCGCTGGGTCGTGCGCCAGTACGAGGAAGAAACGAATCTGCGCGCCACGATCGTGCTCGACGTGAGCCGCTCGATGGCCTGGAGCGGTGCGCAGCTGCGATCACTCGGCAGCGTTACGCCAGGCACGCGTCTCACGAAGCTCGCATACGCCGAGATCCTCACCGCGTCGCTCGCGCTGCTGCTCATCCGCCAGCGCGACGCCGTCGGCCTCGTGCGCTACGACGAGCGCGTGCGGAGCGCGGTGCCGCCACGCGCGCGCACCGGCCATTGGCGCAGAATCCTGGCGGCGCTCGAGGAGCCGGGTGCCGGGCTGGCATCGAGCGCGCCCGAGGCGCTGGCGCAGGCCGCGCGTCTCATCAACCGCCGCGGGATGATCGTGCTCATCTCCGATCTTCTCATGGACACGGCGGAGCTGGAGCGTGCCATGCGCGGCCTGCGCGCCATGGGACACGACATCACGGTGCTCCACGTGATGGATCCCGCGGAGCGATGGCTCGCGGGAACCGGCGAGGCGATGTTCGTGGATCCGGAGAGCGACGTCGGCGTCCCGGCGAGCGTCGCCGACGTGCGCACGGCCTATCGCTCGACGGTCGAAGAGGTCATCGACGAATGGAGGGAGACGCTCGCGTCGTTCGCGGTGTCGTACGAGGTGGTCATGACCGACAGTCCATTTGGCGTACCGCTTAGAAGGGCATTTGCGGCCAGACAACGACTACCGTGAGACGGGAGGCGGGAGTCGGGAGCCGGGAGGCTGGAACCGGGAGGCTGGAGGCTGAAGAGCGGAGGAGATCCTCCCGCCCTCCGCCTCCCGCCTCCCGCCTCGACTTCAGATGAGCTTCTTATCCCCCTGGTTCCTCGCCCTCGCCGGCGCCGCGCTCGTTCCGCTCCTGATCCATCTGTTGCGCCGGCGTATCGGACTGCAGGTGGAGTTTCCGGCGGCGCGATATCTCGCGCGCGCGGAGCGCGAGCACAGCCGCACGCTGCGGATGCGCAACCTGCTGCTGATGCTGCTGCGCGTGCTCGCCGTCGTGCTGCTCGCGATGGCGGCGGCACGTCCGACCGCCAGAACCATGGGCGCCGGCCACGCGCCAACCGCGCTGGCCATCGTGCTCGACAACTCGATGAGCACGTCCGTCGTCGAGGGCGGGACGCCGCTCCTCGAACAGCTCAAGCGTGCGGCGCGCGATGCGATTGCCGGGGCGTCGCCGGACGATCGCGTCTGGCTCGTGACCGCCGACGGCTCGTTGCGTGGCGGCACCTCTGCCGCGATCGGGGAGGAGCTCGACCGTGTCCGCGCGCTGTCCGGCGCGGGACGACTGCGCGACGCGCTATCGCGAGGCATCGGCGCCGTCGAGGCCAGCGGCATGGACGCGCGTCACGTCGTCGTTCTTACGGACGGGCAGCGCACGTCATGGAGCGAGGCGACGCAGAATCGCGGCGACGTACCGGTGCTCGTCTGGGCGCCCGGCAGGGCGCCACCAGCGAATCGGGCGGTCGTGCTGGCCGAGTCCCGGCCGGTCCGATGGACACCCCGCGGCGCAATCGCGGTGCGTCTCCAGAGCCCTGACTCCACTACCTATAGAATGGCTCTCGGCCAGCGCACTCTCGCGCGCGGCACGGTACTCCCGGGTGAGGAGGCGATCCTGCGTGCCGCACCCGCGGAGCGTGGCTGGACGGAGGGGAGCGTCGAGATCGAGCCGGACGAGCTTCCCGCGGACAACATCCGGCACTTTGCGCTGTGGATCGGCGCCGCGCCGACGGTTCGTGTGATGCCTGGCGCGGGCCAGTTCGCGCGCAACGCCATCGACGTGCTGAAATCATCCGAGCGCGTGGCCGAGGGATCGGCTATCGTCGTGGCGTCGGCCGACGAGGCATCGACGATCCCGGCGTTCCTGCTGCCGCCGACCGATGCGGTGCGACTCGGGGCCGCCAACCGATCGCTCGAGCGACTCGGAATCCCGTGGCGGTTCGGGGCCGTGCGGCGCGAGGCGGGGATCGCGCGCGGCGAACAGCTCCAGGGGATTGCCGTCGCATGGCGCTATCAGTTGGTGGCGCGCGGCGCCGTCGATGCGGACACGCTCGCCGTCGTGGGACGCGAGCCGTGGATCGTGAGCGGACCGAAGTATGTGCTCATCGGCTCGCCGCTCATGCCGGACGCGACCTCGCTGCCCGTGGCCGCTGCCTTCCTGCCGTGGTTGGGCGACGTCCTGTCGTCACGGCTGCACGCGGATCCGGGAACGGTGCGTTTCACCACTCCCGGGGCGTCCGTCGCCCGACCAACGGGCGTCGACGCGCTCGAGAGCGGCGACGGCCGACGCATTCCTGTCGCAGGCGCTAGTTTCGAAGCTCCCGTCGGCGCCGGCACCTACTTCTTTATAGAAGGCGCGCGGCGCGTTGGCGCGCTGGTCGTGAATCCGGAGGTCCCGGAGTCGCAGCTCGATCGCTGGCCGACGCGGGAACTTGCCGCGCGCGTGGCGACGGGCAACACGCGCGTGACGGACAATCGCGATGAGTGGGTTCGGCTCGCCTTCACGGGCGCTGCGCGTCGCTCGCTCATCGCACCGATGCTCATCGCAGCTTTGCTGGTACTGGGACTCGAAACGGTCGTGGCCACAACAGGCGCAGGCGGAATTGTCGGCGGCGGAGCAGGGCGACAGACGTAGATCGTGCCGTTACCGCTGCTGCTCGACGCGATCGAGCGCCTCCCGGCGTTCACGCGTCTCGTCAACACCCTGCCAGGTCCACGGGAACGCCGCCGCATCGGGGGCCTTCATGGCTCCGCGGACGCGACGGCGGTGGCCGCGCTCGCCCAAAAAGTCCCCGGACGATTCTTCGTCATCGTCACCGACACGCTTCCGGACGCGGAGCGCTGGCTCGCCGACCTCCGGACACTCCTCGAGGATGACATCGTCGCGTTGTACCCTCCGCGCGAGGGATTCGGCGAAGCCGAGCCTCACATGGAGGTGGCGGGAGAACGTGTCGAGACGCTCGAGCGGACGATGCGCGGCGAGGTCCGTCTGCTCGTCACGACGGGGCGCGCGCTGCTCGAGCGCACGCGCATGCCGCGCGCCCTGCGCGAGCTCCGCGTCGAGCTGCGCAAGGGCGACGTGCGTCGCCTCTCGGAGCTGATCGAGCATTTCGCGAACATCGGGCTCGAGCGGGTGCCGATGGTCGACGACGTCGCGCAGTTCAGCGTCCGCGGCGGCATTCTCGACGTGTACGGGTTCGGAATGGCGGATCCGGTGCGCGCCGAATTCTGGGGCGACGAGATCGTCGATCTGCGCCAGTTCGACATCGCATCGCAGCGATCGACGCGCGAGGTCGAGCTCGCGCTCATCTTGCCGGTCGACGGCAACGTCCAGGCGGACGCGCTCGAGACTGAACGTCGCTCGATCGTGACGCTGTGGACGCCGGACACGCTGCTCGTCTATCCGGAGGGCGTGCACGTCGGCACCGAGCTGAATCGAACCTGGTCGGAGGCGCAACACCACATAGATCTCGCACGCCGCCGCGGCGAGGACGTCCCCGGACGCGATGACCTCTTCGAGCCGCCCGAAGTCCTGCTCGCGCAGCTGGGTGAGTTCGGCTCCATCGTCGAGGAGCCGGCCGGCGAGGACGCCGATGTGGTGTTTCCGCTGCGCGCGCCCGAGATCATCGCGCGCGACATCAGGCAGCTCCGCAGCATCGTGCGCGACCCGCTGCGCACCATCATCCTCTGCGACAACGCGGGACAGTGCGAGCGCCTCGACGAGCTCCTCGCGGATCGCGGCACGCCGTCCCCCGCGGCGCTCACGGTGGGCGTTCTGCAGGGCGGGTTCGTCATTCCCGGGCTCGACGGCGAACCCGGCATCCGCATCCTCACCGACCACGAGATCTTCCGCCGCGAGCGTCGCATCCGCCGCGCGCGGAAATACACGAGTGGCATCACGCCGGACACGCTGTCCCTGCGCGAGGGGGATTACGTCGTGCACCTGGAGCACGGCGTCGGGATCTACCGCGGCATCGAGACGATCGTCGCCGGACAGAGCACCCTCGAGGTGGCGGTCGTGGAGTACGAGGGAGGCGATCGCCTCAACGTGCCGCTGTACCGCATCGACCAGCTCGAGCGCTATCGCTCGGCCAGCGACGTATCTGAGGACAGCCCGCCCCCGCGGCTTCACAAGCTCGGCGGCAAGCGCTGGACGCAGCAGCGCGAGAAGACGCGGTCGGCGATCCGCGAGATGACCGTCGAGCTTCTCGACCTGTATGCCCGGCGCAAGATGGCGTCACGCCCGCCGCACGTGCCGGACACGACGTGGCAGGCCCAGTTGGAGTCGTCCTTCCTGTTCGAGGACACTCCGGACCAGCGCAAGGCGACCGTCGACGTGAAGAAGGACATGGAGGGGACGCGACCCATGGATCGCCTGCTCGTCGGCGACGTCGGCTATGGCAAGACGGAGATCGCGGTGCGCGCCGCGTTCAAGGCCGTGCAGTCGGAGCGCCAGGTCGCGGTGCTGGTCCCGACGACTATTCTGGCGGACCAGCACGCGCGCACCTTCGGCGAGCGTCTCGCGGATTTCCCGATGCGCGTCTCGATGCTCAGTCGCTTCCAGACAGCGAAAGAGCAGGAAAAGGTTCTCGGCGAGTTGGCGGACGGGAACATCGACATCGTGATCGGCACGCATCGGCTGCTCAGCCCGGACGTGATCTTCAAGGGGCTGGGGCTCATCATCGTGGACGAGGAGCACCGCTTCGGCGTGAAGCACAAGGAGCGGCTCAAGCAGCTTCGCCTCGAGACCGACGTGCTCACCCTGACGGCGACGCCGATCCCGCGCACGCTGCACATGTCGCTCGCCGGATTGCGCGACATGACGCTGATGCAGACGCCGCCGCGCGACCGGTCTCCGGTGCTCACGTATCTCGAGCCGTGGGACGACGGCCTCATCGAGGAAGGCATCACGCGAGAGCTCGACCGCGGGGGTCAGGTGTTCTTCGTGCACAATCGCATCGAGACGATCGAGGCGCACGCGGACCACGTGAAACGCATCGTACCGCGCGCGAATATCGCGGTCGCGCACGGGCAGATGCGCGAGAAGGACCTCGAGGACATCATGCACCGCTTCGTGAACGGCAAGGTGGACGTCCTCGTCTCCACGATGATCGTCGAGTCGGGGCTGGACGTGCCGAACGCGAACACGATGTTCGTGAACCGCGCGGACAACTTCGGGCTCGCGCAGCTGTATCAGCTGCGCGGCCGCGTCGGCCGCTCGCACCGCCGCGCGTACTGCTATCTGCTCGTCCCCGATCAGCTGGACGAGGACGCGGAGCGCCGCCTGCGCGTGCTCGAGCACCATACCGAGCTCGGCGCCGGGTACCGGATTGCGCTCAAGGACATGGAGATGCGCGGCGCGGGCAACCTGCTCGGTCCGGAGCAATCCGGGTTCGTCCAGGCCGTCGGCTTCGACCTGTACCTCCGGCTGCTCGAGGAGACGGTCCGGAACATCACGCACGGCGACGGCGCGCCGAAGCTCGTTCCGGCCGAAGTCTCCGTGGACACGCCCAGCTATCTGCCCGACGACTACGTCCCGTCACACGAGGCGAAGCTGGACGTGTACCGGCGCCTGTCGCGCGTCAGCGACGCGTCCGAGATCGTGGCGATGCGCGAAGAGTTGCGCGACCGCTTCGGGACGCTGCCGCCGGAGGCGGAGGCGATGCTCGCGGTCGCGCAGTTGCGCATCCTCGGTGGGTTGCTCAGCGTCGACAACATTCTGGTGCGCGGCAATGAGGCGCGTGTTAATTTCCGCGAGACCGCCGCACCCCGGATGAAGGGGCTGTCGGCGGCCTTTCACGAGGTGCAATTCCAGGCGGAGGTTCGCCGGGCGCACCCGCTGTCGCTGAAGCTCATGCGGCTCGGCGGCGTCCCCGTACTCGACGGTTTGGTTCGCGCACTGACCTCACTTGTTCCCGGAAAAACCGGCTGAAGCCGTCATTCCGAGCGCAGCGAGGAATCTGTAGTTGAACTGCAGATCCCTCGCTGCGCTCGGGATGACAGCACAAACTCCCCATTTATGAAAACCCGATTTGCCGCGTTATTCGCGATTGCCACCCTTGCCGCCTGCGACGGCCTCAAGGAGGCATTGACGGCCCACGTCGACGTCGCCGCGCGCGCCGGCGACCAGGAGCTCTCCGTCACCAGGCTGTCGGATCTCCTCGGCAACGCGACGCTGCAGATTCCGGCCAACCGCGAGACCGCGATGATTCTGGCGGATCTGTGGACCAACTATGAGCTGCTCGGTGCGGCGGCCGCGCGCGGCGACTCGCTCACCGACCCGAAATCGATCGACCAGGCGTCGCGCGGGATGACGTCGAACATGCGCCTGCGCCGTTTCATGGACACCGTGTCGAAGGCGTTCCGGGGCGACTCGGGTTCCGAGACGGCGTACAACCAGGCGACCGGCGGGCTGTTCGTCGCGCGGCACATCCTGCTCACGCTCCCCGGCGGCGCGACGCAGCAGCAGAAAGATTCCGTGCGCCGCAAGGCCGAAGCGCTCCGCGCGCAGGTAACGCCGGCCAACTTCGCGGACCTCGCCAAAAAGAACAGCGGGGATCCAGGTTCGGCGGCGCGCGGGGGAATGCTGGGCGCCTTCCGTCGTGAGGAAATGGTAAAGCCGTTCTCCGATGCCGTCGCCGCGCTCCGCCCCGGCCAGATCTCGCAGCCGATCGAGACGCAGTACGGCTACCACATCATCGAGCGCCCGACGTACGCGCAGGCCAAGTCCGAGTATGACGCCGCCATCGGCGCCTCCGGGAAACAGCGGGCGGAGAGTGTCTACATCGCGAAGCTCGACGACGATGCAAAGGTCGTGGTCAAGTCCAGTGCGCCGACGTCGGCGAAGGGTGCCGCCCGCGACCTCGGCGCGCACCGCGACGATGGGGAAGTGCTTGCGACGTTCAAGGGGGGCGAGCTCACCACGGGCGAGTTCGTACGCTGGGTCGAGGCGATGCCGCCGCAGTTCCGCGCCGCGCAGCAGATTCAGCAGGCGCCGGACAGCCTCGTGAGACAGTTCGTGAAGAGCATCGCGCGCAACGAGGTCATGCTTCAGAAGGCCGACAGCGCCGGCATCAACGTGACGCCGGAAGAAAAGGCGCAGCTCTACGGGCAATTCCGGGACATCGTGACGCAGCTGTGGCAGCAGCTCGGCGTCGATCCCAAGCAGCTCGCGGACAGCGCGAAGTCGGCACCGGAGCGCGAGAAGCTCGCGGCGACCCGCGTCGATGCGTATCTCGATCGGATCATGGCCGGTCAGGCGCAGCCGATCTCCGTCCCACTGCCGGTGCAGTTGCTGCTGCGCGACAAATACAAGTCGAAGGTGTATCCGGCGGGCGTCGACCGCGCGGTGGAGCGCGCGCGCAAGCTGCGTTCGTCGGCGGATTCCACGCGTTCGGCGAAGCAGCCGCGATCGCAGGTGCCGATTCCGACGCCTCCTCCGGCAGATACCGCCGCGCGCCGTGACACCGGGGCGAAAGGCAAACGTCCGTGATGCCGTCATCCTGAGGAGCGCAGCGTAGTTAGCCTGCCCTGAGCGCAGCGAAGGGAAGGATCTTCTGGATTCAGATAGATCCTTCGCTTCGCTCAGGATGACAGCGCTTCGCTCTTCGAGATGACACTCAGTGATTGGGAAGGGGTACCATCAGCATGCAACGACTTCTGATGTTCGCGTTGTTCGCGCCCGCGCTCGGGGCGCAGCAACCGGCGACCAGGCCGGCAGCGTCGGCAGCGCCGGCTGCGCCGGCGCGCGATACGACGCTCGTCGGTCTCGACCGCATCGTCGCCGTCGTCGGCGACCAGCCGATCACGCAGTACGACGTCCAGGAACGCATCCTCGCGATGCAGCAGAACCCGAGCTTCAAGCCGCCCACGAACGAAGCCGACTATCGCAAGCTGGCGGAGGACGTCGTCAATCAGCTGATCGACGAAGAGCTTCTCGTGCAAAAGGCGAAAGCGCTCAAGGTCGAAGTCGCGGACAACGAGCTCTCGGGCACGGTGGAGCGGCAGATGCGCGACATTCGCGCGCGCTTTGCGAGCGATGCGGAGTTTCGTGCGGAGCTGAACAAGGCGGGACTGGGCTCACCGGAGGAATACCGCCGCTTTCTCACCGACCAGCTGCGCCGGGGTGAGCTGCAGCGGCGCGCGATGGAGAAGATGCGGTCGGAGGGAAAGATCCCGCCCGTGAACGTATCGCAGGCCGAGGTCGAGGAAGCATTCAACCGCTCGCGCACGTCGCTGCCCCGCCGTCCCGCGTCGCTCACGTTCCGGCAGATCGTCGTCGCGCCGCATGCAAGCGAGGGCGCCAAAGCGCTCGCGCGCAAGAAGGCAGACTCGCTCCTTGCGGAGATCAAGGCGGGGGCGGACTTCGAGCGCGTGGCGAAACGCGAGTCCGCCGATTCCGCGTCACGCGAGCAGGGCGGCGATCTCGGCTGGAACAGCCGCGGGCGCATGGTGCCGGAGTTCGAGCGGTGGATGTTCGCGCTCAAGCCCGGCGATCTGAGTCCCGTCGTCGAGACGGTACACGGATTTCACATCATCCGTGTGGATCGCGTGCAGCCGCGCGAGGTGAAGTCGCGCCACATCCTCATCCGCGCGCGCATCGACTCGACCGACGTCGCTCGTGCCCGCGCCGAGGCGGATTCCGTCGCCCGGCAGTGGGCCGCCGGTGTGCCATTCGATTCACTCGCACGCCGGCATCATGACTACGCCAGCGGCGAGGAGACCAGCATCCTCACGCCGATCCCGCGCGATTCGATGCCTGCGACGTACCAGCAGGCCCTCAAGGGCAAGAAGGCCGGGGACATTGCCGTCTTCGAGATTCCCGGCATCGCCGGCGTGCCGAAATTCGTGGTCGCCCGGCTCGTGAGTGTCGACGAAGGCGGCGAGTACAAGCTCAGCGATCTTCGCGAGCGCGTCCGCCAGCAGCTGGTCGAAGAGGGATCGATCCGCCGGTTTCTGGACGCTTTGCGCAAGGAGACGTACGTGAGCATCCGGCTCAATACGCCGGTGGCCGCCACGAAATGAGTTCTCATTCCGGGCGTCAGCGAGGAATCTGCGGGTGCGTCAGGTCGTAAACTGCAGATCCCTCACTTCGTTCGGGATGACGACATGATGACTGCAGATCCCTCACTTCGTTCGGGATGACAGCCTTATGACGCGCCTGGCCGTCACGCTCGGCGATCCGCGCGGCATCGGTCCCGAGATCGTCGCGAAGATGCTGCGCGACGGCCGGGCCTCGCGTGAAGCGACCCTCGTGGTCGTCGGGCCTGACGGCACCGACGTCGCGGTGCAGGAATCCGTCGGACACTGGGCCAGTGACGCACCGTCGGCGCTCGCGGGGAAGCTGGCGGGCGCCGCGATCGAACGCGCGGTCGCGATGGCGATGTCGGGCGACGTCGACGGCATCGTGACGGCGCCAATCGACAAGTCCGTGCTGCTCGCCGGCGGCTACGATTTTCCCGGGCACACGGAGATGCTGGCGGCGCTGACGAAGTCGCGCGTCGCGATGATGCTCGCGTCACCGAGGCTCCGCGTCGTGTTGGCGACGATGCACATTGCGCTGCGGGACGTGCCCGGCGCGCTCACGCGTGACGGGATTCTGGCCACCGTCGAAACGACCCGCGCCGGATTGCGCGACTGGTTTCAGTTGCCCGATCCGCGCATCGCGCTCTGTGCGCTGAACCCGCACGCCGGCGATCACGGGCGCTTCGGCAGCGAGGACGACGACCTGCTCGCGCCGGCGGCGAAGGCTGCGCGCATCGCCGGCCCGTTCCCGGCGGACACCGTGTTCGTGCGCGCGATGCGCGGCGAGTTCGATGCGGTCATCGCGCCGTATCACGACGTGGGCATGACGGCCATCAAGGTTGCGTCGTTCGGCGAAGCGGTGAACGTCACGCTGGGGCTGCCGTTTCCCCGCACGTCGCCGGACCACGGCACGGCGCTCGACATCGCGCACCGCGGCATCGCCGACCCCTCCAGCATGATCCAGGCGACGCTGATGTGTGCGTCGATCGCCAGCCGTCTGGCACCACGATGATTCGAGGAACTGCATTCTCGGGGAAAACCGCAGAAAAATTCCTGAAACCGCAGAAGAGTTCTTTTCACGGCACACCAACAAAGCTTTTGTCCTGCACCTTCCCGGTAGTTTTTTGCAGTTTCCCCCGAGCGGCAGTTGCAGTTGCGGTCCTTACAGCGATCTCCTGTTCGCGCGCACCGGCGCCCAGCATACCAGTCTCGCCGGTGCCGCTCGTTCCGCAGCTCGCCCTCGTGCCGGGAGTCGATTCCGCGACCGTCGCATCCATCCTCGCCGAAGGACTGCGCCGGTCGCACGTCGCAGCGGATCTCGAGTACCTGACCGACGTCATCGGACCGCGGCTCACCGGGTCGGCGGGCGCGGGGCGCGCGAACCAGTGGGTCGCGGCGAAGCTGCGCGAGTACGGAATGGACTCGGTCGCCCTCGAGGGCTGGAGGTTCGGCGTCGCGTGGCATCGCGGTCCGCTCACCATGCGGCTCCTGGCGCCGCACGAGCGATGGCTGCAGGCCCTGTCCTGGGCGTGGGCGCCTGGGACGAATGGTCCGCGCGCCGGCGACGTCGTGTACGTCGACGCGACGACTCGCGCCGACTTCGATGCGCGCTTCGCGGGGAAGCTGCGCGGCGCATGGGTCATGCTGTCGCGTCCGTACCCGCGCACGAATCCCGACGCCTTCAGCGTTCGGGATTCGATCCGCGTGGATTCATTGCGCCGGTTGCTGCGGTCGGCACACCAGAATCTCGAGCAACGCGACTTCCTCGCCAGCCAGCACGCGCTGCTGGCGCAGGAGGGCATTGCGGGACAGATCATGGACGGCGGCAAGGAATTCGCGCTCTTCACGATGAGCGGTGCCCCCGACGACGTCGCCCGCTTTCCGATTGTCGTCGTCGCCAACGAAACGTTCTCCGAGATGCATCGCCTGCTCGCGCGCGGCGAGCGCGTGCGCGTCGAGGTGAATGCATCGAACGCCTTCGGGCGGGACACCCTGGTGCAATGGAACACCGTCGGGGAGATCCGCGGAAGCGAACAGCCCGAGGAGGTCGTCCTCCTCGGCGCGCACCTCGACTCCTGGGACGTCGGCACCGGTGCGACCGACAACGCGACGGGATGCATCGCGGTGCTCGAGGCCGCGCGTCTCCTGGGAACGCTGAAGGCGTCGGGGGTGCGCCCGAAGCGCACGATCCGCGTCGCGTTCTTCATGGGAGAGGAGCAGGGCCTGTATGGCTCGCAGTACTACGCGATGCGGCACGCAGAGGAGCTGGCGCGCTTTCAGTCCGTGCTCGTCCTCGACAACGGATCCGGCAGGATCGTGGGGATCGCGCTCCAGGGATGGGATGAGCTGCACGACCTGTGGACGAACATGATGCGTCCCATCGGCACGCTTGGCCCCTTCGAGGTGCGATCCGGCAACAAGACGGGCACGGATCACCTGGCGTTCCTGGCCGCGGGCGTACCGTCGTTCAACTATGATCAGATGCCGCGGGGATACGACCACACGCATCACTCACAGGTCGACACGTTCGATCACGCGGTACCGGACGACGTCGCGCAGGCCGCAGCCGTGATGGCGGTGAATGCGCTACAGCTGGCGAATCTGGAAGCGCTGTTGCCGAGAAAGCGATAGCCGGGAGCCGGGAGGCGGGAGCCGCGAGGCAACATTGGCCTTCACCAGCCTCCAGCCTCCCGCCTCTCGCCTAAGTAACGGCACCTTCTCTATGCTTCTCGCGACGATCGCCCGCGCTGTGCAGATCGACCGCCAGCGTCTCGATCCGTCGTCCTTCCATCTCGCGCACCGTGAACACCGCACCACCCGCGGTCACGCGATCGCCTACGACGGGCAGCCGTCCCAGCACGCCGAACACGAATCCACCGATCGTCGTGTAATCCTCGTCCGGCACGTCGAGCCCGAAGCGGGCGTTGAGGTCCGCGATGTTCGTCGATCCGGGCACGAGCACCAGATCCGGGGATTCCCGCGATTCCGGCTCCGGCGGCTCGTCCTTCTCGTCGAGGATCTCGCCGACGATCTCCTCGAGCAGGTCCTCCATGGTCACGAGACCCGCGGTTCCCCCATACTCGTCGAGCACGATCGCGAGATGTTCCTTGAGACGCTTGAAGTCCGCGAGCACCTCCTCCACTTCGCGCGAGCCCGGCACGACGTGAATCGGCCGCATGATCGATCGCACGTTGAACTCGGTGTGCGGCTTCCCTGAACCCCGCTCCACCGTCCGAAGAACGGGGATGAGATCCTTGGCCAGCACCAGGCCGATGATGTCGTCGATCGTCTCCTCGTAGACCGGATAGCGCGACCGTCGTGTCTCCTCGACGAGCGCGAGCGTTTCATCGAGTGTCGCGTCCACGGACAGGGCATCGATCTCGGTGCGCGGCGTCATCACCTCACGCGCGTTCTTCTCTGAAAACTCGAAGACACCCTCGATCAGCGTCGCGTCGGTCTGCTCGAGCGCGCCGCCCTCCTGGCTCTGCTCGACGAGCATGCGCAGCTCTTCCGGCGAGTGGAACTGCTCCTCCATGCTCTGGCCCTGCTGCACCCCGAACGCGCGCAGCACGACGCCGGCGGACTTCGTCAGCAGAAAATTGAACGGCCGCGTCACGAACTCGAACGCCATGAGGGGGGGCGCGAGCAGCCGCGCCATGCGCTCCGGGTGCGCGAGCGCGAGGCTCTTCGGCGCCAGCTCGCCGAACACGACGTGGAAGTACGACACGATCATGATCGCGAACACCGATCCCAGCGCGAAGCCGGCGGTGAGACGCGCCGCGAGGGGAATGCCATTTAGCCAGTGCCCGAACGTCTCGGCGAGCGACTCCTCCGCCAGCGCGCCGATGGCCAGCGACACGAGCGTGATGCCAAGCTGGCTCGCCGAGAGCAGCCGTCCGATGTTCGCGATGGCCCGGAGCGCGAGGCGCGCGAGTCGGTCTCCGCCACGCGCCATCGCCTCGAGCCGCGTACGTCGGGAGCGAACCAGCGCGAATTCGGTACCGACGAAAAAGCCGTTCAGGAGGAGCAGAACGACGATGATGATTATACGGCCGAGCACGGCCACTAACTTACGCCCTGTGAGCGCCCATCACCACCATCACGACGGCAGCGATGCGCACAACCACGTGCACGCGCACGAGGCGCGATCGACGCGCGCGCTGCGCATCGCGCTGGTGCTCACGCTCATCATTCTCGTCGCCGAGGTGATCGGCGGCTGGCTCTCCAACTCGCTCGCGCTGCTCGCCGATTCAGGTCACGTGCTCACCGACGCCGGCGCGCTCGCGCTGTCGCTGTTCGTCGCGTGGTTCTCGCGTCAGCCGGTCACCGCGGAGCGCACCTACGGCCTGCTCCGCGGCGAGATCCTCGCGGCCTTCATCAACGGCGCGACGCTGCTGGGCATCTCGGTGTGGATCGTGATCGAGGCGATCGGACGTCTCAACGCGCCGGAGGCGGTCGGTGGTCCGCTGATGCTCGGCGTTTCCGTCGCGGGGCTTCTCGTGAACGCGATCGCCGCCTGGCTGCTGCATCCGGTGCACGACAGCAGTCTCAACGTGCGCGGCGCGTACCTGCACATTCTCGGCGACCTGCTCGCGTCGGTGGGGACGATCGTCGCGGCGGTCGTGATTCAACTCACCGGGTGGCTGAAGGCGGACCCGATCGCGTCCCTGGTCACGACCGCGCTCATCGTGCGTGGCGCGTGGTCGCTCGTTCGGGAATCCGTCGACGTACTTCTCGAGTCGACGCCGTCGCACATCGCCCTCCCGAACGTGCGCGCGGCGCTGGAAGGCATTCCCGGCGTCGAAGCGGTGCACGATCTGCACGTCTGGACGGTCACGTCGGGGGTCGTGGCGCTGAGCGCCCACGCCATCGTCCGGGAGCCGTCGCGCCAGCAGGCCGTGCTCGAGCACGCGTGCGAGCTGCTCGGGAAGATGGGGATCCATCACATCACCGTGCAGCTGGAATCGCGAGAGATGTTCGAGCGTGAACACCACCTGCATCTGCATCCATAGAGACGGAGTTGCGTTTTCCGTGTGTCGCCCTCACAATGGCCCCCGTGAGTGAACTGCGCATCGAGAAGCTGCGGAGGCATCTCCGCCTGCTGCTGACCGACGGCACGACGCTGGAGGGCGACATTTTTCTCCGCCCCGTGTCGCGGCATCGTTCGCGTCCCGAGGAGCCCGGGGACATGCTGAACGACGCCGAGCCGTTCTTTCCCCTCATGGTGAAAGGGGAAGCGGTGCTCGTGTCGAAGGCAAACGTCGCGCGCGCGGAAACCGCGGTCGAACACGACGGCGACGGGCATCACGAGGAGGACCTCGCGTCGCTCGGCGTCCCCGTCGAAGTCACCCAGATGGACGGGAGCGTGTGTGCCGGGTCGATATTTCTGGAGACGCGGTACGACCGTCCGCGGCTGCTCGACTTTCTCAACTCCTACAGCCGGCGCTTCCTGGCGGTGGTGGACGCGCGGCAGGTCTGTCTCGTGAACACGCAAACAATCGCGCATGTGCGCGAGGTTGCCTGATGGCGCAATTCGATCGCCTGCTTGCCGCGATGGTCAGCAACAAGGCCGACGCTCTCGTGCTCGAGGACGGCGATCTCGTGAAAGTCGAGATCGGCGGCCAGCTGCGGCCCCTGACCAAAGCTCCGCTCAACGGCGCACAGATCGTCGCGCTGCTCAAGGAGATCGCGCCGGCCGAAGCACAGAAGCACATCGACGCCAAGCAACCGGCGACGTTCTCGCACGTCACAGGCGACGGTGCGTTCGTGATCCGCGCGATGCTGATGGGTCCCAAATGGCACGTCGTCGGCAAGATCGACGACGCCGCCGAGTTCAAACGCGTGACCGGTCAGTTCCGCATGCCGGAGCTCCCGCCGGAAGAGCCGCCCGCGCCCGCACCTGCGGCGCGGGCGGCAGCGGCACCACCGGCCGCAGGGGCACCCCCTCAGCCCGCAGCCCGCAGCCAACCCTCGCCGACCCCCAACGTGACAGTGACTCCGGCCGCCGCTGGCGAGCCATCGTCGAAGTCCGAGCAGGACATGATCCTCCCCTTCGAGGGAATAGAGCAGGCGCGCGCGTACCTCGACCAGCTCCTCACTTCGATGGTCCAGAAGGGGGCGTCCGACCTTCACCTGCGCGTCACCGAGCCGCCGATCCTGCGGCATCACGGTGAGATGGAACGACAGGAGGGTCATGCACCCCTGGAGGACGAGCAGCTGTTCAGGATGATCCGGTCGATCATGCCGGAGCGCAACCGGCGCGAATGGGCGGAGACGAACGACACCGACTACGCGTACGAGCTCGAGGGCGTCGCGCGCTTTCGCGCAAACGCGGCGCGCGACCGCAACGGCCCGGTCGCCGTGTTCCGGCAGATCCCCGCCACCGTCGTATCGGTCGAGCAGATGAAGGTCACTGAAGAGGTCCAGCGCCTCTGCTTCCTCACGAAGGGTCTCGTGCTCGTCACCGGCCCCACCGGCTCGGGGAAATCCACGACGCTGTGCGCGCTCATCGATCTCGTGAATCGCGCCCGCAGCGATCACGTCATCACGATCGAAGACCCGATCGAGTTCGTGCACAAGAACAAGAACTGCATCATCACGCAGCGTCAGGTACACGTGCACACGAAGTCGTTCAAGTCCGCGCTCCGCGCGGCGCTGCGTGAAGATCCGGACATCGTGCTCGTGGGCGAGATGCGCGACCTCGAGACCGTCTCCATCGCCATCGAGACCGCGGAGACCGGGCACCTCGTCTTCGGCACGCTGCACACAACGACGGCCGCGGGTACCGTGGATCGCATCATCGATCAGTTCCCGGCCGACCGCCAGGAACAGATTCGCGTCATGCTCGCGGAGTCGCTCAAGGGCGTCATCTCACAGACGCTCTGCAAGAAGATCGGCGGCGGGCGCGTCGCCGCGCGCGAGATCCTGCTGTCGATTCCGTCGGTCACCAACCTCATTCGGGAGGGAAAGACCTTCCAGATCCCCTCCGTGATGCAGACCTCGAAGCGTCTCGGCATGGTGACGCTCAACGACGCGCTGATCGCGTACGTGGACTCGGGCGAGGTGGAGCCGAAGGAAGCGTACATGAAGGCCGTCGAGAAGCAGGGTTTCGTCGCGATGCTCAAGGCGCGCAATCTCGACGTCAGCTTCGCGGAGAGCGATCAGGCGGCGGCCGGCGCGCCCGCGGGCGGAGCACCCGCGGGTGGCGCGAAGGGCCCACCCGGCGCGCCGGCGGCGAAACCGGCGGCGACTGCGGGAAAGCGGTAGAAACGCAAATCGGCGCCCGAACGCTTTCGGACGCCGAACCTCACTCCGCCGTTGTTTCGAATTCGCGACGATCGCTACGTACGTCGCTCCTCGGTATTCGTCTCGGGCTGAGCCGTGTGCTCGCCGGTAATTTCGCCGCGGGTTTTCTCGAACTCCTCTCGCTCGGCATACCCATACCCACCGAGCACCTCGCCGCCGCGCATGTAGTCGTGTCCGTATCCTCGACCGTGGGGGTAGTCCTCAAGCGCGGGGTCGACTGAATCATTCATGGGCGCTTACCTCCGCTGGGGTTGTCCACACGCTGCCGCATTGTGCGTGCCTTCATCCGTTCATGCAAGAGGGAAAACGGGCCGAAGCAACCTCATCACAATTCTTGCTGGCACGATCCCGCGTCACCCACGGGCCGGCCGGCTCACACGAAATGAATCAGGCGCGCACCCGCCCTCTCAGACCGGCCCCTCGCACGAGCCGGATCCGGCGAGGGAAGGCAACGACCCTCTTCAGCGAATAGAGAATGACCTGAAGTTGTGAATGCAACCGACCTGCGTAGGTGCGCTCGATCACTTTCGTGTTACGGGCCGCTCCGAGGGGCGGCATCCGCGCCTGATCCAATCCGTGATTGCAGTTGCTGTGCGCCTGATCGCGAGCGGCCGCACGCGAAATCGTCGAGACGCCAACGGGTTACCTTTCTGCGGTCATGGAGATCAGGAACATCGCGATCATCGCGCACGTCGACCACGGGAAGACCACCCTCGTGGACAAGATGCTGCGGCAGGCCGGCGCATTCCGCGAGAACCAGGTCGTCGAAGAGCGCGTGATGGACTCGAACCCGCTCGAGCGCGAGCGCGGGATCACGATCCTCGCGAAGAACACCTCCGTCCGGTGGAGGGACACGAAGATCAACATCGTGGACACCCCCGGACACGCGGATTTCGGCGGCGAGGTCGAGCGCATCCTGCGGATGGTGGACGGCGTCTTGCTTGTGGTGGATGCGTTCGACGGCCCGATGCCGCAGACGCGCTTCGTGCTGCGCAAGGCGCTCGCGCTCGGACGCACGCCCATCGTGGTGATCAACAAGATCGACCGCCCCGGCGCGGACCCGATGCGCGTGCACGACGAGGTGCTGGATCTCTTCATCGAGCTCGAGGCGGACGAGGCGCAGCTCGACGCGCCGGTCGTGTACGCGTCGGGGCGCGAAGGAGTGGCGACGCTCGATCTCGACAGGAAGCCCGTGGATCTCACGCCGCTCTTCGAGTCGATCGTGTCACACGTGCCGCCACCGCCCCACGAGGTCTCCGCGCCCTTCCAGATGTTGATCTCGACGATCGACTACTCGCCATACCTCGGCCGGCTCGGGATCGGACGCATCGAGCGTGGCGAAGTGAAGGTCGGCGACACGGTCGCGCTTCTGCCCATGCTCGGCGAGACGGAGATCGATCCGACGACCGGCGAGATGCGCGCCGTCGAGCGCGCGCGCGTCACGAAGCTCTTTGCGTTCGAGGGGCTCGACCGCACCGACGTCAAATCCGCCGCCGCCGGCGAGATCGTCGCGCTCGCGGGGCTCGAGAACGTCGAGATCGGGCTCACGATCACGGACCCCGAGCATCAGGACCGTCTCGAGGGCATCGCCGTGGAGGAGCCGACGATCTCCGTGGATTTCCTCGTGAACAACTCGCCCTTCGCCGGGAAGGAGGGCAAGTACGTCACGTCGCGACAGATCCGCGAGCGGCTGTACAAGGAGCTCGAGCGCAACGTGGCGCTGCGCGTCGACGACACCGATTCGACGGACACGTGGACGGTGTCCGGACGCGGCGAGCTGCACCTCTCGATCCTGATGGAGACGATGCGCCGCGAGAGCTTCGAGTTTCAGGTCTCGCGTCCGCGCGTGATCACCAAGGAAGGACCGAACGGCGAGCGCCTCGAGCCGTACGAGGAGCTGATGCTCGACGTCCCCGAAGAGTTCCTCGGCGTCATCATCGAGAAGCTCGGCCAGCGCCGCGGCGAGATGATGGACATGCGCAATCCGGGGCAGGGGATGGTGCGCGTGATGTTCCGCATTCCGGCGCGCGGATTGTTCGGCTATCGGTCGGAGTTCCTCACCGACACGCGTGGCACGGGCATCATCCACCACCGGTTTCTCGAGTACGGTCCGTGGGCCGGTCCGTTGAGCGGTCGCACGCGCGGGACGCTGGTGTCGATGGAGAACGGCGAGGTCGTCGCCTTCGCGCTCTTCACGCTGCAAGACCGTTCGACGCTGTTCGTCGCGCCCGGCGATCCGGTCTACGAGGGGATGATCGTGGGCGAGAACTCGCGTCCGGGAGACATGGACGTGAATCCCACGCGCGAGAAGAAGCTCACGAACATGCGCACGAAGTCCGCGGACGAGAACATCCAGCTGGAGCCGCCGAGGGAGTTGACGTTGGAAGCGGCTCTGGAGTATATCGAAGACGATGAGCTCATCGAGGTGACGCCGAAATCCATTCGGCTGCGCAAGCGTTTTCTCGCGGCATCGGACCGCAAGCGCCTGTCACGCGAAGCCAAGCGTGAACGCGAACGCGCTTCCATGTAGCTAAACTGCCGTGCGCCGACGTCGTGCGTCACGCTCCATTTGCGGTATCTCATCCACCTGCAGGCCCCAGGAGAAACGGACCAATGTTGCCGCAGTTCGAGTCGTCGGAATTCTCGCTGTTCCCCCGCCGCGATGATGACGACCTGGACGACGATGTCGAGGACGACGACGAGGACGATGATCTCGACGACGACGATGACGATGTCGATTTCGACGACGAGGATGAGGACGAGCTCGACGAGGACGAGGAAGAGGATCTCGACGACGAGCTCGATGAGGAGGAGGACGCGGACGCCGAGGACGACGAATTCGACGACGAGCTCATCGACCTCGATGACGAGTACGACGATTTCGACGAGGACAAGGACGAGCCGGGAAAGGGGAGATACGACGAATAGGTCGCTGCTCGCCGATTCAGCGATCTGATCGGAAGCGGAACTACGCTTGTCGGCTTGTCAGCTTGTCGACTGCGCTGCTGCGTTTGGGACAAGCCGGCAAGCTGACAAGCGCAGTTTTTTTTCGCGCAGAGGCCTTGAAGTGCGCCTCGATATTTGTATCTTCCGCGTCCCCCGAAAACGGGGGAAAGCGTTGAGAAATCGCTGATTGAAAATCGAGTGACAGTGACGTGCGATGGCTCTTGTCGATCCGTCCGCTTTCGTGGGTGGACGGGACAGAGATCTATCACGAACAAAAGTGATCCGGACTCGGCAGCTCAACGACGCTTGTCGGCTTGTCCGCTTGTCACATGCGCCTCGGCGCTGTTGCCAAGCCGCCAGGCAGCCACGCGTAGTTGGATGCGAGTTGGATATGTCGGGTTCGGAACGAGCTAATCAACTCTATTGGAGAGTTTGATCCTGGCTCAGGACGAACGCTGGCGGCGTGCTTAACACATGCAAGTCGTGGGCGGGTAGCAATACCCGACCGGCGAACGGGTGCGTAACACGTGAGCAACCTACCGATTTCTGGGGGATAGCCGGCCCAACGGCCGGGTAATACCGCATACGCTTCTTGGGGGACATCCCCTGGGAAGGAAACCTCCGGGGGAAATCGCGGGGCTCGCGGCCTATCAGCTAGTTGGTGCGGGTAATGGCCCACCAAGGCGATGACGGGTAGCTGGTCTGAGAGGATGGCCAGCCACATTGGGACTGAGAGACGGCCCAGACTCCTACGGGAGGCAGCAGTGGGGAATCTTGCGCAATGGCCGAAAGGCTGACGCAGCGACGCCGCGTGCGGGAGGAAGCTCTTCGGGGTGTAAACCGCTGTTGCCCGGAACGAAACTCAGCTTTCGAGCTGATTGACGGTACCGGGTGAGGAAGCGCCGGCTAACTCTGTGCCAGCAGCCGCGGTAATACAGAGGGCGCGAGCGTTGTCCGGAATCACTGGGCGTAAAGGGCGCGTAGGTGGCCACCA
>Ga0081539_10001226_pt1 | contig 45853 bp, 43 predicted proteins | sample TabmetS4T2R2_FD_71023 | JGI IMG/M metagenome (GOLD analysis project Ga0081539, IMG submission 71023) | Tabebuia heterophylla rhizosphere microbial communities from the University of Puerto Rico - S4T2R2 | ecosystem: Host-associated > Plants > Roots > Rhizosphere ... | reverse complement strand
GGTTCATGCGAAGGATTCCGTACCCACTCCAGGATGGCTGGGGGGCTGAACCGACAACAAACTTGACATGGTATAGCCTTAAACTTTTTTCTGGGGGCTTCTTTTCATAGAAAGGGCTGCAGCGATGCAGTCCTTCTTTTTTATTACAGCTCCACAAAGGCGCGAAGAACACGAAGAGAATAATTTATCATTGCTGCACTCACTCATTTCATACATCAAATACTTAAATCTGAAAATAAAGAGCCGGAGAAATTATCATTCCTCGGTCTTTTTCCAAGATGCTCATAAGCTTTGTGTGTTACTTCTCTTCCTCTTGGAGTGCGGTGCAAAAAACCTTCCTGGATAAGAAATGGTTCATATACTTCTTCAATCGTTCCAGCTTCTTCACCAACTGCAGTTGCAATGGTAGTGATGCCAACCGGTCCACCTTTAAATTTTTCTATGATTGTCGAAAGAATACGATTATCCATTTCATCTAATCCATGCTCATCAACATTCAATGCGCGTAAAGCGTGTTGAGTAATTCCTAAATCAATATTACCATCATTCAACACCTGCGCAAAATCTCTTACGCGGCGAAGCAAGCCATTTGCAATTCGTGGTGTACCACGGCTTCTTCTTGAAATTTCAGAAGCAGCATCATCAGTAATAGAGGTGTTTAAAATTTTCGCGCTCCGCTGAATAATTTTTTTCAACACATCAGCAGTATAATATTCAAGTCTTGCTTTTATACCAAAACGTGAAAGCAATGGTGCGGTTAGTAAACCACTTCTTGTTGTAGCACCAATAAGTGTAAAAGGGTTTAAATTGATTTGTATGCTTCTTGCATTCGGACCTGTATCAATCATAATATCAATCCTGAAATCTTCCATTGCTGCGTACAAATATTCTTCAACAACGGTACTCAAGCGATGTATCTCATCAATGAATAAAACATCTTTAGCATTGAGGTTTGTCAATAAGCCTGCAAGATCGCCCGGCTTTTCAATTACAGGTCCTGAAGTTTCTCTGATGTTTACCCCAAGTTCATTTGCAACAATTCTTGATAAAGTCGTTTTGCCCAAACCCGGCGGACCATGAAATAAAATGTGATCAAGTGCTTCGCCACGCAACTTTGCCGCTTTGATGAATATAGTAAGATTTTCTATCAACTGCGGCTGACCTGCAAACTCATCAATCTCTTTCGGGCGAATGTTGTTTTCAAACTCTTTCTCTGCTGTTGTTAATTGCGACTTTTCTGTATGTAAATTTGGATTGCCCATGCTTTTAAAATATGCTTATCATAATCCCGAATTCGTGAGACGTGAAGGTGAGACGTGAGAGTAAGTTCGTTTCTCACGTTTGTCGTCTCACGTCTCACGATTATTTTTTTATTAGAATGATTCCAACAATAATCAAAACTGCTCCGATTATTTTTTCCAAAGTTATTGTTCTTATTGCCGAGCCCAATAAACCAAAATGATCAATTACTAAAGAGCAAAAAACTTGTCCGCTTACAACTAAAGCAAATGTAAGCGCCACTCCTTGCTGCTGATTAACCCATGTAATGTAACCCACAAAGATGGCTCCCAAAAATCCACCGAGCCAAATATACCATGGTGTTACAATTGCTGGTTTAAGATTTACGACAGCTGATGCATTCGTAACAAGATTCAGCGCCAATAAACAAATTAACCCGACAGTAAAACTTATCAATGAACCCATCAACGGACCGCCTGTTTGTTTGCCCATTCTTGTGTTAAGTATAGCCTGTATTGGAAGTAAACTTCCAACCAATAGTGTAAGAAACATCAGTAAGTACTTCATCCAAAATTTTTTTGCTGTAAGTGAATTCGTAAAACTACAGAAAACTAAATGAGGAGTTTTTAAGATTAATCCACATATAATGTCGTTTAGTTAAACGGATGTCTCCCCGCCTGAATGACGCAGTCGGGCAGGCTTCGTCGGGCATGACAAAATCCTACTACGAAGCTTGTCATTCCGACGTAGGAGGAATCTCCTAACGGATTTGAATTCTTAACTAAGCAACATTGATAAATTTCATCTCTTGTTAAAAAGTTAAAAAGAAAAATTTTTGAAGACAGATATTTGTATATACAAATTAAATGATTTTATCTTTGTGCCCATCTTACTAATTCCTGTGAGCGTGGTTTATGAAGGCATCGGAAAGCAGATATTGTAACTGTATGTATTTTTCGGCGAACGCATTGGCAAGAAAAATTGAAAAGCTTGCATGCGATTGCTGGAAGAAGGTAAACCTTTCTCCAAGCCATGCTTATTTATTAATGGTGGTTGTTGAAGATCCGGGAGTTCAACCGGGCACGCTTGCTGATGAATTGCAGCTGACGCCCAGCACCATCACACGTTTGATAGAAAAGCTTGAAGAGAGAAAACTGGTTGCTCGTACAACAGAAGGAAAGGTTACCAATGTTTATCCCACACCTAAAGCCAAAGAATTGTATCCTAAATTGAAAGAATGCAGCAATGAATTTTATGAAACTTATTCAAGCGTATTGGGCAAAAACGAGAGTGCAAAATTGGTTGGCAATATCAATAAGTTAGCAGACAAATTACACGACTAAATTTTTTTGAACAAATGTTTGTATATACAAATATTAATATGTTGCAGGTTCCAACTTAAAAATTATAAGTGAGAATTGAACGAAGATTAGCGCCAGTTGCTGAATAATGATAAAGGCGTACAAGTGAGTGACACAACGAAAGTTTAATAGTAGCACAAGAGCTAAGTGCATAAAAAATAAAAAGCATATAACAATCAAAAAACAATCAACAATGAAATATGTAATTACAGGCTCGTTAGGGCATATCAGCAAACCGGTATCAGAAGCGTTGATAAAAGCAGGTCATGATGTAACAATCATTACTTCAAAAGAAGAAAATGCTTCTACGATTAAAATGCTTGGAGCAAAGGCGGCAGTTGGCTCGGTTGAAGATGCCGGCTTCTTAACAAAAACATTTACAGGCGCAGATGCAGTGTACACAATGATTCCGCCAAACTTTAATGCCAACCCATGGAAAAAATGGATTGGACAAATTGGAAAAAATTATGCGGCGGCAATAAAAGCTGCGAACATAAAATATATTGTAAATCTTAGCAGCGTTGGCGCAGATTTACCCGACGGTATTGGACCTGTAAGTGGCTTACATCTTGCGGAAGAAGCACTTAACACTTTAACCGATGTAAACATCAAACATCTTCGCGCTACATATTTTTATACCAACCTGCTTTCAAATATTGATTTGATAAAACATGCAAACATCATTGGCGGCAACTTTGGTGTGAAGGATAAAAAATTTGGCATTGTGCATCCAAACGATATCGCCGAAGTTGTTGCTGAAGAATTGTTGCATCTGAATTTTAAAGGTCACACAGTGAGATACGTTGTAAGCGATGAGGTATCAACAGATGATGTGGCGAAAACACTTGGCGCTGCTATTGGAAAACCCGCTTTACAATGGATCGTATTTTCAAACGACCAAGCGCTGAAAGGCATGCTGGATGCGGGTTTGCCCGAAGAAGTGGCGAAGAATTACGTGGAGATGGGAGCTGCAATTAACAATGGTGAAATGTATGAGGATTACTGGAAAAATCATCCCGAAACTTTAGGTAAAACAAAGTTGCAAGATTTTGCAAAAGAATTTGCAGCAGCGTACAGTTCATAAGATTTTTTTTATGAGGTGAACAGCAGAATATGCATCAAAACCTGTTGTGTCACTCACTTGTACTGCAACAATTCTTATCATCAACCCTCCGATAAATTTATCACGTTAAAAAATGTGGCTTATGAAGGCCGTTATAGCAAAATCAAAAGGTTCATTTGATAATGTGGTTGTTGAAGAAGTTCCAAAACCATCTATTGCAGCAGATGAAATATTGGTAAAGGTGCACGCAGCAGGTGTTAATCCTGTTGATTGGAAAGCAGCGCTGAATGGATATTTTGGTTACCCGCTTATTTTAGGAAGCGACATTGCAGGTGTTGTAGAAAAAGTTGGCAACGAAATAAAAAATTATAAAGCCGGTGAGGAGATCATTGGTTCGCTTGAATGGCAAAAGCAAAGTGCATTTGCAGAATATGTTGCAACAAAAGAAAAATATATAACATATAAACCAAAAAATTTGTCGTGGCAGGAATCAGCTGCTGCTCCGCTTGCATCATTAACCGCATGGCAGGGTTTGTTTAATCACGGGCATTTAAAGGCAGGAGAAAAAGTTGTGGTGCATGCAGCGGCAGGTGGTGTTGGTTTATTTGCTGTGCAGTTTGCAAAATGGAAAGGCGCTTATGTTATAGGAACAGCATCAGAAAAAAATATTGATTTCTTAAAGTCAGTTGGCGTTGATGAAGTGATTGACTACACTAAATTTAAACTTACAGAAAAAGTAAACAATGTTGATCTCGTACTTGATACTGTTGGAACTCCTGAAGTTCAGGAAGAATCTTTCAAAGCATTAAAGGAAAGAGGAAGATATGTTTCTATTACTGCAGGACCGAGAGAGGAGTTATTGAAGAATTATGAAATATCAGCAACACGTTTTCTATTCCATTCAAGTCCCGAACAACTAAAACAAATTGTGCAACTGATAGAAGAAGGAAAAGTAAAAGTATTTATTGATAAAACATTCCCTTTGACAGAGGCAAGAGCAGCATTGGAATATGTACAGAAAGGACATACGAGAGGAAAGGTGGTGTTAGCCCCCATCCCCTAAAGGGAAGTAATTATTTGAACACTATAATGATAAGCAGATGACATTCTAATTTGTTGAAGAAAACTAAGTTGCAAACCTTATTGAAAGAATAAAAGTAAAATGGAAAATATAATTACAAAGAACATTAGAATCAAAAAAAGCGTTGATCTATCTTATGTTGAAAAAGGCATCAGTTATGAAGAATATCGAAGGATGATTGATGCATTTATTATGATTGGTAAATCAACCTCAAAAAAAGATTCGGAGAATTTGCTGGAATATTCAAAGCTGAATGTTACACGCATGAGGCGGCTTGATAAAACAACAGAACTTATTCCTGAATTAAAAGAAGTTGTTGAAGAAATCAGCACACCTCAAACATGGCTTGTTCTTACAGAAGGTTGGTGTGGTGATGCCGCGCAAATTATTCCTGTGTTTGATAAAATTGCAAAATTGAATTCAAATATTGAGTTGAAATTTTTATTACGGGATGAAAATCTTGAGCTGATGGATCAATATCTCACCAATGGTAAAAGCCGCAGCATTCCCAAGCTGATTGTTGCTGATGAAAATTTGGAAGAACTCTTCAACTGGGGACCAAGACCAAAAGTACTGCAGGAAATGTTTTATCACATGAAGGCAAATGCCATCAACAACGATACCATTAAAGAAGAAATGCATCGCTGGTATGCACACGATAAAACGATTACAACACAAAAAGAAATATTAGAATTATTGAAACAGGTTTGTATTAATTGCGAAGAAAAGAAAGTTGCATAGATAGGAATTGACCATAGGTTGAGTGAGTTTTTACATGGGCATTGAATACCGCTATCCTTGCTCCTTGTAGTCTCCCAACAAAATAATAACCGAGCTTACTGTTATCCGTATGTCTGCGACTACGGATATAAATAAAAGCCAGTCTCCGACTGAGGCGTGGGTTTGTGTTTAGCCTCCTGTCGGGTTATCGAAGCGAACGTTTAAGATGCAAGGCACAAAACTAAAGCCCTTCATAAAATTTTTTTCTACTACAAGCTCGTCATCAGCTGCATGTTTAGCCGAGGACGTTGCAGTTTTCAAGAATAAAATATAAGAGCCTTGCTTCACTCATACGAACTTTTGCGATTCCTGCCCAAAACCATAACTGCGTTACATTCCAATTACTTCTTTCATCAATTCTTCTCATAATTTTTTCAATCCATTACACAACATATTTTTTCTCTTTTTCAAGTGAAGCAATTTTACTGCTCTTAATTAACCTAAAAGAAAAAAACAATGAAAAGATTATTTGTGTTGTGCAGTGCAGTAATTGCTATAGTAACCATGTCATGTGAGAAATCAAGTTCTGCTCCCGGTATTCCTTCTGATATGCCCCGTACAGATGTTCCCGCAGAATTGCATGGTAACTGGCTTCATGGAGAATTTTCTCTTACAGAGTATTGGAGCACCGATCCATCTACTTACCTTGGCAATGCTTTAGAGTTGGCTTTTGCATTTACTTTTAACAGCGATGGAACCTACGTTCAATATTTTACTTCGAGCAGTGTAATGAATGGCGTAACAACTTATCACCAAAGCGTTACACACGGAACAGTTGAAGTTGACGAAGCAACAAAAACCATTAAGACGCATCCTTCTTCTTCTCACTATAGAAGAACAAGCAATGGCACAGTTGCGGAAGACAGAGACATGCGGCAAGATGAATTAAGTCTTAGCACTTACCAATACACTACAGGCAATGAATCTAACGGATCAAGTGCCTTATATCTTACACTTGATGGAACAAGCGAGCCGTTAACTTTTTTAAAGCAAGAATAATAAGTGCAGAAGAAAATTACTTTTAATATAAATGCAGCTTCTGTTCTTTTCAATAAATTCATAAAAAAGCCCTCGCTCAAATTGCAGGGCTTTTTTGCATAAGCATATCAAACTTCCCTTCTCCGAACGTCTCTCCAATGATTTATGTTAGCTGATAACGCTTCAAAATAGAATAAATTCCAAAATCTGATTCATCGCAACATATCATTTTTACTTGCCCACTTCCTTGATTACTGTACCAAGCAAATCAACTACCTCTTGAGAAATAATTCCAATTTGTTCAACTTCATCTCCCGTTCTCCAATGTTCTCCATCTCTGTCTTTTATCAAGGTAAAGCGCTGGGTGCCTTTGTCGGACTGAAGCAATACATCATAGGTTCCGGTAAGATGCCCTTCCCATGAAATTGTTTCAGCAAGAGCTGCTTTGTAAAAAACATTGTTGTGTGTGAACGTAGTGGTAAAAACCAGGTGGTCTGTTGTATCTGGCCTGCCAGCAATAAGTTGGAAGTCCATATTACTTTCGTTTTAGAATAGCAAGTTAGAAAAAACTCTTTTTTGTAGGAATCGTCGTTTATAAATGATTTCCGCTGTGGCGGAAATATTCGACATACGTTTCAATCTGTATGCCGAACAATTGATTTTTTTCGACATAAAAATTTCTATTCTTTTGAGAAACGCCGTTTCTTCATCTGTTTAGTGTGCAACACCAGAGTGGAAATAAATTAAGGCTTTATTTCATTTTAAGAATCGAGATGCAACCAAATTCATATTCAGAAGTTTCATAAAAATTATACGCAGCCAAAAAGCGTCCGTCTTTTGACATAGAAGGTTGAGTAAAACCTCCCGGACCAAAAGATAATTGTTGAATAGTTTCTCCCTCTTTGTCACTCATAAATATTTGAGAAGTGTTTGCAGGACCATTCCTATTAGAAGCAAATAAAATTTTTTTACCATCGCTTGACCAAACTGGCCAACCGTCAAAGGCAGCATTTTTACTAATATTTACAGGATTCGTTCCATCACTATTCATCACAAAAATTTCTGAATTTCTTTTTGAAATACTAAGATCCCAATTGAAGCCGGCTTCATTTGTAACTCTCCTGAAAACAATTTTGTCCCCAGCGGGAGAAAGCGCAGGAAAAGTAGAGATTGATTTAAAATATGAAACCTGCTGAACATTGCGGCCATCAATATCCATTATAAATATTTCAATCCATTGTTTACTCCAGTCAACACTCAAATCAGGAGTTGATCTCGCGGAACAGAAAATTATTTTGTTTCCATCCGGTGTAAATTTGGGATGACTGTCATCTCCTTTCGCATCAGTAATTCTCTTTTGTTGTGAACCGTCCGCATTCATAATATATATTTCCGGGTCATTATCGCGCTCTGATGCAAAAACAATAAACTTGCCGTCTGGCGACCATGCCGGTGTGCCATCGAACGCGGAATTATAAGTGAGTTGTTTAAGACCACTGCCATCCGCATTCATCGTGTAAATTTCGAAGTTGCCGCTCCTGTTTGATTCAAATGCTATTTGTTCGCCGTTTGGAGAAAACGCAGGATAAGAATCAATAACATTTGTGAGTCTTTTGAAAGCACTTATAGGCTGCGCAGTTATTTTTAAGAATATAAACACGGTGACTAATGTAAGAATGGTCTTCTGGTTCATTGTAATTGATAAAATTTAAAGCTCACTTAAATTTATCGCTTTCGATAATTGCTTTTTGCGGCAAAAGGATAAATGGTAATGCAAGGTTTATGAATTCCAAGCAGCTTGGTACCGTTTTTGAGTTACATCCAAAAAAATTTATGCGCAAGTACAGAATATTGTTTGAAAATAAGGTATTGAAATCCGTTACTCCAACAAAAGAGGAAACACCGGCAAACGACACATTTTTAGAAGAAACAATTGGTTCAACAATTTGGGCAATTATTGAAGCCGGATCAGATGAGGAGGCACGGCAAAAAGCAGAGAGACTGGAAACAGAATTACAAACAGGCCAAACCAAAGAAACACTGCGTGATAAAGAAAATTCTGTCTGAACGGGATTTGAAATAATTAAAGGATGGAGAGCAAATCATACTTTCCTGTTCTCACTGTTTTCATATAAGAGATAGCATAAAAATGAAAGCCGGTTTAGAAATTTAGATGCCGGTTGATTTTTTAAAAAACCCTTTTGGAGGTACAACGAATATGCTTGCGTTAATAAGAGTTGCATCTGATAATTTATTCTTTAAAACAGCATCAGAATTTGCTTTAGGCCCATCCGTAACATTGAAAGTAAGACCATGTCTAACACCGCCTTCAATACCGAACCACAACCAATCATGAAGCTCTCTTTCATAGGTAATTGTAAATCTCAATTGTGAATGAAATAAATACAGTTTATTGAACATGCTAAAAACAGAATCTGAATTATCGAGTCTGTAAGAATTACCCTGCAGTTCAAGACCTGTATAAAAAAAGTTTTTTTCATTTTTCGTATAACGCAATTTTAAACTTATCGGCAGCAAACTTTCAATTCCCCAATTACAGTTAAAGTTTTTATTATAAGAAAGTACGGGATAAATAAGAGGGCGTCCAAAAGTATAACCATAAGAAAACCCAATAGCATAAGAAAGATTATCATTTTTTTTCCATCCAATTAAAGGAGTGACCGAGAATTTGAGAAACTCACGGGCATTAATTTTATCAGATGGATAATCTCCGTTAAAATCAGCTCCGGCTCTTACAATAAAGTATTTGCGACCTTTAGTTGGTTTAACAACATATAAATGCGCTCCTATGCTTTTAAGATCTCTGTTTTCAAGATTATTGTAAAATTTAGAACCCGTTGGATAGTCCTCAAAGCGAAATTCTTCTCTTGAATACTTTAAACCGGCGGCTATTGTTAATGATTGTTTATTTATTATGGGAAAACGCAGCCTGAAGTCAAGACGGCGATTTCTATTAATCTGCGCGTTGCTGTTTTCAAAATTTCCATCCTTGGCTGTAGAAGTTATTTTATAGTTTGGCTGTAATTCATATTTGAACACGAAAGCTTTTGGACGAGGTAAACCAACAACCGAAGGTGTACAATACCCTGTTTCTTTGCTCCACGAAAAAATTTCCTGTGCGCAAATGTTATAACTAATTACGCTTAACACAATTATTGAAATAGTGTGTTTATTCATTATTCAAATTTAATCTGTTGAGGAATATGAAAACTTAACAATCTGAAGTCGGTTGTTTACTATTTGTTTTGATACAAAACAATCTTCTTCCATCATAGTTAAATACGTAAACCGCGAATTACAAATAAAAAAATTATGTTGAATTCATGTGAGATTAAAAGCGACACTAAAAATTATCTCATGTTTTCTTCATGCAACTTATTTTACCAAACTATTTGCCTTATGAGCATTGAAATTTTATACCGGCAGATTAGAGAATTAATCGCTGCTAAACAATTTGAAGCTTTGAAAGTTTTGCAACTATTTTAAAGTGTTCAAGATATTGTTTGCCGTTTTGGACAATTGATGCCTGAAGCAGTAATTGCCGATATTGATAATGCCGTTAAGATTGATGAAGCGGAAGTGCTATGTGGTAAAAATGTTTCTCTTAAAATTCTTGTGAACGGAGCAAAGATTTGATGGATTTCCTTCGAACAAATTTATAAGGAAAAAGTAGTACTATCTTACTCCATGCATCCACTTCTTTATTATTGGAGTTAATGCATATAATAACACCGCCGCACTTCCGCATAAAATAACAAATACCATAAAGAACTCATACAAATTATGAATTGTGAATCCTGCAAAATTGGGATAAGTGAGAGGAATTTTATTTTCGGTAAGAAAATTTAGTTGTTGTGCATCAGGTGTTACAGTTCCGCTAAGGATCGCATCTAAATTAATTCCGCTTTGAGCAGCCAGTTCAAACTTATCGCCTGTGGGTGGAAGTAAAGCACCCAGGGTTCCGGCTAAGGCATAACCTGCTGCGTTACCAATAAACCAAACACCCATCAGTAAGGAGGCAAAACGCTTGGGCGCCAACTTAGCCACAAGAGACAAACCGATGGGAGATAAACAGAGTTCACCAAATGTATGCAGCAAGTATAAAATAACTAACCAGATAATCCCTATTTTATCTTGAATACCTAAACCTTTTACCTGTGTTGCAATAATAAAATATCCAAGACCAATAAGGGCAAGACCAATCGCTTGCTTAACTGTTGATATAGGTTCAAGATTTCGCTTCTGCAATCGCAACCACATTGCGCTAAAAGGAAGCGCAAAAACTATAATAAAAAATCCATTGAAAATTTGCACCATGCTCGGCGGCATATTCCAACCAAGGATATTTGTGTCTGTTTGTTTGTCTGCAATAAAAGTGAGTGAAGATCCTGATTGCTCAAAAGCAGACCAAAAGAAAATTACAAAGAAAGCAACAATATACAGCACGAGTATTCTTTGCGTTTCAACTTTCGTAAGCGATTTATCGGTTAAAATAAAAATGCCGAGACTTAATGCGGCTGAATAAATAAACGGATATACATAAGTTTTAATGGGAGATAGTGCAAGCGCTTTAAAATAAGCTGCAATTGAACTTTCGCCTGCAACTGCGTTAAGGGGCATTTTTACAGAATCCCAAGCAAAATATTGGAAGAGGAAATAAAATATAACAAGGCAGCTGATAAGAATAGCAACTGATTTTCGAGTAAATTTTGCATGTGTAGCCTCATCTTCATGCACTGCCTCCTTATCAGGTCTGCCACCTATCGCTTTTCCTTCGGGAGTAACTACATATTTGTTTTTAAGAAAAAAGAAAGTAATTGTTCCGAGGCTCATGGCAATAGCTGCAGCAAGAAATCCCCATCTGAAGGTGCTAAGGTCTCTTACAAATTCTGTGTGACCGTTTGGCAAAGTTGTTTGGTGTTTTACGTCTCCAACCCATGGACAAATAAACTGACCAAGTGTGGCTCCAAGATTTATTCCCATGTAAAAAATGGTAAACGCAGAATCCAATTTGCTTTTTTGATTTTTGGGATACAACTGACCAACCATTGAGGAAATGTTGGGTTTAAAAAAACCGTTCCCAAAAATGAGCAGTAAAAGAGCAACCCACATTAACGTTGTCGCAAACCCTAAGTTTGTTGAAAATAGATTTGCGCTTGAAAACAAAACCAATTGTCCTATTGCCATAATAGAACCGCCGAGCAAAATGCAATTTCTGTTACCGAGATATTTGTCTGAAATATAACCGCCAAGCATAGGCGTTAAATAACAAAGACCAAGATAGCCCCCATAGATAATGGAGGCAGTCTCTTGCCCCATAAGAAGTGCCTCTGCAAGAAACAGTGCCAGAAGGGTTCGCATACCATAAAAATTAAAGCGCTCCCACATTTCGGTCGTAAACAGCACAGCCAACCCCTTCGGATGACCTTTCGGCACAACAGCTTTTTCAGCTGCAATTATTGTTTCTTCAGATGGCGTAATATTCATAAAAAAGATTTTCGTTTGTAGTTTTTATTATCTCAAAATACAGAGAAATTCCAAATACTGATTCTAATTTCTCATTCATGGTTTACTTTCGCCCAACTTTTATAATTTTTTATACCGAGAGTATGAATATCCTTTTGATCGGCTCCGGCGGACGCGAACATGCGCTTGCATGGAAGATTGCACAAAGCAAACACTGCACACAATTATACATAGCACCCGGTAACGCAGGTACCCTGCAATGCGGCACTAATGTAAACATAAGCGTGAATGATTTTGAGGCGATAAAAAACCTTTGTGAGACTAAGCAGATTGAAATGATTGTTGTTGGTCCCGAAGAACCTTTGGTGAAAGGTATTTATGATTATTTTGAAAGTTGGAATGGGCTCGTAATCGGTCCTTCTGCAAAAGGTGCGCAGCTTGAGGGAAGCAAGGCATTCTCAAAAAAATTTATGCAGCGGCATAATATTCCAACCGCTTCTTATGCTGAATTCACTTGGGAAAATTTTGAAGAGGGAAAAAAATATATTGCCGAACATTCTCGTCCTGTTGTTTTAAAAGCAGATGGTTTGGCAGCGGGTAAAGGTGTCGTTATTTGCAATTCGCATAAAGAAGCGTTAAGTGCTTTTGAAGACATGATTATCAATAAACAATTTGGCGAAGCAAGTTCTAAAGTGGTGATTGAAGAATATTTGCAAGGTATTGAAACAAGTGTGTTTGTTTTAACAGATGGAAAAGAGTATAAAATTATTGGTCATGCAAAAGATTATAAAAGAATTGGTGAAGGAGATACAGGATTAAACACAGGCGGTATGGGTTGTGTAAGTCCTGTACCTTTTGTTGATGAGTTGTTTATGAAGAAAGTTGAACAATTTATCATTAAGCCAACAGTTAAAGGACTTGCAGAAGAGAACATCGAGTATAAAGGTTTTGTATTTTTTGGTTTGATAAACGTGAATGGAGAACCTTTTGTAATTGAATACAACTGCCGTATGGGTGATCCTGAAACAGAGGTTGTGATGCCTCGCTTAAAAAATGATTTAGTTGAATTATTTATTGCACTGCACGAAGGAAAACTAAACAACACTACAATTGAATTTGATGAAAGGGCTTGTGCTGTTGTGGTTGCAGTGAGTGGTGGTTATCCGGGTGAGTATAAAAAGAATTTGAAAATTAGCGGATTTGAAAATTTGAAAATGAACGATACGATTGTATTTCATGCAGGCACAAAAAAAGTTGATGATTTAATTGTAACCAATGGCGGAAGAGTGATAGCAGTAACATCTTATGGAAACAATATTGCAGATGCCGTAAACAAATCGAAAAAAATTCTAGAGCAAATTCATTTTGATGGAATGTATTTCAGAAGAGATATTGGGTATGAGTTTAGTTAATGCCAATGACAAGTATCTCAGCTCGAAGCGCGTAGCTGATAAAAGTTCCGAACGTAGAAGTGAGTGACACAACCGGCGTTCTTCAGGATTGCTTCAGCTTGTTCCCAAAAAATTCATAAAACAATATTTCGGGCATTCTCTTTGCTTACTTTAGCCGAAATTTTTATTTAGAAATAATTTACGGTTTTATACGTTAGTTTAGCAGACAGATTTATTTAATACGATTTTCTTTTGTATCTGGCAAAAAAACTTCTGCCCTACTTACAATCATCGGTGTTAATTCAGGTTTATACTCCGAAAAATGAATTGGTTGGCACTTTGTTAATTCGGTTTATTTACATGAATTTTGCACGCGATTCAAGAATATTACTAACATAGGAATCTTTGAAATAATGGGAATCTTTAACCTTTTTACACAAGAAATAGCGATTGACCTCGGTACCGCAAATACCCTTATTATACATAACGATGAGGTTGTTGTAAACGAACCTTCCATCGTGGCTTTGAACAGGAATAATCCGAAAGAAGTGCTGGCTGTCGGTAAACGTGCATTGATGATGCACGAGAAAACGCATGAAAGTATTCGAACTGTGCGTCCTTTGAAAGATGGTGTTATCGCCGACTTTAATGCTGCTGAATTGATGATTCGTGAGATGATCAAAATGATCTACAACAAGAAGCCTCTTTTCCCGCCAAGCTGGCGCATGATGATTTGTATTCCATCTTCTATTACGGAAGTGGAAAAACGGGCCGTGCGTGACAGCGCAGAACAAGCAGGTGCAAAAGAAGTTTACCTGTTGCACGAACCAATGGCTGCTGCACTTGGTATAGGCATTGATGTAGAAGAACCTGTCGGAAATATGATTATTGACATAGGCGGAGGTACAACAGGAATCACGGTAATTGCTCTTGCAGGTATTGTTTGCGATCAATCAATTCGTATTGCGGGGGATGAGTTTACGGCTGATATTATGGAGGCGCTTCGCCGTTATCATAGTTTGTTGATTGGTGAGAGAACGGCGGAACAAATCAAGATTCAGATTGGTGCTGCAATGAAAGATCTTGAAACACCACCTGATGATCTTCCTGTAAATGGTCGCGACCTTGTTACCGGTATTCCTAAACAAATTATGGTGAGTTACCAGGAAATTGCCGAAGCGCTGGATAAATCTATTTTTAAAATTGAAGAAGCAATTTTAAAAGCACTGGAAACAACGCCCCCCGAATTAGCAGCAGATATTTATCGCCGTGGTTTATACTTAACAGGCGGGGGAGCTTTATTGCGTGGATTGGATAGAAGATTAAGTCAAAAAATAAAATTGCCGGTTCATATTGCAGACGATCCTTTAAAGAGCGTAGTTCGTGGCACGGGTCTTGCCTTAAAGCACTATCAACGATATCCTTTTGTAATGAGATAAACCCTTCTAATCCTCCTTAAGCTTGCCTGTCGGCAAACAGTGGGGGACTTTAATAAGCGATTATATTATTTAGTTCTTCGAAATTTCTTTTCTTGCTCCTCCCTTCAGGGGAGGCTGGGAGGGGTTTTATGCGTAACATTTTTCTTTTCATAAGACGGTTTTTTCATCTGCTGCTTTTCTTTGCTTTGGAAGGTGCTGCGATTTATACTTTGTACAGTTATAATAAAACGCATCAGGCATTTTTTGGAAACATTGCAAATGAAGTAACAGGTTCTATCAGCAAAAAATATAATGACGTAGAATATTATTTTCAACTCAAAAAAACAAATGAACAACTTGCTGCTGAAAATGCTAATCTCAGAAGAATGTTGCCATCAGCTTTTGAAAGCGCCGATACAGGAAAAATATTTTATGTAGATTCTCTTGCAAAAGATACATTGGGCATACGCAAGTTTGAGTTTATTGTAGCAAAAGTTGTAAACAATTCGGTTACACAGGAAAACAATTACATCACTTTGCATCGCGGTTTAAAACAGGGAGTAAAGGTTAATATGGGTGTTATTGGTCCGGACGGAATTGTGGGCAAGGTAATTGACGCAAGTGATAACTACAGCCGTGTTATGAGTTTGCTCAACAGAAAAAGTAAAGTGAGCGCAATGACAAAGAAAGGTCTGTACATCGGAGAACTCGACTGGGATGGAAAAGATCCGAATTACCTAACGTTGCATGGCATTCCTAAAAGCGCAAAGGTGCAAAAAGGCGATACTGTACTTACAAGCAACATTTCGCAAAAGCTGAGTTTCCCGGCAGGTATTATGGTAGGCAGAATAGCGGACATAATTCTTGATCAATCTTCCAATTTCTATAATCTTAAAGTTAAATCTGCCACCAATTTTTTTACGTTACAATACGTTTATCTTACAGACAATTTACAACAGGCAGAACAGCAGGAACTCGAATCTAAAACCCCGAAAGATTAATGAGTGGCTTATTGAAAAATATTATCAGGTTTATTTTTTTCATTCTTGTGCAAGCATATGTGCTTGATAAGGTTCCACCCTTGCACGAATATGCAAAACCCATACTTTATTTTCTGTTTGTTTTGTGGTTGCCATTCAGCATAAACCGAAGCTGGCAAATGATCATCGCATTCATCTTTGGATTATGTATGGATTATTTTACAAGCACACCAGGCTTGCATGCAGCACCATGTGTACTCATCGCATACATCCGCCCATTTCTTTTAAACATTTTATTGCCGCAAGAAACAACAGAACTTAGTTATTCAGAGCCAAGTCCTCGAAGCCTCGGCACAATGCCCTACGCCGTTTACGTGCTTATACTCACTTTTATGCACAACGCATGTCTTGTGCTAATTGAATGGCTGCAGTTTGGTGACTTTATTTTCTTCATTGGTAAAGTTGCAGCCGCAACCGCTATAAGCATGTTACTCATCTTCGTTACAGAAATTTTATTTCCACGAAAGGGGCGATACAGAACAAACGCTGCACTATAATTGCGTTTGATGATGGTCTAAAAATTTTTTATAAACCACGGCTTAACCGCTGCTATGAGACTTTTTTTCCGGCACATGCGGGACTTTTTAACGTCGTGATCATTGAGCAAGTATGCAATCTCGTGTCACTCCCATTTAAAAACTTTTATTGCAATTGCATATAAAATAATTCCCCAAATAAGCAATGCACCTAAATCTTGCCATACACTAAAAATGTTTGCCCCTTCAAAAGAAATTTCACGCATTGCATTGTTGAAATGTGTTAATGGCAAAAGATTGCAAAAGATTCTTAACCATTTTGGAAATACCGATATAGGAAAAAATGTGCCTGATAACAATAGTTGCGGAAAAGTGAAAAGGTTTGCAAATGGTGGAATAGTACTTTCGTTTTTTGCAAGGTTGCTTACAATAAACCCATAACCCATGAAAACAATGAGACCAATAAAACTTAGGAGCATCAACTGAATAAATGTTGTTGCACCATGGATAAGTGTAAAATGAAAAGCAAGAGTGCCTATGCCGATTATAATTATCGCTGCCATCATTTGAAATATTACACGACTGATTGCTTCACCGATAACGATGTAAGAACGTTTGATTGGCGTTGCAAAAAATCTTTTTAAAACAAGCTGCTGCCGTAAATTGAAAAAGAGAAACGCAACACCGAACACACCTGCACCCAACAACGAAAAACCAAGCTGCCCCGGAAGAATGAAATCTATTTCACGATAAACGCGACCGGGAATTTTCTGGATGTTGGCATCAACTTTTGCAATGGTTGGAGAATTGGGATAAACAGCTTTATTAATGTTGCTGATGACGGCATTTAAAATTGATTGAAGTATGTTGAGGTCTTGTTGTTTTACCGCCTCAGAACTTTTTAGTTGAATACTATATGCAGGATTACCTGAAGGATTTTTTTGTATGTTGATGATGGCTGTAAGGTTACCTTTTTCAAGGTCTTCTTTTAAAAGGGTATCGGGCTTATCAATAAAATGAAAACCTTGAATATTCTTTATTGCCAGATAAACTTCATTTGTTGTATCGCTCCCTTTATCCATTGCAACATCTAAAGAAAAACCACTCCCCTCGCCAATAAATCCAAATACCAAAATAAAAATTAGCGGAAACCCTATGCTAAACACAACTGCTGAGGGACTGCGAAACGTTGCTTTTAAACTTGCTCTTGTGATAGCCAGCATCGCTTTAAACTGGCTGTATCTGCCTTCCATATTTTTTATTGATGCGCAAAACTATCTGATAAATATTTAACACATCAAAAAAATTAAGACGAAAAATTTTTAATTCAAAGACAAATGACGTATCTTAGTGCGACAAATGACAGTTATGGCAAAAAAGTCAAAACCAAAAAAATATTCAACAACGCCGCTAAAGCTTTCCAAGGTAGAAGAACCGGAAGTTGAGTATAAAAGCATAAAAAAAAATCCAGCGCTTGCAAGTTTTCCTTATAAAAAATTTGAAAAATTAGCAGCGCTTGTTCCCTTTACGCAAAAGGAATGGGCAAATATTTTAAACTTATCCGAAAGAACCTTGCAAAGATATGCCGGCGATAACAGCACCTTTGAGGGTATATATGTAGATAGAATTCTTCATGTAGAAGAGTTAATAAAGCTTGGCTTAGAAACATTCACGAGTGCAGATGCATTTTATCGTTGGTTAAAGAGAGAAAAACATGTGCTTGGTAAAACGCTCAATTTTGAATCACTTTATTCTACCCGGGGGATACAAGATTTGATAGATGAAATCGGAAGAATACAATGGGGAGTATATATATGATATTGTACCGCTTCGCAAATTCAAAGTATAGCCATGATATTTCCGGAGAAGGTGCAAGGAGATTTGGCGGAAGATGGAATAGTAAAGGAAATGCGGTTGTTTATACAAGTCTAAATATTTCACTTGCCTTGCTTGAATTGTTGATTCATAGTATTAGCTATGATGAGATTCGGACTAATGAATTGATGATGATAGAAACAAATCTTAATCAGTTTAAAGAGTTGTCCACAGCACAATTAAAAAACAATTGGCAGGAAGATATAGATTACTGCCGATATATCGGAGATGAGTTTCTAAATTCACAATCATTGCTTCTAATGCAAGTCCCTTCCGCAATTATACCTGAAGAATACAATATGCTTATTAATCCTCGACACAAAGATTTTTCAAAAGTGAAAATTAAATCAGCACGAGTTTTTCAATTTGATGCAAGATTGTTTAAGAGTGTTTAGCCGCCTCTCTCAATTTATACTTATATCAAAAGGCAATCGCGCCTGCGGTGCCTTCATTAACTCCTGTAATTTTTTTACCTGCTTCAATATATCATATTGCTGTGTTCCTATCTTCTCTTTTATAGCCGCTTCGCTTGAAGAGTTATAAGGGTTACCGCTTGTTAATTGTTCAAGGAAAGATTTTCTTTCGGGATATTCTCTTGTACGATAGGTTTTCAATTTTGCCATGCGTGCTGCACAATCAACTGCATCTTGTAATGTTCCAACTTTATCAACGAGTTTAAGATTGATGGCTCTTTCACCTGTATAAACATGACCTTGTGCAATACTATCAATAAATACAATGTCTGCTTTTCTTCCATCCGCAACACGTTGTTTGAATGTGCTGTAGATTGAATCAACGGATGCCTGCAAAAATCTTTTTTCCGTTTCAGTTAACGGGCGTACAGCAGAACCCATATCTGCGTAAGGTGCAGTTTTTACGCCATCGAATGTAATGCCGAGTTTATTGTTGAAAAATGGTTGCATATTAGCCAAGATACTGAACACACCAATAGAACCCGTAAGTGTTCCTTCATCTGCAAAGATTGAATCAGCACCACAAGAAATATAATAACCACCGGATGCTGCATAATCTCCCATGCTCACAACAACGGGTTTTTGTTTTTTGGCAAGTGTTATTTCTCTCCATATTGCATCGCTTGCGAGAGAACTGCCGCCGGGAGAATTTACACGAAACACAATCGCTTTTACATCATCATCCAGTCTTGCTTTTCGAATGATGTTCACATAATCTTCGCTCCCCATTTGGTCGTCATGACTTTTACCGCTCACAATATCACCATGAGCATAAATGATAGCAATCTTGTCATCACCGTCATTTCTTTGATAATCCACTGCTTTGGCATAAGTGCCGAGTGTTATAAAATTTATTTTATCTTTTTGTGATTGATGCAGTTCTCTTGATATTTCTGCTTTTACTTCATCATCATATTTTAAACCATCAACGAGTTTGTTTTGTAATGCGTCATCTGCAGTTCTTATACTTCCGTTTATTGCAAGCTGATGCAGTGTTGCAGTGTCTATGTTTCTTGCCTTGCTTGTTTGCTGCAAAAAGCTTCCATAAAGGTCATTAAGCAAATCTGTTGTTTGAAGGCGATTAGGGTCTGTCATCTTTGTTACACGAAAAGGTTCTGTTGCGCTTTTAAATTTTCCTGCATAAAAAACCTGCGGCTCAATTCCAAGTTTATCAAGCAAGCCCTTCATAAAAAGATACGTTACAGAAAATCCATCCCAATCAACACCGCCGTTGGGGTGACAATAAATTTTTTCTGCAGCGGTTGAAACATAATATGATTTTTGGTCTATTGCTTCACCATAAGCAATCACAAACTTCCTGCTTTGTTTAAAATCAAGAACAGCATTGCGTAATTCTTCACTCGATGCAAAACCATTCTCGTTATTGCCTGCTTTTATGTAAAGTCCTTTTATAGTTGAATCTGTTTTTGCATAATGCAACATTCTTACAACGTCGTATAAACCGGGGATATCATTGGATGGGTCGCCCGATAATGAGCTTAGCGGATTATCTTTTGCCTGCTCAGGATAATCTTTTGTAAGGTCGAGCACCAGCACACCTTTTGAACCAAGGTCGGGTTTTGATGTTTGCAGCGCACTGCCTATTAGCCATAATCCGATAACAAACACAAGAACGCTAAAAACAATCAGGGCAATGAAGGATGCAAAAAATATTTTGAGGAAACTCTTCATAGTTCTCTTTTGTGCATTTCAAAAATAAAGATATTTGAAGCCTTTTATCAATCATTATATGAAGAAGGCTTACCTGCTGACAGGCGGCAATTTAGGCAACAGATTGAACAATCTTTCCAAAGCGGCTGAATTAATTGAACAATATTGCGGAAATATTACACAACGCTCATCAGTTTATGAAACAGCAGCATGGGGTTATGAAGCGCAGCCGGATTTTTACAATCAAGCATTGGAGATAAAAACGAATCTTTCTGCTGCAAAACTTATGCAAACCATTTTGATGATTGAAGAAAAAATGGAAAGAAAACGTGAAATAAAAATGGGCCCCCGCACAATTGATATTGATATTCTTTTATTCAACGATGAAGTTATTCATGAACATAATCTTACCATTCCTCATGAACGATTACATTTGAGAAGATTTGCATTGATGCCTTTAGCAGAAATCGCTGCTGGCGTCGTTCATCCTGTTTTGAATAAAACGATTCAACAATTGCTCGTTGAATGTAAGGATACACTTAATGTTAATAAAATAACGCAAGCGAAGTAAGTATTGCTTTTAATTTTGGTTTGAACGTTTGAACGTTTGAACGTTTGAATGTTTGAATGTTTGAGTGTTTGAGTGTTTAAGCGAAGTTGTTATTTGTTGAATAGCGATAAGAATGTACAAGAGTGCGACGCAACGAAAGTTTAATAGTAGCAAAACTGTCTGGCTTAAAAAATAAAATAAAAACAAGGCGGATAAATGCAATATCATTTCATCGCAATTGAAGGAAACATCGGCGCGGGTAAAACAACACTGGCTCATTTGCTTTCGAGAAAACTCAATGCCCGCCTTATTTTGGAGCAGTTTGCCGATAATCCTTTTCTCCCAAAATTTTATGAGAATCCGAAGCAATATGCGTTTCCACTCGAATTATTTTTTATGGCTGAACGGTTTAAGCAACTGAAAGATATGTTGCATACAAATGATTTATTTCAAAGTGTAACGGTTGCGGATTATGTGTTTTCAAAATGTTTGTTGTTTGCAAAAGTGAATTTGCCTGATGAAGAATTTCGTTTGTATCAAAAGTTGTTTGACATAATGCAACAGCAAATTGTTTTTCCTGACATATTGATTTATCTGCATGCGCCTGTACACAAGCTTCAACAAAATATAAAAAAACGAAATCGTGAATATGAGCAGCGCATACCGAATGAATATTTGTTCAGCATTCAGGAGACTTACACAAGCTATATAAAACATCATAACATCAAAACGATTTTTATTGATGCATCGAATGCAGATTTTTTAGACAATGAAAAACATTTGCAGGTTGTGCTCGATGCGTTGGAAAAAGATTTTGAGGGAGGACAACAGTATTATACATTGTAGAACCATGATTGAAGGATTTTAAAGGATTAAAAGGAAAAATGGGCATGAAATATTCTGATATAACGGAAAAGATTATCGGGTGTGCAATGAAAGTGCATCGTGGGTTTGGCTTTGGATTTACTCACGGGAATAATGATTTTTTTATGGTGTTCGTGAATGCTTCGCATTTCAGGAATATATTTATCAAAGAGCACTTGAGATAGAGTTGAAGAAAACTGGCTTGAAATTTATTCGTGAACATGATATGCCGATTTACTACTGTGGTGAATTAATTGGAATGAGAAGAGTAGATTTTTTTGTTGAAGAAAAAATCATGATTGAATTAAAAGCAGTAACAAATTTAGTTGATGTATATCTTGCACAGGCTTTCAATTATCTCGAAGCATCGGGAATTGAAATTGGATTGTTGATTAACTTTGGCGCGAATTCTTCGCAGTTTAAACGTTTGCATAGCAAGAAGAATATCCGTCAATTTCCTGATAATCCATGATAAATCCCGTTAATCAAGGTTCTGTTTCTCCTTTCGCATCCATTCGCATTGCAGAATACCGCAATCTTTTACTTGGCCGTTTCATTTTTATTATGGGATTGCGCATGATGGGCACGCTTGTGGGCTGGTGGATTTACGAACTCACCAACGACCCGCTTGCAATTGGCATTGTTGGCTTGAGCGAAGTTATACCTGCTGTGGCACTCGCACTATATGCAGGTCATGTGATTGACTTAAGTGAAAAACGCAAATTGATGTTGCGCGGTGTTCTGTTGTATTTTTTATGTGCAGTCATTTTACTTTTGTTATCCACACGTTTTACATCAAACTATTTAAGCAATCACTGGATTGCAATCTGTGTATATGCTGTGATTTTTTGTACAGGCATTACACGAGCATTTACAGGGCCTGTATTTGGAGTGTTGGTAGCATTAATAGTTCCAAAAAATTTATTGCAGAATGCAACAACATGGAATCAGGGCGCGTGGTTGAGTGCATCGGTAACAGGTCATGCACTTGGCGGATTGCTTATTTCGATGATTGGCATATCAGGAACTTTAAGTGTTATCTGCATACTTATTTTTATTGCATTTTTTGTCATGCTCCGACTCAAACCAAAACCTGCTTTAAATGAGCGCGGCGAAAAGAAAACATGGGACAGCGTGAAAGAAGGTTTGCGATTTGTTTATAATACGAAAGAAGTGCTCGCTGCTTCATCGCTCGATTTATTTGCGGTATTGTTTGGCGGTGCAGTTGCAATGATTCCTGTTTATGCAAAAGATATTTTACATGTGGGCGCTGCAGGTTTTGGATGGCTGAATGCCGCTACAGATATGGGTTCTATCATTATCGTAGTTATTCTCACACTTGCGCCGTTTAAAAGAGAGCAAGGAAAAAAATTAATGTATGCTGTTGCAGGTTATGGTGCATGCATTGTTGTTTTTGCATTATCGGAAATGTTTTGGCTTTCATTCGCAGCGTTGCTTGTAAGCGGCATGCTCGATGGTATCAGTGTTGTAACACGTGGTACCATTCTTCAACTCAAAACACCCGACAACATGCGTGGTCGTGTAATGAGCGTGAACAGCATGTTCATCAATTCAAGTAATGAATTAGGTCAGTTTGAAAGTGGTGTAGCTGCACGCTTTTTAGGCGTTGTGCCTTCGGTTGTTTTTGGCGGATGTATGACGCTGCTTGTTGTAATTGTTACGTGGATAAAAGCGCCGGGATTGAGGAAGATGGAGTATTGAAAATCCCCAACCCCCTAAAGGGGGCTTTAAAAGTTCGTAATAATTTGAAAGGTGTTCAGAAAATTTATCTTATTACTTTTTATGAAATGAACAGTTTTGGTACTATGAGGCTTTGGTTGTGTCACTCACTGTACGTTTGGTTCTTTATTCAGCAAAAAATCTAAATGTAAAAATCACTTCAACGTGGTTGATACAGTGCGTACTTATAAGCCTCCCTTTAGGGAGGTTTGGAGGGTCTCCAGCACATAATAAACAATCGGACAAAAAGCAGAATTCTTCAGCGTAATATTTTGCCGCTTCAGCAAAACATCTTCATTTGTATAAGGGAAGCGAACACAATCAGATGGCCGGACTTCATAGATGCTGCAAAAGTTATCTGCACCCAAGAATGGACATGGCGTTGATTTTACAACATAGTCTCCGTCCTCATCCAATTTCAGATAAGCATCTATAAATTCACTTTCACGCATCTTTAAATGTTTGCTGATTCGTTTTATATCGGGCGTTTTAAAACGGGGAGAATAATTTTTGCAACAGGCAGCGCAATTCAAACAATTTATTTTTTCAAAAGCTTCTTCATGCAGATGAGGCAATTGTTTCAACACAACATTTTTATCAGCTCTTTTCAAAAACTGTTTGTATTGTTTTTGATGTTCTGCCGATTTCTTTTGCCAGTTATTTAGAATGTCGTTTGTCATTGGTGAATGGTGCATAGTGAATCAATGTCGTTTAGTTAAGAAATATTATCACGCAGAGCTAAGGAGTGCACAGAGAAAAAGCGTATAATGGTTGTCTATCTCTGCGTACCCAGCGGTCTCTGTGTGAGACTATTCAATGTTTAACTAAACGACATTGAATAGTGAATGGTGAGTAAAAGTCAGAGACTTTTTGCATAATTACTGCGAAGTCTGGAGACTTCGCAGAGCAGCTTCGCAAAGCATAACTAACTCCATTCTTAAGAAAGCTTGCATCTTGAAAATTTTATTTAATTACTTTGCAGTGCAAGATTGAAAATAAACTTCACCCTGCCTAATTATTTTCAATTCTTAACACATTTATGGAAGCAATAAAAGAGCAATGGTTATGGTTTATTTCAACGCCCTTGTATATTATTATCATAGGGCTTGAGTTATTGCTTACACACATTCAGCACAGAAAAGTTTACACGACAAAAGATACAGTTGCCAATATTTATCTGATGCTTTTAAATTCAGCGATTGACCTTGCATTCCGGCTTGTATATCTTGCAATATTGCAGTGGTTTTTTAGCAAATCCACAGTAACATGGCACTATGCAATTATCTATTGGGTTATGCTCGTATTGGCTGAGGATTTTCTTTACTACTGGCTTCACCGTTTTGACCATGAGATACGTTTTTTTTGGGCTACACATGTAACGCATCACAGTTCGCAGCAGTTGAACTTTACAGTTGGTTTTCGTTCATCGGTATTTCAACCGTTGTACCGCTTTATTTATTTTATTCCGTTGGCATGGTGTGGTTTCAAGCCCGCTGATATCGCCTTTATTTATTCGGCGACTCAAATATGGGGCATCTTTGTTCACACAGAAATAGTAAAGAAAATGGGTTGGCTGGAGTATATTCTTGTAACACCATCACATCATCGTGTGCATCATGCATCCAATCCAAAATATCTCGACAAGAATATGGGCATGTTTTTGATTGTGTGGGATAAATTGTTTGGAACATTTCAACCCGAATTACCTGCGGAGGAATATGAACCATTGAAGTATGGTCTTACAAAAAATGTTGAAGAACCGAATGCAGTGAATCTTGTTTTTCATGAATGGAAACAAATTTGGAAAGACATTACAAGAAAAGACATAGGCTTTAAAGAAAAATGGAATTATGTATTTGGTCCGCCGGGATGGAGCCATGATGGAAGCCGCTTAACAAGCGAACAGTTGAGAGAACTGGAAGAAAATAATACTTGTTCTGAAAGCATTGTCGCATCATCGTTTGAAGAAAATGACGGACTGGGAGTTGCAGTGGCTGTTGCAAAAAATAACTCTGATGTAAACACATAAATCTTACTCACTAATTTACTTCTTCATTTTATTGACGAAAATTGCAAGCAACACTTTACGAACTTTGGATATTCTTGTTGCGTATTGCATCGCGAGTACAAGGGTGCGACGCAACCAAAGCTTCATAGTAGTAGTGCAGTCTTGGTACATAAATCATCACATTCTATTCTTATCTTCGGCAACAGCATGAAGTATCTTAAAAAATTTATTCAGGTTCTCTATTGCATTTATGCTTTGCTGTGGTTTATTGTTCTGATGTTTTTAGTACTGCCGTTTATAATTGTGTTCTCGATGTTTGGTGTAAAGGGTGGCAATCTTGTATATGTTGCGTGTAATTTTTGGGGAAGAATCTGGTATGGGGTAATTGGTATTCGTCACAAGGAAATTTATGAGGTGCCCCACAATCGGGAAGCTCAATACATTTTTGTCGCAAACCATCGTTCGTATATGGATATACCGGCCGTGGTGCGCTGTATGCATCAGCCCATACGGGTTTTGGGCAAATACGAGATGGTAAAATATCCAGTATTTGGATGGATTTACAGGGCCGCAGTGATTCTTGTTGACAGAAGCAGTACCGAGAAACGTGCAAAGAGTGTTCGTGCTTTAAAGGCTGCATTGAAAAAACGAATTTCAATTTTCATTTTTCCTGAAGGCACTTTTAATGAAACAGATAAACCACTAAAAGAATTTTATGACGGAGCTTTTCGCATTGCGATTGAAACGCAAACACCCATTAAACCTTTATTGTTTCTTGATACAATTGACCGCCTGCACTGGCGTGGTATCTTTGAATTAACGCCGGGACGTTCTGCTGTTGTTTTTATGAAAGAAATTCCTGTGCATGGTTATACGATGAAACAAATTCAACAACTAAAACAACATGTATATGAAGTGATGGAAGAAGGATTGAAGAAATATAGAGTAACCCCATCCCCCAGAGAGGAGTTAAGCCCCATTCCCCTAAAGAGGAGTAATTAAACTCTGTACAATTTATCTTCGCTGTAATATTTAATGGAGCAATCAGAAAATATAAAGCAATTTCTTTTCCCCCATTCAGTGGATGGGGGCTTTGCAGAAATTATCATCCCGCTTGCATTACCGCAAACTTATACATGGAGTATTCCACAACATCTTCAATCGTCTGTGCAATGTGGATCAAGAGTAGAGGTGCAATTGCGCAATAAAAAATATGCTGGCATCATCAAAACATTGCATCATGATAAACCTGCTGCATTCGAACCCAAAGAAATATTGAATGTGCTTGATGCAGAAGCTGTGATATATCCGCAGCAATTGAAATTGTGGTCATGGATGGCGGATTATTATATGTGCAGCGAAGGTGAAGTGATGTATGCTGCAATGCCAACTAATTTGAAATTGTCGAGCGAAAGTATTTTAGTATGGAATGAAGAACATGGCAAAGAGCCAAGTGATTTAAGTGATGAGGAATATCTTGTTGCTGAAGCGCTTGAGCTAAAAAAAGAACTGCGTTTAAGTGAAGTACAGCAACTGCTCGATGCATCTCATGTTTATCCTGTTGTAAAAAAACTGATTGACAAAAAAGTTTGTTATGTATGGGAAGAGTTGAAAGAAAAATATAAACCCAAAACAGAGATATATCTTTCACTTAATCCTGTTTATCACAACGAAGAAAAACTTTCTGAGCTGCTGAACAAGTGGAGCAAAGCGCCAAAGCAATTGGAGTTGTTGCTTGCCTACCTGCACTTAATAAAAACAGAAGGCGAAGTAACGCAAACACAACTGCTGAAAAAATCAAATGCAACAACTGCTCAATTGAATGGATTGATTGAGAAAAAAATTCTAATACCCGAAAAAAAATCTACTGACCGCATTCCCACTTTGCCAAAAAATATTTCTATAGATTTTACTTTGTCTGATGCGCAAAAAGAAGCGTTGGAAAATGTGGTAAAAGCATTCAATGAAAAATCTGTTTGCCTTTTGCATGGCGTAACCGCAAGTGGAAAGACACAGATATATATTAAACTCATTCAAAAATTTATTGAGCAAGGTAAACAGGTGTTGTATATGTTGCCGGAGATTGCTCTTACTGCACAAATTGTTCGCCGATTACAAAAACATTTTGGCGGCAACATTGCAATCTATCATTCCAAATTCAATCCAAATGAACGAGTTGAAATTTGGAACAAAGTAAAAACGGGTGAAGCAAAGGTGGTGCTGGGAGCAAGGTCTGCATTGTTACTGCCTTTTAAAAATGTTGGTCTCATCATTGTTGATGAAGAACATGATACATCTTATAAACAACAAGACCCTGCGCCACGCTATCATGCAAGAGATTCTGCCATTTATTATGCTTCGTTGTTTGACGCAAAGGTTTTATTAGGGAGTGCTACACCTTCTATTGAAAGTTATCACAATTGCAAAACAAATAAGTATGCGCTTGTTGAATTGCATAAGCGCTTTGGCGAATCGGAAATGCCCAACATTGAGATAGTGGACTTAAAAAAAGTAGTGATGAAGCAGAGAGGAAAAATCATGCTTTCACCACAATTAAAAGCTGCTATAGAAACTTCGCTCAATGAAAAAAAGCAAGTAATACTTTTTCAAAATCGCAGAGGTTATACGCCATATATGATTTGCGCCGTGTGCGGTTGGATCCCTCAATGCCAAAATTGCGATGTAACATTAACGTACCACAAATCAAAAAATAAACTTGCGTGTCATTATTGCGGCACAACATATCCTGTTATGCAAACTTGCCCTGCATGCGGCAATCATAACTTTATGCAGAAAAATTTCGGCACAGAAAAAATTGAAGAGGTGATTGCCGAACAATTTCCCGTTACACGTGTTGCTCGCATGGATTATGATGCTATAAAAGGCAAACATGCCCACGATAATCTTATCAAGCTTTTCGAACAGCAGCGTGTTGATATTCTTGTGGGCACACAAATGGTAGTGAAAGGTTTGGATTTTGAACATGTAAATCTTGTTGGCATTCTTGATGCCGATGGCCTTCTCAACTTCACTGATTTTCGTGTGAACGAAAGAGCATTTCAATTGATGGAGCAGGTAAGCGGCCGTGCCGGACGAAAAGACAATAAGGGCAAAGTGATGATTCAGGTGAGTAATACCAATCATCCTGTTTTAAAATTTGTACAGGAACATAACTATAAAAATTTGTACGAGTTTGAAATAGAAAACCGCAAGCAATTTTTCTATCCACCTTTTTCACGCCTTATTCATCTTACGTTCAAACACAAGCTTAGCAACATTGCCGAAGAGGCTGCGAACCTTATGCTGCAAGGCTTAAAGACAAATTATGCCAACTACATCACGGGTCCTGCCGAGCCTGTTGTAAACCGAATCCGCAATCAATATTTATGGGAGTTGCTCATCAAACTTCCGAAAGATGTCAACTTTATTCATCAATGCAAACAACAGGTGCATCAGCAAATTATAATTATTCAAACAAATAAAAGATACAGGAGCGTTGATATAGTTGTGGATGTTGACCCGGTGTAGTGAGTAGTCAGTAGTCAGTAGTGAGTAGTTAAAAGTGCCTTTTGTGATTGCATATTTGCTTAGGTTTGTGTTTATGCAAATGCTGGAAAATATTTCATTGAAACCTTACAACACATTTGGTATAGACGCAAAAGCAAAATACTTCTCTACTTTTTCTTCTGTTGATGAACTTGAAGAACTTCTTCAATCTTCAACCTTCAACCTTCAACCTTCAACCTTAATTCTCGGCGGCGGCAGCAACATTCTTTTTACCAAAGATTTTGATGGTCTTGTACTCAAGAATGATCTGAAAGGGATTGAACTTATAAAAGAAGACACAAATCATTATTACGTAAAGGCAGCAGCAGGAGAAAACTGGCATCAGCTTGTGTTGTATTGTCTTCAACATAATTATGCAGGAATTGAAAATCTAAGCCTGATTCCCGGTAATGTTGGTGCATCGCCTATGCAGAACATCGGTGCTTACGGTGTTGAAATAAAAGAAGTGTTTGAACAGTTGGAAGCCTATCATATTCACGACAAAAAACTTGTAAGATTCAGTGCCAACGATTGCGAATTTGGTTACCGCGAAAGTGTCTTCAAAAAAAAATATAAAGACCGGTTCGTAATTCTTAATGTTACTTTTCGTTTAAACAAAAAACCAATCTTTCATACTTCTTATGGTGCGGTAGAACAGGAATTAGACCGAATGAATATTAAAGAACTTTCTATTCAAGCGATTTCACAGGCTGTAATCAATATCCGCACAAGCAAACTGCCTGACCCAAATGATATTGGCAATGCTGGAAGTTTTTTCAAAAATCCTGAAATTGATGAACACGAATTCAACGAATTAGCACGAAGATTTCCAAACATTGTTGGCTATCCTATTGCAAATAATAAAGTAAAATTAGCAGCAGGCTGGCTTATTGAACAGTGCGGATGGAAAGGTTACCGGGAAGGTGATGCCGGATGTCACGCAAAACAGGCACTGGTGCTTGTGAATTATGGTAATGCAAAAGGAAAAGAGATATATAATTTGTCAGAAAAAATTAAAGAGAGTGTGTATAAAAAATTTGGTGTGATGCTGGAACGGGAAGTGAATATTGTCTGAACCACGATTGTAGCCTTATTTACCTGATTAACCTGATAAAAAAATTTCAGGTGCATCAGTAAAATCAGAACAAAATCGTGGTTCAGATATTGATGCACAAAAAACAGAACGTACAAGTGTGCCCCGAATCATTTCACAAAAACCTTTCTCGGGGTCTTCGACGACGCAACAGACGATGCTATGAAAAACATTCGCTCGGCCCATAAAAATCTAAAACACAATTCCCTGCTTAACATTTAATCAAGCAGGAAATTTTTAAAATAAATCTTTCTATTAATTCGTGCGATTCGCGATAATTCGTGCTTACCTGTAATCATCCTCATTAAAATCATCATCGGTATTAAACTGTCCCAGGTTCATCATGCTGCCGATAAGGTCTTTAAACTGAATCCTGCCTTCAATAATTTTTTTACTGATGAGTGAATGTGCAGCAAGACCGTGTAACATAAACTCCATTAACAATGCACTTTCCTTTTCATTGCTGTGCGGGAAAAATTTTTTGATCAGTGCACACAAACCTTCCACTTTGTTGAGCATTGAAATTTTTTCGGTGTCTTTCATATCAACCATCAAGTCGAGATGATTTCCTTTGTCGAACCAGCGTGTAATTGTTTTGTACGGGTCGTCATCTTCTTTGCTGCCTATAGAAGGTTTGCTTGCAGTCTTTCTCTTCTTCAACGTTTCAGGATTTGGAAAATACTGTACAAACAAACTGCGCACTGCTTTATCAACAAGATTAAGCGCCACTTGGTAAGGACCTTCTTGCTCACCTTCATAAACCAATTCAATCTTACCGGTGATAGAAGGAATAATGCCCGCCAAATCACTTATCCAAACCTGCGTATCATACTCGTTAAAAATAATTGCACGGCGCTCTGCACTGCTCATCGCATTCTCAAACGCAGTAATGGTAAGTCTTGCGCTCACACCACTTTTCTTATCAACAAACTCGCTGCCACGTGCTTCAAATGCAACCTGTTCAATCAAACGTTTTACAAGGTCACTGATTTTTATTTTACGTTTTTGTTCTTCAAGAACATCTGACTCTTGTTCCGTAATAGAAAGTGATGTCTCAATATCTTTTGGATAGTGCGTGAGTATCTGGCTTTGAATACGGTCTTTCAGTGGTGTTACAATGCTGCCGCGGTTGGTGTAATCTTCAGGATTTGCAGTAAACACAAACATTATATCGAGCGGCATGCGCAGTTTAAAACCGCGGATTTGAATATCACCCTCCTCAAGAATGTTGAACAGCGCCACCTGAATGCGTGCCTGCAAATCAGGAATTTCATTTATTACAAAAATGCCGCGATTGCTGCGGGGAATAATTCCGTAATGAATAACACGTTCGTCTGCAAAACTCAACCGAAGATTCGCAGCTTTTATCGGGTCAATATCACCAATCAAATCGGCAACGCTAACATCGGGTGTGGCAAGCTTTTCGCCATACCGTTCACTGCGATGGAGCCACACAACAGGTGTATCATCGCCATGCTGTGCAATCAAGTCTCTTGCATATTTGCTTGTGGGTTGTAAAGGGTCGTCGTTAATTTCGCTGCCTTCAACAATGGGAATATATTCGTCGAGCAGTTCAATCATTTGTCGCGCCATTCGCGTTTTTGCTTGTCCTCGCAAGCCAAGAAACAAAATATTGTGACGGCTTAGCAGCGCACGTTCTGTGTCGGGTATCACCGATTCACCATAACCAATAATGCCGGGGAAAGTGGTGTTTTTATTGCGAATTTTTTCAATCAGGTTTTTGCGCAATTCATCTTTCACAGATATTGGTTTATAGCCGCTCCTCTTAAGTTCACCTAAGGTTTTAATGTTCTTAATGTTCATTGAGTTTGATTTTTATGTTATTCCTCGCTAATATTTTTTGATACCAGCTTTCGTTCTTCGTGGCATCGCCTGTTGTGTCACTCACTTGTACGTTCCTCTTTTAAAATGGGCAGATGGAGAAGTGAAGTTAATGATGCAATCAAAACCGTTGCCAAGTTCTTTGCATCGTCTCCCGAAGGGGACGATGCAATTGAAATTTATAGCAATTTATAAATTATTTGCATCGCCCGCCGCACAAGACTGAGCAAATAAATATTTTCGAAATGCGATAAACTATTAATTTTATATGCATGGCCATCAAACGAATCCGACCTGAAACTTCTCAACTCTATTTTTGCACTTTCACTTGTTTTGATTGGATTCGTCTTTTTGAAATCACTTTTCTGCATAACGAAATTTACAATTGGTTCAATCTTCTTATACAACAAGGCAATATTCTCTGTGGTTTTGTAATAATGCCAAATCATCTCCATACATTAATCTATGCAGCTGCTGATAAAAACATAAATGTTTATGTTGGCGAATGCCAAAAGATTTTTAGCTTACGAAATTATCAAACGTTTGGAAGAATTAAATCAAGGTGCAATACTTGTTAAATTACAAAATGCTGTTACACCGGATGAAAAACTGCGTAATAAAAAGCATCGCGTATTTCAAGCTTCTTCAGATATTAAACCATGTTACACAGAGCAATTTATTCTACAAAAGCTGAATTACATTCACAATAACCCTCTTCAGGAACAATGGAAGCTTGCAACATCGCCTGAATTATATCCTCATTCCAGTGCCAGTTTTTATCAGTTAAACAAACAACACGAGATGGTAAAGATTACGCACTATAAAGACATTTAAAGCACATCGAAAATCGCATCGTACCCTCCGGGAGACGATGCTTGACTTTTTCACTTCTTTTACACCAACGGTAAAATATTACGATACCTTTCGTCGTAATTTAAAGTTACAATTGCCTGCTATGAAAATATCAATACTAACTATATGCCTGCTCTTTGTATTCAGCAGTTCCAAACAGATAGAACATCAAAGTTTTAATGATTTCTGTACCAACTTTATTAAAATATACCGCTCTTTAAATATTCCGGAATTTCAACTAAGTTATGCAGAGAATTTTCAACACATTAAACCGGAGTATGAGCTTCAAAGGCAAACAGAATTTTTTCAACAAATAAGAAATACATTAAGTGATTATGAAAAAGACTCGCTTACAACGGAGCAGGGAGATATTCTCGATTTGATTAATTATGAAACTGAACTGAATCTGCAGCGACTTGCATTGGAAAAACAATGGATTAGAGTAAGACCCGGCGTAATACCTACCAATAATTTTCATGCAATTCCCAACGATAGCGCATGGTACATTTATTATCTCCAAAAATGGTTGGGAGCAAAAGTTCATCCTGATGAACTTTATTTAAATGGTCTCGAAGAAATTGAACGCGTACAACAACACATAAAAGATATTCAACAGCAAACAGGAATGGATTCCGCACAATTTTATCAATACTTAAATGATTCTTCTTTTTTTATCACCAATGAAATACAGGTTCATCAAGCATTTGAAGAAACCAAAAATATGGTACTCAAAAATATCGGCAACTTGTTTGCTGTTACGCAAATTTCAGATGTATCAATTAAAAGAGGAACGAGCACACCGCTTATTCATGCCCCCGGATATTACTCCAACAATACTTTTTACTATAATCTTTTTGATGCACCGTATAATAAACGTCAGGTTGGGTGGCTCTTTATTCATGAGGCAATTCCGGGTCACCATTACGAAGCTTTTGTTACCGACCACTCACCCACTTCGGAAGTGCAACAGCTTTTTCATTATCCGGCTTTCAATGAAGGTTGGGCTGCTTATACAGAAGAATTGGGTAAAGAGCTGGGTGTGTATAAAACACCTTACGATGAATTGGGAAAATGGGAATGGGATTTAGTTCGCTCCGTTCGCGTGCCTTTGGATGTTGGTCTAAACTATTATGGTTGGAACAATGAAAAAGCACTTGCCTTTTGGAAAAAATATATCCCCAACCGTGATGATATTGCTCTGCGTGAAATAAACCGTATGCGCACATGGCCCGCACAAGTAATAACTTATAAATACGGTGCTTCCCAAATAATAAAATGGAAAAAGCTGATGCAATTACAAAAAGGTACTGCTTTTGATATAAAAGCTTTTCACAGTACAATTCTTCAAAATGGCTCTCTGCCTTTTTTTCTTATGCAGCGAAAAATATTCAGAGCATGAAAAATAAAAAATGCAGATGTGAAAAAAAATGAACCGTTTTTATTTTGTAAAAAAAATATATACATATATTTACCTCAAATTCTTAAAAGCCCAAAACATTAATTTATGAAAAAATTCGTCTTTCTCACCCTTGTTAGCCTTACCTTACTCTCCGTAAGCTATGCCGCAGAAAACAACAGTCCATATGTAATTGATGACCAGCAAGTAGAACAGTTATTCACCAACAGTGTAGATGTAAGCATGAGCGGTTTAACCGGTGTTGATAATTCAACAAACTCACCGCTTGCTGCAATGATGTCACCAAATATGCAAAAAGATAAAAATGCCGCTTATTTTGCAAGCGGTGATAAAAGTTTTGTAGCTGCCATTTTACTTAACTTCTTTTTGGGTGGATTGGGAATTCACAGATTGTATCTCGGCACCAAAACCTTTACATGGGTTGGATACATTTTAACCTGCGGCGGTATTTTTGGAATTGTGCCGCTTGTAGATTTTATTGTTCTTATAATTCATAATGATGATATTAGTCCCTACGTAGATAATCCGCGCTTCTTCATGTGGTCGGGACAGTAGATATGCGAAATAATTTATCAATAAAAGGATTTCTGTTTTGGAAATCCTTTTTTGTTTTCAATCGAAGACAGCAATGTTGTTGAAAAAATTTACTTATCAGGAAATGGAGGTTTTTATATTTGCTTCATGTCTGCTGAAAACATTATCGCCGAGTGGCGAAAGAAGAGTTTTAAACATGTTTACTGGCTTGAGGGGGAAGAATCATATTTTATTGATAAGGTGGTGGATTATGCCGAGCATCATATCTTAAATGAGAGTGAAGCGGGCTTTAACCTTACAGTGTTTTATGGACGTGATTCAGACTGGGCTTCAATTGTAAATGCATGCAGAAGATACCCGATGTTTGCAGAGCGCCAGGTTGTTCTTTTAAAAGAAGCGCAACATTTAAAGGACATTGAAAAGCTGATACCATACATTGAAAACCCTTTGCCTTCAACTGTTTTTGTAGTGGCATATAAGGAAAAAAAACTTGATGGCAAAACGCGTTTTTCGAAGCTGGTAAAAAAGGGCGGCTATTTGTTGAGTGAGAAAATCAAAGATTATCACTTGCATGAATGGACTTCGGAAATGATACAACAAATGGGTCTAAGCATTGATTCAAAAGCGCTCTCACTGGTTGTTGATAATATCGGGAATAATCTATCTCGTTTGCAAAATGAAATAGACAAACTTGCCATTAACTTGAATGGAAGAAAAATCATTACAGAAGAAGACATAGAAAAATACATCGGCATAAGCAAAGAGTTTAATGTATTTGAGTTGCAGGATGCCATTGCATCAAAAAATTTGGCAAAGGCGATTCGCATTATTCAATATTTTAAAGCCAATCCCAAAGCTGCACCTATTCAACTTATTCTTCCTTTGCTGTATACTTACTTTAGTAAAGTCTATTCCATTTTCGGAATGCAAAATAGAACGGAACAGGCATTAACGCCTTTATTTTATGGAAGTTTTGTAGCTGCAAAACAGGCCCTGCGCACAAGCAACGAATATGGTCAGCAAGGGCTTGAAAAAATTTTGTTGTTGCTGCATCATTACAATTTAAGAAGCATCGGCATAAACGATTCTGGAACCGAGGATGCAGATTTACTTAAAGAGATGGTGGTAAAAATAATGGTGTAAAAAGGAAGGTGAACTCAACACTTCCGCTGCAAAAAATTATTTATAAGTAAAGCCTGATTTAGGCTTGTGCCGTAGGTCCGCCAAAATTCATTGGAATTTCTATTTGTTCTATGTCTTGAATTTTCCCATTGGCTGTTTCATAGCGTTCAATATTTTCAGTGAGTGCACGCATAAAACGTTTTGCATGCATGGGTGTAAAAATTATTCTTGACTTCACTTTACTTTTTGGTGTGCCCGGCATCACGTTCACAAAATCTATCACAAACTCTGCGTGGCTATGCGTAATAATGGCTAGGTTAGCATAACTTCCTTCTGCTACTTCCTCACTAATTTCTATATTCAACTGATTCGGTTGTTGTTGTTCTGCCATGTGATTGTTTTTTGCAAATGTAAAAGTTAAAGTGATAATTAACTGATGTGTTTGATTTTAAAATTTGAAAATGAACGATAGTAATTTATTCAAGGTTCCGAATCGAATAAGAACCGATAATTTTTATCCGAGATTGTTGGCTGAAAAGAAATTTAACAGTACAAGAGTGCGACGCAACAGGCGATGCCATATAAAACTTTAGATAGGCTCATAAATAAAAAATACATTACTCATTCAACTTGGGAAGTTGAAATTCATTCAAAACACTTTTTTGTGCAACCATTTTTTCTACATCTTCACTTTTGCGCGGTGCAAGGTTCGACATTAATTCATAACCGTTTTTTGTAATGAGAATATCATCTTCAATTCGCACCGCAACCCCCCACCATTTTTTATCACACTTGCTGTTTGGCGGAATGTAAATACCCGGCTCAACGGTAATAGTCATGTTTGCCAAAAATTTTCCATAATTACCTTTATCATGCACATCAAGACCAATAAAATGAGAGCAACCATGCGGATAATAAGTACGCACTTCCTCTTTGGTTTTGATTATGCCAAGCTGTAACAAGCCTTCAGCAAGCACTTGCTCTGCTTTATTTTCTGTTGAATCGAATGATGAACCTTCTTTACAAAGTTTAAACACCTCTTCCTGCGCTTTATAAACAAGATCGTAAATGGCTTTTTGCTCCGGCGTAAATTTTCCGGTGGAAGGAACAGTACGTGTAACATCTGCAGAATAACCATGATATTCGGCGGCAACATCCATCAGCAACATTTCATTGCCGAAATTTGTGTTGCTGTTTTCTTCGTAGTGCAATATGCATCCGTTGTTGCCCGCACCAACAATGGGAGGATAACCTTCTTCTTCTGCCCCATATTTTTTATGGACGTATTCAAAAATTGCCTGCACCTCATGTTCCGACATTCCGGGCTCAATCGCTTTCATAACTTCTGCATGCGCTATGCTGCTTATATCTACGCATTTTTTTAGCAGTTTTATTTCCTCGGAAGTTTTTATTTGTCTTAGCGCTGCGATATGTTGATTATATAAAGCGCTGTTTATCTTCTTTGCCTTTATCTTCTCTTTTACTTTATTCAAATCTTCGTCATTTTTTATATCGAGTATGTTTTGAACAGTTAAACCATCACCTGCGGAATAATTGCTTGATAATCCGCCGGAGGCAATTGTTTTCCTATAGTTATCCGTAAAATAATGGAGGTTTATCATGCTCGCATATTCAACAAGATAACCCAAAGAATTTTCAAACTGTGCATTATACTCTTTCGAAATTCCTGTTTTTTGTTTAAACTGCTCAACAAGATCGTGAAGATCTGCGGTGTCTGAGGCATCATTTTCTGCTGCAGGTAAATTTTCTAAAAGTACCTTATCAAATTTAGAAAAATCAAGAGGAAAATTTTTGAACGCGCTTCCTTCAAAAACCATATCGAAGCCAAGATCGGCTTTTACTTTGGCAACTCCCATTCTTCTGCCTGTCCACAATTCCTGCAAAGGATCTTTCTTTTGAATAAAGAAAAGCTCATTATATTTTTTATCATCTGCAGTTTGTTGCTCTTTAAAAATAAACAACACCGCGTTCGGTTCGTTGTAGCCTGAAAAGTAGTACAGATCAGGATTTTGATGATATACATAATTTACATCCTGCGAAAAAACACGTTCAGGATATGCAAAAATTACAGCCACAGAATTCGCTGGCATCAGTTGACGCAGCGCCTCCCTTCTGCCTGCATGAAATTCTTTTGATAAATAATCTTTGGGCAGGTTTTCGGCATCTTGTGAAAAAACAAAGGCGACTAAAAATAGTTGCGGCAGCAATACAAATAGTTTTCTCATAAACAGCAATTGAAAGTGTATCTCTAAAGTAGTAAATAAGAAATTATAATTCAAACTATAAAGTTGGTATTGCCGCAATTATTATAAGAATGGTTTTTCGGTGACGAGCTTTTGTATTTATAGCATCGTCCCTTGTGTCACTCACTTGTACAGTTGTTTTTCGTGGCAGCATGGCGAATATTTTATTAAAGTAGGTTTACATCATTTGTATGTATTGTTGCGAAAGAGAATTATATCAAAACAGCTTGGCGAATTTATTGTGCAACAAAACATTTTTCTTTAATCTTTAATCCAGTAGCATCGCCATCAGGGGCACATTCATCATTTTTTAAAACCAAAAAATCGCAATTTATTTTATGGGCTTTATCTTTAACGCTTCTAACTTCGAATTAAACACATAAGAAATATGAAAAACTTCAGCGTCCTATTATTTACCTGCTTGCTATTTTCTTTTTCTGTAAGTGCACAAGACACCGTTTCGCATTACGATCAACATGAAGCATTTGCTCCGTTATTTTATCCATCTTTTGGGGATGAAATAAGAGCCGCAGACGGTACCCCTGGCTCTAAGTATTGGCAAAACCGTGCAGACTATAAAATTGATGCTTCACTTGATGATACTGCTCACAGCATAACCGGCACTGTGACGATTAACTACACCAATAACAGCCCTCAATCACTTCCTTTTGTGTGGTTGCAATTAGATCAGAATATTTATAATTTATCATCAAGAGGTGTTGCAGTAACGCCGATTACCGGCGGGCGTTGGGCAAACCGTAATCAATTCAATGGTGGCTACAACCTGTACTCCGTAAGCATTATACAAAATGGTAAAGAACAAAAAGCATCGTACAGCGTAAGCGACACACGTATGCAAATAACATTGCCAATTGCTATAAAACCAAAAGGCGGCACACTGCAAATAAAAATAAGTTACGATTTTAAAATTCCCGAATACGGCACAGATCGTATGGGAAGATTGCAAACAAAAAATGGATGGATATATGAAATTGCACAATGGTATCCGCGCATGTGTGTTTATGATAACCTGTATGGATGGAATACGTTGCCTTATTTGGGACAAGGAGAATTTTATTTAGAATATGGAGATTTCGATTACAAGGTTACAGTTCCGGCTTCTCACATTGTAGTCGGATCTGGTGAGTTATTGAATCCGCAGGAAGTGCTAACTGTGGAGGAAGTAAAAAGATTAAATGAAGCTAAGCAAAGCGATAAAACAGTTATGCTTCGCGATGAAACTGAAGTAACTGATCCTTCTTCACGACCAACAAACAAAAAAACTTTGACGTGGAAATTTCATTGCACCAATTCGCGAGATGTTGCCTGGGCTTCATCAAAAGCTTTTGTATGGGATGCTGCACGAATAAATTTACCGAGCGGGAAGAAATCTCTGGCAATGTCTGTTTATCCTGTAGAAAGTGCAAGCGATACCGCATGGAAACGCTCTACAGAATTTGTAAAAGGTGCAATAGAATTTTATTCAAAATACATATATGAATACACTTATCCGGTTGCATCGAATGTTGCCGGCGTAGTAGGTGGCATGGAATATCCCGGCATTGTATTTTGCAGTTTTCGCGCAAGGAAAGGAGGTTTGTGGGGAGTAACGTCGCACGAGTTTGGGCACAACTGGTTTCCGATGATTGTTGGCAGTAACGAACGCAAATATCCGTGGATGGATGAAGGCTTCAATACATTCATTAATACGCTTGCCGATTCAAGTTTTAATCATGGTGAGTTTCTAAGTAAGAATCCTGCTGATCGTCACAAGACAGCGAAGTTTCTTTTAAGAGACAGTGCAGAAAGTATAATGACCATTCCCGATGTAACGCAACCTATGAATCTTGGTGCGGTTGCATATTTTAAACCGGGCATGGGTTTAACGTTGTTGCGCGATGAAATTTTAGGTCAACAGCGTTTCGATAGTGCATTTTATTACTATGTGCATCAATGGGCATTCAAGCATCCAACTCCGTGGGATTTTTTTCATGCCATAGAAAATTATAGCGGTGAAACGCTCGATTGGTTTTGGCGCGGATGGTTTCTCTACAATTGGAAAATAGATCAGGCAGTAAAACGCGTGGATTATGTTCAAAACGATTCTTCAAAAGGCAGCATCATTACCATTGCTAATCTTCAGCAATTACCTATGCCGGTAACGGTTGAAGTAAAAGAAGCAAATGGTAATACAGGTCGTGTGCACTTACCTGTTGAAATTTGGCAGCATGGCACTACGTGGAAATTCAAATATAATTCAACAAGCAAAATCACAAGCGTAATAATTGATCCGGATAAGAAAATTCCCGATGTAAACGACGCAAACAACACATGGACTCCATTATTATGATAAAATTATAAGGGCAGCCCGTTAACAGAATGTAACGGGTTGTTTTGTTTTCAATATTTTTTTCTGTTATCAAAATATTTCAACACTTCTTTTGCTACTACTTCGCCGCTTATTAAACTTGGTGGAACTCCGGGACCCGGTACTGTTAACTGACCTGTATAAAAAAGATTTTTCACTTTTTTGCTGCAGCACGATGGTTTCAAGATCGCGGTTTGCATTAAAGTATTTGCCAATCCGTAAGCATTTCCTTTATAAGCATTATACTCTTGCATAAAATCGGTGGGTCCAAAAGTTTTTTTATAAACAATATTTTCTTTTATTGTCTGCTTTATTCGTTTTTCGAAACGATTAACAATCATTTCAAAATATCGCTCTCTTAATTCTCCCGAATCATTTGCAAGTCCCGATGCAACGGGAATAAGAAAAAATAGATTCTCACAATCTTTAGGAGCAACAGTACTATCTGTAACAGATGTTGCACTCACATAGAATAAAGGATTGCGGGGCCAACTCTTCGTTGCATATATTTCCTTTCCGTGCACTTCAAAATCTGTATCAAAAAACAATGAATGATGCTTTATATTTTTGAGCCGTTTGTTTATGCCCACATAATACAATAAACAACTTGGAGCCATTACGCGTGTGTTCCAATAATTTTCTGAATAAGTTCTGTATGCTTTTGGTAATAATACCGTTTCAATAAAATGATAATCTGCTCCGCCGATTACTGCATCTGCTTCAAAAATTTTGTTTGAGGTAATTCCATTCATTGTTGTTTTTGCTGCTACTTTTCTGGCAACGTTCTTTTCAATGATTATTTCTGTAACATCGCAATCGAAGTAAAATTCAACACCCAACTCAAGAGCAAGTGTATGCATAGCTTTTATAATACTGTACATTCCCTCTTCAGGATACCATGTACCACCCTTGATTGCAGCATAATTCATTAGACTATACAAGGCAGAAATTTTTTCAGGTAACGCCCCAAGAAACAACACCGGAAATTCCATTAACTGTTGAAGCTGTTTACTTTTAAAATATTTTGCAACATGTGATTTTATAGACTTAAAAACATCGAGTTTGAAAATGCCCATGAGCAATTGCATGTCCAATAATTCGGTGAATGACAGTCCTGGTTTATAAACCATTTTGTTTATCCCGATGTCATATTTATATTTTGCTTCCGCAATAAACTTGTCCAGTTGCACACCGGCTCCGGGTTCTATGCTTTCAAATAATTTTGTCAGTGCCTTATAATCAGTTGGAACATCTGTTTCACCATCCTCCCAATATATTCTGTATGCCGGGTCTAATTTGCGTAATACATAATAGTTTGAAATCTGTTTTCCAAAGCAGTTGAGGAAACGTTCAAATACGTCAGGCATCCAATACCAACTGGGTCCCATATCGAAAGTAAAGCCATTTGCTTTTAGTTGACGTGCTCTTCCACCGGGCGTTGAATGTTTTTCAAGCACTATTACTCTACATCCTGCTCTTGCCATAAAACAAGCAGCAGATAAGCCTGCAAAACCGCTGCCTATAATTACAATCGTTTTATTCATGAAGGCATAAAGTAAAAAATAAAAAGAAATAAAAGACATGAACACTGCGCAATGTTCGTTTCTTTTTAAGTAGTAGTGAAGACGGTTTCAGAAACTCAATAATCCGTTTTCACTTTTTTATCAAAAGGAAGTTTTAGTTGCTGTGATAAACTCTCATCGTTGTAACCATTTAAAACATCAAGCCCGTATTTTAATTCATTGTTTGGTTTGTAGCGATAAGTCCCAAACAACCTGTCCCAGAAGGAAAAAATATTGCCGTAGTTGCTGTCGGTTTCGGGGCGCACATAATGATGGTGTACACGATGCATATTGGGTGTAACCAAAATGTAACGTAAAATTTTATCGAGAGAGGAATTCATTTTTACGTTTGAATGATTAAACTGCGACAACACAACGCTAACGCTTTGATACAACATTACCATCCATATAGGTGCACCCGCAACAAAAACTGCAATTGTTGTAAACACAGCACGGAACACGCTTTCGCCGGGATGATGACGATTCGCAGTTGTTGTATCTACATGCGTATCTGCATGATGAATTATATGAAACTTCCACATCCATTTTATTTTGTGCTCTATTGCATGAATGGTATAAGCACCCACAAGGTCAAGCAACAATAAACCAACAATCAGTTGAAGCCATAAAGGCATTCCAAACCACTGTGTAACACCGAAACGGTGAGCAACACACCAATCACTGGTTATTACAATAAGAAAAGCAAACCCAAAATTTACAACGATGGTAGTGAACGTAAAAAATATATTGATGCCTGCATGCTTCCATTTGTTATAACTGAAATTGAAAAGCGGAACAGCACTTTCCAGCAGCCAGAAAAATGTAATGCCGCCTGCAATTATCAATGCTCTGTGTGAGGAAGGAATGTTTTGAAAGTATTGAATCAGTTCGTTCATGCGAAAAATTCTTACACGAAAATTACAAATATTGATGCAGGTGAAAAACTGATGAATTGATAAAATTTTATCGAAGAAAACAAAACCTGTAATTATTATTTCAATTCTTCAAATTCGCCGGTTTGTTTATTCTTGCGCACATTGTTCCAGTTAAAGTAGCGTCCGTTCATTGCTACATAAACACCGGCGGGCAACGTTTGAACAAAAGCGAGTGCACTGCCAAGATTAAACAACCCATCCGAACTGCCGAATTTATAAGGAATCATTGCGCCGGTCAGCACAATCGTTTTGTTCGAAATCCTTTGCGCAAGCACTTTTGCAGTTTCAACCATTGTGTCGGTGCCGTGCGTTATCACCACATGATTTTCTTGTGCCTGCTCACAATTTCTTGCAATCAATTCTCTGTCAACATCCGTCATTTGAAGACTGTCAATCATCATCAGCGTTCTAATTTCTACACGCACACGCGAACGCCCAAGCTTCAGCATCTCGTTCAAATGCGAGTCTTTAAAAAAAAGTTCTCCTGTAAGCTCGTTGTATTCCTTATCGAAGGTTCCGCCTGTTACAAAAATTCTGATGGGCATAATGTGTGTTTATCTCCGGTAAAATTACACACTAATGATTTTGATGATTAGAATGATTTTGATACCAGCAGTAGTTTTTTATGGTATCGTCCCTTGCGTCGCAATCACTTTATCTTTAGTACAAGTGGCATCTGTAGTTTCATAATCGAAGTTGCAACTAAAATTTAAACCAGCTCTCGCAAACAAATTTTTTGATAGTAACAAGAGTAGCTTGTGGTACAAATATCCCATGAGCTCCAAGTCCCACAAGTCCCTCGTGTCCCACAAAAGCTAATTAGCCCACCTTAAAAAATTAAGTGGCATTTTGTACCTTTATTTTTTCACAGTGTTTGCCATGACCTCAATAACAAAAAAGAAAATTATTTTTATAGCAGCTATCCTCATCGTCGCTATTCTTGCAAGCACATGGCTCATTAACATTAGCTCCTTACATGTTGATTACAGCACACAGGTAAAACCCATCATTAATAAGAATTGCATCACTTGTCACGGCGGTGTGCGTGCAAAAGGAAATTTCAGTTTGTTGTTTCGTGAGCAGGCTTTAGCAAAAGCGAAAGATGGAAAATATCCCATTATTCCCGGAGACCCGAATAACAGCGAAATGATAAAACGAATCAACTCGTCCGATCCTGATGAACGTATGCCTTACCACCATGATCCTTTGAGTAAAGAGGAAGTTGATATTTTGCGCAAATGGATAAAGGAAGGAGCACGGTGGGGAGAAAACTGGAGTTATGTTCCGCTAAAACCTGTTGAAGTCCCAATGCCGAAAAAATTATTCGGATTAATTTCAACAAAAAGTGATTGGGCAAAAAACGAAGTTGATTATTTTATTCTCGATAAACTTAATCAACAAAAATTACAGCCGTCACCTCAAGCAGATAAAGCAACATTACTAAGAAGAGTAAGTTTTGATATCATCGGTATGCCCCCGCCACAACATCTTGCAGAAAAATTTTTAAACGATACAAGCGCTCATGCGTATGAAGAGTTGATTGATTCATTATTTGCTTCTCCGCATTACGGCGAAAAGTGGACAGCCATGTGGCTCGATCTTGCACGTTATGCAGACACCAAAGGTTATGAACGTGATGATAGCCGCAACATCTGGAAATACCGTGATTGGCTTACCCACGCGTTTAATGATGATATGCCTTATGATTCATTTCTCATAAAACAAATTGCAGGTGATCTTCTCCGTAATCCAACCGAGGATGATTATATCGCTACGGCATTTCATCGCAACACGATGACGAACGATGAAGGCGGAACAGACAATGAAGAATTCAGAACCGCTGCTGTGCTTGATCGTGTAAATACAACATGGACTGCTTTAATGGGAACAACATTTGGATGTGTGCAGTGTCACTCACATCCTTATGATCCATTTAAACACGATGAGTATTACAAGTTCATGGCTTTCTTCAACGACACACGAGATGAAGACAGCTTTGGCGATTATCCTTTACTGCGCAGTTATGATTCATTAGAAAATAAAGTAAGTGAAGTTGTGAACTGGATAGAGAAAAATTCATCATCACAAAAAGCACAGGAAGCTTACAAGTTTTTAAAAACATGGCAACCTGCTTATAATTCTTTAGTGTGCGACAGTTTCACTAACAGCGAATTAAATGATACCAAATGGACATCGTTTCGCAATCATGCTGTTTGCCGTTTAAAAAGTGTTGATCTCAATAATAAAGACCATCTCATTTTTCAATATGCCGGTTGGGTGAATGATGGTATTTGGCAAATACATCTTGACAATGCAAACGGTGAAATACTTGCAACTATCCGTTTAGATACCACAAAAGGCGGCGATTGGAAAATTATGGAAACAGATTTGAAACCCGCAAGTGGTGTACACAATCTCATCTTTACTTACTCAAATAAAAATTTAAAGAAACCAACAGATGCAGGTTGCATGCTCGACTGGTTATATTTCACACAACAATTTCCCGGTAAAGGCAAAGATGGTTATGATGAGATGAAAAAAGAGTTTTGGAAATTAGTTACAGCGAAAGTTTCAACAACACCTGTAATGATGGATAATCCGAAAGATATGCATCGTGCATCTTATGTTTTTGAAAGGGGCAACTGGTTGGTGAAAGGTGATAAGGTTGAGCCCGATGTTCCAAAATCATTAAACCCTCTTCCAAAAAATGCGCCGTACAATCGCTTGGGTTTGGCGATGTGGCTCACATCAAAACAAAATCCGTTAACTGCAAGAACAATGGTAAACCGCGTGTGGGAACAAATATTCGGAACGGGTTTAGCA
>Ga0081539_10001225_pt1 | contig 45858 bp, 38 predicted proteins | sample TabmetS4T2R2_FD_71023 | JGI IMG/M metagenome (GOLD analysis project Ga0081539, IMG submission 71023) | Tabebuia heterophylla rhizosphere microbial communities from the University of Puerto Rico - S4T2R2 | ecosystem: Host-associated > Plants > Roots > Rhizosphere ... | reverse complement strand
CGAGGCCGGCGGCGACAAGGCGGTCGCGGCGGCGAACCGCGGGCTCGATTGGCTCAAGCCGCTGCAGGTGCTCGACGTCAAGGGTGATTGGGCCGTGCAGCGGCCGAACGTGCGGCCGGGCGGCTGGGCGTTCCAGTACAACAACGCGTACTATCCCGATCTCGACGACACGGCCGTCGTCGCGATGGCGATGGACCGCACGCGCGGCGAGCGCGGCAATGTGTTCGACCAATCGATCGATCGGGCGCGCGAATGGATCGTCGGGCTGCAGTCGAAGGACGGCGGCTTCGGCGCCTTCGACGCCGACAATGCGTACCACTATCTCAACAACATCCCGTTCGCCGACCATGGCGCACTGCTCGATCCGCCGACCGCCGACCTCACCGGGCGCTGTCTGTCGATGCTGGCGCAGCTCGGAGAACGTCCCGCAACCTCGGAGCCGATGCGGCGCGCGATCGAATGGCTAAGGCGCGATCAGTTACCTGACGGAAGTTGGTACGGGCGCTGGGGCATGAACTACATCTACGGGACGTGGTCCGTGCTGTGCGCGCTCAATGCCGCCGGCGTTGCGCACGACGCCGCAATGGTACGGAATGCGGTCGATTGGCTGGTTCGGATCCAAAATCCCGATGGTGGCTGGGGCGAAGACGGTGCGAGCTACAAGCTCGACTATCGCGGCTATGAGCCCGCGCCGAGCACCGCATCACAAACGGCATGGGCCTTGCTTGGTCTGATGGCGGCCGGCGAGGTGGAGCATGCGGCGGTTGGACGCGGCATCGCTTATCTTGCGGAAAACCAAGGCGATAATGGACTATGGTCAGAACAAAGGTACACGGCGACCGGCTTTCCTCGTGTATTCTACCTGCGTTATCACGGCTACCCGCGATTCTTTCCGCTCTGGGCGATGGCGCGCTATCGCAATCTCAAGAGTGGAAATAGTCGGACGGTCTCTTTCGGCATGTAAAGACGCCCGGGGGGGCGGAACTGAATGATTGTTGTGGTGGGGATGGCCTTCGAGGCGCGCATTGCGTCGAGCCTCGGTGTCCGTGTCGTCTGCGGTGGGGACGGCAAGAATCTGGCAACGATGCTCACGCATGCGATGGTGGCGGGCTCGTCTGGACTCGTGAGCTTCGGTGTCGCCGGCGGCATTGCGCCCGCGCTGAAACCCGGAAGCTGCGTGATCGCCACCTCGGTCATCGATCATGATCGTGTGCACAAGGCCGACGCCCGCTGGGCGCATCGGCTCGCGCGCCTTATTCCGGGTGCGGTGAGCGGCGCAATCCTGGGCGTGCCGGAACCGGTCGCGCATGCGGAAGCAAAGCAGGCGCTGCACGCCCGCACCGGCGCATTCGTCGTCGACATGGAGTCGCATGTCGTGGCGCGCACCGCGGCCGAGCACCGCGTGCCGTTCGCGGCGATCCGCGTGGTGGTGGATCCGGTCGAGCGTACCATCCCGCGCTCAGCGCTTGCCGGCGCCCGCCCTGACGGGTCGATCGACGCGTTCGCCGTGATGCGTTCGCTGGCGCGCTATCCAAGCGATCTGTTCGGCCTGATCCGCATGTCGCTCGATGCGCGCGCGGCGCGCAACTCGCTGGTGCGTGGCCGCGATCTGCTCGGGCCCAGCCTCGGCCTGCTCGACGCGCCGTACCAGCCCGCCGGAGCGCTCGCGCTCGAAGCGGAGCCGGCGGCGGTGGACGCGTAGCAGCGTGCGTTCGCCGATGTGCGGGAGTCAGCGGACCCGGTCACGACGTTTCCGGGACTTGTAATCGAACGCGCCTGTCACGAGTACCTTCGTGCAGAAAGCGCAATACATCCAAGCTTTTGGGGCGTAGGTCCACTCGACCGGAGGCCCTGCAGACACATTCGCTCGAGATCGAGAGTGAGTGTTCAAATCGGATGAAATTGCGCGTCATCGCATGAGCCTGCAGACAGCCTCGGATACCGCAGGGTTCTAAGGGAAATCTCAGCCAAATTTGAGCGTAGCTTCATGACGCCGATCCGGTCCATGACCTACAATCCGTGATACTCTCGGCTGTGCCGGTTCCTGCGACAAGCCCCGCACAGAAGAGGCGGATGGCCAAACAGAAGAGGCGGATGGCCAAGGATAATTTTCCGTGGGCCCCTAGACTGAAGCCGGCATTGATCGCGTCTCTTTCTGTATTGAGGCTGGTCCGATACCCGCAAGGGAGGATGTCATGCGATCATCTTTGGGAGCTGCAGCCGCAACACTTGCCATATGCATGGTCCTGTTGTCGGCAGGCTCAAGTGCCTTGGCCGAACCGAAGTCGGAAGTGGCCGCCGCAACCTCGGCGTGGGGGCAGGCCCTCGGCGAGGACGATCCCGAAAAGGTGTTACCGTTCTACTCGCAGGATGCCGTGCTCTGGGGCACGCTGTCGCCGACCGTGCGCTCCGACCGGGCCGCACTACGAGACTATTTCGTCACTGCGTTCAAAGTTCTGCCGGGTCTCAAGGTCGCCTTCGGCGACCAGTTGATCCGCGTGTACGGGAATGCAGCGGTCAACACCGGCTATTACACGTTCTCTTATGTCAAGGACGGCGAGACCAGGAGCTTGCCTGCTCGATACAGCTTCACTTTTGTAAAGAGCGGTGAGCGTTGGCTGATCGTCGACCATCATTCCTCGGCGATGCCGCCGCCTCCGAAATAGGGCGCCTCACGCCGCCGGCACGAGTTGGTGCAAACAAAAATGCCCGGCCAAAACGCCGGGCATTTTGCTTTCAAGGCGCGGCGCGGCTTATTCAGCCGCCGTCAGATGTGCGCTGCTCTGCTCGTTCGCGGCCTTGGCGGCCGCATCCGCGGCGGCTTTCTCGGCTGCCTTGCGGGCTTTCTCGGCGTTGAGCTCGGTCAGGGTCTTCTGCACCTGCTGCGAGAACACGTACTGCGCGGGGCGCTGGTTCGCGAGCGAGATTTCCGGCGCCATCTCGCCTTCGGTCTTCACGCCGAACAGTGCAAGCTTCATCGCCTTGATCGGATGCTTGATCGTCATATCCGCGGCGGTCGGCTCGTAGCCGCAATGCGCCATGCAGTTCGCGCACTTCTCATAGGCGCCGGTGCCGTAGGAGTCCCAATCGGTGGTCTCCATTAGCTCCTTGTAGGTCTTGGCATAGCCCTCGCCGAGCAGGTAGCAGGGCTTCTGCCAGCCGAAGACGTTACGCGTCGGCATGCCCCACGGCGTGCAATGCGCTTCCTGATTGCCGGCGAGGAAATCGAGGAACATGCCGGAGTGCATCAGCTTCCAGCCCTTGCCCTTGCCAAGCGCGAAGACCCGGCGGAACAGTTCCTTGGTCTTGCGGCGGGCGAGGAAGTGCTGCTGATCCGGCGCGCGCTCATAGGCATAGCCGGGCGAGATCGAGACGCCGACGCCGAGCTCCCTGGCGTAGTCGAGAAACTCCGCGATGTCCTCGGCCGGGTGACCGTCGAAGATCGTCGCGTTGACGTTGACGGCGAAGCCCTTCGCGAGCGCCGCCTTGATGCCGGAGACGGCGCGCTCGAAGCCGCCGTCCATGCAAACCGACTTGTCGTGATGCTTCTTGATGCCGTCGAGATGCACCGAGAAGAACAGGTAGGGCGAGGGCTCGAACTCGCCAAGCTTCTTCTCGAGCAGCAGCGCGTTGGTGCAGAGCGAGACGAACTTCTTGCGCTTGACGATGCCGCGCACGATCTCGCCGATGTCCTTGTGGATCAGCGGCTCGCCGCCCGGGATAGCCACCATTGGCGCGCCGCACTCATCGACCGCGTCGAGACACTCCTGCACGGAGAGCCGGCGGTTCAGGATCGGATCCGGATAGTCGATCTTGCCGCAGCCGGCGCAGGCGAGATTGCAGCGAAACAGCGGCTCGAGCATCAGGACCAGCGGATAGCGCCTATTCCCCATGAGCTTCTGCTTCATGAGGTACGCGCCAATCTTGATTTCCTTGAAAAAGGGTACGGCCATCCTGCTACTTTCTAATTTTTCGGTCGAACGGGGAATTTCAGACGGTCTTGACCGGCGCGTCAACTCGCCCGACTGACCGTACGGGTCGCGAAGCCCTCCGTAAGCTCGGCGGGCAGGCGGAACTCCATGTGCTCTTCCCGGCCCGGCAGGGTCGAGACCTCGACCGGTCCGAGGCGACGCAGTGCGTCGATGACGTCTTCGACGAGAACCTCAGGCGCCGATGCGCCGGCGGTCAGACCGACCACCTCGGCATCCTTGACCCATTCGGGCTGCAGCGCGCTGCCATCCGCGATGAGATAGCTCGGAATGCCTTCCTCGGCGCCGATCTCGCGCAGGCGATTTGAATTGGACGAGTTCTGCGCGCCGACCACCAGGATCACGTCGACGAGCTTGGAGAGATCGCGCACCGCCGACTGACGGTTCTGCGTCGCGTAGCAGATGTCGCGCGTCTCGGGACCGATGATGTCGGAGAACTTGCGCTGCAGCGCCTGGATGATGCCCTTGGTATCGTCGACGCTGAGCGTCGTCTGCGTCACATAGGCGACCGGCGTATCCGGCGAGATGTCGAGTTCGTCGACTTCCTTCTCGTTCTGCACCAGCGTCACCGGCGCTGGAATCTGGCCCATCGTGCCTTCGACTTCCGGATGGCCGGCATGCCCGATCAGGATCAGCTTGCGGCCCTGGCCGACATAGCGCTTGCCCTGATTGTGCACCTTGGTGACGAGCGGGCAGGTGGCGTTGAGAACCGGGAGATCACGCGTTGCGGCTTCCTGCTCGACGCTCTTGGCGACGCCATGCGCCGAGAACACCGTGACGGCGTTCGGCGGCACTTCGGAGAGCTCCTCGACGAACACCGCGCCCTTGGCTTTGAGATTTTCAACAACGTGCTTGTTGTGCACGATCTCGTGACGCACATAGACGGGCGGGCCGTATTTCTGCAGCGCGCGCTCGACAATCTCGATAGCGCGCACCACGCCGGCGCAGAAACCGCGGGGCTGGGCGAGAATAACTTTCATAATCGAACAGAGCTCCCTTGCGGGGTTCCGGGCCCCGAATAGAGTTATGCGCGCGGAAGCCGCGCGCAACGGGTGGTCACTAGCACGCTGTCAGGCGTGTTGCACTAGGTCAATCCGAACGTCCTTACCCAGCGCCTCGAAGGCTTTTGCCACAATTCCCTTGGCGTCGAGACCGGCCGCCGCGTACATCGCGGCGGGCGAATCCTGGTCGATGAAGCGGTCGGGAAGCACCATGCAGCGCACCTTCAAGCCGCGGTCGAGCGCGCCATTTTCGGCCAGAGTCTGCATCACGAAAGCGCCGAACCCGCCGATTGCGCCTTCCTCAACCGTAATCAACACTTCGTGTTCTTTCGCAAGCCGCAGCACGAGCGCGGTGTCGAGCGGCTTGGCAAACCGGGCATCCGCAACGGTTGCAGAAAGGCCCTGCGCCGCAAGCATATCTGCCGCCTTGAGGCACTCCTGCAGCCGCGTGCCGAGCGCCAGCAGCGCGATCGAGGAGCCCTCGCGCACGATGCGACCTTTTCCAATTTCAAGCGGCCGTCCGAACTCGGGCATGTCGACCCCGACGCCATCGCCGCGCGGATAGCGCAGCGCCGAGGGACGATCATCGATCGCGACCTGCGTCGCGACCATGTGGACGAGCTCGGCCTCGTCGGCCGCCGCCATGATGACGAAGCCGGGCAGGCAGCCGAGATAGGCGAGGTCGAACGAGCCGGCATGGGTCGGCCCATCGGCGCCGACGAGGCCGGCGCGATCGAGTGCGAAGCGCACCGGCAGGCGCTGGATCGCGACGTCATGCACGATCTGGTCGTAGGCCCGCTGCAGGAAGGTCGAATAGATCGCGGCGAACGGCTTGTAGCCTTCTGTTGCAAGGCCTGCCGCGAAGGTCACACCATGCTGCTCGGCGATGCCGACATCGAAGGTACGCTCGGGAAATTCCTTGCCGAAAATATCGACGCCGGTGCCGCCCGGCATGGCAGCCGTGATCGCGACAATCTTGTCGTCCTTGCGCGCCTCTTTCACCAGGCTCTCGCCGAACACCTTGGTGTAGGAGGGCGCGTTCGATTTTGCCTTGGCCTGCTTGCCGGTCGTGACATCGAACTTGACGACGCCGTGGTACTTGTCGCGCGAGGCTTCCGCGGGCGGGTAGCCTTTGCCCTTCTGCGTGACGACGTGCAGCAGGATCGGGCCGGTCTCGACGTCGCGCACATTGCGCAGCACCGGCACGAGATGATCGAGATTATGCCCATCGATCGGGCCGACATAGTAGAAGCCGAGCTCCTCGAACAGCGTGCCGCCGGTCAGGAAGCCGCGCGCGTATTCCTCGACACGCAGCGCCTTCTCCTCGATCACTTTCGGCATGCGCTTGGCGAACTGCTTGCCGATCTCGCGCAGCGACGTGTAGGTGCGCCCCGAGATCAGGCGCGCGAGATACGCCGAGAGCGCGCCGACCGGCGGCGCGATCGACATCTCGTTGTCGTTCAGGATCACGATCAGGCGCGAATTCATCGCGCCGGCATTGTTCATCGCCTCGTACGCCATGCCGGCGGACATCGCGCCGTCACCGATCACCGCGATGACGTTGCGCTTCTCGCCGGCGAGGTCGCGCGCGACCGCCATGCCGAGGCCGGCCGAGATCGAGGTCGAGGAATGCGCCGCACCGAAGCAATCATATTCGCTCTCGGCGCGCTTGGTGAATCCGGACAGCCCGCCGCCCTGGCGCAGCGTTCTGATCCGATCGCGGCGTCCGGTGAGAATCTTGTGCGGATAGGCTTGGTGTCCGACGTCCCAGACCAGCCGGTCGTTCGGCGTGTCGAAGACGTAGTGCAGCGCGACCGTCAGCTCCACGACGCCGAGACCGGCGCCGAGATGGCCGCCGGTGACCGCGACAGCCGAAATGGTCTCGGCGCGCAGCTCGTCGGCAACCTGTTTGAGATCCTTCTCGGTGACGCGGCGCAGGTCAGCCGGAGTCCCGATCGCGTCCAAGAGCGAAGGCTGATCCGTCATGATCGCAACAATATCATCCCTAGAACGAAAGGCGCCCGCCAGACCGGACCCCCGAATTTGCCCTGTGGCTTACCGCAGTGCAACGAAGTAATCCATGCCGCCGTCTCCTGCCAGCACATCCGCACAATCGACCGCGCGTGAAACTTGTGCTAGCGCCCGCAGCGGCAATCGCGAGACAACGCCCGGAGGGCGCCGATGGTTCAGGCGCCTGCCGCGTTTCATTGACTTCAGATCTTAGAAAAGTCGAGAAAAATCAAAGGCATGCTCAGACACGCCATTGTTTCGGTCGTGACCCGGTGCACGCGTCATGCGTGGCTGACGATTATCGTTTCCACCCTGCTCGGGATCGCCTCTGCGATTTACGCAGCCCAGCATTTTGGCATTAACACTGATATCAATACGTTGATCTCGCCCGACTTGCCGTGGCGTCAACGCGAGCTCGCGTTCGAGAAGGCCTTCCCCCAGCACCTGCGCTCGATCCTGGTCGTGGTGGAAGCGCCGACCCCAGAGCTCACCACCCAGTCGACCGCAGCGCTGTTCGACAAGCTCAGCAGCAATAAGGAGTTGTTCCAGGCAATCTCGCAACCAGGAGGGGGCGAATTCTTCCGCCGCAATGGGCTCCTGTTTCTTCCCGTTGCGGAGACGGAAAAAGTCGCCGGACAGTTGCGGCAAGCCGAGCCATTGATCGCGCAGCTCGCCACCGATCCGAGCCTGCGCGGGCTCGTCGAAGTGCTGCAAATGGGGCTGACCGGCGTCGAGCTTGAGAAGATCACGCTCGATGCGATGGAGCGCTCGCTCACCGCGACGGCCAACACCGTCGAGTCCGTTCTCGCCAACAAGCCGACACACTTCTCCTGGCACGAGATGCTCGCCGACGGCGCCCACCAGGACACCAACAGCAAGCGTAAATTCATCGACATTCAGCCCAAGCTCGACTTCACCGCGCTCGAGCCGGGCAGGGCGGCGACCGACGCGATCCGCCAGGCGGTCGCCGATCTCAAACTCCCGGAGGAGTTTGGCGCGCGCGTGCGCCTGACCGGGCCGGTCCCGATTGCCGACGAGGAATTCGCGACCGTGCAGGAAGGCATGCTGCTGAACAGCATCGCGACTGTTCTCATCGTGCTGGTCATCCTCTGGCTTGCGCTGAAATCGGGGCGGATCATCCTCGCGGTGTTTCTCAATTTGATTATCGGGCTCGCGATGACGGCGGCGCTCGGCTTCCTGATCGTCGGGCCGCTCAATCTGATCTCGATTGCGTTCGCGGTGCTGTTCGTCGGCCTTGGCGTCGACTTCGGCATCCAGTTCAGCGTGCGCTATCGCACCGACCGCTACGATGTCGACGATCTCAAGCTCTCGCTCGCGCATGCGGCGCGCAACGCGGGCGCGCCGCTGACGTTGGCGGCGGCGGCGGTCGCGGCGGGCTTTCTGTCATTCCTGCCGACCGACTACCGCGGCGTCTCCGAGCTCGGCCAGATCGCCGGCATGGGCATGCTGGTCGCCTATGCGACGAGCGTGACGACGCTGCCGGCGCTGCTCACGGTGCTCAATCCGAAGGGCGAGCCGGAACCGCTCGGCTTCAGTTTCCTCGCCCCGGTCGATCGCTTCATGGAGGAGCACCGCATCGCCATCATCGCGGGCGTTGCGATCGTGTCACTCGGCGGTCTGCCGCTGCTCTACTATCTGCAGTTCGACTTCAATCCGATCAATCTGCGCAACCCGAAGGTCGAGTCGATCGCGACCTTCCTCGATCTGCGCCGCGATCCGATCACCGGCGCGAACGCGATCAGCGTTCTGGCGCCCAATCTCGCGGCGACCCGGCCGATCGAGGAGCGGCTCTCGAAGGTGCCGGAAGTCTCGCAGGTGCGCACGCTCGAGTATTTCGTGCCGCCGGATCAGGACAAGAAGCTCGCCGCGATCGCAGCCGCGCGCGACAAGATCATGCCGTCATTCCAGCCGGAGGCGGCGCAGAAGCCGCCGACCGACGGTGAGGATGTCGAGGCGTTGAACGAGGTCGTCAACTCGCTCAATGAGGCGGCCGGCAAGCATCCGGGCGGCCCGGGCGCGACGGCGGCGAAGCGCCTCTCCGGGCTGCTGGCGCAACTCGCCAAGTCGACGCCCGAGACGCGCAAACAAGTCGCGGATGCATTCCTGCGGCCGCTCAAGACCGCGCTCGCAGACCTGAGGGATTTGCTGCACGCGCATCCGGTCAAGCTCGCCGACGTGCCGAAGGAGATCGCGGAGCTGTGGCAGACGCCGGACGGGCGTGCGCGCGTCGAGGTGCTCCCGAAGGGCGATCCGAACGACAACGAGACGCTGCGCCACTTCGCGCGCGCGGTGCGCGCAGCTCAACCCGACGCGACCGGAGGTCCGATCTCGATCCTGGAATCGGGCGACACGATCGTGAAGGCGTTCTTCGAGGCCGGCGGCTGGGCGCTGATCTCGATCTCGATCCTGTTGTGGATCGTGCTGCGCCGGTTCGGCGACGTGCTTTTGACCATCGTGCCGCTGCTGCTTGCCGGCGTGGTGACGCTCGAATTGTGCGTCGTGATCGGCATGCCGCTCAATTTCGCCAACATCATCGCACTGCCGCTGCTGCTCGGCGTCGGCGTCGCGTTCAAGATCTACTACATCATGGCGTGGCGCGCGGGTCAGACCGGCCTGTTGCAATCGAGCCTGACGCGCGCGGTGTTCTACAGCGCGATGACCACTGCCACGGCGTTCGGCAGTCTCTGGCTTTCGAGCCACCCGGGCACGTCGAGCATGGGCAAGCTGCTCGCGCTGTCGCTGATCACGACGCTTGCGGCCGCCGTGCTGTTCCAGCCGGTGCTGATGGGCAAGCCGCGCGAGCTCGGCGAGATGTGAGGCATCGCGCGCGTCGTGAGACGCGCGCTATTTCTTGGCGTTCGACCGCTCGATTGCGGCCGCCTCATCGGCGATGCGCAAGCACAGGTCGCTTGGCTGCGGCGGGGCGCCTTTCTTGGCGGCGATCTGCTTTGCGGGCGGCGCGGCGCCCTTGATCGGCGGCAGCGGCGCCGGATTGACCGGCGGTGTTTTCACGCGCGTCCAGTTCTCGCCGCCGCAGAAGATGCCGCCGAGCACACAGCCCTGCAGTTTGAGCGTGTCCTCGTTCAACAGGCTGACATTGGCCGAATAGGTCTTGCCATTGTTCGAGTTGTAGATCTCGCCTTCCCATTTGTTCGGCTCGGTCGGCGTCATGGCGAGCAGAATCGGCATGCCGAGGATCGGGCGGCCCTTCTTGGCCGGGTCGGGGTTCTCGTTGTCGAATCCCGGCGCCTTCTCCCAGGCGACGATCCCCCACAACTTGCCGTTACAATTATCGATGCGAATGTGCGCATAGCCTTCCTTGACCAGCCAATCGCCGATCGGAGAAGGCTCTGCGGCCAATGCGGTGCCTGCAAGTAGGCTGAGGATTGCTGCAGATGCGAAGAGGCGCTTCATTCCATCAGTTCCAGCGGTTTCGACAAAGAGTATTAACGCTCGCGTGGTCAATACCGTTGCCCTAGAGTTTGTTTCTGGCGGCATTTCGGCGACTATGCCGCATTGTTGCCCCGCCAACTTCAGATACGTTTGCAAAAAACCCGCAAAAAATATGCCGACCAGGGGCGACATGACGATGAATGCGAGTCCGAACACGGACATTGCTGCACTGTTTGAGAGCCACGAAGCAAGCCGTTTCGACCTGCACCGCCGCCGCCTCAACGAACAGATGGTCCGCGTGCTCAAGACCATCGGGTATGATGTCGGCTTTTGCAAGGGACGCGGGCAATATCTCTATGATCGCCAGGGCCATCGCTACCTCGACTTGCTGAGCGGTTTCGGGGTATTCGCCCTCGGCCGCAATCACCCGACGATCCGCGCGGCGCTCACGAGCGTGCTCGAAGCCGATCTGCCGAACCTGGTGCAGATGGATGTCTCGACCCTCGCCGGCATCCTGGCCGACCGGCTGCTCACGCTTGTTCCACATCTCGACAAGGTGTTTTTTGCGAATTCCGGGGCCGAGTCGGTCGAGGCGGCGATCAAATTCGCTCGTGCGGCGACCGGCCGTAGCGGCATTGCGTATTGCAGCCACGCGTTCCACGGCCTGACCTACGGCGCGCTGTCGCTCAATGGCGACGAGACCTTCCGTCGCGGCTTCGAGCCGCTGGTTCCGGATTGCGTATGTGTGCCGTTCAACGACCTTGCGGCGCTCGATCGCGCCTTGTCGAGCCGGCGCATCGCGGCCTTCGTGGTCGAGCCGATCCAGGGCAAGGGCGTGATCCTGCCCGATGAAGACTATCTGTGCGGCGTGCAGGAACTCTGCCGGCGTTATGAAACGCTATTCGTCGCCGACGAGATTCAGACCGGGATCGGACGCACCGGCAAGTTCCTGGCCGGCGAGCACTGGGGCATCGAGCCCGACATGGTGCTGCTCGCCAAGGCGCTCTCCGGCGGCCATGTGCCGGTTGGCGCGGTGCTGATGCGCAAATGGGTGCACGACAAGGTTTTCAACCGGATGGATCGCTCGGTGGTCCACGGCTCGACCTTCGGCAAGAATGATCTCGCAATGGCGGCCGGCATCGCGACCCTCGACGTGATGCAGGCCGAACGCACGACCGAGAATGCCGCGCGCCTGGGCGAGCAATTGCTGCGCGATCTCTCCGCGCTCAAGCAGCGCTATGAGCTGCTCAAGGATGTGCGCGGCAAGGGGCTGATGATCGGCATCGAGTTCGGCGCGCCGTCCTCGCTCAAGCTTAAGGCCTCGTGGAACGTGCTCGAGACCGCCAGCAAGGGCTTGTTCTGTCAGCTCATTACGATTCCGCTGTTCAAGGAGCACAAGATCCTCAGCCAGGTCGCCGGCCATGCGAGCCACACGATCAAGCTGCTGCCGCCGCTGATCATCGACGACGCCGACCGCGAGTGGATCCTGCGCGCGTTCGATGAGGTCATCGCGGACAGCCACAGCGCCGGGGCGGTGTGGACGCTCGGCAAGAACCTGGTCGAGCACGCGATGCGGGCTTAAAGCGCGTTCACGCGCGTCTGCGACGCGCTATGGCGCATATCCCGGAAAAGTGGGTACCGGTTTTCCGAAAAGGATATGCGCCAACGAACGAGTCTGACGCGGCCCAACTTCCGGACAATGCCTGCCGTGGGATGATGCGACACGCTGTTGCACACCCGACTTGATCGCTACATTCCGGTCGCAGTTCTGACGATCGGGAGAGGATCATGCGCGCGGCCTACTATGAGAAGAACGGACCGGCCAAAGAAGTCCTGCACGTCGGCGAGGTCGAAACGCCGCGGCCCGGGCCGGGCGAGGTGCGCATCAAGCTGAGGACATCCGGCGTCAATCCGTCGGACGTGAAGACCCGGATGGGCACCGCGCGCAAGATCGCTTTTCCGCGCGTCATTCCGCACAGCGACGGCGCCGGCGAAATCGACGCGGTCGGCGCGGGCGTTGCCGCTTCGCGCGTCGGCGAGCGGGTCTGGACCTGGAACGGGCAGTGGAAGCGGCCATTCGGCACCGCCGCGGAGTACATCACGCTTCCGGCGGAGCAGGCGGTGAGATTGCCCGCGCCGATCAGCTTCGAGGCCGGCGCCTGCCTCGGCATTCCGGCGCTGACCGCCTGGCACGCGATCGACATCGCCGGCACCACGAGCGGCACGACGCTGCTGATCGCGGGCGGCGCCGGCGCCGTCGCGCACTATGCGATTCAATTCGCCAAGGCGCGCGGCGCAACCGTCATCACCACGATCTCGTCGCCCGAAAAGGCCGCGCTCGCGCGCGCGGCCGGCGCCGATCACACGATCGATTACAAGCGTGAGAATGTCGGCGAGCGGGTGATGGCGCTGACCAAAGTCGGCGTCGACGCGGTCATCGAGCTCGATCTGACGGCGAACGCATCGCTGCTGCCGGTCACCTTGCGCCCCTATGGCACGCTGGTGGTCTACGGCACCGGTCCGCACGTGCAGTTTCCCGGCTCCTTCTGTCTCGTAAACAACATCACGGTGAAGTTCATGCTCGTCTATGAGCTGACGCCGGAGGCACGGGCGCGCGCCATCGCGGACATCACGCGCCGGCTCGACTCCAACGACCTAATTCACAGCATTGCGGAGCGGTTTTCGCTCGATCATGCGGTCGCCGCCCACGAAGCCGTGGAGCAGGGGCGCGCGACAGGCAACATCATCATAACGCTCGGTTGAAAAGGTTCCGTTGACGTTTGCGGCAGCGAAATTTCCATGGCGGGAATGGGGTTTATTGATAGAGTTCGATTCCACGCGGACGAACGCCACCGGATTATATGGCCCCTCGCCATCGATTGCGCGCGCTGAACGGCGGTAACACGCACGACGGCGGCGCATTTCGCTATCCGGCCTTCAACAAGACCTTGCCGATGCTGTTGCTGGCCGCACGCGAGGCAGTGACGCAGCGCTTCCGCCATCTCAGCAATGCAAAGGGGCTGACCGAGCAGCAATGGCGCGTGATCCGCGCGCTGGCGGAGGTCGAATCGCTCGAAATCCACGCGTTGAGCGCGATCTGCCGCATCCATGCGGCGAGCCTCTCGCGCATCCTGCCGAAGCTCGATGAAGCCGGGCTGATCGCGCGCAGCGCAAAAGCCGCCGATCAGCGCTGCGTGATCGTATCGTTGACGCGGCGCGGGCGGCAACTCATCGAGGATTGGGCTCCCGCGTCGCGACAGGTCTACGAGCAGCTCGCGCGCGATATCGGGCAAGAGCGACTCGATCGCATGTACACGATGCTCGACGAGTTCATCGCGCTGCTCGACACGCCGAAACCCCGGCAGCCGGCGCGTGCAGATCGCTCCGAAGGTAGCGCGCGCAAGTCATCCCGCCGATGAGCTACTGAGCTGCGATCCGCGCGGCTTCGGCATCGTCCAGCGCGTGGCGCTCGCCCGCCAGCCAGCTCTGCAGCCGATCGAGATAGATATAGACGACCGGCGTGGTGAACAGCGTCAGCATCTGGCTGAGCGCCAACCCGCCGACCATCGCGTAGCCAAGCGGCTGGCGCAGCTCCGAGCCGGCGCCATGCGAGAACATCAGCGCGAAGCCGCCGAGGATCGCCGCCACCGTCGTCATCAGGATCGGCCGGAAGCGCAACAAGCAGGCTTCCCGGATCGCTTCCGCGGCGCTCACGCCCTCGCGCTCACGCTTGATCGCAAAATCGACCAGCATGATGCCGTTCTTCTTCACGATCCCGATCAACAGGATGATGCCGACAATGCCGATCACCGACAGGTCGAAGCCGCCGGCGAGGAGCGCGATCAGCGCGCCGACGCCCGCCGAGGGCAGAGTGGAGAGAATTGTAATCGGGTGGATGAAGCTCTCGTAGAGCACGCCGAGGATCACATAGACCACGACCAGCGCGGCGAGCACGAGGATCGGCTCGCTCGCGAGCGAGGCCTGGAATGCCTGCGCATTGCCCTGGAAGCTGCCGACCAGCGAAGCCGGCTTGCCGATCTCGGTTTCGGCGCGATTGATCGCGTCGACCGCCTGTCCGAGCGCCACGCCCGGCGGCAGGTTGAATGAGAGCGTCACCGCCGGGAATTGGCTCTGATGTGAGACCGAGAGCGGGCCGATCTTGTTGGTGTCGACGTTCACCAGAGTCGAGAGCGGCACCGGCGTCCCATTCGCGGCTTTCAGATAGATCCGGTCGAGCGTCTTGATGTCCTGCTGCAGCTCCGGCAGCACCTCGAGCACGACGAAATAGGAGTTGGTTTGCGTGAAGTATTGCGCGACCTGGCGCTGACCGAACGCGTCGTTGAGTGTATCGTCGATCACCTGCGGCTGAATTCCGAACCGGGCGGCGGCGTCGCGGTTGATGCTGATCGAGAGCAGCGGCGCGTTCGACTGCTGGTCGGTCGAGACGTCCGCGAGCTCGGGCAAGGTCTTGAACTTCTCGAGCAGTTTCGGCGCCCAGCTGTTCAGCTCGGTGAGGTCCGGGTCCTGCACGGTGTATTGATACTGGCCGCGCGCGATGCGCCCGCCGACCGTGATGTCCTGCGCCGGCTGCAGGAACAGGTTGACGCCGACGAGGCTCGCGATCTGCGGCCGCAGCCGGTTGATGATCTGCGATGCGGTCGCGCTGCGTTCGTCGTGCGGCTTCAGCCCGACGAAGAAGCGCGCGGTATTGAGCGTATTGCCGCTGCCGGAGCCGAAGAACGAGCCGACCGCGGCGACATCGGGATCTTTCGCCAGCACGCCCGCGACTTCGCGCTGCAGCCGTTTCATCTCGGTCGGCGAGACATCCTGCGCAGCCTCCATGATGCCCATCATCATGCCGTTGTCCTGGGTCGGGAAGAAGCCCTTCGGGATGACCACGAACAGGAGGGCGGTCAGCGCTACGGTGACGAAGAACGACATCAGCGTGAGGAAGCGGTGCCGCAGCACGAGATCGAGCCCGCGCGCGTAACCGTGCACCAGGATGTCGAATAGACGCTCGATCGCCAGATAGACGCGCCCGTGGTGCGTGCTCTCGCGCGCGAGGAAGCGCGAGGCGAGCATCGGCGTCAGTGTGAGCGATACCAGGACGGAGACGCCGATCGCGGCCGTTACGGTGAGGGCGAATTCGCGGAACAGCCGCCCGACGATGCCGCCCATCAGCAGCAGTGGGATGAACACCGCGACCAGCGAGACGCTGATCGACACGACCGTGAAACCGATCTCGCGCGCGCCGTCGAGCGCGGCCTGGAACGGGCGAACACCGTCCTCGATGTGGCGGTAGATGTTCTCGACCACGACGATCGCGTCGTCGACCACGAAGCCGACCGCGATCGTCATCGCCATCAGCGAGAGATTGTCGAGGCTGAAGCCGAGCACGTACATCACGGCGGTCGCGCCGGCGAGCGAGAGCGGCACGACGACGGCCGGAATCAGGGTTGCGCGCAGGTTGCGCAGGAACAACAGGATCACCAGCACCACGAGGGCGATGGTGAGCGCGAGCGTGAATTCCACGTCGGCGACCGAGGCGCGGATCGTTTGCGTGCGGTCCACGATGGTGTCGATCTTCATGCCCGGCGGAATCAGCGAGGCGAGCCGCGGCATCGCGGCCTTCACGTCATCGACGGTCTGGATCACGTTGGCGCCGGGTTGCTTGAACACGAGCAGGACCACGCTGCGCCGGGTGCCCTGCTGATCGGCCATCAGCGCCGCAATGTTCGTATCCTGCGGCCCCGCGACGGCGCTGCCGACATCGCGCACGCGCACCGGCGCGCCGTTGCGATAGGCGAGGATGACGTCGTTGTACTGCTCGGCCTTGGTCGCCTGGTCGTTCGCCTGGATCGTGAAGCTCTGGCGCGCGGTGTTGATCGTGCCCTTGGCGGCATTCGAGGTCGCGTTGGTGATCACGCCGCGCACATCCTCGAGCGTCAGCCCGCGGCTCTGCAGCTTGGCGGGGTCGACCTGGACGCGGATTGCGGGCTTCTGCTCGCCGCCGATCACGACCTGCGCGACGCCGCTGATCTGCGAGATCTGCTGCGCCACGACGTTGTCGGCGAAGTCATCGACCTCGGTGAGCGGCAGCGAGTCGGAATGCGCCGCGAGAATGAGGATCGGCGAGTCGGCCGGATTCACTTTGCGATAGGTCGGCGGCGAGGTGAGAGTCTGCGGCAGCTGCCGGCCGGCTGCCGTGATCGCGGCCTGCACGTCTTGCGCGGCGGCATCGGGGTTGCGCGAGAGTTCGAACTGCAGCGTGATCGAGGTCGAGCCGAGCGTACTCACCGAGGTCATCTGCGTGACGCCGGCAATCTGCCCGAACTGCCGCTCGAGCGGGGCCGCAACGGTCGACGCCATCGTGTCGGGACTTGCGCCGGCGAGCTGCGCCTGCACCGCGATGGTCGGGAAATCGACCTGCGGCAGCGGCGCCACGGGCAGCAGCGGAAACGTCACCAGCCCGAGCAGCGCGAGCGCGCCGGAGAGCAATGCGGTCGCGATCGGCCGCCGGACGAACGGTTCGGAAATGTTCATTGATCGCCCGCCGCGGCTTGCCTCGTGCTCTCAGGCTTCGCGTCGACGCGGGTCCCGGCCTGCAGCCGGTAGGCACCATTCACCACCACCTTCTCGCCGGCCGCGAGGCCCTTCGTGATGATGACGGTGTTGCTGTCGGGCGTCATGGCGTCGACGCCGCGTTGCTCGGCGGTGTTGTCGGGCTTGATCACCCAGGCGTAGAGGCCATTCGGGCCGCGCTGCAGCGCGGGCGGCGGGATCGTCACCACGTTCTGCCTCGCGTCGATCTGCGCGCGAATACGCACGAACTCGCCAGGCCAAAGCCGGCGATCGTCATTGGCGAAGCGCGCTTTCAGGCGGATCGTGCTCGTCATCTGGTCGATCTGGTTGTCGATCAGCAAGAGCTCGCCGCCTGCAAGCTCCTTGGTGCCGTCCTGATCGTAAGCCAGCACCGTGACCGCGCCGCGCAGCATCGCCTCGCGGACGTCGCCAAGGTTCTTCTGCGGCAGCGTGAACGTCACCATCGCGGGCTTGATCTCCGTCAGCACGGTGAGCGGCTGCGCGTCGGTCGGGTGAATGATGTTGCCGGCATCGAGCTGACGGAAGCCGACCGTGCCGTCGAACGGCGCCGTGATGGTCGCGTAGGAGAGCTGCGTCTGCGCGTTCTCAATCGCGCCTTCGTCGGCGTCGATCGTGGCCTTGAGCTGGTCAACCTTGGCCTGCTGCTGATCGACGCTCTGCTGGGTCGCGTAGTCGCGCTTGGCAAGCGATGTGAAGCGCTCGAGATCCTTCTGCGCCGCGACGAGCTGCGCCTGATCCTGCGCTTTCTTCGCAACCGCCTGCGTCAGCTCGGCCTGCAGCGGGCGCGGATCGATGATCGCGAGCGTGTCGCCGCGACGCACTTCCTGACCTTCGGTGAACTTCACCGACTGCAGCGTGCCGGTGACCTGGCTGTGGATTGACACGGTGTTCGACGCCGAGACCGTGCCGAGCGCGTCGAGATAGATCGGGACGTCGCGGCTTTCGGCCGTCGCGACGACGACCGGAACCGCAGGCGCGGCTCGCGCGACCGGCCGCGGCGCCGGGCGTGTGTACCAATAGGTCGCGGCGCCGGCGGCGAGCACGGTCGCGATGCCAAGCAACACGACGATGCGTCGCGAGGACTTGCGCGGAGCCAAACTACGGTTCTCGATCAACTTCATGGATCACCGAGAGGGTTCAACGCCGCAGCATTGTTGCTGAGGGCTCTCGGGAAGCTGTCCGGGTAATTAAATTGCCGTAATAGTGCTCGAACTCGCGCAATCTTGAACGCGAAAGCGCGCCTAGCGCGCGACCACCGGCCGTGCTTCGAGCACAGGTTCGCGCACGGGAACTCCCTTGAAGGCCGAACCTTCCTCGAACCAGGATTTCGGCGCCGGATGGCCCCACAGTGTCTGACGCTGCGGATCATCGAGCGTCCAGCGGATCGGCTCGTGATCGGTGTCGACGGTCAGGTAGTCCGAGGTGAACAGCTCGACGCGATGTCCGTCCGGGTCGCGCACATAGAGAAAGAACGCGTTGGCGATGCCGTGACGGCCGGGCCCGCGCTCCATATTGGCGAGATAGCCGGATGTCGCCATCACGTCGCACGTGTGCAGGATGTCGAGCGCGTTCGCATTCCAAACGCCGATATGGTGCACGCGCGGCCCGCGCCCGTTGGTGAAGGCAAGATCGTGCGTGCTGCCGCGGCGCTGCATCCAGACCGCCCAGAGCTTGGGATCGCCGCCTTCGGTCTCGGTCGTTTCGGTCAGGCGAAAGCCGAGCTGCGTATAGAAATCATAGGAAGCCTGGACGTCCGGCGTGAAGCAATTGATGTGGTCGATGCGCTGGATGCGTGCGCCCTGATAGGCAGCGTATTTCTGCAGCATCGATTGCACGCGATCCATCTTGAAGTAAAGATCGAGCGGCATGCCGACCGGATCGACCGTGCGCAGCGTGCGCCCCTGGAACGGGATGTTCGGCCACGCGACCGGCAGCTTGCGCGCGGTGAGCCATTCGGCGGCCTTGTCGAGGTCCTCCTCGCTGCCGACCTTGAAGCCGATCGCAAGCGCCGCGATGTCGGTCGATTTGCGCAAGACCACCGAATGATGGTTGCGCTCTTCCACGCCGCGCAGATAGAGCGCGTCCTTGTCCTCGTCCGACACGATGTAGCCGAGGCAGTCGACATAGAAGGCGCGCGACTTGGCGAGGTCGGCAACGCCGAACTCGACATGGCTCGCGCGCACGATGTTGAACGGGGGATTGAACACGGGATCGCGCAGGGGCATGAGGTTTCCTCTTGCGTCGTCCCCGCGAAAGCGGGGACCCATAAACACAGGCGGAGCTCTTTCTGGCAGGCGGTGGTTATGGATCCCGGCTCTCGGGCTTCGCCCTCGGCCGGGATGACGGATGGTTGGTTCAAGTCCCGATCTTCGGGATCTTGTGATTGTCGAGCGCGATCGCGATGTTCTTCGTCTCCATGTAGAAGTCGAAGGAATAATCGCCGCCATCGCGCCCGATGCCGGACGACTTCATGCCGCCGAACGGCGTCGGCAGGTGCCGTACGTTCTCGGAATTGACCCACACCATGCCGGCCTCGACCGCTTGCGCGAAGCGATGCGCGCGCCCGACGTCCTTGGTCCACAGATAGGCCGCCAACCCGTAGCGCACGTCGTTGGCGATCGCGAGCGCTTCCTGCTCGTCGGCGAACGGGATCATGGTCAGCACCGGGCCGAAGATTTCTTCCTGCGCAATCTTCATGGTGTTGCGGGCGCCCAGATAGAGAGTCGGCGCGACGAAGTTGCCTTGGCTCCCGGCGCGCCCGCCGCCGATGATCGTGGCGCCTTCCTGCTCGGCCGCTTTGACATAGGACAAAACCTTGTCGACGTGGCGCGGATGGATCAGCGGACCGATCTCGGTTGCGGGATCGAGCGGATGGCCGACCTTGATCTTCTTCATCCGCTCGGCGGCGCGCTTGGAGAACGCGTCATAGATCGAGGCTTCGACCAGCGCGCGGCTCGATGAGGTGCAGCGCTCGCCGTTGAGCGAATAGATCATGAACAGCACCGCATCGAGTGCGCGATCGAGGTCGGCGTCGGCGAACACCACGACCGGGTTCTTGCCGCCGAGCTCGAAATGCACGCGCTTCAAGCTGCGCGCACCCTGCGCCATGATCGCCGAGCCGGTCGCGCTCTCGCCGACGAAGCCGATCGCCTTGATGTCCGGATGCTCGGTGAGGGTCTTGCCGGCGTCCTCGCCGAAGCCGTGCACGGTGTTGAGCACGCCGGCCGGCAGGCCGGCCTCGAGGCAGATCTCGCTCAACAGCACCGCGGTGAGGGGGCTCCACTCCGCCGGCTTGTGCACGACCGCGCAGCCGGCGGCGAGCGCCGGCGCGATCTTCCAGGTCGAGAGCATGAACGGCGTATTCCACGGCGTGATCACGCCCACCGGGCCGATCGGCTGGCGGATGGTGTAGTTGAGATGCGTGTCGGTCGGCAGCGAGAGGCCGTCCTGCGCGGCCGGCGCGCGGTCCGCATAAAAGCGGAAGTTCTCGGCGCCGCGCAGCGCGGCCTTCGACATGTAACGGATCGGCTGGCCGGTATCGATGCATTCGACGAGCGCGATCTCGTCGGCGCGTGCCTCGATCGCATCGGCGATCTTGTGCAGGACCTTGCGCCGTTGCTCGCCGCTCGTCTGCGACCAGCCGGTGCGAAACGCCTTCATGGCGGCCTTCGCGGCCTTGTCGATCTCGGCCGCGCCGCCGCGTGCGACCTTGGCAATGATCGTGTTGTCGATCGGCGAATGCGTCTCGAAGGTCTCGCCGCTGCCGCTATCCTGTTTGCCGTCGATCAGATGCGCGACTGGCTTCTCGCGGAAACGTTTCAGGAAGCCTTCCGCGCGCGCAATCGTCTTGTCGAGCGCATCGCTCATGCGGCATCAGCCTTGCTGGCGGCTGCGCCGCGTTCGGCGGCTGCGCCGCGCTCACGCATGCCGTTGCGCAGCAGGCGCGTATCGGAATCGATCTCGTGGAATTCGACCGTGAGGGCGAGGGGGCGTGCGTTGAAGACGTGGTCGAGGGTCTTGTTCGCCTGGTCGTAGATGGTCTGCACCATCGCCTTCTTCTGCTCGAGGCTGCGGCCCTTGCGGCCGCGAATATCGATGTGCACGAAGGCGTTCTCCGGCGAACCGTCGCCAACCCGGTAGTGTTCGCGGCGCTTGAGCCGCGTGCGCACCGCGACCGGCTCGGCGATGCCCGACGTGATCGCGGCCTGATGGATCTCCTCGACCAGACGCTGCGGCGGGATATCGGCCTCGATATTGGCCGAGTATTCGACGATCACGTGCGGCATGGCTTCCTCCTCAAGCCCGCGTTGACGTCCGGGCCGATTTTCAAGATGTTCATGAGCGAGCCAATCTGGCGCGTCAAGGCAACCTCTCGGGACTCTAGCATTGAAGCTCGCGACATTCACGGCCAACGGCCGCTCAAGCTATGGCGTCGTCATCGGTGATGGTATCGCCGATCTCGGCAAGCGCCTGAAATATGCCGGCGTGCTCGATGTGCTGCGCGCCGGCGCCCTCGACGAGGTACGCAAGGCCGCGGAGGGCGCGAAGCCGGACGTCGTTCTGAACAGCGTAACGCTGCTGCCGCCGGTACTGGCGCCGGAGAAGATCCTCTGCATCGGCGTCAACTACGCCAACCGCAACGCCGAATACAAAGACGGCTCCGAGCAGCCGAAATACCCGAGCATGTTCTTCCGCACGCCGGGCTCGCTCACCGGCCACGGCCAGCCGATCGTCCGTCCCAAGGCCTCGCCGCAGCTCGACTATGAGGGCGAGATCTGTCTCGTGATCGGCAAGGAGGGCAAGCACATCGCGAAGGAGAACGCGATGAGCCATGTCGCCGGCTACACGCTGTGCAACGAGGGCACGTTGCGCGACTGGGTGCGGCACGCGAAGTTCAACGTCACGCAGGGCAAGAATTTCGACGCCTCGGGCAGCATCGGCCCGTATTTCGTCTCGGCGGACGAGATCGATCCTGCCAAGCCCTTGCATCTGACGACGAAGGTCAATGGCGAGGTGCGTCAGGACGATACCACCGCGAACCTGATCTTCAGCTTCGCCGAGCTGCTCGCCTACATCACGATCTTCACCACCCTGAAGCCGGGCGACATCATCGTGACCGGCACGCCGGTCGGCGCGGGGGCCCGCTTTGATCCGCCGCGCTGGCTCAAGCCGGGCGATGTGGTGGAAGTAACGGTCCCGCAAATCGGTACGTTGCGGAACGAGGTCGTCGACGAGACGTAGAGCTCCTGGCCGAGCCCGCTAAAGTTCTCCCCAGTTTAGAATGGCTTCAGCTTGAGGCACTGCGGGCGGGCGCATTAAGCTAAGAAATATCAATACCTTGGAATCCATCCAAAAAGTGCTTTTCTGCTTTGCCACGGGGCGGCGGATGACCTAGATCAAAGGCTATCGGCGCCCGGGAGCCTAGTTCGTTCGGCCATGATCGTTTGTTCTTGCAACGTCTTCAGCGATCGCGATGTCCGATCGGCAATAGATACCTCTCCGTCCCGGCCCGCGACCGCCAATCAGGTCTATGGCTGCCTCGGCTGCAGCCCGCAGTGCGGGCGCTGCGCGCGCACCATCCGCCGCATCATGGACGAAGCGCTGGGTGCTGCCTCCTGCGCGCAGGGATGCCAGGCGGCCTGCGCACACATGGATGTCGAGGCCGAGACGCCCTAATTCGCGCGGTGGACCTCTCGCGGCGGCCGCTTGATGCCCTCGGCCGACTTCACTAGAACAAATCCAATCTGCATCGCGCGCCGGTTCCGCGGCGTTATTCCATGAGGCTCAGGGAGCGCAAGCCATGAAGGGCGACGCCAAGGTCATCGATTATCTCAACAAAGGCCTGCGTCACGAGCTCACCGCGGTCAACCAATACTGGCTGCACTACCGGCTGCTGGAGAACTGGGGCTACAAGGATCTTGCCAAGCAGTGGCGCAAGGAATCGATCGAGGAGATGCAGCATGCCGACAAATTCGTCGATCGCATCATCTTCCTCGACGGCTTCCCCAACATGCAGGTGCTCGATCCGCTGCACATCGGACAGAACGTGCAGGAAATCCTCGATTGCGACCTGCAGGCGGAAATGAGCGCGCGCGCCCTCTATCAGGAGGCCGCGACCTACTGCCACAGCGTCAAGGATTACCCCTCGCGTGACCTGTTCGAGAAGCTGATGGCGGACGAGGAAGCCCACATCGACTTTCTCGAGACCCAGCTCGATCTGGTCGACAAGCTCGGCGTGCAGCTCTATTCGCAGCACCACATCGGCGAGCTTGAGGACGGGGACTGAGGCTGGGCGCTGGTTCCGATCGGGCTGAGCCCCTCAGTCGTCATCGCCCGCGAAAGCGGGCGACCCAGTAACCGCCGCTCTCTCGCTGTCGCACCGCCTGCGTTACTGGGTGCCCCGCTTGCCACTAGGGCGTTTACGCCCGTCTTCGACGGGCTATGGGGCATGACGAACGAGATGTTGGCGCCAATCGCGCGGACGCGTGGCTCAATGATCGATCTTCACGTATTCGAAATCGCCCGGCTTGTTGTCGATGCCGACCTTGGGCGGCGCGATCCATGAGGCGAACTGGCCGGGCTCGACCTCGGATTTCATCAGGCCGGCGATGAAGTCGCCATCGTCGGTCGAGGGCAGCCAGTCGGGCTTGCGCTTCTGCCACGCCGCATCATCGATCAGCTCGCCGGTCGGGCTCGCATGCACGTCCTTGAATTCGCCGATCTGGCGATGGAACGCGACGTGCGGCAGCGCCAGCTTGTAGTCGTAGCCGGCGAGGCTGATGATCTTGTTCCAGCGCAGCAGCCCCTTGACGCAGTCCTGCGTGTAGTCGTCGCGCAGACGCATGTTGAGCGCGGTCAGCGCCGGCTCATCGACGCGCTTGATCTCGCCATTGACCAGCTTCAGCACCGGATAGGTGTCGTTCTTGAGCTGGTGATCGTCCTCGATCTGGGTCTCGCGATAACGGCCCTTCAGGCCGGAGTTGAAGGCATTCGCCGCATTGGTCGACACCTCGCTGCCGAACAGGTCGAGCGAGAGCGTGTAGTGCAGGTTCAGCTTCTTCTGGATCGTCGGCAGGTCGATGACGCCGAGCGCGCGCACCTTCGCGATATCGGTCGGGTCGGTGATGCCGGCCGCCTTCATGGCGTCGCAGGTGCGCTGCACCACGCGGCTGATGCCGGTCTCGCCGACGAACATGTGGTGCGCTTCCTCGGTCAGCATGAAGCGGCAGGTGCGTGACAGCGGATCGAAGCCTGACTGCGCGAGCGAATGCAGCTGCATCTTGCCGTCGCGGTCGGTGAAGTAGGTAAACATGAAGAACGACAGCCAGTCGGGCGTCGCCTCATTGAAGGCGCCGAGCATGCGCGGCGCGTCGTCCGAGCCCGAGCGCCGCCGCAGCAGCTCGTCGGCCTCGTCGCGGCCGTCGCGCCCGAAATATTTCTGCAGCAGATAGACCATCGCCCAGAGGTGACGGCCTTCCTCGACATTCACCTGGAACAGGTTGCGCATGTCGTAGAGCGAGGGCGCGGTCTTGCCGAGATGGCGCTGCTGCTCCACCGAGGCCGGCTCGGTGTCGCCCTGGATCACCACGAGACGGCGCAGCATCGCGCGATATTCGCCCGGCACTTCCTGCCAGGCCGGCTCGCCAAAGTGCTCGCCGAACGGCACCTTGCGGTTTTCCTCCTGCGGCGCGAGCAGCACGCCCCAGCGGTACTCCGGCATGCGCACGTAGTCGAACTTGGCCCAGCCGCGCGGATCGACCGAATAGGCGGTGCGCAGATAGACGAGCGACTCCTGGAAACCTTCCGGCCCCATGTCGTTCCACCAGTTAAGGTAGCCCGGGTGCCAGACCTCGAGCGCCTTCAGGACGCGGCGGTCCTCGGTCAGGCCGACATTGTTCGGGATGGTGGTGGAATAGTCGACATTGATCGACGGCGTGTTCATTGCGCTAGACTCTCTTCAAATCGAAATTCGGTTTCTGTCCGCTCCCGTAGCGTGTCAGCGCGCCGTCCGGACCCACGGCGTTCGGACGCTGGAAGATCCAGTTCTGCCACGCGGTCAGCCGCGCGAAGATTTTCGTTTCCATGGTCTCGGGGCCAGCGAACCGCAGGTTCGCCTCCATGCCGGTGAGGCCGTCGGGCGAGAAGCTTGCGCGCTCCTCGAGCAGCAGGCGCACCTCGTCGTCCCAATCAATGTCGTCGAGCGCCGCGGTGATAAGGCCGAGCTCCTCGGCTTGTTCGGCGTCGAGGGGCCGGCCGATCGCCTCTTCGGCGCGATGCAGCGCGTCCGGCTCGCCGAGAAAGCGCGTGCGCAGGCGCGACCAGCCATTGCTCATCGCAAGGTCGCCGGAGCAGTTCGCATCGCCGAGGATGATGGTCGCGGGCGGACGATTGTCGCCTGCCAGCTGTCCGATCAGCATGTAGGAGCGATCGGCCGCGAAGATCAGCTCGGCGAGCGTCGCGGCGAAGCATGAGCCCGGCTCGATCAGCGTCACCAGCGAACGCGACGTCATGTCGACGCGCTTGAGCACACGCCGCCACTTGAGACGGATTTCGCGCGCCAGCCAATGGTCGTTCTGCTGCTCGACGAAGATGTTGTGGGCGAGCACGAGCTGCGGATCGCCGACCGACTTGAATATGATGGTCGCAACCTCGAGCTCGTTCAGGCGGATGTCGAGGATCGCATCGTCGAGCTCACGCGCGAGCTGCAACAGCCAGAAGTTCGCGCCCTCGCGCAGCATGGCATCGGCGCTCGCTGGCGGCGGCCCGTCGGGGCCGCGCAGCGTGACGGTGGCGAGGCGGTTCTCGCGCGCGAATTCGACCGAGACGTAGCGGTATTCGTTGCTGTCGGCCGTGCGCTTGCGCGCGACCGGCGGCAGCGCGATGCCTTGGCCGGCCTTGGACTTGTGCGGCTCGATCGCCTGCGCCAGCGCCTTGGCGCGCGCCGCCACGGCGTCGTCGAGCTTGGAACGCGGCGCGGCCTCGTCGACGAGGCGCCACTCGACCGCGCGCTTGCCCTTGACGCCTTCCTCGGTGGTGCAGAACACATCGGCGCGGTCGCGCCGGACCTTGCGCTTGTCGGTGACCCGGGTGAGCCCGCCGGTGCCGGGCAGCACGGCGAGCAGCGGCAATTCCGGCAGCGACACCGCCGCGGACCCGTCATCGACCAGCATGATGTGATCGCAGGCGAGCGCGAGCTCGTAGCCGCCGCCCGCGGCCGTGCCGTTCACGACGCAGAGATATTTCTGGTCGGAGTTGGCGCTCGCGTCTTCGATCGCGTTGCGCGTCTCGTTGGTGAACTTGCAGAAATTGACCTTGTGCGCGTGGGTCGCGCCCGCCAGCATGCGGATATTCGCGCCGGCACAGAACACGCGGTCCTTGCCGGACTTGAGAACGACGACCTTCACCTGCGGATGCTCGAAGCGCAGCCGTTCGATCGCGTCGGCAAGTTCGATGTCGACGCCGAGGTCGTAGGAATTAAGCTTCAGCTCATAGCCGCCGAGCAGCCCGCCCTTCTCATCGACGTCCATCGTGAGCGTGGCGATCTCGCCCTCGACGGCGAGCTTCCAGTGGCGATAGCGCGCGGGTTCGGTGCGGAAATCGATGCCTTGGTCCGCCTCGTTTCCGAGCTTCTCAGCCGCCTCTGCCATGGCTCTCCTCCGGCGGTTTCTGCACTATAATTCCGGACGCGCGAGCTATAGTTCATGTCCCGGCGTTGGGCAATGCATCGGGTGTGAAGAAATCATGCAGCGTTTTCAATGCCTTCGTGGTGCACACGGAAGATCTGGTCGGAAAACTCCGTGACCGCGCCAAGCGTTTCAGCCGGCTTCTCGCGATGCGGCGCGTGGCCGACGCCCTCGAGCACCAAAGTTTCGACCGGGCAGTAGCATTCTTCCTCGACGACCCGGACCTGCGCCAGCGTCCCATAAGGATCGGCGGCGCCCTGGATCACCAGCACCGGCACGCGGATATAGGCGAGCGCGTCGGTGGTATCGAATCTCGCAAAACCCGCATCGAGCCAGGCACCGCTCCAGCCCTTGAACGCCGTGTCGACGTCGGCGTGGTGGCGCGCGAGCCTGGCGCGCAGATCGGTCGACTCGTAGGTCGCAACGGTGTTGCGGATCGCCTCGACATTCGACGGCTCGAGAAAGAAGTGCGGCGCCATCAGGATGAGGCCGCGCACGCGATGGTCCTGCACGCTGCCGGCATAATAGGCCGCGATCGTCGCGCCGTCGCTGTGGCCGAGCAGGATGCCGCGGCGAAAACCGATCGCATCGAGCAGCTTGCCGAGTACGTCGGTCGCTTCGCGCTGCATGTAGTCGAGCGGGCGCGGCAGCGGCACGCTCGATGACTGGCCGTAGCCGGCGCGCGAGTAGACGAAGACGCCGGCGCCGGTTTTCTCCGCGATCTTCTGCGGGAAGTCGTTCCACGTCGTCACCGAGCCGAGCCCTTCGTGCAGCATCACGATGGTCGGCGCCGCGTCGGGCCGCGGCCCGATCATGCGGTATTCGAGCGAGGCGTTGCCGATTTGAATGTGACCTTGATCTTTGAGCGTCATGAGAAGAATGCGTTCCACACCATCGCGAGGCCCGACACTAGCATCAAACCGTCGAGCATGTAACGGAACGGCGCCGCGTCTACAGCCCTCATCCTGAGGAGCGTCGCGCCGCACGCTCAGTGTATGCCGCCATGGTTCGAGACGCAGCCCGTGCTTACGCGCGGGCTGCTCCTAATACGAGAATGAGCCGTAGGGCGGGCAAAGGAGCGAAGCGACGTGCCCGCCACGGCGCATGATGGCGGGCACGCGCCCCCTCGCCATTGCGAGGGCGCGCTTTGCCCGCCCTACGACTCTGCGCGCTTTCATGCGCAGCGGGTCGGCGAAGCCGGTGGGCAACGAGGGCCACTTAATCCCTCAGCTTGAACCGCTGGATCTTGCCCGTGGCGGTCTTCGGCAACCCGTCGACGAATTCGATCCAGCGCGGATACTTCCACGGCCCGACCTGGCGCTTCACGTGCTCCTGCAGCTCTTCGGCGGCTGGTGTCGTGCCGTCGCCCTTCAGCACGATGAACGCCTTCGGCTTGAGCAGCCCGTCGCTGTCCTCTTTGGGCACGATCGCGCATTCGAGCACGCGCGGATGCGTGATCAGCGCGGACTCGACCTCGAATGGCGAGACCCATTGGCCGCTCACCTTGAACATGTCGTCGGTGCGGCCGCAGATGCGATAGAAGCCGTCCGGCTCGCGCACATATTTGTCGCCGGTGCGCGTCCATTCGCCTTCGAAAGTGCGGCGCGATTTCTCGCGCTGATTCCAATAGCCGTCCGCCGCGGTGGTGCCGCGTACGGAAAGCTCGCCGATCTCGCCGTCCGGAACCTCGCGCCCGTGCTCGTCGATCAGCCGCGCCTCATAACCGGGGACCGGCACGCCCGAGGTGCCATAGCGCAGCTTGCCGGGGTAATTGCCGAGGAAGATGTGCAGCATCTCGGTCGAGCCGACGCCGTCATAGATGTCGACGCCGAAGCGCTTCTTCCATTCGAGGCCGAGATGCTCGGGCAAGCCTTCGCCGGCCGAGACGCACATGCGCAACCGCGTGGATGAATGCTCCGGCGTGCAGTTCGGATCTGCAAGCATTGCGGCATAAAGCGTCGGCACGCCATAGAAGATGGTCGGCTGCTCGCGTTTCAGCACCGCGAACACCGCTTGCGGTGTCGGCCGCTCCGGCAGCAGCACCGCGGTCGCGCCGACCGAGAGCGGAAAGCTCATCGCGTTGCCGAGGCCATAGGCGAAGAACAGCTTCGCGGCCGAGAACACCACGTCATCCGGGCGGATGCCGAGGACGCCTTGCGCGTAGAGCTTCGCGGTCTCCATCGGGCTCGCGTGCACGTGGCGCACGCCCTTCGGCATGCCGGTCGAGCCCGACGAATAGAGCCAGAAGGCGACTTCGTCGGCCGAAGTCGGCACCGGCTCCGCGCCCATGGTTTCAGCGGCGAGCAGCTTGTCGAAGCGCGGCAGCTCGCCGGCATCGCCGACAACGATGATCTTCAGCTCGAGCCCGGCCGCGGCTTGTTGTGCAATCGCGAGCAACGGCGCCGAGACGAACAGCACACGCGCGCGCGAGTCTTCCAGGATGTAGCGGTACTGTTCGGCGGTGAGCAGCGTGTTGAGCGGCACCGGCACGATGCCGGCGCGGATCGCGCCCCAGAACAGGATCGGGAAATCGACCGTGTCGAGCATGATCATGGCGACGCGGTCTTCGCGTCGGAGCCCGAGCCGGGCGAGCATCGGGCCGACGCGGGCAGCGCTCTCGGCGAGGTCGCCGTAGGTCAGCTTGCGTGCGGGATCGATGAAAGCAATTTTTGCCGCGCGCCCCGCGCTGACATTGCGGTCGAGCATGTCGACCGCCGCATTGTAGCCCTGCGCTCCCATCGCGGCGTTCCTTGTCGTTCCCCGTTTTGGGCGGCAGTATAGATCGCCACGAGGAGGCCGTCATGAACGCACCCGCCGCACAGCCGACCATCACGGTCGGCGGCTTTTCCATCGACATTCTGGTGCAGGGCTATCCGGGCAAGACCGTGTGCCATGGCGGGCTCGGCTGGAGCACGGTCGCGCTGGTGCGCGGGCAGGGGCGGGTGGTGCTGATCGATGCCGGCAATTTCGGCATGCGGCGCCTCATCGCGCAGCGGCTGACCGCACACGGACTGTCTCCGTCGCAGGTCACAGACGTCATCCTCACGCACGCGCATTACGACCACTCGATCAACTGGCCGATGTTTTCCTCCTCGCGCGTGCTGATCGGCCGCGAGGAGCTCGAATGGGCGGTGGCGCAGCCGCTCGGCCATCACACGATTCCGGAATTCTATGTGCGCGAGCTTGCGGTCTCGAAGCAGCTGCATGGCGTCGAGAGCGCCGAGGAGGTACTGCCGGGCCTCACCGCCTATGCGGGGCCGGGCCACACCCCGGGGCATCTCGTCTATGTGCTCAACGGCGGCGAGCGCGACGTGATCTTCTCGGGCGACGCCGCGAAGAACCGCGCCGAAATGCTCTCGCTGACCGCGGACATGACCATGAACGCCGGCGACAGCCGGCGCACCATGGAGCGGATCTGGGACTTGTGGCGCAAGAAGCCGGGCTCGATCCTGGTGCCCGGTCACGACGTGCCGATGCGGCTCGAGAACGACGAGCCGGTGTATATCGCCAAGCGCACCGCCGGGATCAACGCCTGGTTCGGCCGCGCGCTCGACGAGACGACGCTGATCGAGCTGAAGGTGTAGTGCGCGTGATCCCGTAGGGCGGGCAAAGGCGCGATAGCGCCGTGCCCGCCGCGCCGCAAGATGGTGGGCACGGCGCGCAGGCGCGCGCCTTTGCCCACCCTACATCTTGCACGCGGGATCGGGCGGGCCGAATGCGTCAGCACCGGAGATCTTCGCGAGAATCTGGTAGTAGTCCCACGGGTATTTCGACTCTTCCGGCTTCTTCACCTGCACCAGCACGAGGTCGTGCACCATCAGATTATCCTCGCGCAGTTTGCCGTTGCGCGAGAAGAAATCCTCGATCGGGCCCTTGCGCATCTCGGCCGCGACTTTCAGCGGATCGTCGGTGCCGGCGGCCTGCACCGCCTTGAGATAGTGCGTGACGGAGGAATAGACGCCGGCCTGCCACATGGTCGGCATCCGGTTCATCTTGGTGAAGTAGCGCTTCGACCATTCGCGCGTCTTGTCGTCCATGTCCCAGTAGAACGAGGTGGTGAGCAACAGGCCCTGCGCGGCCTTGAGACCGAGCGCGTGGACGTCGGTGATCAGCACGAGCAGGCCCGCCATCTGCTGCCCGCCCTGGAAGATGCCGAACTCGCCGCCGAGCTTGATTTCGTTGGTGTTGTTGGGTGGGCCCGCTGCGATGCCGATGATCTTCGCCTTCGAGGTCTGTGCCTGGAGGATGAACGACGACAGGTCACCGGCGGACGCGAAGGGCGCCTTCACCGAGCCGACCACCTTGCCGCCGTTCTTGGTAATAACGGCGCTTGCGTCGCGTTCCAGAGAGTGACCGAACGCATAGTCGTCGGTGATGAAGAACCAGCTGTCGCCGCCGCGCTTCACCACTTCCTGCGCGGTGCCGACCGCGAGCGCGCGGGTGTCGAACACCCACTGGATCGAATAGGGATTGCAGAACTTGCCGTGGAAGTCCGCGGCGCCGGTCGAATGCACGATCAGGAGTTTCTTTGCCTCCTTCGCGACATTCTGCACCGCGAGCCCGACCGCCGAAACCGGCACGTCGACGATCAGATCGACCTGCTCGGTGTCGTACCAGCGGCGCGCGATGCCGGCGCCGACATCGGCCTTGAGCTGATGGTCGCCATTGATCACCACGATCGACTTGCCCAGCACCTTGCCGCCGAAGTCCTCGACCGCCATCTGCGCGGCCGCGACCGAGCCGGGTCCGGTCGGCGTCGCGGCCGGGCCGTTCATGTCGGTCAGGACGCCGATCTTGACGACGTCGTCGGAAATTTGCGCGAGGGCGGGTGCGGCGAGAAGGCAGGCGCCGAGCGCCAAGCCGAAAGCCCGGATCATGTGTCTCCTCCCAGTATGTTTCGATGGCGCAAGCGCGCTGTTGCCCGGGACGTTAGGGGGGCTGGATACGGCTGTCAAAAGCCGGATTTGCGCCGCGCTATCGGCTATGCTGCGGCAGAGCGAAGCATCTTGAGCCTCCTGCCGCCGCGTTCGAGCACCAGATGATCAACATGCGCACAATCTTCGCGGCTGCGCTGCTGCTCGGCGGGGTCGGGGCGCTGATGTGCGGCAACCACACGGCCGCGCGCGCAAACAGCCCTCAGCCGACCTGGGACGAAGTGCCCTGGCCGTTCCCGATGGATGAGTGGGGACAAGGCAAGGCCTTCGCCTGCAAGGCGGCAGAGTGCGGCGCCGACGTGACGGTCTACATCCGCGCCAAGATCGGATTCTGCAATTGCACGAGCGGCATCGCGGAGGACGAGGAGCTCGACCGCATCAGCGACTTTTCGTTGTTCGAGAGCAAGCTGCATGCGCTCGCCGCTGGCAGGCCGATCGCGGTCGCCTGGATGAAAGGGCGCAGCCGCGCCTTTGCGATCCTCGACAATCCGCGTGCCGCCAAGTCGGCGCTGTCGGTCGGCTTCAATGATCGTTGCGATGCGATCGTCGCGACCGCGCTTGTTGCCGGCGAGCACCCGGAGCAGGTCGAGGAAGCCGTGCTCGGTTTCCTCAACAGCCGGACCGTGCTGCGCTGGGCCGAGGGAATGCTCGGGCTGTGAGATTGTCGTAGGGTGGGCAAAGCCGCGGCCACTCGCCTCGGCCTCTCCACGCGCGGACATGCAGCGCCGTGCCCACGCGTACCTATGAAGCAGGAAAGACGTGGGCACGGCGCGCGAGAGCACGCCTTTGCCCACCTACGGCGCTATCAGTGCAGCTGGCCGACTTCGGTCAGGAACTTGCGGCAGGGTGAGCTCAGCCGCGTCTTGTTGTCCTGGAAGCACTGCAGGATCACCATGTCGCCCTGGCCGAAGAATTTGGAGCAGAGCTTTTTGGCGTCGCCATTGCAGGCCTTGTCGCCACGCGCGCGGGCGTCGTCCTGCGCTTGCGCCGGAACGATGCTGGTGGCGATGGTCGCGGCGAATGCCAGAGCCGCGAATGCGAAGAGCTTCGAACGCATCAATCTTCCCCCGATTGTTGTTCTTGATGGACGCAACACAAACAAAAGCTCAACAGGCCATCGTGTCAGTTGAGCTGGCCGATTTCGGTCAGGAACTTGCGGCAAGGCGTGCTCAGGCGCGTGTGGCTATCCTGGAAGCATTTCAGGATCACCATGTCGCCCTGGCCGAAGAATTTCTTGCACAGGCGCTCCGCATCGGGCGTGCAGGCGTCATTGCCGCGCCGGCGATTTTGTGCGTCCTGCGCGGCCGCAATCGCGGGGACAACCGTGACCCCGATCGCGAGCATGGCAACGAATAGTCTGAGGCGTGATGACAGCACGATCCCCTCCGCGGTTCCGTGACTCGATTCCACGAATCCACGATAACAGCGGCGCTCAACGCGGCGCCAGCTTGAGCTACGTTATCCGTTTGATTTGTTTGTGTACCGTTGCAGAGAGGCACCACTTGATGCGGCGCCTGTGAGTTCCACGGTTGCATTGAGCAGAGCGTTCCGAAAACCCGTACGCAGTTTTCGGGATCGCGCTCACATCGTGTGCTGAGCCTTTGCGTCCTGGATGGTCTGCCACACCCGCTCCGGCGTTGCCGGCATTTCGATGTTCGCGACGCCGTATTCCGACAACGCGTCGACGATTGCGTTCATCACCGAGGTGAGCGCGCCAGCGCAGCCGGCCTCGCCGCAGCCCTTGACGCCGAGCGGATTGCTCTTGGCCGGAACCGGATGGCTCTCGAAGCCGATCTCCGGCATGTCGGCGGCACGCGGCATTGCGTAGTCCATGTAGGAGCCGGTGAGGAGCTGGCCGTCGGCGTCGTACGCGGTCTTCTCCATGATCGCCTGCCCGATGCCCTGCACCACGCCGCCATGCACCTGACCGGCGACCAGCAGCGGATTGATGATGGTGCCGAAGTCGTTGACCGAGTTGTAGCTCACCACCTCGATCTCGCCGGTCTCGGGGTCGACCTCGACCTCGGCCACGTGGCAGCCGTTCGGGAATACCGACGGGATCGGCTCCGCGGTGACGTGCTTGACGCTGAGCGAGTTCGGCACGCCTTCGGGAAGCGTCAGCCCGGCGCGCAGCTTGTCGGCAAGTTCCATGATACCGATCGAGCGGTCGGTGCCCGCGATGGTGAAGCGCCCGTCGGCGAACTCGATGTCGCCCGCCGAGGCTTCGAGCACGAAGCCCGCGATCTGCTTGCCCTTCTTGATCACTTCGTCCGCGCCTTCAAGGATCGCGGTCCCGCTCGCATACATCGAGCGCGAGCCGCCGGTGCCGCCACCGGCGAGCAACTCGTCGCTATCGCCCTGCAAGAGCTTGATGCGCTCGAACGGCACGCCGAGCTTGGACGACAGCACCTGCGCGAACGGCGCCGCGTGGCCCTGGCCGTAGTCGAGCGTGCCGGTGATGATGGTCACGTCGCCATTTTGCTCGAAGCGGATGCCGCCCATCTCCTTGTTGGGCGGCGCGGTGACTTCGAGGTAGCTGCCGATGCCGAGGCCGCGCAGCTTGCCGCGCTTCTTCGACTCGCGCTTGCGCTGCTTGAAGCCCTTGACGTCGGCGGCTTCGACCGCGCGCTCGAAAATGGTCGGGAAGTCGCCGGAGTCGTACTGCATGCCCGAGGAGGCCTTGTAGGGGATCTCGCTCGCCCGGATGTGGTTACGCTTGCGCAGCGCGAAGCGGTCGATCCCCATCTCCTCGGCGGCGCGGTCGATCAGCCGCTCCATGTAGTAGTTGCCTTCCGGGCGGCCGGCGCCGCGGTAGGCCGAGACCAGCACCGTGTTGGTGAACATCACCTTGGTGGCAACCTCGATCAGCGGAATGCGATAGACGCTGACCGCGTTCTTCACGATGTTGAGCGTCGACATCAGCGGCGAGACCGGGCCGAGATAGGCGCCCGTATTGCCGAAGCCGCTGAAGCGCGCGGCGAGGAACTTGCCTTTTGCGTCAAGGGCGAGCTCGCCGGTGAACTCGTGATCGCGGCCGTGATGGTCGGACACGAAGCTCTCGAACCGGTCGGCGGTCCACTTCACCGGACGGCCGAGCTCCTTCGCGGCATGCAGCAGGGGAATGTATTCCGGGTAGGCCGCCGCCTTCATGCCGAATGAGCCGCCGACATTGCCGGTCAGCACATGCACCTTGTCGCCCGTCACGCCGAGCAGGTCGGCGAGCTGGCCCTTGAGGCCGAACGCGCCCTGGCAGCCGATATTCATGGTGTAACGGCCGCTCGCCGCCTCGAACGCGGCGATGGCGGAGCGTGGCTCCATCGCGTTTACGACCAGGCGGCTGTTGACGAGGTTGAGCTTGGTGACGTGCGCGGCCTGCGCGAACGCCTCCGCGACCTTGGCGGGATCGCCATAGAGATAGTCGAGCGCGACATTGCCGGGCACATCGTCATAGAGCTGCGGTGCGGTCGGGTTGGCGGCATCGCTCGCCTGGGTGACGGCGGGGAGGGGATCGATATCGACGTCGACGGCTTCGGCGGCATCCTTCGCCTGCATCAGTGTTTCGGCCACCACGATTGCGATCGGATCGCCGACGAAGCGCACCTTGTCGGTCGGCATCGACGGGCGCGCCGGCTTCTTCATCTCCGAGCCGTCGCGGTTCTTGAACGCCACCGCGCATTTCAGTGTGCCGTAGGCGGCAAGCTCCTTGCCGGTGAAGATGCCGAGCACGCCGGGCATCGCCTTGGCGGCAGTCGAGTCGATCCCCTTGATGACGCCATGCGCGTTGCGGCTGCGCACGAACACCGCATAGGCCTGGCCGGGCACGTTCAAATCATCGGTGTAGCGTCCCTGGCCCTGCACCAGGACTGGGTCCTCGGTGCGGCGCACCGGCTGACCGACGCCATACTTGTTCAAATCAAAAGCGGCGGATCGCTCTTGGATATTCATGAGTGGATTGCCTCGACGGTGAAAAATTCATCGAGCCTGATCGTGTCCGAAACCGGCCTTCGTCCTGGATCCAGGTCCGGGACCGGCTCGGAGATCAGGCTCATTCGGCAAGCGATTTATCATGCACGGCAACAGGCCCGATAGGGGGCCGCGCCATGGCTGCTATGCCCTTGCGTGGCATCGCATTTTGCCTCCGAAAGGGCTGAGAGAGGCTCAAACCAGGGGACCAGCATGCCTGCCTATTGGGTCGCGCGCTCGCGCATCACTGATCCGGTCGAATACAAGAAATATACCGACCTCGTGCCCGGCATCATCGCCAAGTTCGGCGGTAAGGTGCTCGCGCGGGGTGGGCGTTTTCAGATCATGGAAGGTCCCGACAAATTTCACCGTTTCGTTGTGATCGAATTCCCGACCTTCGAGCAGGGCGTCGCGTGTTTCACATCGCCGGAATACGACGCGGCCGCGGCGTTCCGGCGGAACGGCGCGGGCGAGGTTGAGACCATCATGGTCGAGGGCGGTGAGGCGACGCTGCGTTAACGAAAAAAAGTGGGCAGCGTCCGCGGTGACAAATTGCCCGAAATCTTCACTTGGCGGTTCCCGCCCGATCAGGCAAAAATGACGGCAAAAGCATTATACCGGAGGAAACCCAAATGCTTCGACTGAAAACCTTGGAGCGTTTTGCTGCCGGCGTTGCCGCCGCCGCGCTGCTCGCGTTCGCGCCACAACCTGCCACGGCCCAGGGCGGCGACCCGATCAAGATCGGCTTCGGCATGTCGCTCACCGGTCCGCTCGCCGCCAATGGCAAGCAGGCGCTGCTCGGCATGAAGATCTGGGAGGAGGAGACGAACGCCAAGGGCGGACTGCTCGGGCGTCCGGTCAAGCTCGTCTATTACGATGATCAGAGCAATCCATCGACGGTTCCCGGCATCTACACCAAGCTGCTCGACGTCGACAAAGTCGAGCTGGTGATCGGCGGTTACGCCACCAACATGAACGCGCCGGCGATGCCGGTCGTGATGCAAAAGGGCAAGACCTACATCAGCCTGTTCGCGCTCGACGTGAATCACGAGTTCAAATATCCGAAGTATTTCGCAGTGCTGCCGACCGGGCCGCAGACCAAGCCTTCATTCACCGAAGGCGTGTTCCAGATCGCCCAGGAGCAGAATCCGAAGCCCTCGACCGTTGGCCTGGTCGTGGAGGACGCCGAGTTCTCCAACAATGCCTGCGACGGCGCGCGTGAGAACGCCAAGAAATTCAACATGAAGATCGTCTACGACCGGAAGTATCCGCCGAGCACGACGGACTACACGCCGATCGTCCGCGCCGTGCAGGCGGCGAATCCCGACGTCGTCATCGTGTGCTCATATCCGCTCGGATCGGTCGGCATCGTGCAGGCGGTGCGCGAACTCAATTACAAGCCGAAGATCATCGGCGGCGCGATGGTCGGCCTGCAGGCGACGGTGTTCAAGCAGAAGCTCGGCTCCAAGCTCAACGGCATCATCAACTACGAGACCTGGGTGCCGTCCGAGAAGCTGCTGAAGCCCGCGGAAGAGTTCTTCAAGAAGTACCAGGCCAAGGCCGGCGCCGAAGGCGTCGATCCGATCGGGTACTATCTCGGCGGCTGGGGCTATGCCTACATCAACATACTGGGCGAGGCGATCGCCGGCACCAAGAGCGTCGACGACAACAAGATCGCCGAGTATCTGCGCAAGACGCCGCACAAGACCATCATGGGCGACTGGTCCTACGGCCCTGGCGGCGAGTGGACCAAGTCCGGAATGATGCAGGTGCAGTACCATGGCATCAAGGACGGCGCCGGCCTCGATCTCTGGAAGGGCATGAGCTACCAGACCGTGCTCACGCCCGCCGACCAGAAGACCGGGACGGCGATCTATCCGTACGAGAAGGCGCTGCAGTAAGCGCTTGAGCTTGAAACGATTGCGGCGCGGGAGCGATCCCGCGCCGTTTTTTGTTGGGTCGTAGGGTGGGCAAAGGAGCGAGGCGACGTGCCCACCGCTTTCTGCGCTCGGATCGTGGTGGGCGCGGCGCTGTGCCGTGTATGCGGAGAGGCCAGCTCACTGTCCCGCGCCTTCGCCCACCCTACGGGCTCTGCGCCTCACATCCCCATGTAGAGCTTGCGCACCAGGTCGTTGTTGTTGAGCTCGTCGGCCGAGCGGCCCTCGAACGCGATCTTGCCGTGCACGATGACGTAGCCGCGATCGGCGATGCGGATGGCCTGGGTGAAGTTCTGCTCCGCCATCAGCACGGTGAGCTTGTAGTGGTCCTTCAACTCCTTGATCGCCTCGATGGTGCGGCTGACGAGCTGCGGCGCCAAGCCGACGGACGGCTCGTCAACGAGCAGAATACGCGGCGACAGCATCAAGGCGCGCGCGAGCGCCAGCATCTGCTGCTCGCCGCCGCTCATCGAGCCAGCGAGCTGCTTGCGCCGCTCGGCAAGACGCGGAAAGGCCTGGAAGCTGAAATCCATGTTGGTCTTGATCTGCGGCCGCGCGGTCTTGCGGAATGCGCCGAGCAGCAGGTTCTCCTCGACCGTCAACTTGGGAAACAGGCGGCGCCCTTCCGGCACCAGCGCGATGCCGAGCTCGACGATCTGCTCGGTCGTCTTGCCGACCAGCTCGTGCTTCTCGCCGTCGATCTCGACCGTGATGCTGCCCTGGCGCGGGCGCACCAGGCCCATCACGCACTTCATCAACGTGCTCTTGCCGTTGCCGTTGGTGCCGAGCAGCGTCACGGTCTCGCCCGGTCGCACGTCCATCGAGACATCCTCGATGACGCGGACCGCCCCGTAGGCGGCATGAAGACCGCTGATGGTCAGGCTACTGGCCAAGATAAGCCCTCACCACTTCGGGATTGCGCACGACGTCCTCCGGCTTGCCGTCGGCGATCTTCTTGCCGGTGACGAGCACGACGAGGCGCTGCGAGAAGCTCATCACCGCGCTCATGATGTGCTCGATCAGAATGATCGTGATGCCGCGCTCGTTCAATGTCTTCAGCAGCTTCAGAATGTCCTCGATCTCCGAATGCGACAGCCCGGCCATCGACTCGTCGGCGATCAGGAGCTTCGGCTCGGCCGCGACCGCGCGCGCGAGCTCGAGCTTGCGCATCTCGACCTGGGTGAGGTCGCGCGGCATGTGATGCGCCTTGTGATCGAGGCCGACCAGGCTCAACAGCTCGATGCAGCGCGCGCTCACGTTATCGGCGTGCAACGGCCCGGTGCGCTTGTGCACGGTGTAGAGCATCGGCACGCGAATATTGTCGGCGAGCGTCAGGCTCACGAAGGGCCGGGGCAGCTGGAACGAGCGCGCGAGCCCGCGATGGGTACGCTGGTGCGCGGCGAGCCCGTCCATCGGCGCGCCGTCGAAATGCACTTGACCCTGCTCGTTCTGCAGCGTGCCGCAGATGCAATTGACCAGCGTCGACTTGCCGGAGCCGTTCGGCCCGATCAGGCCGAGCCGCTCGCCCGGCTGCACCTCGAGCTCGACGCTGTCGAGCGCAACGAAGCCGCCGAAGCGCTTGCTGATCTTGTCGACATGGAGGAGGGCGGTCATGGCTTCCTCCGCGCGCGGAGATGGTCCTGCACCAGTCCGACCAGGCCCTTCGGCGCAATGATCACGAACACGACGAGCAACAGGCCGACGATCAGCAGATTGATCGACGACGAGATCGTGACGCGTGCGTACTCCTGGACGGTGCCGAGGAGCAGCGCGCCGACCAGCGGCCCGATCCAGTTGGTGGTGCCGCCGATCATCGGCATGGCGATCGAGTTCACGCCGTATTCGAGGCCAAACGCGGAGGCCGGCTGCAAATAGCCAATGTAGTAGGGGAACGGCGCACCGGCCATGCCCATCAGCGCGCCCGACAGCGTGGTCGCGATCAGCTTCAGCCGCAGGGTCGGCACGCCCGAAGCCTCGGCGGCGAGCTCGTCGTCACGAATAGTGGCGAAGCCGAAACCGAGTTGCGAGCGCTCGATCGCGCGCGCGATCGACAGCGCCAGAACGGCGAGCGCCAGCATCAAGAGGAACAGATATTGATTGTAGGGCAGGCTGAACCCGCCGAACTCGAGGTTTTCCGGGTGCAGGATATAGGCGCCGCGCGAGCCGCCGACGAAGTCCCAGTTCACGACCAGCGTTTGCAGCACCACCGCCATCGCCAATGTGGCAATCGCAAAGAACGCGCCGCGCAGCCGCAGCGTCAGATAGCCCATGCCAAGCCCAACGATGCCGCAGACGACGCCGCCGACGAGGATCAGCGCCGGCACCGGCAGCGGCACGAGGTTGAGCTTGTAGAAAAACACCGACGTATAGGCGCCGAGCGCGAAGAACGCGGCCGAGCCGAAATTCACGTAGCCGCAATAGCCGCCCAGAATGTTCCAGGCGGTCGCGAGCACGACGAATTGCAGCACCACATAGCCGGCGACGAACAGGTAGCCGTTCTGGACCGCGCGCAGGCCGAAGAAAGCCAGCAAGGCGACGATGACGCAGATGGCAACGAACGGGAGAGTCTTCACGCGCCTGCCTCCTAGCGTCCGAACAGCCCAGACGGGCGGAAGGCAAGGGTGAGCAATAGGAAGCCGAATGAGACCGCCGGCGCCCAGGACGGCCCGTAGAAGGTCGCGGTCAGGCTTTCCATGATGCCGAGCAGCATCGCGGCGACGAGCGAGCCGGGCAGGCTGCCAAGCCCGCCGAGCACGCAGATCGCAAAGACGCGGCCGATATATTCGCGGCCGACCGACGGCTCGATCGGCTGGATGATGATCAGCAGCGCGCCGGCGACGGATGCGGTGGCGATCGAGATGCCGAACGCGATGCGTTTGATGCGGGTCGGGTTCGCCGCCATCAGCTGCAGCGCCTGCTGGTCCTGCGAGACCGCCATGATGGCGCGCCCCGTGAAGGTGCGCGTGACGAACAGATGCAGCACGCCGAACAGGATCAACGCCGTCACGCAGGGCACCACCATGCGCAGCGGAAAGTCGATGCCGGCAAGCTGCCGGCTCGGTCCGATATAGGCCGCCTCGACGTAGCGATAGTCGACGCCGAAGGCGAGGATCAGCGCCACTTCGGTCACGAACAGCAGTCCGAAGAAGAATGCGAGGCCGCGCAGCGCGTCCTGCCCGCGCTTCTCGAACGACTGGTGATAGACCTCGTAGACCGCGCAGCCGAGCGCGTAGAACACCGGCAGCATCAACAGGCTCACGAGGATCGGATCGAGGCCGAAGCTCGCGCTGAGGAGATACGCGATGTAGGAGCCGAGGATGATGAAGCCCGGATGCGCGATGTTGACGATGTCGAGCATGCCGAACGAGATCGAAACGCCGGCCGTCACCGCCGCATAGAAGCCGCCGAGCAAGATGCCGGCCACGACCGCGTTGATGAACAATTCAAAGGGAAAATCCATTACGCCACCCGGACCTGGACCACGGAGCGTTTCAGGCTCGGCAGGCCGGCCGCAGGCGAATGGGTCCCCGCAAGGTGCGCATGGTCTGTCCGGTCATCGTTCCCCCCGCATGGTGCGGCTTGTTGTTGAGGTCTTTCTAGCATGGCCGCCGCACCTTGCTAGAGCGCAATTCGGCTCATCCGAACTACTCACAATTGCCTGTTTCGACGCCAAATTTCAGGTGACGGGAATGCGCCGCGTGGGCCGCGCCGTGACGCGGCCGATGTGAATGTCATCCCGGGGCCGGCCCGAAAAGGGCCGAGCTCGGGATCCATAACCGTGACCGGTACTTGGCTTGAACTGGCTGGGGTCATGGATTCCGGGCTCGCGGAGTCGCTGCCTTTGCGGCGACGCGCGCCCCGGATGACCAACTACCCGACACCCTTGATGTGCCTTTTTCGAATTCGCCGCACTATCCACCAGACGAGCACAATGGCGATCGGTACGAACAGGCCGGTCGCGAGCGTCGGGTCGACCAGCACCAGTCCGGAGTCGTGCAAGCCCTTCACCAGATAGCCGAACAGCCCGATCACATAATAGCTGATCGCCGCAACCGAGAGCCCTTCGACGGTCGCCTGCAGCATCAGTTGCAGCCGCGTGCGCTCGTTCATCGAGGTGAGCAGGTCGCGGTTCTGGCTTTCCAGCTCGACATCGACGCGCGTGCGCAACAGATTGGCGGCGCGCGCAAGCTTGTCGGCGAGGTTCGCCTGCCGCTCTTCCAGTGTGGCGCAAGTCCGGATCGCGGGCGCCATGCGGCGCGCCAGAAATGACGTCCAGGTCGGCAGGCCGCCGACCTTGCGCTCGCCGATGGTCTGCAGCCGCAACTGCACGATCTGGTCGTAGGCACGGCTTGCGCCGAAACGGAACTGGCTCGCGGCCGCGCCGGCTTCGAGCTCGGCGGCCAGTGCCGTCAGCTCATTGAGCAGGCGGTGATTGGCTTCGAGCCCCTGCGCGTCACCCATCGCCTCGGTGACTTCGGCGAGCCGTTGCTCGATGCGGCGCACCGCCGGGGCGAGCCGCTGTGCCTCGGGCAGGCCGAGCAGCGCCAGGGTGCGGTAGGTCTCGATCTCGAGCACGCGCTGCGTCAGCGCGCCGGCGCGCTCGGGCCCAAGTCCGCGATCGATGATCAGCACGTGCACGAAGCCGGACGGATCGCTCTTGAAGTCGGTGGCATAGAGCGCCGTGCTGTCGGAATTGTCCGCCGCCGCAAGGCTGGCGCGGTCGAACAGCCGCTCCGGCACGATCTTGCGCTCGGGGTCGTTCAATAGATGCAGATCGACAGCGACCAGCGCCGGCCCGGGCTGCGGCACCAGGCCCATCGGCGAGGCGAGCGCGCTCGCGGGCGGATGGAAGGGCGCACCATCGCCCACGGTCTCGGACGGAAGCTCCCAGGTGTAGGTCGTGAACTCGGAGTGCTGCTCCCAGCGCAGCGCGGTCGCGCCGATCAACACGCGGTGGTGCTTGTCGGAGGGCTGCGGGCCGATCAGCCCGCGCGCGGCGCAGAACGCCGTGAGCGCGGCGCGGTCGGCTTCGCCGCGCTCGGCCGTGGTCTCGAACGCGAAGTGCAACACGCGGCGCGGCGTTTCGATCGAGGTGAACGGGCGCGCGTGCACTTCGCCGAGCACGGCCGCGCGCAACGGGTGCGCGGCGAGCCGCGCCCCGTTGCCTTCACCAAGGATGATGTCCGTGCTCACGCGCTGGGCGTCGCATGGACGGTCAGCGCTGACAACCCCTTAACGTGGCGCTATCACAAGACGCGGAACACCTCCCAGCGTGACGAGCCGGACACGACATAGGACTCGAGCTCCTTGCCCCACGCCTTGTGCGCGGCGATCTTGCCGAGCGCGGCCCAGGCCTGTTCGAGCGCTGCGAGGTCGGCAACGTTCCACTCATGCACGACCGTCGCCTCGCGCGCGCCGATCGAGCCGGTGAGCATGCGGCCGGAGCCCGGACCCCAGCCGATCTGCGGCGCGATATCGCGCGCCCAATTGCCAAGCATGTCGATGACGGTCTGTTTTTGCCCAAAGCGGGCATCGATCTGCCAGCGTGCGATCAACATGGCGGTTTCTCCTACTCGTCCCACGCCTGCACGATGGTCTGCCTGGCGATGCGGCCTCCCTTGAGTTCGATCAAGGCGCAGCAGAACACCTTGGCGCCGTCCGGATAGGCGCAGCTTTGCGTGAAGGCGAGGTTATCGCCTTCAGTGATCGTCGTCTCGACATCATGCGTCATCGCGCGGCTGCAGATGTCGTCCCAGAACGTGCCGATCGCGGCTTTGCCGCTCACCTGGCGCGGACGGCTCGGCGGGTTGTTGCGGTCGATCACCCGCAACAGGGCATCGTCAGTATAAAAGCTCGCGAGCATGCGCCCGTCGCGGCTTTCGATGGCGCGCTTGATCGCCGCGCCGGTCACACTGTCCGTCATCGTGGCCATGGCCATCTCCTGTGATCGTTGAACCTGGGAAGGGCTTCGGCCTATTTCGCGGCCGCCTTCGCCTTCTCGCCGGCGAGCTTCATCACCGTGTCGACCTCCTGCTTGAAGCCGGCGAGGTCGGTCTGCATGCCGTTCAGCACGGTGCTCCAGTGACGCACGATCGCCGCCATCGCGACGGCCTCGCGGACCTCGGGGTCGGTCGCGCCGTTCGCCTTGGCGGCGACAGTGTGGAAATAGACGCAGTATTGGCACGGGACCTGCGCCGCGATGGCGAGCCCGATCAGCTCCTTGGTCTTGCCGTTCAGCGCCGTGTTCGGATTGAGCTGCACCGACTTGAACTCGGCCCAGGCGCCGGCAATTCCCGACTCAGGGAATTGGCGAAAGAACGTCGGCACCAGACCAAGTGTCTGCTCGATGTCGCGGTAGGCCGCTTGAGCCGTGGCGTCCTGCGCCTGCGCCGCCGGAGCGGCGGTGAGCGCCGACGCGAGCGTCAGAGCGATGAGCGTGAACTTGCGCATGGCGTCCTCCTTTGTTGCAGAGGATGCCAGTCTAGGCCGCAGCGTGCGGTCGTGCTTCGACCGGTCGGGCCACGCCCACGATGGCCCGTTCAGGCAGCGTGGCTAGGCGGTGCGCTCCCGCCCCGCTAGCGCGGCCGCCGCCGCGCGCGTTGGCAGGTCGAGCTTCAGCAGAATATTCGCGACGTGACGTTTCACGGTGTGGTCGCTCAAGCGCAGGCGTTTCGCGATCGCGGCATTGCTCAGCCCATCCGCCACCAGCGAGAGCACCTCGCGTTCGCGGTGGCTCAGCGTAGCGAGCCCCGGCGTGGCAGCCGCGCGGCGCGCCGCCGGCTCGAGATGATGCTCGGTGACGACCGCGAGGAGCCGGGTCGGCGTTTCGGGCCCGGCGATCGCCTCGCTCGGCCGTTCCGAAAAGCGCAGACCGGAGCCGGCGACGAGATCGCTCACGACGCCCGAGACGAGCACCTCGTTTGCCGCCGCACGCGCCGCGATCCGTTCGGCGACATGCAGCGCAAGACCGGTGATCGTGTCCTCGGCAATCTCGATTTCGCCAACATGCACCCCCGCGGCGAAAGGAAGAGCGAGCACGTCAGCGGCGTCGCGCAGCGCCAGGGCACAGCGCACCGCACGTGCGGGACCATCGAAGCGGGCGCTGATTTCCGCCGCGCCGGTGCCGATCGGCCGGCCGCCGAGGCGCGCGATCGCGTCGTGCGCCGTATGGCGCAGGCGTTGCAGCCGCTCGCTCCACAGCGTGTCGCCGATGCGCGCCGCGAAGCGCTCGGGCATCACCAGCCGCGCCACCATGATCGTTGCGAGCACGCGGTCGTGCAGCGGCGTCGGCCGGACGCCGGTGAGAAATTCCTCGATCTCGTCGACCACGCGATCGATGTCTCCGGTCCAGATCGGATGATCGCGCCCGGGGACTTCGACGAAGCGTGCACCCTTGATGTGCTCGGCGAGATAGCGCCCGCCCGCGATCTTCACGCGCGCATCCTCGCCACGATGGATCACCCGGGTCGGCACGCGGATGCTGCCGAGCAGCGGGCGCACGTCGATCTGCGCGTTCATGCGCGCGAGGGCGATGGCGGCGGTCGGACTGACCGACAGGCGCTCGAAGCGCGCCCACCATTCCTGGAAATGCCGGTCGGACAGGCGGCCAGGGGCGAAATGGCGCAGGCTCTTGCCGCTGCCCCATGCGGTCTCGGTGTTGCGCACGAACTCCTCGAGCGCCTCGCGTCCGGCGACCCAGGTGTGGAAATGCGCATAGCCTCCATAGAGCACCAGCGCGCGCGTGCGCTCCGGATAGGTCGCGGCGAAGAGGATCGAGAGCGGCGCGCCTTCGGAGGCGCCGAGCAGCGCCGCGCGCCCGCTGCCAACCGCGTCCATCACGGCGCGGACATCGTCCATGCGCGTCTCGAGGCTCGGCAGATGATAGGCGTCGACGCGATCGCTCAATCCGGTGCCGCGCTTGTCGAACAGGATCAGGCGCGTGAACGCTGCGAGCCGATTGAGCAGGTGCGTGTAACCGGGGTCCTCCCAATGAACTTCAAGGTTTGAAATGAATCCCGGCACGAACACGAGGTCGATTGGACCATGTCCGACCACTTGATACGCGATGCGGCAGTCGCCGCTCTTGGCATAGCGCGTTTCGATTGCGGGCACGGCAGCGACCTCGCAAAGCGCCACTCTAGCGAAGCCGCGCTGGTCGAATAAGTCGGCGGCGTCGGAAATTCCGGATACGCTACCTGGATACTCATTGGCGCTGGATGGTCCCGCGTTCGACCTCGATGCCGAGCGCCTTGATGCGCGAGGCGAGCGTGGTCGGCTTGACGTCGAGCAGCTCGGCCGCGCCGCCGCGGCCGAAGACCTTGCCG
>Ga0081539_10001224_pt1 | contig 45858 bp, 46 predicted proteins | sample TabmetS4T2R2_FD_71023 | JGI IMG/M metagenome (GOLD analysis project Ga0081539, IMG submission 71023) | Tabebuia heterophylla rhizosphere microbial communities from the University of Puerto Rico - S4T2R2 | ecosystem: Host-associated > Plants > Roots > Rhizosphere ... | reverse complement strand
GAGGGCACGAAGCCGTACGTCGCGATGTTGTCGTCCCCCGACACGCGGGCCCAGGAGGCCTCGAAGTGCTCGAGCGCACGGTCGTTGTCGCCCGCGGCCGCGTACTCCGAGCCGAGGTTGAACGCGAGGAACGGGCTGTCGAGGCCCTCGGCGACCTGGCGCTCGAGCAGCTCGATGTTGCGGCGCGACTTCTCCTTGGCGTCGCGCACCGCGCCCAGGTAGCCGTAATGGTCGATGCGGACGTCGGAGACGTGCAGCCGCTCGGGCAGGTAGGCGGGGAGGTGCTGCGCGATCTGCTCGTGGATGCGGCCCTCGAACCGCACGCCCGGACGGCTGCGGAACACGCGCAGCGCGTTGTGGGTGACGGCCGTGCCGTCCTCCAGCGTGCCGGTGTGGTTCGTCTCCAGCAGGTAGAAGGCCTCGCGCCACGTCTGGCCCGTCAGCGCTCGCAGGCGCTCGCCATCGCCCTCGACGAGGACCTCGTCGGCGTCCAGGAACATGAGCCAGTCGCCGGTCGCGGCGTCGAAGGAGACGTTGCGCGCGTCGCTGAAGGAGCCCGTCCACGTGAAGTCGATGAGCTTCGCGCCGAACTCCAGCGCGATCTCGCGCGTGCGATCGGTCGAGCCGGTGTCGACGATGACGAGCTCGTCGACCCAGTCGCGCGCGGCCGCGAGGCAGCGCGGGAGCATCTCCTCCTCGTCCTTGACGATCATGCACAGGCTCAGCGTGAGGCCCTCGGCCGGACGGGCGGCGGCCGCGACGCGCTTCCCGCGCGGGGCGAGGTCGCGCAGCAGTGCGCGGACAGCCGGCGGGATCGGCGGGGCGGGAACGCGGGCCTTGCGCCGCTTGGTCAGCTCGGAGAGGTTGTTCGCGACGTGCTGGAGGTCCGGGTCCAGCCGATGCGCGGCCTGGAAGAGCTTCTCCGCCGCGCCGAGCTCGCCCAGCTCGTAGAAGGCGACGCCGGCGAGGTTCAGGAACGCCGGCTCGCGCGGGTTGTCCTCCAGCAGCTCGACGGCGCGGCGGGCGACCACGGCGATGGCGCCGGCCAGGACGACCGGCTCCCCGGGCGCGTCGTGAAGGCCGACCTCGAGAAGATGCAGGCGCGCCTGGTGGCGGCGGTGAATGTCGCCGATCTCGGACGCCGGCGCGAAGAGCGCGGAGTACGCCTGCACGTCGCGCGCCTGCAGCGCCGCGCGCGCGTCGTCCCGCAGCCGGGAGACGACTGCGCCGGCGTGCGTCGCGGCGGCGACGGGGTCAGGCGTGGACGGAGAGGCGAGTTCCGGCGCGGCGGCCGAGAGACGGAGAGCCATGATGGGCGGACCTCAGCAGAGGGGGATGGGTCACGCACGGGTGCTCGGCAGATCCGAGGCGGCCTTGAGCGTTTCCCTGGCCGGACCTCCATAAACTCAACATCTGTTCGATGGGTCTCAAGCCCTGCTGGGAATGCCCCGATAAGTGCCGCGTTCCCCTCTCTCCCCCTCAGGAGCATCCCGAGCATGGCCACGACCACGAAGCGTCTGAGCTCCGACCAGACGCTTGCCCTATGGCAGCAATACCGGCAGTCCGGCGACGGCGCCCTGCGCGATCGCCTCGTGCTGACCTTCGCGCCGCTGGTGAAGTACATCGTCTACAAGAAGGTGCGCGAGATGCCGGCCCGCTGCGAGGTCGAGGACTTCATCTCGGTCGGCCTCGAGGCCCTCATCCGCTCGATCGACCGCTACGACCCGGACAAGGGCGCGACGCTCGAGCAGTACGCGTGGACGCGGATCCACGGCGCCGTGCTCGACGAGCTGCGCCGCCAGGACTGGGCTCCCCGCTCGGTGCGCCGCTGGGAGCGCGACATCGAGAAGGCCTCCGTCGAGTTCACCGCCCTGCACGGCCGTCATCCCTCCAGCGAGGAGCTGGCGGAGTCGATCGGCTGCTCGGTCCGCGAGCTGCGCCAGCGCATCGAGGAGATCTCCCGGTCGGACCTCACGTCGCTCAACACCGTGGTTCTCTCCGACGACGAGACGACGATCGAGCGCATGGACACGCTGGCGTCGACCGACGAGCGCCTCGACCCGGAGCACGCCGCGCAGACCGTGGACGCCAAGGAGCGCTTCCGCGAGGCGTTCAGCAAGCTCCCGCGCCGTGAGCGCGAGATCGCCGTCCTGCTCTACGTGAAGGGCATGACGCTCGCGGAGATCGGCGAGATCCTCGGCGTGTCCGAGAGCCGCGTCTGCCAGATCCACACGCAGATGAAGAAGACGCTGCGGGCGGAGCTGGGCGACCACGAGGCGATCCTCCGGCTCGTCGCGTAGCTTCCGGGCGCCGTGGAGGCGCTCTGGATCTTCCTGCCCGTGGTCGGCGCCCCGCTCCTGCATGTGTGGGTGCTGCGCGGCGACCTCATGCGCGGCCTCGCGCGCCCGCTCGACGGCGGGCGCACCTTCCGGGGCCGCCGCCTGCTCGGGAACAACAAGACGTGGCGAGGAGCGCTCCTCATGTGCTCCGGAGTGCTCCTCGCCGCGCTTGTCCTCTCACTCTGGCCCTGGTGGTGGGATCGCCTGCCGTCGGGGATCCACGACGCCGGTCCCGCGCTCTACGGGCTGCTCCTCGGCCTGGGCGTCGTCGTGGGGGAGCTGCCCAACTCCTTCCTGAAGCGCCAGCTGGACATCGCGCCGGGAACGCAGCGCTCCTCGTGGTCGGGGCGCGCGCTGACCGTGCTGGACCAGGGGGACCTGGTGCTCGGGATCTGGGTGTGCCTCCTGCCGATCCACGTGCTCTCGGTCGGCGAGGCGCTGCTGGCGTTCGTCGTGATCAGCGCCATCCACTTCGGGGTGAACGTCGTGGGGTACGCGGTGGGGGCGCGGGCGGCGCGGGTCTAGGGAGCTCGCGCCTGAAGCGGCTCCGCGCCGAGCACGCGGGCGACCGCCGCGACGGCATCGCGAAGATCGCCGGGCGCGCCGAGGAGGCGCTGCGTCTCGTCGAGCCCCGCGCGGGTGACGAGGCGCTTCTCGTTGAGCACCCATTCGCGGCGGGCCGCCAGGCGCGCGTGCGCGGCGCACAGTGTCGCGTGCGCGAGCATGCCGAGGCAGGCGACCGCGTCGCCGGTGTCAGCGTGGATGCCGGCGAACATCAGCGAGACGCCCGCCCTGCCCTCCCACCGACCCTGCGCCGCGGCGGCCAGCGCCTTGGTGAACGCGGGTCGCGGCGGCTCGCCCTGCAGCACGCGGCAGAGGGCGAGCTCGCCGGCGGGCAGGTAGGTCGGCGCGCCCGCCAGGTACCCGTTCTGCGTGAGGATCTCGAAGCGGCCGGCGTGCGCCTCGCGCGTCCAGCGCTCGACCGCGTCGAGATCGCGGTACAGCACGTCGACGGCCAGGCCGTCCACGGTGAGCCATGCGCCCCCGTTCATGATCGGCCCCCACTCGCCGAGCTCCGACACGTAGCCCGTGGTGCCCGCGAGCGCGCTAACGCCGGCCGGATCGAATGCTCCGCGGTAGTACACGCCGAGGTCCCAATCGCTGTCGGGACGCGCGGTGCCCGTCGCACGCGAGCCGCCGAGCACGACCGCAACGACGCGCGGAAGCCTCGCCAGGCGGGCGGCGAGCGCCGAGATCGACTCCGTCATGCGCCTATGGTCGCGGCCTCGGGAGTGGAGCGCGGCGGCGCCTCCCTGCCCCGTCGCGCCAGGTCGTGTGACGGTTCTGCATGACAGACCTGCAGGACCGTCACCCGGTGGCCGGCGCGCGGTGGTGCGCGGTCCGCTCCAGGCGCTGCGCCCAGACGAGGACCTCGGCCACGGCGTGCCACAGCTCCTCGGGCACCTCGGCCTCGAGCTGCAGGCGCGCGAGCGCGTCCGCCAGTGCGGCGTCCTCGCGGACGGCGACGCCCGCATCCCGCGCGGTCTCCACGATCCGGCGCGCGAGCTCGCCGGAGCCGGCGGCCACGACGCGGGGCGCGCCGGTGCCGTCGTAGCGCAGGGCGGCGGCGCGATCAGGCACGGAGGTCCACCGTCTCGTCGCGCGCCAGCACCTGCACGAGCGCCGGGCGCGACGCCGCGGCGGCGAGCGCGCCCTGCAGTGAGGCGGAGTCGCCTCGCGCGGCGCGGGCGGGCTCGCCCGCGCTCAGCTGCACCGCCGCGCCGATCGCCTGCCCGGTCAGCGTGAGCGCGACGTCGATGCGCCCGAGGACGGGCGAGTCGTAGCGCAGGAAGACCGATCGAGGCGGCTCCTCGCCGCGGCGCGCGGCCCCCGGCTCCTCGTCGCGCTCGACGAAGAGCCGCGCCGTCGCGCCGCCCGGGAGGGCGAGCGGGGTGAGCGCGGCGACCTGGCTCGGCGCCGCCTCCGCGGGCTGCGCCTGGTCGACCACCTTCAGCACGAGCCGATCGCCGCCGGCCTCCTGCACGCGAAGGCGAAGCCGGTCCCCCGCCTCGACGCCGTCCGGAAGCTGCGCCATGACGCGCGCGCCGGCGAGCAGCAGCGTCCCGCGCTCGCCGTCACGCGCGATCACGCGAGCGGCGAGCGTCGCGCCCACGGTCAGCGGGAGGTCCGGCGCGAGGGCGCGGAGGACCGTGAAGCCGACGGGCGTGGTCATACAGGTGTGGTCGGCCGCTCAAGCGATGGCTGTAGGTGCCGACCACCGGATCGATGAACCGCGGCCTCTACGTCGCTGCGTCCGGCATGATCGCCCAGCAGGCGCGCCAGGACCAGCTCGCCAACGACCTCGCAAACGCCGCCACCCCGGGCTACAGGCCCGACCGGTCCGCCCAGCACGCCTTCGGCGAGCTGCTCGTCCGCAACGTGCAGGGCGACCAGGTCGTCGGGACGATGTCCGCCGGCGTCCGCCTGGAGGACCAGACCACCGACATGCGGCCGGCCCCGCTGCGCGTGACCGACGAGCCGTTGGACTTCGCCATCGACGGCGAGGGGTACTTCGGCGTCCAGACCGCTGCCGGCGTGCGCTACACGCGCAACGGCCGCTTCATCACGGGCGCGGGCGGCGTGCTCGCCGACCAGCAGGGCAACCGGGTGCTCGGCCGCAACGGCCAGCCGATCCAGGTGCGCCCCGACGGCTCCGTCGATCCGACGACGCTCGGCGTCTTCAACATCAACGGCGTCGCGAAGGTCGGTGACGCGCAGTTCACCGGCACCGCCGCTGGGCAGGCTGGGGGCCTCGTCCGCGTTGGCCATCTCGAGGGCTCCGGCGTCGACGCGGCGCGGACGATGGTCGAGATGATGGCCAACCTCCGCGGCTACGAGGCGGGCCAGAAGGCCCTCACGACGATCGACGACACGCTCGGCAAGGCCGCGCAGCTCGGCTCGATCCGCTGAGGACTCCCTCAGCTCCTCAAGATCGCGCACCTCCTGCCGACCACCGGGGGGAGATGCTCGAAGGCATGTACTCCGCGGCCGCCGGCATGGCCGCACAGCAGCACCGGCTCGACGCGCTGTCCAACGACATCGCCAACGCCGACACCACCGGCTACAAGCGCCTGCGCGTCGCCTTCCGCGACCTGCTCTACACGCCCGAGGGCCTCGCGACCCAGGGCATCACCGAGGGAGCCGGCGCCTCCGCGGCGACGATCGGCCGCAGCGCCGTGCAGGGCGCGGCCCGCCGCACGGACCGCCCGCTGGACGTCGCGATCCTCGGCCTTGGCTGGCTGCGCATGCGTCGCGCGGACGGCACGCAGCTCCTCACGCGCGACGGCAACCTGACGTTCGACCAGCAGGGCCGCCTCTGCTCCCAGCGCGGCGACATCGTCGAGCCTCCGATCAACCTTCCCGCCGACGCCGACGTCGACCTCGTGCAGATCACGCCGGACGGCCGCGTCACCTATCGCGGCACCGAGATGGGGCGCCTGCAGGTCGTCACGGTCCCGTCGCCCGAAGGCCTCCAGGACCTGGGCGACAACGGCTTCGCGGTGACCGCGGCGAGCGGTGCCGTCCGCCCGGCGCCGGCGACCACCGTCATCGAGCAGGGTGCCCTGGAGGGCTCCAACGTCGACATGGGCGACGCGATGACCGAGATGCTCGAGTCGCAGCGCGCCTACGAGATGGCGAGCAAGGCCATCCAGGCGCAGGACAAGGCCGCCGAGATCGCGAACGGGATCAAGCGATGAGCACGTCGGCCCTTCCCCCGATCGACCGCGCGCTGCTGCCCGCCGACGTCCGCGACGGCTCGCCCGAGCGCCGCCAGCGCTACGACGCGGCGCGCGCCTTCGAGCGCCAGCTCGTCGGCGAGCTCACGAAGGCGCTCGCGAACACCGCCAAGCCGGCGCAGGACGACACGACGTCCGCGGCGACGAGGACCTACCGCGACCTGCTGCCCGGCGCCATGGCGGACGCGATCATGGCCGAGGGCGGCCTCGGGCTCGCCGTGCAGCTCGACGCCGCCATGCATCCGGAGGCCGCACGATGACCGCGTCCCTGCTCCCCGCCGCGCCGGCCGCCACCCTCGGCCCCGCGCTCATCGCCCATCTGGACGACCAGCTCGCCTCGACCTCGCGGCTCCTGCAGCTGGTCGTCGGGCAGTCGACGGCGATCCGCGACCGCGACGTCGACGCGGTCCTCGCCTCGATCGCCGAGATCCAGGGCGAGATGGAGCGCCGCGCCGGCCTCGAGCGGGTTCGCTCGGAGCTGCTCGCGCGCGCCGGCGGCGCGCTCGGCGTTCCCGCCCACGTCGTCACGCTCGACGCGATCTGCACGCTCATCTCGCCGGCGGACGCCGCCCAGGCCCGCGCCCGCAGCGCGGAGCTGCGCGGCATGCTCGGCGAGGTGGGCCGCCAGCACCAGGCGAACCGCATCCTCATGCGCCAGGAGCTCGCGTTCCTCGAGCACCTCACCCGCCTCCTGGGCGGCGAGGAGCACGGCGGCTACGCGCCGGGTGGGCGGGGGCTGATTGGCGCGCCGGTCCACCCGGCGGCAGCAAGCCCGCATCGCGTCCTGGACCTCCAGGCATGACCACCATCAACGCCTTCCACGGCCTGCAGACGTCGCTGCGCGGCCTGCTCGCCCAGCAGCGCAGCCTCGACGTCACCGCGCACAACATCGCCAACGCGCAGACCGAGGGCTACACGCGTCAGGAGGCGGTGCTGGGCGCCTCGCTCCCGATGACGATCACCTCCGGGGTGCTCGCCGACGGCTCGGGCGCGCAGCTCGGCCAGGGCGTCGACGTCCTCGAGTTCCGGCGCATGCGCGACTCCTTCCTGGACCTGCAGTACCGCGCGCAGAACATGGCGCTGGGCGAGAAGTCGACCCTTGCCGATGGCCTCGCGCGCGTCGAGGAGCAGCTCAGCGAGCCGAGCGACGACGCCCTCTCGGGGCTCTTCGGCCAGTTCTGGGACTCCTGGGAGACGCTCGCCAACAACCCGACCGACCCGGCCGCGCAGGCCACCGTCATCGCGCGCGGGCAGGCGCTCACCGGAGCGCTCCAGGATCTCGACGCGCGCCTCTCGGCGCTGTCGAGCACCGCCGCCGCCGAGTACACGTCGCTCACCAGCGGCCCGGGCAACGAGGTCGGCAACTACGCCAACCAGCTCGCCGCCCTCAACACGGCGATCGCCGACCAGATGCGCGTCGGCCGCCAGCCCAACGACCTGCTCGACCAGCGCGACCTCGTGCTCGACAAGCTCTCCGAGCTGGGCCAGGTCTCCACCAGCGACACCGACGGCGACGGCGCTCTGGACGTCTCCTTCGGCGGCGCCGGGACGCTGCTCGTGAACGGCACGACCGGCGCGGTCACGTGGCCGCAGACGCTCACGGCGCCCGGCGGGAAGCTCGGTGCGCTGTTGACGCTGCAGACCACGATCGGCGCGTATCGCACGGCGCTGGACGGCGTCGCAAGCAGCCTGGCGACCTCCGTGAACGCGCTCCACGGCACGCCGCCCTTCTTCACCGGCACGACCGCCGCGACCCTCACGGTGAACGTCACCACGTCGACCCTCACGGCGTCGAGCTCCGGCGTCGCCGGCGACAACGACATCGCCCGGGCGGTCGGCGCGCTGCGCAACGGCTCGATCGACGCCGCGTACGCGACGTTCGTGCACCAGGTCGCCGGTGACGCGGCCGACGCCAGCCGGGCCTCCCGGACGCAGGAGTCGATCACCACCACGCTCGACGAGCGGCGCAAGTCCGTGTCCGGCGTCTCCCTCGACGAGGAGATGACGAACATGATCCGCTTCCAGCGCGGCTACCAGGCCTCCTCGCGCGCGATGTCGACGATGGACGAGATGCTCGACACGCTCATCAACCGCACCGGACGGGTGGGGCTGTAGCCCGTGCGCATCACGGAGAGCATGATGGCGATGCGCGCCGTCGCCGACCTGCAGCGGTCGAGCGGCGCCGTCGCCCACACCTCCTACCAGGTCTCGACCGGCAACCGGCTCGAGCGCCCGTCCGACGATCCGCACGGCGCCGAGCGCGCGGTCCGCCTGCGCGCCGATCTCGCCGCGACGCGCCAGTACATGGCGACGGTCGACCACTCGCTCGGCTGGGCGCAGGCGACCGATGACGCCCTCGGCACGATCACCGACATCGCCCAGCGGGCGCGCGAGCTGCTCGTCCAGGGCGGCAACGACTCCCTGAGCACCGGCGCCCGCTCGGACATCGCCCTGGAGATCGACCAGCTCATCGGGCAGGCGAAGACCTCGGCGAACGCCACCTACGACGGCCAGCACATCTTCGCGGGTCAGGTCACCGACACGGCGCCCTACGACCCCGACGGCGGCGACGCCTACGCCGGCGACAGCGGCTCGATCGTGCGCACCATCGGGCCCGGCGTGTCCGTTCAGCTCAACGCGACCGGCGGCAGCATCCTCGGCGACGGCACGGACGGCAAGCTCCTCGACGTCCTGCGCGACGTCGCCGCTCACCTGCGCAGCGGCGTGGCCGCGGACCACAACGCGCTGCGGACGACCGACCTCGCGGCGCTCGACGCGAACATGGCCGCGCTCGGCCAGGCGCGCGCCGAGGCGGGCACGCTGACCAATCGACTCGCCGCCGCGGGCAGCCGCCTCCAGGACGTCGAGACGTCAACGGAGAACGTGCGGTCGACCGTCGAGCACGTCGACATGGCGCAGGCGCTCGCGAACCTCTCCCAGCAGCAGGCCGTCTACCAGGCGGCGCTCAAGGCCACGGCCATGAACCTCGATCAGCGGACGCTGATGGACTTCCTCGGCTAGCACGGATCGCCCCGGGGCTCAAGTTTCACCCGCAAATGCCGACAGATGTTCGTGATGGCCGCCCCCCACACCCATGGAGGATCCGTGGAAGCAGTGACACTCCGATCCACTCGCTTCGGCGACCTCGAGATTCCCGCTGAGGCGGTCCTCGAGTTCCCGAACGGCCTGATCGGCCTGGGTGGCTCGCAATACACCCTCCTCGCTCGTTCCGAGGACGCGATGTTCGTCTGGCTGCACTCCGTCGACGACCCCGACATCGCGATCCCGCTCACGAACCCCTGGAAGTTCTTCGCCGAGTACGCCGTCGAGCTCTCCGACGCCGACGAGGAGCGGATCGGCATCGCGGATCCTTCCGAGGCACAGGTCTACGTCACCGTCCGGGCCGCCGAGGCGCTGGAGGACTTCACCGCGAACCTGCGCGCGCCGATCCTGCTCGTCAGCGGACGCGGCTACCAGATCATCAACCAGGTTCCCGACTCGCCCGTGCGGATCCCTCTCCTCGCCGGCGCCGCCGACAAGGCCGGTCAGGCCGCTTAGCCCCACAGAAGGTTCCAAGGAGGAACATCCCCCATGCTCATCATCACCCGCCGACCCGGCGAGAAGGTCATGCTCGGCGACGACGTCGTGGTCGAGGTGATCGAGGTGAGCGGCTCGAGCGTCCGCATCGGCATCGCCGCCCCCCGCTCGGTCCCGGTCTACCGCGAGGAGATCTGGCGAGCGGTCAAGGAGGAGAACGCGGCCGCCGCCGCCTCCCCCGTCACCGAACTTCCCCAAGACGTGCCGGCCACCAAGGCCTGAAGTCCCCCAAGTCCCCCCGCTGAACCGCGAACTCCCTCCCTCCCTCTCCCTCAAGGAAGCAACGTAGATGGCCCTCAGGATCCAGAACAACGTGGAGGCCATGGGCGCGCACCGCGCCCTTCTCCAGAGCAGCGACAAGCTCTCCAAGTCGATGGAGCGCCTCAGCTCCGGCTACCGCGTCAACCGCGCCGCCGACGACGCGGCCGGCCTGGCCATCTCCGAGCGCATGCGCGCGCAGATCCGCGGCGTCGCCCAGGCGACCCGCAACGCGCAGGACGGCATCTCGCTCGTGCAGACCGCTGAAGGCTCGCTGGACGAGGTCCACTCGATGCTGCAGCGCGTCCGCGAGCTCGCCGTGCAGTACAAGAACGGCTCGCTGAGCACGAACGACCGGCTGGCCCTGCAGTCCGAGGTCAACCAGCTCGCGTCGGAGATCGAGCGCATCGGCTCGAGCGCCGAGTTCAACGGCATCAAGGTCCTGAACGCAGCGCAGAGCATGACGTTCCAGGTCGGCGCCAACGACACCGACTCGGTGTCGGTGAGCACCATCAGCCTCGGCGCCGCGATCGGCACGAACGTGTTCGCGCTCAGCTCGGTGCCCAACACCGACCTCGCGGAGATCGACGCCGCCATCGACGCCGTCAGCCAGCAGCGCTCGACGTTCGGCGCGATCCAGAACCGCTTCGAGCACCTGATGAACGGCCTGAGCGTCTACCACGAGAACCTCGTGGCGTCCGAGTCGCGCATCCGCGACGTGGACATGGCCGAGGAGATGGTGACGATGACGAAGTACCAGATCCTCCAGCAGGCCGGCACGTCGATGCTGGCCCAGGCCAACCAGCTGCCGCAGTCGGTCCTCTCGCTGCTGCGGGGTTAGGCAAGGCTCCACATGTCGCCCGACCCGAGCCGCTCGGGTCGGGCGATGTGATCCAGCGCGAGCCTCCACAGCTCGCTTGCGGCCTGCGCCTCCGGCAGGCCCGTCGCCTCGGCGACCTCCGGCAAGGCCATGCGGCCGAAGCGGCGCAGCGCCTCCGGCACGTCCGGCCGCTCGGCGGATTCGCCGCCCGCCCGCCGCACCAGCGCCCGCAGCGCGTCCGGGGTCGCCTCCTCGTCGTACACGCCGCCGACGCCCTCCACCTCGAAGGAGGGGAACGGCACGCGGCCGGCCGCGTTGTGATGCTCCGGCGACGCGCTGCGCGCCCGCTGCCGGTCCGCCTCGAAGCGCTCCCGGACCGCGCTCGACCCGAGGTCCGCGCGCAGCCGCTCGGCGTCGAGCCCGGGCACCGTGCGCAGCGTCTCCACCAGCGCCTCCGGCTCGTCGAGCCGGCGCCGCTCGAGCATGAGCCCTTCGCGCAGGCGTCTGAGCGCCGGGCCCGCGAGGTCCTGCTCGCGCGCGGCCACGACGGCGAGGCAGGCGGGGTAGGACGAGTGCGGCGGATCCTCGAGCCACACGCGCGCGTCGACCGGCATCCCGCTCGCCGCGGAGGCGTCGAGCACGTGCACGGCGGTCTCCGCCGGGCGCTTGAACTCGCGCGCGAGTCCACCCATGACGTAGGTGATCGCGAGCCCCTCGCCGAACTCCGCTTGGATGCCTCGCAACGCGGGTTCCGCAGCCCATGACCACGGACACGTCGGATCGGTGTAGTAGATGACGTGGACCACGATCAGCGCGGGGGACAATAGGGGCGTGAGCTCACCGGTCGGCACGTTGCTCGACGCGCGATACCGCATCGACGCCGTCGTGGGCGCCGGCGGCATGTCGACGGTCTACCGCGCGTTCGACACCGTGCTCGAGCGCCCGGTCGCCATCAAGCTCATGCACCGCGACATCGCGGGCGACTCCGACCAGCTCGAGCGGTTCCGGCGCGAGGCGCGCGCCGTGGCGCAGCTCAACCACCCGCACATCGTCCAGATCATCAACGCCGGCGAGGAGGAGAGCTGGCAGGGCTCGATCTTCCCGACCCCCTACATCGTCTTCGAGTACGTCGAGGGCGAGACGCTGAAGGCCCGGATCCGCCGGCTCGGTCGGCTCGCCGTCCCGGAGGCGCTCGCGTACGCCATCGAGATCGCGCGTGCGCTGCACGCGGCGCACGAGCGCCACATCGTCCACCGCGACGTCAAGCCGCAGAACGTGCTGATCGACGTCGAGGGGTCGGCGAAGGTCACGGACTTCGGCATCGCTCGCACCCTGGACGAGGACGGCCTCACCTCCGACGGCCGAGTGCTCGGCACGACCGACTACGTCTCGCCCGAGCAGGCGCTCGGCCGCGACGTCGGTCCGCAGTCCGACATCTACTCCCTCGGCGTCGTGCTGTTCGAGATGCTCACCGGGGACGTGCCCTTCCACGGCGAGAACCAGGTCACCGTGGCGATGAAGCACGTCCGCGAGGACCTGCCCGACGTGCAGGTGCGCCGCCCGGAGGTCTCCGCCGCGCTCGCCGCCGTGCTGGAGCGCATGACGGCCAAGGACCTCGCCCGCCGCACCCCCGACTCCGCGACGGTCATCGCCGATCTCGAGGACGCGCTGGCGATCGAGACGGCCCGCAGCGGCTCGGCGACCGGCGAGGCGACGACGGTCATCCGCTCGCTGCGGGGACGGCAGCGCAGCCGCGTGCCGCTGCGACTGCGCAGGTCGGCCGCGCTGCTTGCCGCCGGCGCGCTGCTCGTGGTGGTGGCGACCGTCGTCCTCCTGTTCCTCGCCGCGGGCCAGACCGAGCGGGGCACCAGCCCGCCGCGCGACACGCGCCCGCCCGCTCCGGGCGAGACGCCGGTTCGCCTGTCGCAGGGCGCGGCCGGCGACTACGACCCGCTCGGCGGCGACGGCGAGCACCCCGAGCAGGCCAAGCTGGTGGTCGACGGCGACCGCGCGACGTTCTGGTCGACGGAGACCTACAGCGGACCGCTGCAGGCGCAGAAGGCCGGCGTGGGCATCTACGTGGACGCGGCGCCCGGAGTGGCCGCGACGCACATGGAGATCCGCTCGCACACGCCGGGCTGGTCGGGGGCGATCTACGGCGCGCGGCGCAACCTGCCGTCCGAGCTGCCCAGCGACGGCTGGACGAAGCTCGCCGACGTGACCGACGCCGGCCGGCGCGAACGCGTCGCGCTGCCCGGGCGCGAGTCCATGCGCTACTACCTGGTGTGGATCACGGAGCTGCCGGAGGGGTCCGAGCGGGCGGAGCTGTCGGAGATCGTGCTGTTCGCGCGACGCAGCGGCTAACGGGGGCGTCCCTTCGACATCGCGGCGAGCGGAGTTGGCCCCCGCGGTGATGCGCGCGCACGGCCGCGCTGCGAGGATGGCGCGCCATGTCCACGCAGCCCGCGACGACCGCCGCGTACCGCCCGCGTGACGGCTTCCTCGACGAGGTGTTCGGCGAGGACGGCGCGGTCGCCCCGCACGCCGTCGAGCTCGTCGCCGCGCTGGACCGGCTCGGCGCGGACGGGCTCACCGAGGCCGGCCGCCGCCGCGACGCGATCTTCCTGCGCCAGGGCATCACGTTCGAGCTGACCGGCGAGGACGGGCCGCGCGACAGGCCCCTCACCATGGACCTCGGGCCGCGCATCATCCCGGCCGAGGACTGGCGGACGATCAAGCGGGGCCTCGCACAGCGGATCCGCGCGCTGAACGCCTTCGTGGACGACGCCTACCACTCGCGCGAGATCGTCCGCGACGGCATCGTGCCGTGGGAGCTCGTCGTGTCGCGCGCGCACTTCACGCGCGCGGTCCACGGCATCCGCCCCCCGGGCGGCGTGTACACGCACGTGGCGGGCTGCGACCTCGTCCGCGACGGCGACGGGACCTGGAAGGTGCTCGAGGACAACGTCCGCGTGCCCTCCGGGATCTCCTACGTGCTCGAGAACCGCGTCGCGATGACGCGCCTGCTGCCGGAGCTGTTCGCGCACTACCGCGTGCGGCCGGTCGACCACTACCCGCAGCTCCTGCTCGCCGCCCTGCGGGCCGTCGCGCCGAGCGCGGACGCGGAGGCGACCGTCGTCGTCTGGACGCCCGGCTCGTACAACTCGGCGTACTTCGAGCACGCGTTCCTCGCCCGCCAGATGGGCGTCGAGCTGGTCGAGGCGAGCGACCTGGTCGTGCGCGACGACGTCCTGTACATGCGCACCACCGACGGGCTGGAGCGCGTCCACGCCGTGTACAGGCGCCTGGACGACGACTTCATCGACCCGCTGGAGTTCCGTCCCGACTCGGCGCTCGGCGTGCCCGGGCTCGTGCGCGCGTACCGGGCGGGCACGGTCGCGATCGCCAACGCGATCGGCACGGGCGTCGCCGACGACAAGGCGATCTACCACTACGTGCCGGCGATGATCCGCTTCTACCTCGACGAGGAGCCGCTCCTGCACAACGTGCAGACGTACCTCCTGTCGGACGACGCGCAGCGCGAGCACGTGCTGTCGCGCCTGCACGAGCTCGTCGTGAAGCCCACCGGCGAGTCGGGCGGCAAGGGCGTGTTCATCGGGCCGCTCACGCCGCGCGATGAGCTCGAGGGCCTCGCCGACGTGATCCGCGCCCACCCCGAGAAGTGGATCGCCCAGGAGCTCGTGAGGCTCTCGACCGTCCCCACCGTGGGGCCGGACGGGACGCTGTCGCCCCGTCACGTCGACCTGCGCCCCTTCGCCGTGTTCGGGGAGGACATCAGCATCGTGCCCGGCGGCCTGACGCGGGTCGCGCTCCAGGAGGGGCAGATGATCGTGAACTCCAGCCGCGGCGGCGGCTCGAAGGACACGTGGGTCCTGGAGGACGGATCGCAGGACAGCGATCGCGCCGACGCGCATGCGCGCAACGTGCCGACCCCGCTGAGGATGCCCGACCTGCAGTACGGCGGTCCCTGGGTGGGCCAGCAGCAACAGCAGCAGCAGCAGCACGGACCTTGCTAGCCCGGATCGCCCACGAGCTGTTCTGGCTGGGCCGCAGCGTCGCGCGCGCCGAGCACACCGCGCGGATGCTCGACGGCGTCCTGCAGGCGAGCCTGCAGGGCCGCCCGGACGATCCGGCGGGCGTCCGGCTCGGCTGGCGCTCGCTGCCCGCGATCATGGGCGCCGCGGCGGAGGACCGGCCGCTGACGCGCGACGAGGTCCTGCGGTCGCTGACGCTCGATCCCGACAACCCCGCCTCCGTCGTCGCCTGCGTGGCGCGCGCTCGAGAGCTGGCGCGCACGCTGCGCGACGTCGTCTCCGCCGAGATGTGGGAGGCGATCAACACGACCGAGCTCAACCTGCGCGGGGCCGGGATGGGCGCCGCGGTGGCGCGCGATCCCTACTCGGTGTACGCGTACGTACGCGAGCGCGCCGCGCTGTTCTGGGGGCTCACGTCCCGGACGATGCTCCGCGACGAGGCGTCCGCCTTCCTCGCCGCGGGCGGGCGCATCGAGTCGGGCGACATGGTGCTGCGGATGCTCCGGGTCGCGCTGCCGCCCGCGGCCGACGACGACGCCCCCGAGCGCGGCCAGGCGCTCGCTCTGCTGCAGGCGGTCGGCGGCTTCCAGGCTTACCGGCGCGCGGTGCCTGCGCCGCCGGACGCCATCCCGGTGACGCGCTTCCTGCTGTTCGAGCGCGCGTATCCGGACTCGGTGGCTGCCGCCGTCGAGTCCGCGCTCACGGCGCTCGAGCGGGCGGACCGCAACCCGCGCAACTCCGAGCCCGTCCTGCGGCTGCAGCGCCTGAGCGCGGACCTGGAGTTCCGCGGGCGCACGCGGGCGGCCGGCGCGGACCTGCACAGCACGCTGGAGGACACCCAGGAGGAGCTCGCGCGCGTCGCGTCGGCGATCGCCGAGCGCTACTTCGCGGGGGCCCCGGGAACGATGGTCCCGGCATGAACCTCGGCATCCGCTACCTCACCGAGTACCGCTACGACGCGCCGGTGACCGACAACCTCAACGCGCTGCGCGTGCGGCCGGCGACGACCTCCACGCAGCGCGTCGACGACTTCCACGTGCGCGTCGACCCCGAGGCGCGACTGCAGCGCCATATCGACTACTTCGGCACCGAAGTCATCGAGTTCGGCATCGCGACGCCGCACGAGCAGCTCACGATCGACGTGCGCGCGCGCGTCGTCACCGCACCGCCGCCGGAGCCGCCGGACGCCCCGTGGGCCGCGTTGCACGAAGCGTCCTACAAGGCCGCCGGCGGCGAGTTCCTGCTCGACGGCACGAACGAGCCGGTGGGAATCGACGAGAACGGACGCTCGGCCGGCGTCCTCGACGAGCTGCTGAACGCCGGTCGCGGCGACACGCCGCTCGAGACCGTCCAGGGCGTCTGCGCGGTCATCCCCGACCGCTTCAGCTACCAGCGCGGCGCGACGTACGTCGGCTCGACGACCCAGGACCTCCTCGACGCGGGCGCCGGCGTCTGCCAGGACTTCGTGCACCTCGCGCTGATCCTGCTGCGCAGGTGCGGGATCGCCGCGCGCTACGTGTCCGGCTACCTGTGGGCGGCCCCCGAGGACGGCGGCGACGCCTCCCTCGAGGTCGACACCCATGCGTGGGTGGAGGCGCTGCTCCCCAGCGAGAACGGACGCGGGGAGCCGCTCTGGGTGGGCCTCGATCCGACGAACCGCCGGCCCGCCGGCGAGACCCACGTGAAGATCGGCCACGGGCGCCACTACCCCGACGTGCCGCCGATCAAGGGCGTCTACCGGGGCCCGGCGGCCGCGACGCTCGACGCGCGCGTCACGATGACGCGGCTCGATCCGCAGGCGAGCGCGCGGGCCTAGAAGTCCCGGACCTCGGCCAGCTCCGCGTCGAGCGCGAGCCGGTCGACCTCGCCGAGCAGGACGACGCCGCCGCGGGTCCACGTCCCCGCGACGCGACCGCCGACGGTCACGGTCGCGCGCAGGATGCCGCCGCCCGGGAGCACCGCCTTCGCGTGCTCGGGCGCCACGACCGGACCGCGCGACCGCCAGCCGAGCAGCAGCTCGTCGAACGCCGGCAGGAGGCGGACGAGGTCGCGCGGCACCGGCTCCGGCTCGTGGCCGCGCAGCGCCCATCCGCCGCCGACCTCGACGAGCTCCAGATGCCGCCACGCGGCTCGCGCCAGTCCGAGCGCCAGGCCCGACCACGCCGCGAAGTCCTCCGGTGCGGCGGGAGCCCGGGCGGCGAGGTGACGGCGTGCCAGCTCGGCGACGGGATCGGCAGGCGACCGGCCTGCCGGCGGCGCCGGGATCGCGCGGTCGTCGAGCCCGAGCACCAGCACGCCTTCGGCGGCGGCGCGACCGAGGACGTGCACCGGCGCCTGCCCCGCGCTCGGCAGGCCGTGCCGCTCGAGGAGGACCGCCACGTCCGCCCGGGTGCACTGCCCGTCCGCCAACGCGTCGCGCACGACGCGAACGGCGCGGGCCGCGTCGCCCTCCGAGAAGCCGAGCTGCGCGAGGCGCCTGCGCGACCCGGCCGCGCCTCGCGGCGCCAGGAGCGCGCGCATCCATCCGGCGTCCTCCGCCGCGACCAGGTGCAGCGTCCCCCGCATCAGCCAGGCCCGGACCAGGCCGGGCTCCTCGACGACCGCCGCCGCGGTCAGGCCCTCGCTCCGCGCCCGAAGCGCGAGCGGGAACGACCTGACGTCCTGCGCCTGCACCGCGCCGAGCCGCCGGACGACCTCGACCGGCGCCAGGCGCTTCGGTCGATGCAGCAGCTGCGAGCCGGCGCGAAGCGCCGCGAGCTCAGTACCGGTGCCGGCGCTCCTGCTCATGCCGCTCCACTGCGAGCGCGCACAGGCGCGAGACCAGCTCGGGGTACGCCATCCCACTCGCCTCCCAGAGCTTCGCGTACACCGACGTCGCCGTGAATCCGGGCATCGTGTTGAGCTCGTTGAGGACAACGTCGTCGCCCTCGACGAAGAAGTCGATGCGCGCGAGGCCGCTGCACCCAGCAAGGCGGAACGCCCGCACCGCGATCTCCTGGACGCGCGTGCGGGCCGCGCCGGAGATCTCCGCCGGCACGCGCAGCTCCATCCCGCCCGGCTGGTACTTCGCCTCGTAGTCGTACCAGTCGGCGCCATGCAGCACGATCTGCCCCGGCTCGCTCGCCTGCCCGGAGTCGCTCAGCCCGAGCACGGAGCACTCGACCTCGAGCCCCACGCTCGCGGCCTCGACGATCACACGCGGGTCGTGCGCGAAGGCGCGCTCGAGCGCGGCGTCGATGCTCTGGCCCTCGTCCACCTTGGCGATCCCGACCGACGAGCCAAGCCGCGCCGGCTTGACGAACACCGGCAGCCCCAGCTCCCCGACGGCGTCCAGCGCAGCGTTGCGGTCGGCGTGGAAGATGTGCTCGTCCAGCCCGACATAGCGCACCTGCGGCATGCCGGCGGCGGCCATGACGTCCTTGGCCAGGATCTTGTCCATGCAGAGGGCCGACGCGAGCACGCCGGAGCCCACGTAGGGGACGTCGAGCAGCTCCAGCATCCCCTGCACCGTGCCGTCCTCGCCGAACGGGCCGTGCAGGACCGGGAACACGACGTCGGCGCCGAGCAGCCCGCCCGCCGCCCGCAGCTCCAGCTCGGACCCGTCGAACATCCAGCGTCCATCGCGCTCGAGCAGGACGTGGAGCACCTCGTGGCCGGCCTGCGCCAGGCCGTCGCGCACGGACTCGCCGCTGGCCAGCGACACGTCGTGCTCGGAGGACCGGCCGCCGGCGAGCACCGCGACCCTCACCCGGTTCCCCCCTGGGTGGGTGGGGTCTGGTTCCCCTGGCCCTCCGGGCCGACGCCCTGGCCCGGCCCGGTGTCCTCCTCCGGGGTCTCGCCCTCGTCGGCCGGCTCGAAGCGCCCCACGATGAGGTTGACGCGCTCGCCCCGCTTCACCTCCGTGCCAGGTGCCGGATCCTGCCCGATCACCGTGCCGTCCTGGTCCTGGTTGGTGACCGGCTGCTCGGTGGACGCCACGCTCAGGCCGGCGCGGCGCAGCGCCGCCGTCGCATCGGCGAGCGAGGAGCCGCCCACGGACGGGACCTGCACCTTCGGCGGGCGCTTGGCCACGGTGATCGTGACCGTCGAGCCCTTCGGCGCCCGCTCGTTGTATGGGTCCTGGAGCAGCACCGTGCCGGGATCGGCCGACTCGTCCTCCTTCTCGTCCACCTTGACCTCGAAGCCTGCGTGCTCGAGCGTCGACGTCGCCTCGTCCCGGCTCATGCCGCCGACGGACGGCACCTGCACGAGCGGCGGGCCCCTGGAGATGATCAGCGTGACCGTCTGGCCGCCCTCGAGCTGGGTCCCGGCCGGGGGATCGGTGCCGATCGCGTAGTTCTCCTTGATCGAGTCGTCCGTCCGGCGCTCCTCCTTGATCTCGAAGCCGGCCTTGCGGAGCGCTTCTCGCGCCTGGGAACCGCGCAGACCCTCGACCTCGGGCACGCGGTCGATCCCCGGCCCGTCCGAGACGCGGATCTCGACGGTCGACCCCTCCTCCGCGCGCCCGCCGTCCGGCTTCTGCGAGATGACGCGATCGCGCGGCCTCGTCGACCGGCGCCGCACGGCGCGGACCTCGAAGCCGGCGGCCCGCAGGCGCTGCGTCGCAGCGCCGACGTCCTGGCCGACGACGCGCGGGACGGCACGCTCCTCGCCCGGCGCCAGTGCGAGCTGCCACACCGCCACAGCGGCGGCCGCGGCGACCGCCAGCAGGAGCAGCGCGACGAGCGGCCACCGCCGCCGAGGAGGGCGCGGCTCGATCGGCGGCGCCACGGGCAGCGCTCCGCTGCCGTTGCGTCCGGGCGACAGGTCGCCGGTCATCCGCGCGCGCACGTCCTCCAGCGCGGCGATGAACTCGTCGGCGTCCGCGAAGCGCCGGTCCGGATCCTTCTCGAGCGCGGTCATCACCACCGCGTCCAGCTCCGGTGGGATTCCGGGGACGATCCGGCCCGGCGCAACGGGTGGCTCGGACACCTGCTTGAGCGCGATGCTCACCGCCGACTCGCCGTCGAACGGCACGCGGCCCATGAGCAGCTCATAGAGCAGGACCCCGATCGCGTAGAGGTCCGAGCGCGGCGTGACCGACATGCCCTGAGCCTGCTCCGGAGACAGGTACTGCGCGGTGCCCATGATCGAGCCGGTCTCGGTCATGTCCGACGCGCCCGCCCGCGCGATCCCGAAGTCGGTGACCTTCGTGCGCCCCTCGCCGTCGACGAGGACGTTGTGCGGCTTGAGGTCGCGGTGGATGATCCCCCGCCGGTGCGCGAAGCGCGCGGCGCGCAGCACGCCGATGGTGCAGTCGATCGCGCGGACGGGGTCGAGCGGCCCCTCCTGCTGGACGAGCTCGCGCAGCGTCCGCCCGTCGACGAGCTCCATCGCGATGTAGGACGTGCCGTCCCACTCGCCGCGGTCGTAGACCGACACGACGTTCGGGTGCTGGAGCCCGGCCGCCGCGGACGCCTCCCGCCGGAAGCGCTCGACGAACGACTCGTCCTCCGCGAAGCGCGGATACAGCAGCTTGAGCGCCACCTCGCGGTCGAGCTGCCGGTCATGCGCGCGGTACACCGCGGCCATGCCGCCGGAGCCCAGCCGCTCGCGCACCTCGTAGCGCCCGTCGACGATCGTGCCCTGGGTCACCTCGCCTCTCATCTCAGCGCAGCAGCTCCTCCATGACCTGCTTGGCGATCGGTGCGGCCTCGGTGCCGCCCTGGCCGCCCTGCGAGCGCTCGATCGTCACCGCCACCGCGATCTTCGGCGACGCGCTGGGCGCGAAGCCGATGAACCAGGGCTGGTTGATGTCCTGGTCGCGGACGATCTCGGCCGTGCCCGTCTTGCCCGCGACGTCGATCCCCTGGAGCGCCGCCGCGGTGCCCGTGCCCTCGCGGACGACGTTCTCCATCATCCGCGTGAGGTTCTGCGCCGTTGCCTCGCTCATGACGCGGCGCTCGCGCTCCGGGTCGACGCTGTCCACGACGCGCCCGTCGGGATCGACCACCGACCGGGTGAGCGTCGGGCGCATCAGCTCGCCGCCGTTGGCGACGGCCGCCGCCACCATCGCCATCTGCAGCGGCGTCACGCGCAGCTTGTCCTGCCCGATGCCCATGCGGCCGACGTCGACGAACCGGGACGTCGGCGGGAGCAGCGCGCCGTCGCGGTACTCGCCGCTGGCGAAGATCTGGTCGCGCGGGTAGTCCAGCGGTGGATCGGAGTTGAAGCCGTAGCGGCGCATGTAGTCCGACATCGTGCCCTTGCCCAGCTTCTCTGCGACCTGCGCCCACACGGTGTTGACGGAGTTCGTCAGCGCGGTGGTCAGGTCGATGTCACCGAAGGACTTGCCGCCGGAGTTGGCCAGCGGCACGCCGGAGATCTCCTTCGGGGAGTCGCCGTTGACCACGCTGGACGGCTGGAAGCGCCCGCTGTCGAGCGCCGCGGTGGCGGTCACGACCTTGAACGTGGAGCCGGGCGGATAGCCGGCCTGGGTCGCGCGGTTCAGGAGCGGCGCGTCGGGATCGCGATCCAGCGGCGCGCGCGTGTCGCGCCGCAGCAGCGCCTGCGGGTCGTAGCCGGGAAGGCTCACCATCGCGCGGACGCGGCCGGTCGCGGGCTCGATCGCCACGACGGACCCCTTGCGGCCGTTGAGCCCTGCCAGCGCGGCGCGCTGCGCGCCCAGGTCGATGCTGAGGCGGACGTCGTCGCCGCGCTCGGTGCCGCCGCGGAACTGGTCGACGAGATCGTCCAGCTCGCCGGCGTTCCCGCTCAGCTCGTCGTTGCGCGAGCGCTCGATGCCCGCGCGTCCGAGATCGACGTCGGAGAAGCCGATGACGTGCGGCAGCAGCTTCGCCGCCTCGGTGTAGACGCGGCGGTACGTCCCGGCTCCTGCCGGCTCCGAGCGGGCGAGCAGCGTCCCGTCGGCGGCCCGGATCGTCCCGCGCTTGACCCGCAGCTCCTCGATGAGCCCGCGACGGTTCTTCGGGTTGTCGCGCAGCGCCTCGGCGTCGAACACCGCCCAGCGGCTCGTGAAGGCCACGAGCGCGGCGAACAGCAGCAGCACGACGGCGAAGAGGCGGGAGATCGGCGCGTTCACCGCAGCCCCTTCACCTCGCGGCGCGCGCGGTCGGAGACGAGCAGGAGCAGCGCGAGCAGCACGAAGTTCGCGACGATCGACGAGCCGCCGTAGGAGACGAACGGCAGCGTGACGCCGGTCAGCGGGATGAGCTTCGTGACGCCGCCGACGATGACGAAGACCTGCAGCGCGAACACGGCGGTCAGGCCGGTCGCCAGCAGCTTGGAGAAGGAGTCCGACGACAGCGTCGCCACCCGGAACCCGCGCTCGACGATGAGCAGGTAGACGAGCAGCACGCCGCACGCGCCGACGAGCCCGAGCTCGTTGACGATCACCGCGTAGATGAGATCGGTGTGCGCGGCGGGCAGCAGCGTGCCGCCACCGGGCAAGTTGATGATCGCCTCGCCGAACCCCCGCCCGAAGAGGCCGCCGTCGCCCTGGGCGAAGAGCGACTGCAACATCTGGTAGCTGCCGCCGGGCGCGTCGTAGAGCTTGTCGTCGAACGGGTGCAGCCAGACGTCGACGCGATCCTGCACGTGCCCGACGGTGCTCGCGAAGAACCACGTGCCGAGCGCGAACAGGGCCAGGCCGATGACCGCGAACGACAGCCGGTTCGTCGCGACGTAGATGAGCGCGAGGAACGCGCCGAAGAACATGAGCGACGAGCCGAGGTCGCGGATGAAGACCAGGAGGACCATGGCCGCGCCCCACACGACCAGCAGCGGCCCGAGATGCTTCAGCGGCGGCAGCGGCACGCCGAGGATGCGATGGCTGCCCTGCACGAGGACCTGGCGGGTGTCGCGCAGGTAGGACGCGAGGAAGATGACGATCGCGATCTTCGCCAGCTCCGCCGGCTGGAAGGAGATCGGCCCGATGCCGATCCCGAGGTACGCGCCGTTGACCTGCTCGCCGATGCCGGGCACGCGCGGGAGCAGCAGCATGAGGATGCCGGCCGTCGCGATGACGTAGCGGTAGCGCTCGAGCACGCGGACGTCGCGGCGCAGCGAGATGATGGTCGCGGCGAAGACCAGCAACCCGACGACGAACCACTGCGCCTGCTCGCGGGCGAGGTCCTCGTCGAGCCGGTACAGGATCACGAGCCCGAAGCAGGCGAGCGTCGCCACGAGCGGGAACAGGTAGGGGTCCGCGTGCGGCAGCGTCACGCGCACGATGAGATGCGCGACGAAGCACAGCCCGAGGAAGATCCCGCCGTAGGTCAGCGACACGTCCGTCAGCACGTCGTCGCGCTGGACGAACACGGCTGCGAACCCGGCGGTCACCAGCAGGGCGGCGGGGATGAGGCCGAGGAGCTCGCGGTTGCGTTCGGTCATGGGGCGGTCAGCCGGCCCAGCTCCAGCTCGCGGATGAGGTCGGACGCGTCGTCGTGCGAGCGCAGCTGGTGGTCCAGCAGCGTCGCCCGGCGCGCCTGCGGCACCTCCTGCAGCGGCACGCCCGAGACGTAGTTGCGCGAGTACAGGTCGATGCCGGCCGGCAGCTCCCAGGGCAGCCCGCGGTACAGGGCGACGAACCCGTCGGGCGTCGTTCCCACGAAGTAGACGGCCTGCGAGGCGATCCAGGCCCCGATGCCGACCGGCACGAGGATGACGACGAGGGCGATGAGGACGATGAGGCCGCGTCGACGGCGGCGGCGGCGCTTCGCCGGACGGCGCTCGGCCGGCGCCGGACGCGGCGTGCGCTGGCGGCTCGGAGCCTCGTCCTCCTCAGGCGCGGCGACCGCGGCGCCGACCTCCACCGCCGCCGGCTCCGGCTCGGCGTCCTCGGCGAGCGCCTCGTGCACGAGCGTCGGCGCCTCCGGGGCACCCGACGCCGCGCCGACCTCCTCCAGCCGCAGCAGGATCACCGTGATGTTGTCGCGGCCGCCCGCGCGGTTGGCCGCCGCGATCAGGGCCCTTCCCGCCTGCTCGAGCCCCGTGGCCTCGCGCAGGATCTCGGCGACGTGGGCCTCGGGGATCATCGAGGTCAGCCCGTCGCTGCAGAGCAGCAGCACGTCGCCGTCGCGCGCGGCCCACGAGTGCGTGTCGACGACCACCTCCGGCTCGGGTCCCAGGGCCCGGGTGATGATGGACCGCTGCGGATGCTCGTCGGCCTCCTCGGCGGTGAGCTGGCCGCGACGGCGCATCTCCTCCACCAGCGAGTGGTCCTCGGTGAGCCGGCTGAGCTCGCCGCCGCGCAGCCGGTAGGCGCGCGAGTCGCCCACGTGCGCGACGGCGACGTCGCGCTCGCCGACGTGCACCGCGGTGAGCGTCGTGCCCATTCCGGCGCGCGAGTCGTCCTCGCGGGACATCTGGAAGATCCGTTCGTTCGCGCGCTGGACGACCGCGGCGAGCCGGTCCTCGGGCGTCCCCTCCTCGGGGAGCCCGGCGGCGACGGCCTCCACGGCGGCGTGGGAGGCGACCTCGCCCGCCTGCGCCCCGCCCATGCCGTCGGCGACCGCGAAGACGGGGGCGCGCGCGTAGAACGCGTCCTCGTTGTGCCGGCGCTGCTGGCCGGTGTCGGTGAACGCTTTGTACTCGGCGACGCGAAGCATGGGTTGCCGGGGCTCAGTCCTCGTACACGAACGTGCTGTCGCCGATCCGGATGCGGTCGCCCGCGTGCAGCGGCTGTGGGCCCTCCAGCAGCTCCTCGTTGAGGTAGGTGCCGTTCGTGGAGCCCAGGTCCTCGAGCACGACGATGCCGCCCTGGCGCACCAGCCGGGCGTGCCGTGTGGACGCGAACGGGTCCTCGAGGTGGATCTCGACATCGCCGCGGCCCAGCGTGGCGCCGTCTTCGACGTCGTACTCCATCCCGCGATCGTGACCCGGGACGGACTCGACCACAAGCCGCGCGGCGCCGGCGCCGCCCCCGTCGGCCGCTCGGTGGATGCCCGTCGCGTCGACCGGGTGCCTGGTGACCGTCATGCCCACCGGGCGTCGCAGGTCCTTCAGCGCGCTGCGCGCCACCCACAGAAGGAACAGGTAGAGGACCGCAAGGAAGGCCAGCTTCAGGCCGACGGAGACCGGTTCGAGCATGCGGTCACTCCAGCTCGAAGACGACCTCGGCCGTCCCCAACTCGATGACGTCCCCGGGATGCAGCTCCTCGCCTCCGCCGCCGATCCGCTTGTCGTTCACGCGCACGCCGTTCGTGGAGCCGAGGTCATGGACGGTCCAGGCGCCGCCGGGCTCGTGACGGATCTCCGCGTGGCGGCGCGAGACGTTGCGGTCCTCGAGCACGACGTCGCATTCCCGGCTTCGCCCGATCGTCCCGCCCCGCAGGCCGAGCTGGTGGCGCGCGCCGCCGGCGACGAGCACGGGCCGCGCCGGGCGGCGCGAGGACGTCGACTCCACCGGCTGGCGCACGCGGTCGGCGGTGGAGTAGACCATCGTGTGCCCGTGCTCGGCGGGCTCGGGCTCCTCCTCGCCCGGCGCATGGCGCACGCGACGCGTCTGGATGCCGAAGTCCCCGAGGGCCAGGCGCTCATCCGTCTGGAACGAGATCACCGGCCGCGAGACGAGGGCGTACCGCTCCCTGCGCGCATGCTCGAGGAGGTAGGCGCCGAGCTCGTCCGCCAGCTCCTCCTCGACGCCCTCGAAGTTCTCGCGGTCACGCGGGGACAGCCACACGACGTACTCGTTGGGCACGTAGGTGCGCGAGACGGACGGCGTGCGGTGCTCGTCCATCTCGCGGGCGAGCTTGCGCGCGACCTCCACGGGCCGCACCTCGGAGCGGAACACCCGCCCGAACGTGCCCTCGACGAGACCGGCGATGGTGCGTTCCAGGTTGCGCAGGACGCTCATGCCGTGGCCATCGTACGGTCATGGGCGCACGACGCGGGCGACGACGGCGACCGCCCCCGCGAGCAACGCCCCCGCGACGAGGCCCCGTGGATCGGGTACGCCGGCCGCCTCGGCGAGCGCTCCCGTGGCGACGCCGAGCCCCACCGCCCACGCGGTCGCGGCGACCATGTCCACGGCTGCGGCGCGGCTGCGGACGAGGAGCGGCAGGACCGCCGCGGCGATCGCCCAGAGACCGCAGAGCGCGACGGTGCCGCCCGAGAAGAGCGGCTGGAACACCCGCTCCCAGGCGTCGACGGGCGAGTCGCGCCACGCGGCCGGGTCGGCGAACGCGTCGCCGCGGGCGCCCCGGCCGAGGAGGAGGCGCTCGTCGAGCAGCGGCTCGGCTAGGAGCAGCCACCACGCGCCGAGCGCGCCGAGCGCGGCTCGCGTCCACAGGCGGCGTGCCTGGCCGGCCAGCGCCGGCCACGCCGTCGCGACGCCGCCGAGCCCCAGGGCGACCGCCCCGGCCGGCACTGACCATGCCCAGCCTCGGCGCAGCAGCAGGACGGGCACGGGCAGCAGCCCGGCGGCGAGCAGGACGGCGATCCCCGGCGCGCCCTCGGCGGTCCACGCGAACAGGATCGAGGCCGCGGCGAGCCAGGCGAGGCTGGGCAGTGCGAAGACCGCGGCGGCGACCGCGACGACAATCGCCAGCGGCGTGCTGCCGGGCGACAGGAGCTCGCCCCCGGCGAGGCCGTCGAGGCGGTCGAGCGCCAGCCAGGCGAGGGCGCCGCTCGTGACGGCGGCGACGATGCGCCCCGGGATGGAGATGCCCGGGCGGCGGACCGCGGGCTCCGGGGCCGCGGCGGGCGCCGGACGCGGGTCCAGCGGCTCCAGGCGCGCGCGCAGCCGCGGATCGAGATCGGGCGGCGGCGCGGGCGGCGCCGCCCGATCGCGCGCCATCCGGCGCGTCGCCTCGAAGACGCGCGTGGCGCTCTCCAGCGGGCCGCCGCTCACGACGCCCGGCTCGTCGTCGACGTCCGGCAGCGCGGCCACGAGCACGGCGCCGAGGTCGGCGGGCGCGATCCGGTCCTCGGGGCGCGGGCGCACCGCGGCGTCGACGGCGGCACACAGGTCAGCGGGGAGGTCGCGCCTGGCCCGGCGCAGCGGCGGGATGCGCTCGCCGATCCGCGCGACGGTCTCCGCCGCCCCCGCGCCGCGGATCGGGTTCACGCCGGTGAGCGCCTCGTAGATCACCAGGCCGAGCGCGTAGGTGTCCGCCGCGGCGGTGACGCGCTCGCCGCGCGCCTGCTCGGGCGCCATATACGCGAGGGTCCCGACGACGTCGCCGGTCCGGGTGACCGCGTCGTCGTCGGCGAGGCGAGCGATCCCGAAGTCCGTGAGCTTGGCCGCGGTCCCGCCGTCGCCGAGCGCCTCCGGGCAGATGACGTTGGACGGCTTCACGTCGCGGTGGATGACGCCGCGCGCATGGGCGTGGGCGAGCGCGTCGCACAGGGTCGCGCCGATGCGCAGGACGTCGCGGTCGGAGAGCGCGCCATCGGCCTCCAACTGCGCGAGCGTGCGTCCACGCACGAGCTCGGAGACGAGCACCCAACCGTCCTCGTCGCGGCCCGCCTCGTACAGCGCCACGATCGCCGGGTGGCCGAGTCGGGCCGCCGCGAGCGCCTCCCGGGCCGCCCGCGCGGCGGCCTTGCCCTCCGGTCGCTCCGAGTCCACGGGCACGCGCTTGACCGCCACGTCGCGGTCAAGGTGCTCGTCGTGCGCCTCCCACACGACCCCCATCCCGCCCGTGCCGAGGCGGCGGCGCAGCCGGTAGCGGCCGAGGACCAGCGCGCTCCGCGGATTCGCGGGCCGCGCGGCGGCCGATCGGGTCGAGGCGTCCGGCACCGCTTTCGAGTTCGCCGTCGTTGTCGTGTGTCCTCGCGACATGGGCAGGAGATGCAAGGGTGACGGGGAACGTGCAGCGTGCACGCTTCTCGGGGCATCCGGCCCCACCGTCATACTGCCCCATCCGCATCTTCCGCCTGGAGCCAGCAGGTGTCCTTCTTCGACGAGGGTGACGAGCCCCGCACCACGCGCCGGCCGCGCGAGCGTCCTCCCGCGCGCGGGCGCCAACGCGCTCCTCGCGGCTCCGCCGCCGCACCCGACCGCCAGACGCTGCTCATCCGGCAGGGCGTCGCGGGCGTCGTCGCGCTGCTCGTCATCGTCCTGCTCGTCGTCGGCATCAACTCCTGCCGCAACAGCGCCCGCAACAACTCGCTGCGCGACTACAACCGGGACGTGGGGACCATCGCCTCGGAGTCCGACGAGGTCGGCCAGCAGCTGTTCGGCACGCTGGCGCAGGAGTCCCTGCAGCCCGTCGACCAGCAGACGCAGATCAGCCAGATCCGCGTGCGCGCCCAGCAGCAGGCGCGCCGTGCCCGCGACCTCGACGTGCCCGGCGATATGGAGAACGCGCAGCGCAACCTGCTGCTCGCGCTCGATCTCCGCGCTGACGCGATCGACAAGATCGCCAGGGAGATACCCGCCGCGCGCGGCGACCAGGAGGCCGCGGCGGAGGCCGCGCTGAACAGGGTCACCGGGGAGATGCAGGCGTTCGTCGCATCCGACGTGATCTACCTGCAGCGGGTCGTCCCGTTCATCAGCGAAGCGCTCGCCGATGCCGACATCGGGGGGCAGCGGATCGTCGGCGGCCGCTTCATGGACGACCTCACCTGGCTGGAGTCCGCGAACGTCGCGCGGCGCCTCGGCGCCGAGGCGGCCGGCGGCACGTCCAACGAGCCGCTCGCTCCGGGCCGCCACGGCCACGGGCTCGTGGGCGTCTCGGTCGGCAACAACGCCCTGCAGCCGCAGCCCACCACCAACCGCATCCCGGCGTCCTCGAACGTGACCTTCACGGTGCGGTTCGAGAACCAGGGCGAGAACGAGGAGACGGGCGTGCGCGTCCGGGTGCGCGTGCGGCCGCAGACCGGCAGGGCCATCAGCGTGACGAGGACCGTCGACCAGACGAATCCAGGCGCCGAGGCGCAGGTCAACATCCCGCTCGGCCAGGCGCCTCCGACCGGCACGTCGACGACGGTGACCGTGGAGGTGATGCGCGTCCGCGGCGAGCAGAACGTGGACAACAACGCGCAGGACTACACCGTCATCTTCCAGCGCTGAGCACGCCGGGGCGCCCGGCGACGGTACTTTCCAGCGGGACATGGACGACTTCAGCAGCACCGTGGGCGTCGTGGCCCTCGTCGGCTGCGCGCTCGCCGCGGTGTCGCTGCTGTGCTGCGTCGTGCTCGCACTGCGTGTGCGCCGGCTGCGCGCCGCCCAGCGCGCGGTGCTGGGGTCCGACGGCCAGCGCGACCTCGTGGCGCTCGGCTCCGAGCTCCAGGACGGCTTCCGCGCCCTGCACGACTACGTCCACGACGTCGCTCAGCGGCAGGACGGGCGCCTGCAGACGGCCGAGACGCGGCTCGACGGCGCCATCGCGCACTGCGGGCTGGTGCGCTACGACGCGTACAACGAGATGTCGGGCCGCCAGTCGACCTCGATCGCGCTGCTGGACTCCGCCGCGACGGGGATCGTCCTGTCCTCCATCCACCACCGCGACCAGGCCCGCCTCTACGCCAAGCGGGTGCAGGAGGGGCGCGGGGAGCTGGAGCTGTCCCCCGAGGAGGAAGAGGCCGTGCGCCTCGCGCTGACCTGATGCGCGTCGGGCACCTGGGGCCTGCGGGCACCTACTCCGAGGAGGCCGCGCTGCGCCGCCAGGGCGCGGAGCCGGTCGCCTTCCCCACGCTTCCGGACACGATCGCCGCGGTCGCCGACGGCCAAGTCGATCTCGCGGCCGTGCCGATCGAGAACTCGCTGGAGGGCAGCGTCGGGATCGCGCTGGACACGCTCGTCGCGCGCGAGGAGGTGACGATCACCGGCGAGCTCACGCTGCCCATCAGCGTGCATCTCATCGCTCGCGAGATGCTGGATCCCGCGACCGTCGCGCTGGTCGTCTCGCATCCGCAGCCGCTCGCGCAGTGCGCGGGCTACCTGCGCCGGCGCCTCCCGCAGGCGCGCACCGTCCCCGCCAGCTCGACCGCGGAGGCCGTCCGGCAGGTCATGACCGCCGGCGAGCGCATGGCGGCGCTCGGGCCGCGCCGCGCCGCCGAGCTCTACGCGGCGGCGATCGTGGAGGAGGACGTCGCCGACGACCCCGGCAACGCGACCCGCTTCGTCTGGGTCTCCCGCGCCGGCACAGCGTCGCCGGACACTGATGGCCCGATGCGCACCTCGCTGTCGTTCTGGGGGCAGGGCGACGACAAGCCCGGCTGGCTCGTTCGGTGCCTGTCGGAGTTCGCCTTCCGGGGCGTGAACCTGTCGAAGATCGAGTCGCGGCCCTTGCGCAGCACGATCGGCCACTACCGCTTCTTCGTCGACTGCGAGGGCGGACTGGCGACGCCGGCCGTGAGCGAGGCGGTCACGGGGCTGCGGGCGCACTGCACGGACGTCAGGGTCCTGGGCTCCTATCCGCGGGAGCGCCAAGTAGACTGACGGCCGCGTCCAATGGCGGACCTGCTCACACCCCCAGACCCACTGGGGTCCGTGCCGCTCACCGACCCGCGGCACGGACCTGAGGATGCCCCTGGCCCAAGCCGGGGCGCGAACGGTCGGGTGCTGGTCCTCAACGCGACGTACGAGCCGGTGAACGTGTGCACCGTGCGGCGCGCGGTGGTTCTGCTGCTCAAGGAGAAGGCCGAGGTCATCGAGCAGGCCTCCTGGGAGCTGCACTCGGAGACCACCTCGCTCGCACGGCCGATGGTCATCCGCCTCGTGACGTTCGTGAAGGTCCCGCGCGACACGCATCGCCGCAAGATCACGCGTCGCGCCGTCTTCGCGCGCGACGGGTGGCAGTGCCAGTACTGCGGCTCGAGGGCGAACCTCACGGTCGACCACGTCATCCCCCGCTCCAAGGGCGGGACCTCGACGTGGGAGAACATCGTCGCGTCGTGCGCGCCGTGCAACCGGCGTAAGGGGGACGCCCTGCCCGCGAAGGCCGGGATGCACCCGCGCCGCCAACCCCGCGTCCCGCACCCGCAGATCTTCATCCACGTCGCCGCGCCGACGATCCCGTCGCAGTGGCGCCAGTGGCTGCCTGAAGCGGCCTGACTGACGGCCGGCGCGCCGGAGGGCATCAAGGGGAGGCAGGAGTTGGGGCGCGATCCCGCGCGCGTTCCATCGTCGTTCTGGCGAGCGGGGCCTCGTGAGATTCCGCGTCTACGTTGTCCCCGAGGTGGCGGGAGAACGTCGACGGAACGATGGCCGGAGGCCCGCGCGGCCGGCGCCGAGCAGACTCCCTTCCCCCTCGCCGACACGGACCACGCCCGAGCGCAGATCACGCTCGCGCTGGACACCGCCCGCGCTGAGGTCGCCACAAGCGCGCGAATGGTGCGCGCGAACCACGCCCCGCACTCCAGCCCCGGCGGCGCGGGGCGGCCGGGCGGCCGAGGTACCAACGAGGCGGCCACGGGCACGCCCCACAGCTCCCACAACGACGGAGGGCGCCGTGTCGACTCCACGGCGCCCTCCTGGCACTTCACTGGACTATGCGGCCTGAGAGGGAGTTGTCGGAACCGACGGCTCGCCGTCGGTCGGATGCGACGCTCAGCGCGGCATCCGCGGCCGGTGGGACCAGTTCGGCATCCCGCTCAGGGGTGGCCCGGTTTGGATTCGCTGGTCGAAGCCAGCTTCCGACCTAGCGGCCGGTCACCTCCAGGGTCCCGCAAGAACTCGAACTACTTATACGGACCACCTCCTTTCTCTGGTGCGGGCAGAGTAGCGCAGGTCCCCGACGGTCTCGACCATCGGAGGACGCTGGCGCATCAAGAAGGCGCTCAGTCCGTGTCGGAGTCGTCTCCGACGCCGTTCTCGGCGCCGCCGATCGATCCGTCTCCGTGTGCCTCCAGCGGTGCGCTCCCGTTCCCTCCGGGGCGCTGGGGCGCGTCGCCCGGCGGCACATCGGGAACGTCGAGGACCTCGCCCGCCACCTCGCTCGCGGACTCCACGACCAGCGCCACGGCGCTGACGACGTCGTCGTCGCGCAGGTTCATGACCCGCACGCCCTGCGACAGGCGGCCGTAGCGGCTGATGCCTCGCACGCCCGTGCGCTGCACCATGCCCTCGCGCGAGATGAACACGAGCTCCTGGTGCTCGCGCACGACCAGGGCGCCGGCCAGCGCGCCCTTGGCCTCGGTCAGCTTGATCGTCCCGACGCCCTTCGCCCCGCGGTTGGTCTTGCGGTACTGGTCGATCTGCGTGCGCTTGCCGTAGCCGTTCTCGGTGACGACGAGCAGCTCGTCGTCGTCGCGCGCGACGTCCATCGCGAGCACCGCGTCGTCCGGGCCGCTGACGTCCATGCCGCGGACGCCCGACGTGTCGCGACCCATCGGCCGCGCGCCGTCCTCGTGGAAGCGGACCGCCTGGCCCTTCCGCGAGACCATGAGGATGTCGTCGTCCCCGCTCGTGCGCCGCACCGCGACCAGCTCGTCGTCGTCGCGGATGTTGATGGCGATGATCCCATCGGCCTTGATCGGCGTGTTGTAGGCGCCGAACTCCGTCTTCTTCACGACGCCTCGCCGGGTCGCGAACACGAGGAACCGGCCCTCGGCGAAGTCGCGCGTGGAGAGCACCGACTGGATGCGCTCGCCGTCACGGAGCGGGAGCACGTTGACGAGCGCGCGGCCCTTCGCGGTGCGCGACGCCTCCGGCAGCTCGTAGACCTTCGAGCGATACACCTTGCCGCGGTTGGAGAAGAAGAGCAGGTAGTCGTGCGACGACGTCACGAAGAGGTGCTCGATGTAGTCGCCGTCCTTCATGTCCATCCCGGTCACGCCGCGGCCGCCGCGATGCTGCTGTCGGTACGTGGCGAGCGGCAGCGACTTGATGTAGCCGGACTTCGTGATCGTGATGACCATTTGCTGGTCGGCGATCAGGTCCTCGATGTCGATCTCGTCCTCGGAGTCGGTGATGAGCGTGCGCCGCTCGTCGCCGAACCGCTCGGAGATCTCCAGCAGCTCCTCCTTGATCAGGCTCAGCACCCGGTCCTCGTCACCGAGGATCGCGCGCAGCTCCTTGATCCGCTCCACCTTGTCGGCGTGCTCGGTGCGCAGGGCGCCCGCCTCCAGCGCGGTGAGCTGGGAGAGGCGCAGGTCGAGGATCGCGGACGCCTGGATCTCCGAGAGCTGGAAGCGCTCCATGAGCTGCGCGCGCGCGCTGTCGCGATCGCGCGAGGCGCGGATGGTCTCGATGACCTCGTCGAGGTTGTCCTGCGCGATGAGCAGGCCCTCGAGCACGTGGACGCGACGCTCGAGGACGCCAAGCTCGTGCTTCGTGCGCCGGACGATGACCTCGCGCTGGTGGCGGACGTACTCCTGCAGGACGCGCTTGAGCGGCAGCGTCCGCGGCACGTTCTCGACGAGCGCGACCATGTTCACGCCGAACGTGCTCTGCATCGGCGTGTGCTTGTAGAGCTGGTTGAGGACGACGTCCGGGATCGCGTCGCGCTTGAGCTCGATGACGAGCCGCATGCCGCGGCGGTCGGACTGGTCCTCGAGGTTGGCGATGCCGGACAGCCGCTTCTCGTGGACGAGGTCGGCGATCTTCTTGACCAGGCCGCCGTCGCCGCCCTTCTTCACCATGAAGGGCAGCTCGGTGACGATGATCGCCTCCTTGCCGCGCCCGATGTCCTCGATGTGGGCCTTGGCCCGCACGCGCACGCGGCCCCGGCCGGTCTCGTAGGCCTCGCGAATGCCTTGGCGGCCCAGGATGATGCCCGCTGTCGGGAAGTCCGGCCCCTTGATGTGCTGCATCAGCGCGGCCGTGTCGAGCGCGGGATCGTCGATGAGGGCGACGATCGCCGCGGTCACCTCGCGCAGGTTGTGCGGCGGGATGTTCGTCGCCATGCCGACCGCGATGCCGGACGAGCCGTTGACGAGGAGGTTCGGGAAGCGCGCAGGCAGCACGAGCGGCTCGCGCTTGGAGCCGTCGTAGTTGGGCGTGAAGTCGACGGTGTCCGCGTCGAGATCGCGCAACATCTCGGCGGCGAGCCGCGTGAGGCGCGCCTCCGTGTACCGCATGGCCGCCGGCGGATCGTCGTCGATGGAGCCGAAGTTGCCCTGGCCGTCGATGAGCGGGTAGCGCATCGAGAAGTCCTGCGCCATGCGTACGAGGCTGTCGTAGATGGGCGAGTCGCCGTGCGGGTGGTACTGGCCCATGACGTCGCCGACGATCGCCGCCGACTTCGAGTACGGGCGGGTCGGCCCGCGGCCGGACTCGTCCATCGAGTAGAGGATCCGGCGGTGAACGGGCTTCAGCCCGTCGCGCACGTCGGGCAGGGCCCGCCCGACGATGACGCTCATCGCGTAGTCGAGGTACGCGGTGCGCATCTCCTCCTCGAGCGCGCGCGGCTCGATGTTGCCGCCGCCGATCACGTCGGTCGCTGCCACGGGCTACACCTCCTCCATCGCGACGCTGTGAGAGACCACGGCTGCGGGTGGGGTGGTGGGGGTGGTCATCCCCGAATCACACATCCAGGTTCGCTACCAGGCGGGCGTTGCTCTCGATGAAGTCGCGCCGCGGCTCGACCTGGTCGCCCATCAGCATGGAGAAGATCCGATCCGCGGCCGCGGCGTCGTCGACCGTCACGCGGGCGAGCGTGCGGTTCGCTGGATCCATCGTCGTCTCGCGAAGCTGGTCGGGATTCATCTCCCCGAGGCCCTTGAACCGCTGGACGCCGACGCCCTTGCGCGCGACGTCGAGGACCGTGTCGCGAAGCGCCTCGAAGGACAGCGCCTCCTCGAGCTGATCGGCGAGCGACACGGCGAACGGCGGGCTCCCGGCGAGCTCGATGAGCTGGTGGTGCACCTTGAGGAGGGCTCGGTACTCGGGGGACTCGAAGAGCGAGCGCCGGATGCGATGCGTCCGTGCGAGGCCGGTCCGGGTCTCCACCGCGCGAACGCGGAGGTCGACCTCGTCCTGGCCCACGAGCGTCGTCTCGTACGGCATCCCCGGCACGTGCCCGCGCTGGACGTGCGCGACGGCGGCGTCGTCGGTCTCGACGCGCTCGTCGAGCAGCCCGGACTCCTCCAGGAACGTCACGAGGTCGTGCCCGTAGTCGGCCCGCAGCGCGGACGCCCAGCCCTCGTACTGCTTCAGCAGTCGCGTCAGCTTCTGCCAGCGCGCCTCGGTGAGCTTGAACTGGCCGCCGTCGCGGTCGCGGACGTCGAGCTTCTCCCACTTGTCGGAGAGCAGGATCCCCTCGAGGTCGGACTCGCGCTCGATGTAGCGCGTCTGGTTGCCGCGCTTGAGCTTGTAGAGCGGTGGCTTGGCGATGTACACGTAGCCCGCCTCGATGAGCTCGGGCATCTCGCGGAACAGCAGCGTGAGCACGAGGGTGCGGATGTGGGCGCCGTCCACGTCGGCGTCGGTCATGACGATGACCTTGTGGTAGCGCGCCCGCTCGATGTCGAATTCGTCGCGCACGCCCGTCCCGATCGCCGTGATGAGCGACTGGATCGCGTCGTTCTGCAGGACCTTGTCGATCCGGCTCTTCTCGACGTTGAGGATCTTGCCGCGCAGCGGCAGCACGGCCTGGGTGTGGCGGTCGCGCCCCTGCTTCGCCGAGCCGCCGGCGGAGTCGCCCTCGACGATGAAGATCTCGGCCAGCGACGGGTCCTTCACTGAGCAGTCGGCGAGCTTGCCCGGGAGCGTCGTGTTCTCGAGCGCGCTCTTGCGGCGCGTGAAGTCGCGTGCCTTGCGAGCCGCGACGCGCGCCTGCGCGGCCGAGACCGCCTTGCGGATGATCGCATTCGCGTCCTGGGGGTTCTCCTCCAGGAACTCTCCGAGCTTCTGGCCGACCACGGAGCGCACGAAGCCCTCCACGCCCGGGTTGCCGAGCTTCGTCTTCGTCTGGCCCTCGAACTGGGGGTCGGAGAGCTTGACCGAGATGACGGCCGTGAGCCCCTCGCGAACGTCCTCGCCCGTGAGGTTGTCGTCCTTCTCGCGCAGCAGCTTCTTGTCCCGCGCATAGCGGTTGAGCTGCGCGGTCAGCGCGGAGCGGAATCCCGACATGTGGGAGCCGCCCTCGTGCGTGTTGATGTTGTTCGCGAAGGAGAACACCGACTCCTGATAGGTCGTGTTCCACTGCATCGCGACCTCGACCGAGCCCTCGTCGGACTCGCCCTCGAAGTAGACGATCTTGCGCCCGATCGGCTCCTTGTTCTGGTTGAGGTAGGCGACGAAGTCCTCGATGCCGCCCTCGTAGCGGAACTCCGAGCTGGCGCGCTCGCCGCGCTCGTCGGTGATGGAGATCTTCAGGCCGCGCGTGAGGAAGGCCGTCTCGCGCAGGCGCTGCTCGAGCGTGGAGAACTCCAGGCGCGCGGTGGTCTCGAAGATGTCGCCGTCGGGCAGGAAGGTGATGGTCGTGCCAGTCTCCGACGTGGCCTCGCCCTTCCTCAGCGGCCCCTGCGGCGTGCCGCGCTCGTAGTCCTGCGTCCAGACGAAGCCGTCGCGGCGGACCTCGACGTGCAGGCGCTCGGACAGCGCGTTGACAACCGAGACGCCCACCCCATGCAGGCCGCCGGAGACCTTGTAGCCGCCGCCGTCGCCGAACTTGCCGCCGGCATGCAGGACGGTGAGGACGACTTCCACCGCGGGACGGCCTTCCTTCTCCATGATCGCGACGGGAATGCCGCGGCCGTCGTCGCGCTCCGTGACGGAGCCGTCGGGATGGATCGTGACGTCCACCTGCGTGCAGTGGCCGGCTAGCGCCTCGTCGACCGAGTTGTCGACGACCTCGTAGACCAGGTGGTGCAGCCCGCGGTCGCCCGTCGAGCCGATGTACATGCCGGGGCGCTTTCGGACGGCCTCCAGACCCTCGAGGACGGTGATGTCCTGGGCGTCGTAGCCGCTTTGAGCGCCGGCGCCGTTGGGGGTGGGATCGTCGCTAGCCAAAGTGCCTCCGAACGTCAGTACGCCCCGGGCCCGCGCAGCGGCGGCGTTCCGGGGCGCACGCAATCTCGTTGTGAACAGTCTAGCAGGCGTCCTGTGTCACAGACCTGTGCACAGCGCAACGAAAGTGCTGCAAATCCGGCGAAAAAGCGTGTCCCGTTCATCGGCGCCCGACCCCGCGCGCCGTGCACCGCAGCGCGGTCACGCGCTCAGCCCCCAGACGCGTGTTCAGGGCATCGCACAGCGCCGGCGCCATCAGGCCGATCTCCTGCGCCCACACCGACGACGCGCAAGCGACGGTGACCGTGCCCGCGCGCTCGGCGACCGGCTGTGCCTCGCGGGCGATCGCCTCGCCGACGGCCTCGCGCCAGACGGACTGCACGTCGCCCAGCGTTGTCGCAGGTCGCAGGCGCTCGGCCAGCACGCCCACGGCGCCGGCGACGGGGCGCGGAGCGCGTCTGCTCCTCACGCGGCGAGCGCCTCCTCGTCGTCGCCGCTCACGGTGCCGTCGACGACCAGCAGGCGCGTCACGCCCGAAGTGTCGGATCCCGGCACGTGGCCCAGATCGGTGGTCGTCACCAGCGCCTGGCCGCGCGCACCCAGCCGGTCGGCGAGCAGGCCCCGCCGGCCCCCGTCGAGCTCGCTCATGACGTCGTCGAGGAGGAGCAGCGGGGGCGCACCGCGCTCCTCGGCGAGCACGTCGCGCTCGGCCAGCAGGAGCGCAAGGACGGCCATGCGCTGCTCGCCCTGCGAGCCGTAGGCGCGAAGCTCGCGCCCGTCGCGGGCCAGGACGAGGTCGTCGCGGTGCGGCCCGTGGCTCGTGAACCCGCGCTCGAGGTCCGCCTCGAAGCGCTCGGCCAGCTCGGCGGCCAGCGCCTCGGCGTCCGCGGCCGCGCTCCGCGGCCGATACCGCAGCGTCGCCTCCCCCGTCAGGCCCAGCTCGACCGCCGCCGCGGTGAAGGGCGCGGCGAGCAGCTCGACGGCCGCGGCGCGATGGTCGCGGAGCGCGATGCCGTGCCGCGCGAGCTCCGCGTCCCAGGCCGGCAGCGAGGCGCGCGACGCCCGCCCGGCGCGGATGCGGGTGAGCAGCGCGTTGCGCTGGACGAGCGCCTGCGAGTACTGCCGGCGGACCTCGGCGCGTGCGGGCCAGATCGCCGCCACGACCTGATCGAGGTGCGACCGGCGCAGCGCGGGCGGGCCCTTGACCAGCTCGAGGCGATCGGGGAGGAACACGGAGACGAGCGGACGGGCGGGCGCGTCGGTGAGCCGCTCGACCTGGGCGCCGTCGACGCGCATGCGCTTCGGCTCGCCGGGCTGGAAGCCGACCGCGAGCTCATGGTCGCGGCCGTCCGGGTCGCGGGTCGAGACCTCCACCCGGGTCGCCTGGGCGCCGAATCGCACCACCTCGCGCTCGTTGGCGGTCCGACACGATCGGCCGGTGCAGCCGAAGTACAGCGCCTCGAGGAGGTTCGTCTTGCCCGCGCCGTTGGGGCCGTGCACCACCGTGAGCCCGGCGCCGAGACGCACCTCGACCGCCGCGTAGCCGCGGAAGTCGCGGAGGCGTAGCCGGGACACGAGCATGCCGACGCGCTTACACGTTGAGCCTGATCGGCATGATCAGGTACTGGAAGCCGCTGTCATCCCCGGCCTCGATGAGCCCGGGCCGCAGCGGGCTGATGAGCTTGAGCCGCAGATCGTCGGCGTCGACGCTCTCCAGTCCGTCGCGCAGGAAGTCTGGGTTGAAGCCGATCTCGAACGGTTCGCCCTGAAACGGCACGGGCAGCGACTCGTGCGCCTCGCCGACGTCCGGGGTCTGGGCCGAGACCTTCAGCTCGCCCTCGTGGAAGTGGAGGCGCAGCGGCGCGTTCTTCTGCGCCATGAGGCTCATCCGACGCACGACGTCCGTCAGCTCGTGGGTCCGCAAGGTGAGGTCGTGCTCGTGCGTGTCTGGCAGCAGCTGACGGTAGTTCGGGAATTGACCGTCGATGAGCCGCGACGAGAGGACGATCCCGTCCAAGTCGAACACGACCTGGTTCGCTCGCACGCCGATCGCGACCTCGCCGTCGCCGCCGGCCTGCGCGATGCGGATGAGCTCCTGCAGGGCGCGGGCGGGCACGTTCGCCTCGAACGAGCCGTCGAGCGGCGACTCCAGCTGCGTCTCCTTGACGGAGAGCCGGTACGAGTCGGTCGCGACCATCCGGAGGTCGGACCCCGCCGCCGACACGAGGATGCCGGTGAGGATCGGGCGAGTCTCGTCGCGCGAGGCCGAGCGAGCGACCTTCGCGGCGGTCTCGACGAACGCCCGCGTCGGCACGCGCACGATCTGGTCGCCGCCCGGCTCCGGGAAGGGCGGGAAGTCCTCCGACCGCAGCGTGCGGATGTGGAAGGTCGCCGAGCCGGACACGATCTCCACGTCGCCCTCGCTCGGGCGCAGCTCCATGGTCGCCGCCCCGCTGGGCAGCGCGCGGGCGACGTCGAGCAGCAGCCGCGCGGGAAGCACGGCGATGCCGTCGCGCTCGACCTCCGCCTCGAAGGGGGCGCGAAGGCCCACCTCCATGTCGGTGGCGCGCAGCTCGGCGTGCCCCTCCTCGGCACGCACCTGGACCCCCGAGAGGGCTTGCACGGCGCTGCGCGTGGAGGCCACGCGGGAGACCGTGCCGAGCTGAGCGAGCAGAGTCGCGCTCGTCGTGGACAGCTTCAACTGGTCACCTCGGGTCTCATCTGGGAAGGCTTGAAGTCATAGGGCCTGTGCATGTGTGCGCAACGTCGCGGAGAGCCGCAGGCACCGGGGAATGCGCACACGGGACCTGTGCGCAGGCTCGTGCACAGTGTGGCAAGGGGGGCGGTCGTCACGGAGCGCCCCGCAGCCGCGCCGACAGGGTGCGCACAGCGTCGAACGCGTCCTGGTCGGACGCGAGGCGCTCGCTCGTGCGGCGGCACGCATGGAGGACGGTGGTGTGGTTGCGTCCGCCGAAGCGCTTCCCGATGGCGGGCAGGCTGTGATCGGTGTGCTCCCTACAGAGGTACATCGCGACCTGGCGGGGCCACGCGATGCGGGCGGTGCGGTCGTGGGACACGAGCTCGTCGTGCGTGACGCCGAACGCCTCGCACGTCATCTGCTGGATGAGCTCGATCGTGGGCGTGGGAACCGGCTGGGCGAGGCGGCCGCGTGCGGGATAGAGGCCGTCGAGGACCTCCGCGGCGAGCTCCGCGTCGAGCGCTCGGCCGGTGAGCGAGTGGAAGGCCACGACACGGATGAGCGCGCCCTCGAGCGCGCGCAGGTTGTCGGCGACCCGGTCGGCGATGACGTGGAGGGCCTCGGGGTCGGCCAGGCGAACGCCGTCGTGCTGGACGCGCTTGCGGAGCACGGCGAGGCGCACCGCGCGGTCGGGCGCGCCGATGTCGGCCACCAGCCCCGCCTCGAAGCGCTCGCGCATGCGGTCCTCGAGCGCCGCGAGGTCCCGGGGCAGGCGATCGGACGTGAGCACGAGCTGGCTGCCGGCCTCGTGCAGCGCGTTGAACGTGTGGAAGAACTCCTCCTCGGTCCTCGCCTTGCTCTCGAGGAACTGCACGTCGTCGATGAGCAGGACGTCCGCGCGGCGGAAGCGACCCTTGAAGCGATCGACGGCGCCGGCGTGCAGCGCGGCGACGAACTCGCTCGTGAAGCGCTCCGTCGTGGTCGCCCGCACGGTGAGGCCGCCGCCGAACGCGCGGACGTAGTTCCCGATCGAGTGGAGAAGGTGCGTCTTCCCCACGCCGGGCGGGCCGTAGATGAAGAGCGGGTTGTACGCCTGCCCCGGCAGCTCGGCCACCGCGAGCGCCGCCGCGTGCGCGAAGCGGTTGGAGTCGCCGATGACGAACTGCTCGAAGGTCAGCTTGGGATTGAGCGCGCCCTCGTCGAGCTCGAGCACAGGCGCGAGCGGCGCCGGCCCGGCGGGGCCGGGATCGGGGACGAGCTCGACGTCGGCCTCGTCACCGAGGACGTTCGCCGCGGCGGCCGCGAGGCACCTGCCGAAGCGGCTCTCGATCCAATCGCGCAGCCCGGGCTCCGCGGCGAGGACAAGCCGCGTGCCGTCGAGCTGCAGGGGTCGGAGCGGATCGAGCCAGAGCTCGACGGACTCGCCGTCCACCGTGGCGCGCAGCTCCGTGCGGAGTTGATCCCAGACATGGCTGAGCTGCGGGTGGTGGGCAGGCGTGATCGGTCCTTCGGGGAGGAGGGCGCGGCGGGGTGACTGGGGGCCCCGTGGGCCCGGAGCGGCGCGGGGGAACGCCGTGGCGAGGACCGTAGCATCGGGCCCCGGCAGGAGGGGACGGATAGGGCGGTCATGGCCGCAAGGAGCGAGGATCGCGAGTTCGCGCTCGCACTCCGCTGCGTGTCCGCCCACGGGTCGACTACCCTGTGCACCGCCATGAAGCGGACCTATCAGCCCAAGACGCGCAAGCGCGCGCGAGCCCACGGCTTCCGGGCGCGGATGCGGACGAAGGCCGGGCGCATGCTGATCAAGCGCCGCCGGGCCAAGGGCCGCAAGCGCCTCACCGCCTAACCGCCGCGCCGTGGACGAGGTGCCGTCCCGCTCAGCGCCCCGGCGAGCGAAGCGCGGCCGACTGTCGCGCAGCGCGGAGTTCGAGCGCGTGTACCGGCAGGGTCGCTCCCACGGGAGCCGTCACTTCGTCCTGCATGCGTTCCCGCGCGAGACCACGACCTCGCCTTCGGTCGACGGCGCCCGGCTCGGCGTCTCGGTGTCGCGCAAGGTCGGCGGTGCGGTCGACCGTAACCGGGTGAAGCGGCTCCTGAGGGAGGCCTTCCGCGCGGAGGCCGGTCGCCTTCCCGCGGACCTCGACGTCGTGATCGTCGCGCGACCCGACGCGCTCGAGCTGATCGACCGGGAGGGCCTGCCGGGCGTGCAGACCGCGATCGCGGAGCTCATCGCGCGCGCCGCGGGGGAGCGGGAATGACGGCGGCGCGCCGGATCGCCGTCGCTCCGATCGTCGTCTATCGGCGCGTGCTCTCGCCGCTGCTGCCGCCGCGATGCAAGTACGCGCCGAGTTGCTCGGAGTACGCGATCCAGGCGATTTCGGAGTTCGGCATACTGCGGGGGCTCGTGCTCGCCGGCTGGCGTCTGCTGCGCTGCAACCCGTTCAGCCATGGCGGCTTCGATCCGGTGCAGGCGCAGCGCGTCTTCGCCCCCCGCTCTCCCGCCGCTCGCTGACCCATGCTGCCTCTCGCGAACATCTTTCAGCCGCTCATCGATGTCTTCAAGCCGATCCTCGTGTTCTTCCACGACTCGGTCGGGCTCGGCTGGGGATGGGCGATCGTCGCGCTGACCGTCTGCGTCCGGGCGATCCTGCTGCCGCTCGCCATCAAGCAGTACCGGTCGATGAAGGCGCTCCAAGAGATCGCGCCGGAGCTCAAGAAGGTCCAGGAGCGCTACAAGGACGACAAGGAGCGCCAGCAGCAGGAGGTCATGAAGTTCTACCGGGAGAACAAGGTCAATCCCTTGGCCTCCTGCCTGCCGCTCGTCGCGCAGCTCCCGGTCTTCCTCTCGCTGTACTACATGCTGCGCACGGATCTCAAGCACGAGATCTGCGGCATCACGCCGGCCGAGGCGGCGAACAGGGTCTGCGAGCAGGTCTCGCCGGGGTCCGGGCAGTTCCTCTTCATCCCGGACCTGACCGATGAGGCGACCGGCGGCGTTCTCGTCATCCTCATCGTGCTCTACGTCAGCTCGCAGCTGCTGTCGAGCATCCTGATGCCGTCGACCGTGGACCGGACGCAGCGCATGATCTTCATGGCGCTGCCGTTCATCTTCGTCCCCTTCATCATCCAGTTCCCCTCGGGACTGATCGTCTACTGGATCACGACGAACCTGTGGACCGTCACGCAGCAGACCACGCTGCGCAAGGTGATGGGAGCGCCGACGCCTCCGCCGCTGGGACCGGACGGCAAACGGCCAGGGCCGTTCGACGAGCTCATCAAGCAGTTCAAGCGCGAGCCGGAACCACCGCCTCGCAGCGCGGGGAAGGGCGCGGCGTCCCGCCAGCGCCAGCCGGCGGGCGTGAGCTCGAGGTCGTCGGGTGAGAAGGCGCCACCCACGCCGCGGGAGCCCGGGGCCAAGCCGCCTCCGCCGCCGCGCAAGAGGGCGAAGAAGCGATCCGGACGGCGGCGGTAGTGGGCGCCCTGGAGGCGGTCGGTGCCGTCCACGACATGCTCGAGCGCGTCATCGAGGGGCTTGGACTCCCGGGACCGGTAGACGTGCGCATCGAGGACGACACGATGTACGCCGTCGTGCACGGGGAGGATCTCGGCCTGTTCATCGGGCGTCACGGAGCGACCATCGACGCGGTGCAGCACATCGCGCACCGCCTCGTCCTCAAGCACGGGGCGGAGCTACGCGTCGTCGTGGATGCCGAGGGCTATCGCGATCGCAGGCGGGTCGTGCTGCAGCAGCAGGCCGATCGCGCCGCCGAGGAGGCAGTGCAGTTCAAGCGGCCGGTGGCGCTCGACGCGATGACGGCGACGGAGCGCAAGCTGGTGCACGAGTACCTGCGCGACGTCGACGGGATCGAGACGTACAGCGAGGGCCAGGAGCCGGACCGGCACCTGGTGGTCGCGCCCGTCGATTCGTGAGGCGCGTTTCACGTGAAACGCGCGTCGGCTCGTTTCACGTGAAACGCCTGGACGCCCTCGCGTCGTCCCACCGTCTCGACGCAGGACAGCGCGCGGCCCTCGCGGCCTTGCTGGACTGCCTTGCGACCGACCCCACGGCGCCGACCACCGTGGTGCAGCCCGAGGAGGCGGTCGACGTGCACCTCGCCGACTCGCTCGTCGCGCTCGAGCTCGACGTCGTCCGCACGGCGACGGTCGTCGCCGATCTCGGCGCAGGAGCCGGGCTTCCGGGGCTCGCGCTCGCGGTGGCGCTGCCCGCCGCGCGGGTGGTGCTCGTGGAGAGCGTCGGTCGCAAGGGCGCGTTTATGCGGCGCTGCATCGCGCGGATGGGCCTCGAGAACGCGGAAGTCGTCGTCGCGCGCGCCGAGTCGTGGGAGGCGGGACTGCACGCGTGCGACGTCGTGACAGCACGCGCGCTCGCGCCCCTCAACGTCCTCGTGGAGTACGCGGCGCCGCTGCTGCGTGAGGGCGGCGCCCTCGTCGCGTGGAAGGGGCGGCGCGATCCCGCCGAGGAGGCCGACGGCCGCGCCGCCGCCGGGCGCCTCGGGCTCGAGCTGGAGGAGGTGCGGCCCGTGGCGCCCTTCCCGGCCGCGGAGGCGCGGCATCTCGTCGTCGTCCGCAAGATCGGCCCGACGCCGGCGGGCTTCCCGCGACGCGCCGGGATGGCGCGCAAGCGCCCGCTCAGGTGACGCTCAGGACCACCCGTCCCTTCACCGGAACCACCCAGTCTCCGACCGTTCGGGCCAGTACCCTCGATCGACCGTGGGCACCGTCTTCGCGATCGTGAACCAGAAGGGCGGCGTCGGCAAGACGACGACCGCCGTCAACGTCGCCGCATGCATCGCCGAGGCGGGCTGGCGCACGCTGCTCGTCGACGTCGACCCGCAGGCGAACGCGACGCTCGGCCTGGGCATGCCCAAGGACCTGGAGCCGGGCATCTACGAGGTCCTGGCCGGGTCGGCGACGGCGGCGGACGCCGTCTACGAGACGGGCATCGACCGGCTCTCGCTGCTGCCTGCGAGCCCGGACCTCGCGGGCGCGAACGTCGAGCTGCCGCGTCAGAGCGGTTCCGAGCGCCGGCTGCGCGACGCCATCGCCACCGTGCGCGACGACTTCGCGTACCTGCTGCTGGACTGCCCGCCGTCGCTCGGTCCCCTGACCGTGAACGCTCTCGTGGCGGCCGATCGGGTCATCGTGCCCGTCCAGACCGAGTACTTCGCGCTGGAGGGTCTGGCCGGCCTGCTCGACACCCTGTCGCTCGTCCAGCGCGAGCTCAACCCGCGGCTGACCGTGGCCGGGATGCTGCTCACGATGCACGACGGGCGCACGCGGCTGGCGCGCGACGTCGAGCGCGAGGTGCGCACGCATTTCCCGCAGCTCGTGTTCGAGACGGTGATCCCGCGCAACGTCCGCATCGGCGAGGCGCCGAGCTACGGCCGGCCCGTCATCCACCACGATCCGCACTGCCCCGGCTCGGATGCCTACTTCGAACTGGCGAAGGAAGTTGCCGCGCTCAGGTAAGCCCTCGCGCAGGACGCCGTGGCGTTACGCTGGAAACCGGTGGTGCGTCGCGCCGACGAAGGAGCCGAGATGAGCGGAGGGCCACGGGGCATGGGCAGAGGGCTGGCGGCGATCCTCGCGGTCTCAGACGAGCCGGCCACGGAGGACGGCGACCTGCGCCACATCCCGATCGAGCTGATCGCGCCGAACCCACGGCAGCCGCGCCGCGCCTTCGACCCGGAGACGCTGCAGGCTCTCGCCGAGTCGGTGCGCGAGCGTGGCATCGTCCAGCCGGTGCTGGTGCGCCCGGTCGCCGGGGGGACGTACGAGCTCGTGGCCGGCGAGCGGCGCTGGCGCGCCGCCGAGATCGCAGGGATGGAGTCGGTCCCCGCGCTCGTGCGACCGAGGGACGACAGCGCCGCCCTGGAGATCGCGCTCATCGAGAACATGGCCCGGGAGGACCTCAACCCGGTCGAGGAGGCGCGGGCCTGCGCCGCCCTCGTCGAGGAGCTCGGGCTCACGCGCGAGGACGTCGGTCGCCGGGTCGGGCGCAGTCGCGTCGCCGTGTCGAACCTCCTGCGCGTCCTCGATCTCCCCGACGAGATCCTCGAGCTGCTCGAGCGCGGCGAGCTCACCGAAGGCCACGGGCGGGCGCTGCTGCTCGCCGAGGACCATGCGGACCGCCGCCGTCTCGGCCGGGAGGCCGCCCGGGAAGGCTGGACGGTGCGCATCACCGAGCAGCGGGCGCGGGACGCCAACGGGCCGAAGGAGTCGCGGGCTCCCCGAGCTGCTCGCGGGAGCGCGCACCCGGACCAGACGGCGGCGGCGACGGAGGTCGGCGAGGCGCTCGGCCGGGCGCTGGGCGTCGAGGTCCGCGTGCGGCCGACGTCGTCCGGCGGCTACCGCGCGGAGCTCTCGTTCGACGATGCCGAGCAGGCCCATGAGCTCGCCGCGCGCCTGGCGGCGGGGCGCGGCTGACCGCCG
>Ga0081539_10001223_pt1 | contig 45890 bp, 42 predicted proteins | sample TabmetS4T2R2_FD_71023 | JGI IMG/M metagenome (GOLD analysis project Ga0081539, IMG submission 71023) | Tabebuia heterophylla rhizosphere microbial communities from the University of Puerto Rico - S4T2R2 | ecosystem: Host-associated > Plants > Roots > Rhizosphere ... | reverse complement strand
AGACTGTTGAAATACTGTTAAGGGCCGTAGGCGCGGTCTGTTTATGGCGCGACGAGAAAGAGACGACCCAAGCTCTGGTTTACCTGACGAGCTACAGGCTTCTCGCGGCTACGGCGCAGTGCGAGTTCTTCAACAGTTTCCTAAGGGTTAGGTTGGAGGATTTTTAGTGTTTTCGAAAAACTGGGATCGTCCCTCAACGGCGTCCAGTAAGGGTGCAAACTAAGCTGACCGTAGCTTAGATAACCAGGCATACCTGCAAGCTGATTCAAGAGGTCAAAAGCTGCCTGTTTTTCACCCGTTCCGGCATAGATCACGGCCAGGTTCTGCAAGAGAGTGGAGCCGGTAACTGCGTCCTTACCAATCGGGAGTAAGTCGACCGCCTTGCAGCCCTCGGCGATGGCGTCGCTTTTGTTTCCCAAGGCCGCATCGATCATACCCAGGGCCGAGATCGCCGCAGCGAAATCGGGTTGTTCGTGAACCAAACGGTCAACTCGCCCGCGCGCTTCGTTAAACGCGAGTCGCGCGGCGGGATCGTCATCATGCTCGCGCGCCACGAGACCCTCACACCACGATCGAGGATAAGGTAAGCCTTCTTCCTGGCAGCCATTTTCGGTCATCGCCTCCAGCGCCTTGCTCGCAGCTTGCATGTCCTTCTCGCAAAAGCTGAGGTAAAGCCACTGGTCGGCGATCGTTGCCGCCTTGCTGGGGTCCCGTGCCAGAATCTGATCAATCGCGGCACGCAGCGGCCTGGTGTCAGCATGCCAATCCAGTTCCACCGTTGCTCGTTGGACGGTAAAATTCGGATCGTCCGGAGCAATGGCAATGGCACGGTCAAAGATGCGGATCACATCCGGATAACGCCGCAACATGGTGTAACTTAGTGCGAGCTGTTTAAGAAAGAGAAGGTTTCGTGGATCGAGACTTAGAGCATGTTCCAGCCTTTTGGTCGACGCATTCCAATGTCCTTGTCTGCGATCGATATAGCCGAGGAGCAGAATCGGGTAAGGGTCGTTAGGCAACTTGGCTCGCGCGGCCGTCAGTTCCTCGCGCGCTTTGTCATAATCCAGGTAACCAAAGTAATAATGGGCGGCGGCGGCAAGATGGACCTCGCCCACGTCGGGTTGCAACTCCTTCGCCTTGTCCAGGGCAGCCTTGGCCTGGGCCAGGCGCGCATTCGAATGATCGACGCTATTGAAAAAGAGCTGGTCGTGGACATAGGCCAGCCTGCAAAAGGCAAGAAAGAAGGTTGGATCACGCGCGGTAGCCTGCTGAAGAAGTCGTTCCGCTTCCCGAAGGTCCTCGATGAGATTGGAGTCATAGATCACTCGATCGATGATCTCACTCGCCTTGACGTATGATGCGTAAGCTGGAATGTCCTGAGTCGGGAGAACCTCAATTGCAGCCTTTTCTTCGGGCGTAAAACGCGCCTGTAACTGCCTGACAATTGTCTCGGCGATCTCACTCTGGATTGCAAAAACGTCCGAGAGTTGCCGATCGTAACGCTCCGCCCATACCTGAGCACCCGCCATAGCATTGAGTAATTGGGCCTGGACGCGGATGCGATCGTTGACCCGCTGCACGCTGCCTTCCAAAAGGTAGTGCGCGCCGAGGGCACGCGCGATTTGGCCCAGGTCAAGGTTGCCGAGATCATGATACCTGGCCACGGAGGGCCGACTAATTACCTTGAGGTCCGCGATTTTGGCCAAGCCCCTAAGGATCTCCGCCTGCATCCCGTCGGCAAAATAAGCGTCCCGATGCTCGTCGCTCAAGCTTTCAAACGGAAGGACGGCAATGGACTTCTCCGGGATAGTAACAGCCGAATCGGTTTGATGTTCGTTAGGTGAGGAAGAAGCTTTTGTTTGCAACGAACGCGCCGCGCCGAAACGCCAGAGTGACAGACCCCCAAGAGTCAAGACCAGGCCAATCATGAGAAGCTCTGTGCCTGTAACCCGCTGCGCGCCCCGTTCGCCATGATACCAAGCCAGGACCAGGGTGAGAAAGAACCCGACGACCAGAGCCAGAGTAATGCTGCGCCGCATCCCTTCCGGCCATCCAAACTGCTGCGCGACGATGTCGATCCCTTGTAACAAGGCAAACGCCGCCCCGACATAAGCGATCGCCCATTGCACTAGCTTCCGTTGTTTCAGCCGTTGGAAGAACTCATTCATGGCGATACGTTCCTCGTGGAAGCGGAATACTTAATTAGCAACACCGGAAATCGCGGGCTCTCCGCCAATAGTGCGTCAAATTCCTGCCGGAGCAATCTTTTCCGCTGCCAAGCTTTTGGCGGTATGCTGCGACAGGGGCGGGTTTTCCAAAGTGGCCTCCGATTCGATGTTTTTTCGATCCGGCCAGAAGGCAGCCAGGTTAAGGGTGATCATGACCGTCCCAAAAAGGACCATTCCCATGATCAGCGCGATCCCCAGGTGCAGCGCGCAAATCGCAACCAACACGGTCTTTCTCAACGGCCGCCACCAAATCAGAAAGGGATAAGTCAGTTCGAGCAGACAGATAGTAATACCCGCGATCGGAAGAAGAAATCCGACGGACGCCATCCAATGAATCGGAAGAACATCGAAGGGCGGAATGGTGAGGGAGCGCCAGATATTGGTCCCATTCCACCAGCCAGCACCAAGACATTTCGTTAGGCCAGCAAAAAAGTAAATCAAGCACAAATGCAGCTGCAGCACTCTTCGATGAAAACCGGAGGCCCGCGGGTCACCGGTCGGCCGCGGACCGAGGATTCGATCGAGCGACCACGGGTCGGGCCACGGTGCGATTATGAGATAGAAAAGTCCGATCGTGGTCAGATTATCGGCGCCATAGGAGAGGAGGCCGCCGCTCTCGGCGCATGCCAGTTGCAGGAACCAGGTCGCAAGAGCAACCGGCCGGCAAAATAATCCGAGTAGCATCAGTCCTCCGAGGACAAGTAAAGCCCACCAGACGACGGCGAGCGCGGCACTCTCATTCAAACCGGCTTTTGACAGCGGCGAAATGATCCAGGCCAGGCGAGGAATGAGAGGACTTTGAACAAAAGTCATCGCATCTCCGACGTCGCGTCCCAGCAAACCTTGAGGTGGACCGCCAAAGATCAGGTTCCAATCCCGGTTCAGGGATAAGACATAGAGCAGAACTTGCAGTCCTAATCCGATCCGCAAAAACGAGAGCCAATGACCGGTCTGAGCCGGAAAAAGGAATTGGAAATTCCGGTTCCCTGCCCTCACCGGCCACCTCCTTCCTTCAGCAGCGCGAGGGTAAAGTCATAGACATATCGGCAGACAAAGAGACGTTCGTTCTTACCAGACTTATACGCAGTGAATGTCGGTGGCGTGACGGAACCAAAGAAGCCGCGAATCGCAACCGTTTGCGGGTGCCGTCGCCAGGTTGAACGAGCCAGTCGCCTGATCAATTCATTCCGCCAGGGGTTCGATTCGGTTCGTCCGATCTGTTCGATCAGACTAGTCAAACGCAGCTCTCCTTCGTGACTACCGACCAAAGGCGGCTCGTATTCGAGGTGGCCATCCGGGTAACGAAGCTCAAACACCAGCGCATGCGTCTCGGATACATTGGGCGCGAAGTAACCGTAGCCGACTTCGATTCCCGCAAGGTTCGTGTAAGTGTTAAGCGCCTTACGAAAGACGTCGTCGGATGGAAGGTTGGTGCCGATCAGGGTTCCGGGAACATTATCAAACTGCTTCGAGAAACGCGACGAAACTCCTGGGATGGTGGTCAGTTGTTTCCCAACCAGCCAGGCCATCTCATGGAGACAAACGAGCGCGATCAGAAGGAGATGAAGGAAAAGCCAGCCAATACGAACCCAATACCAAAAGGAAGTCATAAGAGGGCTGATCCAGGCATTTTGATGAAGGAACGCCGCCACAGTGCAAGCAAGAAATGGACGGTAAGACGAGGCCGGCAATCCAAAAGGGTGAGGAAAGAAGGCGGAAGGATGAAGGCTTCAACGACCAAAATCGTCTCACGCTACGCACACAAGCTCGAGCGGGCTCGTGACCGGAATACGGAAAGATGAGCGGCCTAAATCCCGCGCATCCCCGTCGAGATTGTGACCGACAAAGCTTGAGATCGAACCGCGTGCGACTGTCTTGGCTTACGTGAGTGCGAGTCAAGTGCTCCAAGAAGTCCAACAGTTGACCCCAGCGAACAAGCCGAAGTAATTCAATTTACCTATCGCCTCGACGCAGAGCGTAGGTTGAGCGGGAAAGAGCTGGGCGCGCTGGCGAAACGGATGCTCGAAGGCTTCCGATCCGGTCGAGAAACTCAAGATTCGCGAGGAGTTGACTCGCGAATTCTACGGCGGCAAGCCGGATGCCGAGGATTCGCCGCGGCGACGTTCCGAGGGCGTTGCTGGAAAACCTGTGGCTTCCCGTCGAGGAGCGCGAGATTTCTCCTCCAGCTCGAACTCTTCGCGACCTGGCTGAAAACCGAAGTCGCGCGCGACAAATGGCCAAGCGCTTTCCAGAAAATGGCGTTTGGAGTGAAGGTTTCGCCTTATCCTTACGAAATCGTCATGCAATACGTCTCGCAAATGTTTGCGCGGCCCAATAATTTCGGTGGCCAGGCCGGTATTCGGTCACGGAGGAAACATTATGAAAAAGCCAATGGCGTCTCTCTTTTCGGTTCGTCGTCTTCTCGCTTGTCTCTTAAGCGCTCTCGGCCTGTTCCTGGTCCTCTTCGGAATTAGCGCTCTGATCGGGACTCCTCCGCTGGCCGAGGGAGCGGGGCAACTCAATAGTGGCTCGGTTCAGGTAGTTGCTTCCTATCATAACGACGTCTCACCGCCGCTCCGCGAACTGCCCGCCTGGACGGACTACGATCTGAGACGCGGTGCAGAGCGGGACGCCAATGAGAACCCTAAGATACCTTACAGGCATCAGGATAGTTATGACCCTGTGGTTCAAAGCTGGCATGTCTCCTCTCTCTTTGGCCCAAACATCCCTGCTCCGATCCGTAACTTCGACGGCATCCCATATCCAGGAGTAGGTTGTAACTGCGCCCCTCCGGATACTAATGGAGCGGTAGGACTGACTCAGTATGTCCAGATCGTTAACGAAGGTTACCAAGTTTTCGATAAGGCCACGGGCGCCTCGGTTCTCGGACCTAACAGTATCTCATCAATCTGGTCGGGGTTCGGCGGCGTTTGCCAAACGAACGGTGCGGGGGACCCGGTGGTCCTGTACGACCACCTGGCGAGTCGCTGGTTGATCAGCCAGTTTGCCGGGACGAGCACGATCACCGACGAATGTATCGCGATCTCAGTTACGTCCGATGCCACCGGCAGTTACTATCGCTATGGCTTCCATCTCGGCTCGAACTTTTTCGATTATCCGCACCTCAGTGTCTGGCCCGATGCTTATTACATGAGCATGAACGTCTTTAACTCCAGCGGCACATCTTATCTCGGACCACAGCCCTTCGCCTTCGACCGGACAAAGATGCTCTCCGGCCAGGCAGCCACTTTTGTCAGCCCCGTCGGGCCGTTGGGTGGAACGGTCGATCCGTTCCTGCCGGCCGACCTCGACGGCCCCACTCTCCCGCCAGCCGGCGCACCGAACACCTTCGTCGGATTTCCCGGACAGAGCAGCAACCCGAGTTATACGACCTACCACTTCCATGTGGATTTCGTCACTCCGACTAACTCGACCTTTACCACCTTTGCCAGCCCGGCTGCGGCTGGCTTTACTTTCCTCTGCCCAACGACCCGCTCCTGCGTTCCGCAAAAAGGTGTCACCACGTCAAACAAGCTCGATGGAATCGGCGATCGTCTCATGTTCCGCCTCGCCTACCGGAATTTTGGCGATCACGAGTCGGTGGTCGGCAATTACAGTGTGAGTTCCGGCGGGGTAGCGGGCATTCGCTGGTTCGAGCTGCGCAATGTCACTTCCGGCCCGGTCACGGTTTACCAGCAGAGCACCTATCAGCCGGACACGACCTGGCGCTGGATGGGAAGCGCTGCGATGGACGGGCAGGGAAACCTGGCGATTGGTTTTAGCGCCTCGAGTTCGACGATTAATCCCCAACTGCGCTATGCCGGCCGCCTGGCGACCGATCCGCTGAACGTTCTTTCTCAGGGGGAAGCCCATCTCTTCGACGGCACCGGCAGCCAGACTGGGAGTGGCAACCGCTGGGGTGACTATAGTGCGCTGACAATCGACCCGGTAGACGATCTCACTTTCTGGTATACGAACGAGTATTATACTTCGACGACCTCTTATAACTGGCGGACTCGGATTGGCAGCTTTAAGCTCGCGACCGGCACCCCAACCCCAACTCCAACGCCGACCCCAACCGCTACACCGACTCCAACCCCAACCGCCACTCCTACTCCGACTGCGACACCCACCGCGACACCTACCCCCACACCTACGCCGACCGCGACACCTACGCCGACGCCGACCGAGTTAATTGTGAATGGCGCCTTGGAAGGCAGCATCTCGCCGTGGGTGATGTCGGGCACGGGCGCCTTTTATACCAACAACGGTAACTACCCGCACGGCGGCACGGGTTACATGTATTTTGGGGTGAATAACAATGTGACGGGGCAGACCTATCAAACGGTAACGATTCCTTCGACCGCCACCGGTACATTGACCTTCTGGTTCAATTGCAGTTCGAGCGAAGGCTCGACCACGGCGTATGACTTCCTGTACGTAGAAGTCCGCGACACCAGCGGCGTGCTCCTGCAAACGGTTGCGACTTACAGCAACAAGGACAAGACAACCGCCGGGGTCTATTCGCAGAAATCCTTCAGTCTTGCCGCCTACAAGGGGCAGACAATCCGGCTGCAATACCGAACCACGACTGACTTCTCCTTGTCGACCACCTTCCGAATCGACGACGTCTCGCTGAAATAATCGCGGATTACCTGCCTAGCAGGGCTGGAACGGCCGCGCTACGACCTTCGGGTCGTGGCGCGGCGAGGCGGCACGCCTCGGCAAGCTGCGCTTTGTTCCCCGAGGCGCTCTGTGTCATGCTGCCGCGCGATGGATCCGATCCTGCGTGCCCGCTTCAACGCCGATTTTTCTCCCTCGCAATATGAGGCGCTGGTCAATTGCGTCCAGCACAGCGAGCGTTGGCCGGCCGATTTCCGCATTAGCGAAACGCCGCTTTTTCTCACCCGGGAATTCCGCGACGAGATCGTGGGCGCGGCCAATGAGATCGTCGCTTTAACCCGAACCCCCGAGTTTGCCATCCACGCCGCCACTTCCATCCCGCCCCGACTGGAAGCACCAGGCGAATCGCCTCATCCCAATTTCATCGTCATTGATTTCGGGATCTGCGAAGTAGACGGACGCCTGACACCGCGGCTGATCGAGCTTCAGGCTTTTCCGAGTCTTTATGGATTTCAATTGCTTCTCCTCGGCTGTCTGCGCCGGGCCTTTCCAGCCATCCCACGAGACTGGACCTCTGCCTTCAGCGGCTTGCGGGACGAAAGCTACCTCGCGCTTCTCCGGGAGGTAATTGTCGGTGATGCCGACCCGGAAAACGTCATTCTTCTCGAGCTCGAGCCAGAGAAACAAAAAACCCGGATCGACTTCGCCTGCACCGAGACACTGCTCGGCGTCCGTCCCGTTTGCCTGACGAAAGTAAGAAAACGCGGCCGGCAATTGTTCTACGCGCGCGACGGAGGTGAGGTGCGGATCGAGCGTATCTACAACCGGGTCATCCTTGATGAGTTGCTTCGCCGGCCGCAGCTCACGCCGGGTTTCAGCTTTAGCGACGAACTGGACGTAAAGTGGGTCGGGCACCCGAACTGGTATTTCCGCATCAGCAAGCATTCGCTTCCCTTCTTGAAAACGCCACACACCGCGCCGGCCTTCTTCCTCGATCAATTCCCGGTCGACGAACCGCTCGATCAATATGTCCTCAAACCGCTCTATTCCTTTGCCGGCCTCGGCGTCGATATGGAACCGACCCGCGAAAAACTCGCCACGATCGACTCGCCGCAGAGCTGGATCCTGCAAAAGAAAGTGGATTACGCCGATGTCGTGCAAACCGTTGACGGTCCGCGTTCCAAAGCGGAAATCCGGATGATGTTCCTCTGGCCCGACGGCGGCGAGCCAATCCTGGCCAACAACTTGGTACGGATGAGCCAGGGTAAAATGATGGGCGTCGACTTCAACAAAGACAAGACCTGGGTCGGCGCCAGCATCGCGCTTTTCGAGCGGAAACAAGCCTAACGACCAACCAGCCGCGGATCGAAAACGAATTCGACTGGTTTGTGTGCCCGGAGCCGGCGGAATTTCGGGTGCGCCGGGTTGAGGAGAAAATTGCGCTCCGCGGCGACAATCGCGCTTGGCACCGCGAGAACCACCGAGCGGGCCTCTCGCACCCATTGATCGCCGATTTGCATGGTCGCCGGGCCGGGCGGAGACGCGCGCCAGTCCGGGGGAAGCTGGTTAATCGGGAGCTTCTCCATCAGTGTCTCGTCCCACTCGACAAAATAAGCGAGATATTTCTCGCGCGGAACGAGCGGCTGGACGTGAACGAAAATTTCCAGCGCGGCGAGCGACTGATGTTCGCTCAGGTAAACGACTGCCACTCCCGGAGAATTCCAGCGGCCACCGAAACGCTTCGCGCCTTCACCGGAAAAGGCATTGCGACGTGGCCGGTCGATTCGCCAGCCGGATGGCATCAGGAATAAACGCCGTAATCAATCCGGCCGAGCAGGTTCTCCACTTCGCGGGCGCCGGCCTCGGTCTGGGCATAATCGAGCGGCACCGCGCCGCCGAGTCCACGCTGCGGCGCTTTCAACCAGCGCCGCGCCTCCTCGACGCTGCCGAAAAGATGAACCGCATGGCCAAGCAGCCGGGCATAACGAACCACTTTGTCCGACTCGTCCGTCGTGAGGCGGCCGATTGCTTTCCGACGATGCAGCGTTGCCCGAGCGAGGCCAAGCTGACTGGCGAGTCCATCCAGCGGAAGGTCTAGCTGTTCCCGGAGCGCTTCCAATTCAGCGAAATCAAGCCCCGCCCGGACGACGCGCACCACCTGGGCCGGAGAGGGGTTGGGCTTTTCCTTCGCCACGTGCGATGCGACCAGACCGGACCCGGCCATTTTCGACTTCTGTCTCATTTACGACAGCCTAACGTATCAGATGGAGAGGTGCAAGCCCGTTCTCTCGATCGCGCCCGAACCCAATTTCACCGCAGATCGTAGAACTCCACCAAGCCAACACCAGTCGCACCGTTGGCGCCGCGCACGATGGCTGTGTAAGGCCCGGGAGGAAGCGTCGCGAGAATGGCCGACTCGTGCTCGTTGGTCGGCGCGAGGCCGGTGGCAATAATCTCCGATTCCTGGCTATCCTTCCAGTCGTCGTTCGAAGCGATAATCTCGCCTGACTGATCGTGCAGCTCGAGTGTCGGGTCGCTCAACGGATCCGCCACGTCGAGCGCAGCCATTGATGGACCGATCGCCCGCGCGACCATCGGCGCGCTTTCCGGTCCCGTGAGAATGACACCGGCGATCAGGACGTCATCCCCGGTTTGCACCGCACCCCGTGTGCTGATGTTCTGCAATTTGGAAGCCGCCGCGGTCGAAGTATCATAAACCTCTACCAGAGCGATGCCGCTCTCGCCGTCGCTACCCTGCACAACCGCGGTGTAGGCTCCGGGAACAAGTGTGGCCGCAATCGCGGATTCTCGATCGTCGTAAGGCGCCAGGCCGCTGGCGACGATCTCCGCCTCCTGGGAGGCGCGCCAGTCGTCGTTCTGCGCGATCAACCGGCCGGTCGAGTCATGCAATTCGAGGCGCGGATTGGAAAGGACGCCGGAAAGTTGTGATCCGTTCAGCCCGAGTGAGGGGCCAATTGCCCGAATCACCACGCTCTTATCGGCCGTGCCCGTCACAATGAAGCCGCCGATCTCGACCGCGTCTGCGGTTCCGACCAAAGCCCGGGTGGAGATGTTCCCCACCTGTTCCGGCGCGACCCCATTGAGCCGGACAATGCCGTTGACAGCGGCCCCGTTTACCTCACCGAAGTTACCCGCTGCGATTAACTGACCGTCGACCTGCAGAAGCAGTTGGTTGATGACCGCATCAGGGGCAAAGACCGGAGCAAAGACAGGATCAACCGTGCCATCACTGTGCCGGCGAATCACGGTGTTGGAGCCGAGATACATTCCATCGAGGCTCAAAGCGACAGACGTCGGCAAGTCCATGAACTCGGTGAAGGTTTCGTCAACGCTGCCGTCCGAGTTCAGGCGTTTGACGGACCAGCCAAAACCAACATAGAAGCCCATCAAAATCTTCCCGTCGGCTTGCAGGCCGAGGAGGGCATTTACAAATGTGCCGGTGAAGCCAAAGCTCTCATCAAGGCTGCCATCGGGATTTAGTCGAGTCGGGCCGTGGCGAGGAGTGCCATGGACAGAGGAAAAGCTCCCGTCGATCAGCATCCTGCCGTCTGGTTGGAGCACGACCTGCCAAACAGATGCTCCTGCATCCAAACCAGGATCGAATTGCGGGTCCAGACTGCCATCCGCATTGAGGCGTACTAATTTGTCGCCGTAACCTGCGAGTATCTTCCCATCACGCTGCACGGCGATCGCCAAAAGCGCGGTCTGGCTGGGAGCAGCGGGTTGAAATGAGGGGTCGATTGCACCGCTGTCCAACAGCCGGAAAAGCTCGCTACCCAACCCAACCAGGAGCCTGCCGTCGGGCTGAGAGGCGATCGGCCCGGGACCATCGGAAAAGAAGTCACCCGTTTCGAAGGTCATATCCGCACTGCCATCATGGTTCAGGCGACCGAACCTGTTCCTCGGCAACGTATCGAGATGGGTGAACGTTCCCGCGACAATGAGCTTGCCATTGGGCAGGAGCAAGGCGCGCTCGATCGACCCGTTGCTGATTGTCGTCAAGCCCGCCCCGGGGGCAAAAGTTGCATCCTGTTGGCCATCCGGCAGCAGGCGGCCAATGCCGAGGGGTTCCATGAACAGGCCCTGCCCGGTGACAACCAGTTTCTCATCCGCCTGCTCAACGATCGCAAGAACCGTCAGGTCAAAACCGTCGTAGATTTGGAAACCGGAATCGACGGTGCCATCCGTGTTGAGTCTTTCCAAAGGCACTCCGGCACCTCTCACGAGCGCCCGATCGTGTGAGTCCAGAGCAATCGCGGAGCCAGCTTCTTCCGTGTAGGACGGGTCGAGCGAGCCATCGCTGTTCAGCCGGACCACCCGGAAGATTTCTCCAAAAAAAAGGTCTTCCGACGTAATGATCTTGCCATCGCTCTGAATGAGAGCCGAAGCCGGATTAGTAAGTTCGGATTGAAATGTGGGATCCAAAGAACCGTCGCTGTTCAGCCGCAAAAGCTCTGAATGCGGAGAAGCGATCAGAATCTTCCCGTCGCTCTGCAGCACCGGAGTGCCTCCCGCTACAGGGACGAAGCCGGTATCGAGGGTACCGTCTCCGTTGGCGGATAGCTTTCATCGGAGGATTCAATCAGCGGATTGTAACCGGCGTCAATGCTTCCATCCCGATTCAGCCGCACAAGCGGCTTATCTGCTTCGTCTGAAGTGATGAAGGTTATCCCGACAATAATTTTGCCGTCCGCCTGGAGACACAGCGGTTTCGGATAGGAGCCGGTCGTAATCACATCGATCGCCAGAGCGGAGGGATCGAATGTCGAGTCGACCGATCCATCGGGATTCAATCGGACCAGGCCGTTGACAGGTGTAAACCCGATGCCGTTGAAGAATCCGCCAACGATGATGCGGCCATCACTTTGTAAAACCGCGCCATAGCCGGTGCCAGCGCTCACCTGAAGCGGACCGCGCCCGGCACTGAAGCTCGGGTCGAGGGTTCCGGGCTGCGGCGCGCCGAGAGCCGAGTAGGTGACGAACACCTGACAGCCAACCGCTAGCAGCCAATGCCCGGGGCGCATAAAGGGACCTCCATCCTGCCGCATGGCGGACCCACCGGCAAGGTTTTTCCCGCCTGAAAAAAGGAATCCTGTACACGTCGAGGATTCCCTGGAAGGGTGCGGAGTAATCCCGCGTGCGCTATCCCACCAATTCCTGGTTTGTCTCGGCGAAAGAGTTGACCGCATGCTCGAGTTCTTCCCGCGTATGCGCGGCGGAAACCTGGGTGCGGACACGCGCGGTGCCATGCGGCACCACCGGGTAAAAGAAGCCGATCACGTAAACTCCTTTTTCCAGCATGCGGGCGGCAAACTTTTGCGACAGCGCGGCGTCGCCCAACATGATCGGCACGATGGGATGGATGCCAGGCTTGATCGTTAGGCCGCGCTCGGTCAGGGCGGCCCGGAAGTATTTGGTGTTCTCCTCCAGTTTGTCGCGCAGCTCGGTGGAGTGGGTGAGAAGCTCCAGCACTTTTAGCGACGCGGCCACGATCGGCGGGGCGACGCTGTTGGAAAATAGATAGGGCCGCGAACGCTGGCGCAGGAGCGAAATGATCTCCTTGCGCCCGCTCGTGTAACCACCGCTCGCTCCCCCAAGCGCTTTGCCTAACGTTCCGGTGATCACATCCACCCGGCCCTGGACCCCGCAATATTCCGGCGTGCCGCGCCCGGTTTTTCCGACGAACCCGGCCGCGTGCGCGTCGTCCACCATCACCATCGCGTCGTATTTTTCCGCCAAATCGCAGATGTCTTTCAGGTTCGCGATAAAGCCGTCCATCGAAAAGACGCCGTCGGTCGCGATGAGACGGAAGCGCGCGCCCTTCGCCGCCTGCAACTGCATCTCCAGATCGGCCATGTCGCAGTTTTTGTAGCGGTAGCGCTGCGCTTTGCAGAGCCGGATGCCGTCGATGATCGAGGCGTGATTCAGCTCATCGGAAATGACCGCGTCCTCTTCGCCTAGCAATGTCTCAAACAGCCCGCCGTTCGCGTCGAAACAGGAAGGATAAAGAATCGTCTCCTCCGTCCCGAGAAACTTGGTCAGCGCGGCTTCCAGCTCCTTGTGGATGTCCTGCGTTCCGCAAATGAAACGCACACTCGCCATCCCGAAGCCGTGCGAATCGAGCGCCTCCTTCGCCGCCGCGATCAGCGCGGGATGATCGGCGAGTCCAAGATAATTATTCGCGCAGAGATTGATCACGCGCCGGCCATCGGCGATTGGGATCTCGGCGTTCTGCGGTCCGGTGATGACGCGTTCGGTTTTGAAAAGGCCCTGCGCTTTGATTTCCTCGAGGGTGGAAGTGATTCGATTGGCAACGTTCGCGAGCATGGCGCAATCTTCCGCAAACCGGCTCGCTTGTCATGCCACCCCCCCGGTCGGCGCAAAGAGGAGACTTGTCGGGTTTGTGAATAACTGGTAGTAACTCCACGACTCAAGTGGGAATGCGCATTCGCCTTAGCCTGCTTCTCGCGGTCGTCGCCTTCTCGTTAGGCGCGTGCACCACCAGTCGCCGCCTCCCTCCTTATGAAGCGCCGCTGGCCCGCACCGACTTCCAGCAGGTGCGCACCACTGCCTATACCGACTCCGAGGACGATCATCGTCAGTATGGCAATCGCACCGCCCTCGGCAACGTGCTGCGTCCCGCGCCGCCGCCGATTGTGCCGCGCGCCGTTCCGGTCGAACAAACCCGCGTCTTTCGCGGACCTGATTCGGGATATCAGCAGATTGCCTACGTTCCATCGCAACCTTTCCGATCCAACAACCTTCCCCCACAAATCTACGGCAGCGCCGCGGCCGATTGGTCGCGCTGGCCGGCCGGGACGGTCTTTCGCATCGTCTCGACCGGACAACTCTACCGGGTTGAAGACTACGGCTGGGCGCTGGCCGGGCGAAATACGATCGACCTTTTCATGGGTTCGTCGCGGGACATGAACGCCTGGGGGCTACGGAACGAAACCATCCAGATTGTCCACTGGGGCGACCCGGCCGAAAGCCTCCGCCGGCTCGCGCCCCACACGGAATATCGCCATATCCGCCGGATGGTGCTGGAGTTGGAAGGCAACCACCGCGCCGCTGCCGCGCTGGAATAATCGGGCGGAGCCCTGCGCCTCGCTGGCTGAATTTCTTTAGGATAGCCGTGCCAGGGCCCTCCCACCTTGCAAAGCGCCACTTTTTGCCTGCATCTTTGGGGCAAGGATGAAAGGGCTGGAGATCAACTTGGTCATACCCGATCTCTGGCAACAGGAAGCCGTCCGCGGGTTGCAGAGCGGGAAAGACGTCGTTGTCCATGCTCCCACGGGCGCGGGCAAGACCTACATCTTCGAGCTGCTTTATCCCTGGCTGAAAGGACAGGCCGTTTTCACCGTGCCCACTCGCGCCCTGGCCAACGACAAGCTGGCAGAATGGCGCAACCGCGGCTGGGACGTGGGAATAGCGACTGGCGACCTCGCCTTTAATCTCGAGGCCAAGGTCATCGTCGCCACCCTTGAAACTCAACGGGCCCGCTTTCTCCGCCGGGAAGGTCCGCGCCTCCTCGTGGTCGATGAATACCAGCTCATCGCCGATCCGGTGCGAGGGGTGCATTACGAGCTGGCCCTAGCGCTGGCCCCACCGACGACCCAACTCCTGCTCCTGAGCGGGAGCGTAAACAACCCGCAGGACGTCGTGCATTGGCTCGGGCGAAACGGGCGCGATCCTTTACTCGTTAGGCACGATCAGCGTCCGGTCCCTCAGCACGAAGTCGATCTCAGCAATCTGCCCGATGTCGGTTTCTCCCGGACCCGCGAATTCTGGCCGCGGATGATTGCGCGCGCATTGCACGCGGGGCTTGCGCCGATCCTGGTTTTCGCCCCGCGCCGAAAGGCGACCGAAGAAATGGCGCAAGCGATCGCGAGCGCGATGGCGGCGCGCGATCGCCTGCCGCTTTCGCCGCCGCAGGAAGCGCTCGCGGGCAAACGGCTGAGCAAACTGCTCCGCCAGCGCGTAGCTTATCATCACAGTGGGCTGAGCTACGCCCTGCGCGCGGGTTTAATCGAGCCGCTGGCGAAAAACGGACAGCTTAATGTCGTGGTCGCCACGATGGGTCTGGCTGCCGGGATCAATTTTTCCATGCGCTCGGTGCTGGTCACCGACACGCGCTATTTCTCGGGCAACTTCGAGCACCGGGTGGAGCCCGACGAGTTGCTGCAAATGTTTGGCCGGGCCGGCCGCCGTGGGCTTGATGACGAAGGATTCATTCTCTACACGCCCGATCAGCCGCGGCTCAGCTTCGCCCGCCCGCGGCAATTGAAACGCGCCACGCAGGTGGATTGGCCGAGCCTAATCAGCGTGATGGCAGCTGTAGCCGGGCGCGGTCACTCTGGCAGCCCCGAGATGGTCGATCAAGCCGGCGTCATCGCCGGCGACGACAACGCGTTCGCCGCCGCGGTCGAGCTAAGCCATTCACTCTTCAGCGTGCAGAAGGTGCCTCTCGGCGTAGAACACTCGCTCGCCACCGGCTCGATGCCTTGCGGTCTTTGGGTGGATGCGGAACGCGCCCGGTTTGCGCGCCGGCCGATGGTCGAAATTCTCAACAGCCGCAATGAATGGGAGTCAAGGGGCGAAGAGATCGAGGCTTCGTTAGGAGAAACCTTTCTCCGGGACGGCGAACGCTGGATTCCGGCGTTGCGCCGCGCGCAAACCCTCGATCGTTTTCCCGTAGGCAACCTTTGCCGTCTGCGCCCGGGAAACATTTACGGCCGTGAAATTCCGCTCGCCACCAGCGCACCCGGGAAGAACGATCTCCAACTGGTCAAATCCCTTCGAAAAAAACTTGCTACCAGGTTCATTTCCGAAGCTGAACTAACGGCCACAGTAAAAGAATTGATCCCGCAATGGAGCGACGGCGGCGCGCTGCATGAGATCGTCCGGCGTGGTCGGGTCGTTTCCGCCCGGATCGATTTTTCGGCGATTAAGATCGGGGCGGTCCGCGATTCGTTAGGCAAAGCGCTTCTCGATCCGCCGACACGCGAAGCGCTGCCAATCCCGTGCCGCGGTTGTCCTCAGTTGGAGCACGATCAGACCGCGGAGATCGTTCGCTCGCCCGCCTACGCCTGGCGCCGGCTCGGGCTGGTCGGCTCGGACGGAACTCCGACACGACGTGGCGTTGTTTTTGGCTTTTTCCAGGCGGGCGAAGGGCTGGCGATCGCCGCCGCGCTCGAAGATGAGGCGTATCCAATCGACGATCTGGTTTTCGATCTCGCCAATCTTCGCGCCGGCCCGCGCTTTGCCGGAGAAGATTCTCCTCGCGGCGGACGGCTCGGCGCACTTTGCCAACTGCTTTACGAACGCGCCGATTATCCGGGTTACCTCGAGATGGGTGTGCCGGTGCATTACGGTGCCGGCGCCGCGGAGGTCGTGCGGGAGATTGTTGAAAACCCGGGTGGCCGCTACCGAATCACCTCCGAATTCCTCCGCCAGGGCGATGTGGAACGCGCGATGATGGAATGGCGAAGCGTCCTGCGTCATATCGCCGCCGCGCCCGATCTGGACTGGTCGCGCTGGCGGGAACTGAAGAGGCGTGCCGAGGAATTGTTAGGCCAGAGCGCCTCGCCGACCACGCTCGATTTCCCGCCGCTTCTCGCTTCGCAACAGCGGCGACTGTAGAAGCGTCCCCGGTTGGCGCGTGCTGCTGAAATTGAAATCATGACGCGTTCCCGCCGAGAGTTATCTTCCGCGTCACGATGGAGATTCATCAGCTCAGGTACTTCGTCGCGGTCGCGGAGGAGGGAAGCTTCTCGCATGCGGCAGAGCGCGAGCATGTCTCGCAGCCTTCGCTCAGCCAGCAAATCCAGAAGCTGGAGTCGGAGCTGAACCAGCAGTTGTTCGATCGGCTGCCGCGCGCGGTAGTTTTGACTGAAGCCGGCAGGACGTTTCTGGCTTATGCGAGAAACGTTCTCACCGGGATCGCGGATGCCCGCCGGGCGGTGGAAGCGCTCGAGCAGGAGGTGGCAGGAAGACTGGCGGTCGGCGCGATTCCCTCGATCGCGCTCTATTTCCTGCCGCGGCTGATCGTGAGCTTTGAAGAGCGTTATCCGAAAGTGACGTTTGAGCTTTTCGAGGACACGACGGATAAGCTGGCGCAGCGCTTGGAAGAAGGAACGGTCGATGTCGTCCTCGCGTCTTCGGGAGAAGCGGCGCCGACCCTTACGCAATATTCGTTAGGCAAAGAGCCCCTGCTCCTGCTCGTACCGCAAAAGCATCGCCTGGCGCGGAAAAAATCGATCAAATGGAGCGAACTTGCCTCGGAGAAGTTTTTGCTTCTGCACGAGGAGCATTCGGTCTCGATTAAGGTTCGCCAGCTATTGGCCGCGAACCACTTGAAACCGGAGCTGGTCCTACAGGGCGCTCAACTGGTGACGATTGCCGCGATGGTCGCGGCCGGGCTGGGGGTATCGGTCGTGCCCGAAATGATGGTCCGGACCGACTTCGTCAAGGGGTGTGTGGCGGTGCCCTTCGCCCAGCCAATCCCGACGCGGGAGTTGGTCCTCATCCGCAACCCTTTGCGCTTCGAGAGCAAGGCCGCCGCGGTATTCCGCGAGGAAGCCGCGGCGGCCTTCTTGAAGTGAAAACGACCTGGTTTACCGGCTCAGGCCGAGGGCCTGAACCAGGGTGACGATCGGCCAGGTGGAGATGAGGACGATCAGCGCGAAAAGGGTAAACTCGGCGGCCACACTCGGCCGCTCCCGTTGCGCATAACGATCGCTCAGGAACCGAGCGAGGCGCGAACGCCGCGAAGTCTTTTCAAGCAGCCGACCATTCCTGCCATTGCTGCCTAAGGTTAGTGTTTGCATGCCCAAATGACGCGCTGGCAGCCGATGGTTTGAAATATTTAATGCCACTAAGCGCGATAGGCAGCGCCTATTGGGAAAAGCAGAAGCTATTCTTGCTCGACAGGATAGTCCGACGAAGGAAAGCTGCCCGTATGGCGGACAAACATAACGGCAATTGTTATTGCGGGGCGGTGGCGATCGAGGCGAGTGGCACTCCACCGACGATGGGCTACTGCCACTGCGGCGCCTGCCGGGCTTATTCCGGCGGCCCGGTGAATGCGTTCACGCTCTGGAAACCGGAGAGCGTAAAAGTGACGAAGGGCGCGGAATCGATTGGGAAATTCAAGAGCAGCCCGATGAGCGTGCATTGTTATTGCACGCAGTGCGGCGGCAGCGTGTTTGTCGAACACCCCAGCCTCGGCCTGATCGATATCCCGGCCGGACTTTTGCCGACGCTTCAATTCCAGCCCGAGGTCCACCTCAACTACGAGGAGACGGTTCTCCCGATGAAAGATGGCTTGCCCAAGCTGCGGGATTTTCCCGCCGAGATCGGCGGCTCGGGCGAGAGGATGCCGGAATAAGATTGCTCGTCGTTAGGGGATTCCGTCCCCGCCCATCGCGCCGTAGACCTGGCCGGTGGAGTAGCTGGCATCGTTAGCCGCGAGCTGGACGTAGATCGAGGCGAGCTCGGCCGGCTGGCCAGGACGGCCGAGTGGAGTTTGGCCGCCGAATTGTTTCAGCTTTTCCATCTTCGCACCGCCGCTCACCTGGAGCGGAGTCCAGATCGGGCCGGGGGCGACGCCGTTCACGCGAATTCCCTTCTCCGCCAGCTGCTTTGCGAGGGACCGGACCCAGTTGGTCGTGGCCGCCTTGGTCTGCGCGTAATCGTAAATGTCGGGCGAAGGTTCCATCGCTTGCTCCGAGGTCGTGCCGATAATAACCGATCCGGGTTTCAGGTGCGGGAGCGCCGCTTTGATCATCCAGAAGGGAGCGTAGATGTTGGTCTTCATCGTCGCGTCGAACTCTTCGGTCGTCAGGTCAAGGATTGATTCGCGTGCCTGCTGGCGAGCGGCGTTGCAAACGAGGATGTCGAGCCCAGCGAGCTGCTCGAAGGCGTCGGCCACGAGCTTTTTGCAAAACTCCTCCACTCGCAGGTCGCCGGGGAGGGCGACGGCCTTGCGGCCGGCTTCCTTGATCAGGTCGATGACTTCTTTCGCGTCCGGTTCCTCGGTGGGAAAATAATTGATCGCGACATCGGCCCCTTCGCGGGCAAAGGCGATGGCCGCAGCCCGGCCCATGCCGGAATCGCCGCCGGTGATGAGCGCCTTGCGCACGGCGAGTCGGCCGGAGCCTTTGTAACTCTTTTCCCCATGATCGGGGCGCGGCTCCATCTTGTTCGCCAGTCCGGGCCAGGGCTGTGATTGTTCTTTGAAGGGTGGCTTGGGATACTTTTCTCTCGGGTCCTGCAAAGTTTGCGGTGTCATAGCTTGGTTTCCGGTGGTCGCGGCGAACATCCTGGGAGCAGCCATCGCTGCCATCCCTGTTCGAACCCGCCGAGCATTCGCCGCCGGGTGATGCCTTGCGATTGGTTCATCTCTCCCAGATACGCACCTGCTGGTCCAACCAGGCTGGAAAATTTCCATTTGGTCGGATTCTCCCCCTTTGTAGGATGATTGAATGGCGAGAAAACGGTCGAAGAGAAACACGGTGCCATTTGAGGTTGGTGTGGTAGGACATTTTGGACTGGCGGTGCGCGACCCGCGCAAGAGCGCGCGTTGGTGGGGACGGGCGCTTGGCCTAACGAAAGAGTTTGAGTTTGAAGACGGGATCGCCATCGGCAATGACAATGTCACGATCGCGCTCCACAAAGGGAAGCCCTCGCCGCGCACGCTTGGGCACATGTCTTTTCATCTGCCAAACATGCGTGCCTTGCGAAAGGCGCTCGCACATTTGAGGAAGGTCAAGGCCGATTTGGAAGATCCGGGAGATGAAATCGGGCCGGAAGCGCCGGGCTCCGAGCACATCGGCCTTTGGTTCCATGATCCGGATGGTTATCGCTGGGAACTGAGCGTGCAGGGCGGCGTCGAGTGACGAGCCTCATCCAACGCAATCATTTTTGCCTGCGGTCGGCCTGCTTGCTCGGCCTGCTCCTCTGGCCGGGCTTGGTCCTGGCGGGGAATCGATTTGCCTTTGGAGTCGCAGTCGCCCGCAGCGAACAGCTCATTGTCGTGCAGGCGCAAAACTGGAGCGACGATCACGGCACCCTGGCGCTTTTCGGGCGGACGAGCGGCGGCGGCTGGCAACGAATGGGCGAGGAGGTGCCGGTAATGCTCGGGCGCAACGGGCTTGCCTGGGGTATCGGCATCTATGCGGAGCGGGCCATCAAACGGGAAGGCGATCTCCGGTCGCCGGCTGGAGTCTTCGAGCTGGCGAAAATCTACGGGCGCGAGGAGTTTTCGCCTAACCATCGCTTTCCCTATGAACAACGCGATGACGCGATGGAAGGGATCGATGATCCGCGCTCGCGTTTTTACAACCGGCTGGTGAATCCGCGCGAAGTCGCGACGCGCGATTGGACCCATTCGGAGAAGGTGGATGCGGACGATCCAATGTTTCGCTGGTGTGTGGAAGTGAAACACAACTGGGGGCAGCGCCCCGGTTATGGTTCCTGTATTTATCTTCACATCTGGAAGAGACCCGGCTTGCCAACCAGCGGCTGCACCGCAATGAATTCGGAGACGATGGAGCGCATCGTGCACTGGCTCGATGTGGCGAAGCACCCGTTGCTCGTGCAAATGACCCGGGCCGCCTTCGAGCGGCTCGATGTGGAATGGCCTCACATCATGCCTCAATTGCGCGAGGCGCGGAGACATTCCGAGGGCGAGAAGGCTCGGTAACTTCCGCGGATCGGATTTTTTCCGCGCAAATCAACGCTGGTTGGCGGTGGCTCATCCGAATCCCTTACGAGATGAGCACCAAGGGAACAATTTCCACCGAAGACAGAGCGCAGAGGAAGAGAGAAGAGCAACCGACCGCCGGCCGCGCTTCCCCTCGGCGCGAACAATTGCCGACGCGGGACTATGCGGCGCTGGTCACGATTTTCAATGGACTGCTCGCGACCGCGCTCTTTGCCCGCAGGTGTCAGCGCGAGCCGTTGCCAGAGCGGATCGCGCCGCAGGACCTCGCACTCTTCGCGCTGGCGACGCAAAAGCTCAGCCGCGTGATCACAAAGGACAAAGTGACGGCGGCGTTTCGGGCGCCGTTCACCGAGGTCGAAGGGAAGGGCGGCGCCGGAGAATTGGAAGAGCGCCCGAAAGGCCGCGGGTTGCGACGCGCGATCGGCGATCTCCTCAGCTGCCCGTTTTGCCTCGGCACCTGGATCGCCTCGGGTTTCATCTACGGGGAAATTTTCACCCCGCGCCTCGCGCGCACGGTTGCGAGCATTTTTGCGGTCGGCAGTCTGGCCGACTTTCTCCAGCAAGCCTACGTCAAGGCGCAGGAGATGAACGACCAGATTTAGGAGACCTCGCGCGACAACTCCCCGGGATCGCTTCATCTTTCCGAGATGAAGAGTCTTGGCATCGTGGGCGGAATCGGACCGGAATCGACGATCGAGTATTACCGCTTCATTCTCGAAGGTTATCGCGCGCGGGTGACTGATGGGAGCGCGCCGCATCTCCTCATCGACAGCCTCGATGTGAATCGTGGGATTGCGATGCTCGAGGCAAACGATCTCGCCGGCCTAACGAACTATCTCTCTGCCTCGGTCGAACGGATGGCGCGGGCCGGCGCGGAGATCGCGCTGATCGCGGCCAATACGCCGCACCTGGTGTTCGATGCGGTGGAGAAAGGCGCGCCGATCCCGATGCTGAGCATGGTCGCGGCGGTGTGCGATCATGCGCGCGGGCTCGGACTAAAACGACTCGGTTTGTTCGGCACCGGCTTCACTATGAGGGCGCGCTTTTACCATGACGCTTTCGCCCGCGCCGGAATCGAGCTGCTCGTACCTGACGAGAAAGAACAAGCAATGATTCACCAGATTTATCTTGGCCAATTGCTCAAGAACCAGTTTTTGCCGGAAAGTCGCTCGGCCATTCTGCAAGTCCTCGAGCGGATGCGCGAGGAAGAGAAGGTCGAAGCGGTGGTTCTGGCGGGGACCGAGTTGCCGCTCCTGCTGCGCGGCGCCGCACCGGAAAACGTGCCCTTCCTGGATACGACCATGATTCATGTCCGCGCGGCGATCGAAGCCATCCTGGCCTAACGAGCGAAGGAATTACTCGAGGTCATAAACTTCGATCAATCCGATACCGGAGCGCCGTCGGTATCGGTTGTGACAGGCAGGCCAGGCCGAGAAAAGGAGAATGGTGCTGCGCCGGCGCGGCTTCCTGCCCAGGCCCCCGAACTTGCCCAGACTCACTGGCAACGTGCAACTAGTAAATCAGCCAAAAGTAGGAAGGGCGGACCTTGCGATCCGCCCTCCCCTTTCCGTTGAGCAGCTTCTCCCTAGCTTTTGCTCTGCGAAATTTGGTTAACCCTTGGCTTGCGAAACCACTTCGTTCAGCTTGAAGATTGGCAGGAACATCGCGATCACGATCCCGCCCACGATCACCCCGAGGAAGACAATCAGCATCGGCTCGATCAAGGAAGTGAGTGCGTCGAGCATGGCTTCGATTTCTTCGTCCCAGAAATCGGCCATCTTTTCGAGCATGCCGTCGATCCGGCCGGTCGATTCGCCCGCTGCGACCATACGCAGCATCATCGGCGGGAAGATTTTCTTCTTCGAGAGCGCAACCGAAAGATTGTCGCCTTTTTCCACGTCCACGCTCACGCCTTTGATGCTCTCTTCGACGACATGATTGCCGGCCGAGCCCCCAACGATGTCCAGCACCTCGAGGATCGGCACGCCGCTTCGGATGAGTTGGGCGAAGGTCCGGGCGAAACGGGACATACAGATCTTATGAATGAGCGGACCGAATACCGGGAGCTTCAATTTCCAGCGGTCGGCGATTTGCCGGCCGCGATTGGAGCGTAGAAATGCTCGTAGACCGAAAATCGCGCCGCCAATCCCGAGGACGAGGAAATACCATTCACCTCGAACGAAATTGCTCAAGTCGATGAGGAACTGCGTCGGGGCGGGCAGCTTCGCACCAAAGTCCTTAAAGATTTCGGCGAAGACTGGCACGACCCGGACGATGAGGAAGGTCGTGATCAACAACGCGATCGAGATCACGATCGTCGGATAGGTCATGGCGGACTTGACCTTCTTGCGGAGGCGCGCGCTGGCTTCGAGGAAACTGGCCAGACGATCCAGGATCTCCGAAAGAAGACCGCCCGCCTCCCCGGCCTTGACCATGCTGACGAAGAGGCGGTTGAAGACGCGGGGGTGCTTGGCGATCGATTCGTGGAAAGTTTCGCCACCCTGCACGCGAGTGGTAACGTCGCTGATCACATGGCGCAGATTTTTCTGCCGCTTGGGGTCGCATTGTTCGTACAGGGCGGTAAGAGCCTGGACGAGCGAGATGCCGGCCTCGATCATGGTCGCGAGCTGTCGGGTGAAAAGGACGAGGTCGGTTTCTTTGACCGACCAGGTGGTTTTTTTTTGGCGGCTGGCGGTCGCTTTTTGCTGAAGCGAAAGGACCATCAGCCCACGACTCATCAGGCTGGTGATAGCGTTGTCTTCATTGATGGCTTCCTGGACCCCATTTACAATGTTGCCGGCGCCATCGCGAGCTTGGTAGGAGAAGGTGATCATATGGATATCCTGGTAATTACATTCCATGTAGCAGCTATGGTGCCAGCCCCGCCCTGCAGTGTCGCCTGAACCCGTCATGCCCCTGGCCCACGAACTCGAGCAACTCACCCCAAACCTCTCTCTCTGGCAGGCCTTCGATCTCGCCGTTAAGGCCGACCTCTTCAGCACCGCTCTTCTGACCAAAAGCGGCCTCTTTTTGGTCGATCCCATCCCGCTGGCAGCCCCGGCTTGGAACGGATTGATCGCTGGGCGAACCGTCGCCGGCGTGTACCTGACCAATGCCAATCACTTCCGAAATGTCGAAGAAACGGCTCAGAAAACGCAGGCGCCGGTTTTTGCGGCCGAACCGGTCGTCGCCCAACTGAAGTCGGCCACGAGCAAAAAAGTAATGGAAGGCGAGCAGATCGCCGAGGGGGTGACAGTCATTGGTCTGGAGGGAGCAGCGGAGGGCGAAACGGCGGTCCATTTCGCTGACGATGGGGGCACGATCGTGATTGGCGACGCCCTGATCAATCTCGATCCGTACGGGTTCGCCCTCCTGCCAGCGAAATATTGCTCCAATCAAAAACAGCTGCGGCGATCCCTGCGGCAACTGCTTGATTTTTCATTTGAGCGTCTTTGCTTTGCCCATGGCCTGCCGCTGGTTTCCGCGGCCCGGGCGCGTCTCGAAGGGCTGTTGCGATGACCCGCCCCGCGGAGGAGAAAGGCGTCGTACGGTTCCTGCGACTGATTCGTTTTTCCCACACCATTTTCGCTCTGCCCTTTGCCGTCGGCGCCTTGCTCGTCGCGACCCGCGGGCATCCTTCGGCGCGATTGCTGGCCCTCATCCTCCTCTGCATGGTCTTCGCCCGGACGGCAGCGATGCTTTTCAATCGGCTGGTCGACTGGCGGCTCGATCAGCGCAATCCCCGCACCGCGATGCGCCATCGCCTCGTCACAAAACCGATCGTGGTGGCGATGTTGCTTGTGAGTTCAGCGGCTTTTCTTGCATCGGCCGCGGCGATCAACCGGCTAACGTTGCTCCTCTCGCCGCTCGCGCTGGCGATTATCTTTTTCTATTCCCTGACGAAACGTTTCACTGCCTCGAGCCACTTTTTCCTCGGCCTGGCGCTGGCGGTCGCGCCAGCGGGAACGTGGATTGCCGCCACTGGCCGCCTCAGCTGGGCGCCGCTGCTTCTGAGCGCCGGAGTGGTCGCCTGGGTCGCCGGCTTCGATCTGATCTACGCGACGCAGGATTTGGAATTCGACCGCCGCGAAGGGCTGCACTCGCTCGTTGTCCGGCTCGGGATTGCGCGTTCGCTGCGGCTGGCGCAATTGCTCCATCTCGCGATGTTTCTCGCGCTCCTTGGGTTTGGGACCGTGGCGTCGTTAGGCGCGGTCTATTTTGCCGGGATGCTGCTCGTGGCGGGGGCGCTCTTTTACGAACATCGGAGCGCCGCGCGGCTGGATCTGGCCGCGATCAACCGCGCCTTTTTTCAGAGCAACGCCTTCGTCAGCGCGGTGTTTCTCGGGAGCGTCTGGGTCTCACTGTAGTGTTACATCGCGTTGAGCATCGCGACCCGGGGAGCATGCCGGCCGCCTTCAAAATCGGTCGTCAGCCAGACCCGGACAATTCGAAGCGCGAGCTCCTCCGGGATCATCCGTTCGCCTAACGACAGGCAGTTGGCGTCGTTATGCTGGCGCGAAAGCCGCGCCGTCTCTTCATTCCAGCAAAGCGCGCAACGGACGCCGTGGACCTTATTCGCGGCCATCGCTTCGCCGTTGCCCGAGCCGCCGAGGACGATTGCGCGATCGCACTCGCCCCGCGCCACCGCGTCCGCCGCCGGGCGGATAAACGCCGGGTAGTCCACCGGTTCCTCGCTCGAGGTGCCAAAGTCGAAGACTTCTTCGCCTAACGACTGGAGCAATTCCTTGATTTTCTCTTTGTAGCGAAACCCGGCGTGATCGGAACCAAGAGCGATTTTCATGAGTGGATTCGAATACCGAAATCGGAAATCCGAAACAATTTCGAAAATCCAAAATACAAAATTCAAAACAACCGCAGCCTGTTGTTCAAGGTTCCGTTTTGTAAATTCTTGCTTCGAATTTCCGATTTGTTTCGAATTTCGATATTCGGATTTCTCCGCTAGCCTCCGCGGAGCCGGGCCAGTTCCTCCCAGAGATGGCGTTCCGCTTCGCTCAGTTTTTTCGGAATGCGAACCTGAGCCGTCACGTAGAGATCGCCCCGACCGCCGGTGGCGTTGGGCAGCCCGCGCCCGCGCAGACGGAAACGCTGGCCCGGTTGAGTGCCGGGCGGAATCTTGAGCCGGCGCTGACCTTCCAGCGTTGGGACATCGATTTCGCTGCCGAGCGTTGCGCGCCATGGCTCGAGAGCTGCCTCGTGGATGAGGTCGTTACCTTCGACCGCGAAATCCGGATGCCGCGCCAATCGCACGCGGAGAAAAAGGTCGCCCTGGGTTCCACCGCGCGTGCCCGGTTCGCCCTGGCCGGCGAGACGGATGCGTTGACCTTCGTGCACGCCGCGCGGGATTTTCACCTGGTAAGTCTCGACTTTTTTCGAGTCGCTCCGGCGCAGGGAAATTTGCCGGCTCGAACCGTGGAGCGCTTCTTCAAGCGTGACCATGATGTCGGCTTCGACATCCTGGCCCCGCTCCGGTGCTTCCGGACGTTGCGCGAAGCCGCCGCCAAACGCTGACCGGCCACGCCCGCCGCCGAAAAACATCTCGAAAAAATCGCTGAAACCAGTGCCGCCGAATTCGAATTCGACGTCGCCTCCGTTGCCGCCAGCATAACGCCGAAATCCGCCGCCCCTTCCGCCGCGGCCCCACTCTGGCGGCGGTTGAAAGCCGCCGGCTTGGTTCCAATTCTCGCCGAGCTGATCGTATTTGGCTCGCTTTTCCGGATCGCTCAGGACTTCGTAGGCCTCGTTGATCTGCTTGAATTTCTCCTCGGCCGTCTGCTTTTCCTTTGGCTTGGCGAGGTCGGGATGGTGTTTACGCGCGAGCTTGCGGAAAGCGGTTTTGATCTCCTCCGCGCTCGCGGTCTTGGAAACGCCTAACGTCTCGTAGTAATCGCGAAACTGAACCGCCATAGTGGTGGGGCAGAATTTCTCAACATCGCCCGATCTGCGCAACCACCGCAGCTTGGGAGGCCGAAAATCCGTGGAGGCGGGAGGGCGCAGAGGATTTTGAATGATCTGCTTCTTGGCCTTCTCCGCGATCTCTGCGGTTAGAACGACCCGCGCCTAACGATCGACAAAGATCGGCGTCGCGGTCACGTCTCCGGCCTCGAAGGTGAAACCGTGGCCCGCACCCGGGTCGAGTGATTTCAAGAGTTGCGCCACCGCAAGCGCGGTCGCCGCGGAGTAGAACCGGACCAGCCCGACGGTGGTGCGCCGGCCGAAAACCGTGATCATGATGGTGTTCTCGTCGACCGAGTTCATGAAAATATGGCTTCCGTTACCCTGGTGATAGAGCGCGTTGAACTCGACCTCGCCGATGCGGCGCGCCAGCTCCTTGGTAGCGGCAAACGACCCGGCCGCGAGCGCGGCGATAATCGTCACGTCGAGCACCGAGACGTCGCCGAACTGCGAGATCACGTTGCCGCCCCGGTCGATTACCACCGTGAGATCGGCCTCGGTTTTTTTCAGAAAATCGGCCAGGATCCCGTCGAGGGTTGCGACGTTTTCGATCGTGAGCGCAGGGATGCAGTTCATTGAACGGTTGGGAGCGCGACTTTCGGCGCCGGTTTCGGAGCTGTCGGGTCGATGGTGACCGGTTGGGGTGACTGCGCCTGCGCGTCCTGTTTGCTGAACTTGTGCAGTAGCATCTGCGACACGGCGTTGAGCGAAGCGAAAACGTTCTGTCCGGTGCTCGAAATGACTTCAAAGCTCGGGACCCGTTTCTTGCGATTGTTGAGCAGGAACTCGAGGTAATTGATGGGCGCGATGTTGCTCAGGTCGCGTTTGTTGTATTGCACGACATAGGGGATTTCTTCGATCGAAAGATTTTGCTGGGCGAGATTCTCCTCGAGGTTTTTGAAGCTCTCGACGTTCTCCTCCATTTTTTCCCACTGCGAATCGGCCACGAAAACGATTCCATCGACGCTTCGCAGCACGAGTTGGCGGGTGGCGTTGTAGATTACCTGCCCCGGCACGGTATAGAGCTGAAACTTGGTCACGAACCCTTTGATCACCACCGCATTGAGGGGGAGAAAATCGAAGAAGAGGGTGCGATCGGCGGCGGTGGCGAGCGAGACGAGGTCGCCCCGGTTGGCCGGGCTGATGCGCTCGTGGATATAGGCAAGGTTGGTCGTTTTGCCGCAAAGGGCGGGCCCGTAGTAGACGATCTTGAACTGGATCTCGCGGCTGGCGTAGTTGATGATGGACATGGCGATTCGTTAGGCGTTAGGCGTTAGGCGAAGTCAGGCGGATAGAATAAGTTTCGGCCAGGCGGCGGGTGACGCGGGCGAGCCGGGCCTGGGTTTCAGTAGGCAGGCACCCGCCGGCCGCATGGAGCGCGGCCAGGTAGATGTTTTCGCCGGCAAAAAAGGTGACTGGCGTTTTGGCGCAGAGAAGGGTGATTCCGGTCAGCGGGCCAAGATTGTCATCGGTGAGCTGCGCGTCGAGCCGTTTCATGATCGCGGGCGCGACTGCGCACAGGCCTTCGAGATTGTAACCAGCCGGAATGTTCTCGGCGAGACTAAGCCCGTCGGCGAAAACAATTGCACAGGCCTGGACTCCGGGCAGCCCGCTGACGCGGCCGACGACGGCTTTGGCATCGAGCGCTTCATCAGTGTCGAATTCCTCCTGGAGCGCCGTGCGCCCAGGCGACGCTTCGGGCGAGGGCATTGGCCTCGGCAGAGCAGTTGTAGCCGGGGGCGTTGACGCCTGCGGGCGCGCTGTGGGCGGGAGCGTTGACCCCGGCTGGTTCCCGGGCAGGGTTTTCCCACTGGCAGAGGTTTCACCGGCATCACCGCCCACGTCTCTAGGAACCTCCGCAGGCCTGGCGGGTGCGCCGGGGTCAACGCCGCGGGAGACAGCGGCAGCGACGGGCTTGAGGCGCACCGCGTCTTCGGCCGCTTTTTGGCTGAAAGGTGTCTCGAAAAGCGTCGTTACCTCTACGCGTTCCTGGTCGCCCCGAGTTTGCAGACTTTCGGGCGACAGGTTTTTCAGCACCTGCGGCAGGGGCAACTGGATTTGCGCGGCTGGGTCTTCGATCTTAAACCGGCTACGGAATTCTTCCGGTAGCGCGGCTTGGAATTGTTCAGGCGAAACCTGGATGCGCCCGAGCGCCAGTTGCGGCTCAATGATGGCGGCTGAGAATTGGAGCTGGGCGCTTTCCGCGATTTCATCCGTCGAGGGGCCGGAAATTTGGAATGGCGGAATGGCGCGAACTACCTCCCGAAGTGAGAGGCGGATGCGCCGCTGAGCTTGTGCCGCAGGGGCCGGCTGCGTCTGGCTCTCGGGCCCCTGGCGCAGGTTGTCGACAAGTGGTGGGACCCTTAACGAGATTGGGCTTGCCGCCGGTGGCGATGGTGATGCCGGCGGTGACGTTGGCAAAGAAGTGGGAACGGGCGGTCCGCCTGAGGCTGGAACTCTCTCAGGGGCGGACGCACCCGTTCCGTTCGGTGAAAGATTGATTCGGACCGGCGGCCGCGGGGCGGGAGCTGTAGCCGATGGCAGTGACGCCGGTGGCGATTGCGCAGCAGCAGAGATGGCGGGTGTCGCGGGCGTGGCTGGTACAGGCAAGCGAATCGGCCTTGGTCCGGGCGGATTGATCATAGCCGGCGCCGTTGACCCCGGCAGGGAAATTTGTTTCGGGCTCACCTTGGTCGTAGCCGGGGGCGTTGACTCCGGCAGGATCGTTGCGCCCGGCGTTATTGACCCCGGCGGGGATAGAAAATCGGCAGCCGTGCGGCCGGGGTCAATGCCCCCGGCTACAGCAACCGGCGGCTCAGTTCTGGCTACCGGGCCGGTGCTGGTGCCAAACTTCTCGCTGTCCTCGAGCGCGACCTGGAGAAACGGCGTCTCCACCTGCGGAAGATTCTCGTCGCAAACCTGGTCCACGCGGACCTGAAAGCTGGCGAACTGCTCGAGCACTTTGCCCAAGGGCAGCGCCACTTGCGTCGAGTCGGTCTCCTCCACCGGGCGGGAGAAAACTTCGGGTGCCTGTTGATAAAGCGACCGGAGGCTCGCAGTCGGGCGACCGGTCGACATCCCGCGCTCGACTTCCGTGGCGGGGAAAAGTACTCGGCGTTCCGGATCGATCGCTTCCGGCCGCAAAAGGTCAGTTGGAATCTGCGAGAGCAGATCAACCAGCGGGATTGCGATCTTGCGTTCCTTGATGAGGGTCGTTGTCTCATCTGGTCCCAGAGTTCCGCGGGCACTCAACTGACCGCCTGTGCCTAACGACACCTTGCGCGGCAGCGCCGGCGTCGCCATCGCGGGCGGAGGCGTGGCGGCAAAACCGATCGGCATTGAACCTACATCGCCGGACAGAGGAAAGTTCATCGAGGCATTCGCGCCCAACACCATCCGGGAAGCGTTTGGCACCACCGTTTTGCCGAGGCGTTCGCCGGCGGGCTTTTCGATGGCAACGATCTGCGAGGGCGACTCGGCCACTGCCGTTGCGGCGCCCCGGTCCCGCTTGAAGTAGCGTAAAAAAGGTATGTTCATCTCAATGGTCCTCTGCAGTTACCCGCCAGACTTCCTCCAGCGTGGTGATTCCCTCCATTGCCTTTTGGACCCCGACCATGCGCAGGGTCTTCATCCCCTCGGTGAGCGCCTGGTTCTTGATCGCCGAGGCCGAGGCACGCTTGATGATGAGCCGCCGGATAGCCTCGCTTACCGGTAGGACTTCGATCACCGCCGCCCGGCCCGAATAACCGCGGCCTTTGCAGCGATCGCACCCCGCACCCTGGTAGAAGGTCGCGCCTTCGGGCGGCTCCATCGCGAGCCGGACAAATATTTCCGGCTCAGGCTGGAATTCTTCCCGGCAATTGGTGCAGACCCGCCGGATGAGCCGTTGGGCGCAGGTGAGAATGACCGAGCTGGAGATAAGGAAGGGCTCGATTCCCATGTCGTCGAGTCGCGCGATTGCGCCGGCGGCGTCGTTGGTGTGTAAAGTGGAAAGCACCTGATGACCGGTGAGGGCGGCCTTGACCGCGATATCGGCGGTTTCGTTGTCGCGAATTTCGCCCACCATCACGATATCGGGGTCCTGACGGAGGATTGAGCGCAACGCACTCGCGAAATCGAGCCCGATGTCGGGCCGGGCTGCCACCTGGTTGACCCCCATCAATTCGTACTCGATGGGGTCTTCGACCGTCACGATGTTGTAGTTTGGGCTGTTCAATTCCTGAAGCACCGAATAGAGCGTCGTCGTCTTGCCCGAACCGGTCGGTCCTGTGACCAAAATCATCCCGTGCGGCGCATCGATCGCCTTGCGGAAACGCGCCAGCGTTTCCTCATCCATCCCGAGGGTGTCGACGCTGCCGGCGAGGGCCGATTTGTCGAGGATACGAATCACGACCTTCTCCCCGTGCGCCGTGGGCAGAATCGAGATACGCAGGTCCACTTCCTTGCCCATTACCTTGATCCGGAACCGGCCGTCCTGCGGAACGCGCCGCTCGGCGATATTGAGCCCGGCGAGAATCTTGATGCGCGAAGTGATGGCAAGCTGGAGCGCCTTGGGCGGCGACTCGGCCGGGACTAGTTCGCCGTCGATGCGGTAACGCAGTTTCAGCAGCCGCTGGAACGGTTCGATATGAATGTCGGACGCCTTTTCCTTGATCGCCTGCGCCAGGATCAGATTCACGATCTTAATGACCGGCGCGTCTTCGCTGTCGTTGGCCAGCCGGTCGAGATCGATCTCTTCCCGTTTGGTCTGTTGCACCTCGACATCGCCGGCCGCTTCCTCGGAAACCTGCTTGAGCACTTCGCTCATGTTCGTCCCGGCGGCGTGCACGCCGCTCAGTGCGTCGCTCACCGCGCGCTCGGTTGCGATCATCGGAACGATCTCGAGCTGGACGCGACGCTTCAGATCGTCGACCGCCAGGACGTTCGTCGGGTCGGCCATGGCGACGAAAAGCTTGCGATGAAGCTGCGCCACCGGGACCAGCTTGTAGGCCTTGGCCATGTCACGCGGGACGAGATTCATGATCTCCTCCGGCACGCGCACTTTGGCCAGATTGATCGGCGGCGTGTTCAGGCAACGGCCCATCGAGATGGCCATGTCCTGATCGCTGACAAATTGTTTATCGGTGAGAATCTTGAGCAGCCGCCCGCCCTGCTGTTTCTGGATCGAGATCGCTTCGTCCAGCTGGGCCGGTAGGAGAAGTCCGTCCTCGATCAGGACGTCGGCGATGCGTTCTCCGAAAGATTTGCTTCTCATCGTCGCCTCTTATGCGCTCGGGCCGAGCCGGTAAATATCCTGGAGTGCTTTAATAATGGCGGAGGGCTTGGCCATGTACCAGTTCACCCCATAATCGAGCGACTGCTGCACTTCATCGCGCGCCGCGGCGTCGAACGGATTGCAGACCGCGATCATGATCGTGCGGCTGATCAGATCGAAAGGGACAAAGAGCCGCCCGATGGTCAGCTCGTCGGGTAACATTCGCACCACCTGCCGATCGATGTCGCAATACTCCAGCGGGATGTAGGCAAACTTCGTTCGGTCGATTAACCCGGAGAGCGCCGCCTCCATCTTCTCTTGATTCTCCTGGCAAAGCCGATCCAGGAGCGAAGCAGCCAGCTGTTGACCGCCGGCCGTCTTGTTGGCCTGCTTGACTTCTTCAAGCGCGATCTTGACCTCCTCCTCGGGAAAGAGCTGTTGCATGATGAGAAATTTTGCCAGTTGATCGTTGCCCTGCTCGGCGTCTTCCTCCGAGAACGCCCGGCGGGGCTTGCCCATGTTGCGGCCACCGATCTCGAGCAGACCGCCATCGGCCGATTCACCGAAAGCCTCATCCGGAATGGCAATCAACGCGTTATTCGAGCCCGCCTCCGCCTTTGGTTTACCGCCTTCCTGGAGCTTCGCCTCGATCTCGCCCAGCATCGCGAGCATTTCCGGCGCGCCCGGCTCGGCCGCCAGCACCGCCTCGCATTCCTGCATCGCGAGGGCAAACGAGCCGACATTGAAATACGACTCGGCGAGACGGCGCGACACGCGGGTCGCCTCGCTCGTCTTGCCGAGCTTCTGATAAGCGACCTTCAGGATCTCCAGCGATTGATAATCGTCGGGCTGTGCTTGAGTGATGGCCTCAAACATCTCGACCGTCTGGAGAATCTGACTCCGCTCCTGTTCTGAAAGACTGTGTTCCAGCACGCAGCGGCTAAAAAGCTAGAACCGTGCCGATGTGGCGCGAAGAAAACAGTAGGCAATGCAGAAGCGACTCCTCGCTTTTCTGCTCCTGCTCGCGCTCGAGGCCGCTGCGGAACGAGCGCGTGCGCGTCGCGCCGGGTGATCAATAATCAGTGATCAATGGCGGCTTTGAGCCGCGCCTCTGTTCAGCCGCCCCGGATCCTTTCCTGCCTTTTCTGCCGCAATCGCCGTTTCAAGCTGACCTTGGATGCCGCCGGTCCTGACGCTTAATTCCGGACGCTTCCGCTAAATTTGGCCTTTTCTTTTTGTCCTTCGTTCTGCTATAAGCGCCGACCGAAACCCCGATTTCGTTCGCCGTGCTCGCCGCTCCGCTCTCCCTTCCGCGCTCGCGTCGCGGCTTTACCCTCATCGAGGTGCTCGTGGTGCTGCTGATCATTTCGATCGCGCTCGCATTGCTCATTCCTGCCATCTCATCGAGCAACGGTCGAGCGCTGGAAGGAGATGCGAGGAACTTGACCTCACATTTGGAAAACGCGCGACTGACGGCCATCGCCGGGCGCACCAAGGCGCGCATTCTAATTGCCTCCACGAACGACTGGGGCGCCGATCAAAGCTGGCGTGCCTACGTCCTTGCGACCCTGGATACGACAACCGGAAATTGGCTCCAGCAAGGCAAATTCACCCGGCTCTCTTCTTCCACGACCTTTGATTCCGCGACAGGAATTGTCCAGGCCCGGAGTTCAACTACAACTAACGTGGTCAAGGCGCCGAACGCTACTCCTACTCCCGCGCCCAGCCCCTTTCTTGGCGCATACGTCGAGTTTAGTCCGACCGGAAGCACAAGCCTCGATCCGAGCGCGACGCCGGAGATAATTAGAATTCAGGATGGCTTCGTGCCCACGACGGGTAGTTCGCCGACGCCTATTCGAAAGAATCAGGCACTCCACACGGACATTGTGATCGATCCGTTGACTGGAAGCACCAGCCTGCAATGAAGCGACGCAAGCCAGGCCGCGGGCAGGCAGCGTTTTCTCTTGTCGAGGTCGTTCTCGCGATCGGGGTGATGGGCTTTGCGGCTCTTTCGACGTTTGGTCTCCTTTCCGTTGCAACCGACACGAATAGGCGCGCACGCGACGAACAGGCGGCGGCGCGACTGGTCGATAACGAATTCCAACGGCTCCGTTCTCTCAGTTCGGCCAACTTCCCCAGCAGTTACACCACTCGCTATTACGACGTCGATTTGAACGATCTCGGGACCGACCTGACCTCCGCTCCCGCGGCGGTTTATCAGCTTCAGATTGCGATCCTCACACCAGCGGCCCCGGCCGCGGCGGATCGGATTTTCAATGCCGAGGTGCGCTATCCGGCGAAAGCCGCCGTCGGAAACCAAACCGTCGTTCGCTTTACAACCTTGGTGAATTTGCCGCCATGAAGCGGCACGATGGTTTCACCCTCGTCGAATTGCTCGTTGCGCTTGCGATCACGGTCCTCCTGGTTGTCATCCTTACGAGTGTCGTCGCCTCGACGCTTGGCGCATGGACTCAAGGAAGAAACCGGCTCGACACTTACTCGACCGCCCGCCAAACGCTGGGGCGAATGACAGACGAACTTAAAGGCGCGATCGCTAGCTCCAACATGAGCGGTGGCACGATTCAATTTGTCGAGAACGCCAGTCTTAGCGCAGTTCCCGCCCCGACACCGGGAACCGCGGAAAATGTTTTTTTTGTCGCGCACCATCCCAACCTCGGTGGCGGGGACCTTTGTGCGATCGCTTATTCCCTCGATTCAACGACCCATCAACTGAAGCGGGCGTTTAGAAGCAGCGATCAGGTCTGGGCTGACGGGGCGGGAAATCGTTATCACGCGGCTGGCCACACCTACCTCGCGAGTGACTGGCACGTTATCGCGACAGGCGTGATGCAATTTGAGCTCCAGTGCTATTCGCAAAACGACCTTGATACGAATGTCGATCCCCCTGCACCGACTTGGGATTCAGAGTCAACCACAGATAGCAACATGACTGGCAAACTCCCGCGGCGGATTCGTATTCGTCTTCAGGTGGTCGACGGCCGCGCCGTCGCTCAACTCTCTGGCCTCACCGAAGGGAGCGTCCCCTACAATGCGATTCTCCTGCGCTCAGCCCGACAATTCTTTTCTGACTTGTTTGTATCGACACCATGAGGAAAACCTCCTCCCCGCGCGGCTTCGCTCTTACTGTCTCCCTTATCCTGATGGCACTGATTGTCATTGTGATCGTGGCTTATCTCGCCAATACCCGCACCGATCGCTCCAACTCTTCTGTCTACACGAGTCGCGTTCGCGCCAGGATGGTCGCGGAAGGCGGACTCAGCGCCGCGATCAAGCTTTTGTCCGACAATACACGCTACGGGAATTACATCACCGCGATGCCTGCCCCGGTGCCGTCGCCGGCTCCGCTTTACACCGAAGTGTATCGCCCAACCGATTCCTCGGACACAGCTATTGCCAAGGCGGACGATTTTCTGCAGCTAACCAATGCCGCCGGTGAAATCTTGGTTTCGAGAGCCGCTCCGACACCGGCGGGTTCGCCGCCACAGGCAGACCCTCGGCCGATCCCGAGCATGATTCCTTCCGCTGGTCCTTTCGCCTTGACCAATCCTAACTTAAACGGAAATGACAGTTACGATTTTAACCAGATTGTGCGGGTTGGGACGAATGCAGCCGGCCGCTTGGTTTATCCCTCTCCCACGCCGGCGTACGGGCAATGGGTGCGCCTTCGCAACAGCAATAACGAGCTTGTCGGCCGTTATGCCTTTTTCATCGAGGACGAAAGCATGAAGGTAAACGTTAACCAGGCTGGGAACAATCTGGCCAGTCCAAGCCCTACGGCCAGTCCAAACCTGCGGATTAATGACCTTGTTTTACCTGTGCCTGGGAATGCGCCTTCTACTCAGGTTCAGGAAACAAACCCATCGGCAATCCTGGCGGTATCGGACCCCGACCGAGCGACCGCCGTTGACAATCTTGCCAAAGTCAGCGCGCCCGGGTCTCGTATCGCCAGTCGCTCCACCCTCGCACTCTTGGATAAGTGGAGTACCAGTTTTTCCGAGGTCGCCCATTTGGTTACGACAGTTTCCAGCGACGACGATACCACCGCCCAAGGCTGGCAAAGACTGGATCTTAACGCGCTCGTCGCAGCTACAACTGACAACGCCTCCAAGATTGCTCTTGCGCAAGAGATTTCGGACTGGATCCGGGATGCATGGACAGGCCCGGCCATTGGCACCCTGCAGGATTATCAACTATTCAATGACCCGCGGCTGCGACTCCAGCTTGCAGCTAATATCATCGATTATATCGATGCTGATAATACACCGACCGATCTCGGAAATTACCCGAGCATAGGTGTTTTTCCGGTAAATCCTTCTGAGTACCCGGTTATCGGAATTGAAAAGATACCCTACCTGGTTGCGGTCGAAATCATCTACCAGGCTTCCAATAGCAACGGCACCTCTTCCGCAACCTTGAAAATAAAGATACAGTTTCGGTTCATTAATCTTTACGAGAGTGATTTGGACCTGGCGAGTAGCGTAGCTCGCATTGAAGTTAAAGGTGTCCCAATCCTGACAAGGAATGGTGGAACCGTCTTCGATGTTTCCAACACGAATTACGTTATCCCGATCGCCAGCCTTACGGCGGTGAACGGAACAGGGACGACGGTTTCGGCAGGAACGGACGGGACGAGTGATTCGGGCGCTCGGACATTCCAGACCGACTGGCTGGAGAATCGAACTGTCACATTCAATGGCTCAGGCACCGTTAAACCAGTTCTCCTGGCTGGCGCGATCACGGTGAAAATTTTTGGGCCGGATGACGCGCGGATCGATGATACGGCGATCGTCACGAATGCCATTTCCACCGGCTATAATGCCGGTGGCTCCGGTTCAACGGGGGACTTCTTGAAAGAGTCAATTCCGGCGACGGGGCCATTGCAGACGGCGTCGATTAACCTGGTCAACATGTTTCCGCCCGGAGGTTCAGCCCCCCTTACTACTGGCGATCCCCGAGTCCGAAGCACAATTCTGAATAGTCGCTGGTACAATATTTCCCGAAGCGATGCTTCGACCCCGCCGACCACAAACCGGATTGCCGCCTTTATCGACAAGGCAGAAATTGGAATCCGGACTTTTGCATTTGATTGGTATGATTACGTTGGCAACCGCCCGCTCGCCTTCCATCGAAATGGTCCCCTTCGGAGCATCGGCGAGTTGGGTAATATCGCCTCATCTGAGTATCCATGGCGAACCATTTACCTGCAGTATCCAGAGCGACCTGCAAACACGACACAGGTTGGTCCAGTGACGGAAATTCCCCAGCGCCGGAGCACGTCCGTTGACTATGTTCTACTGGATTTGTTCCGAACACAGAGCGTCGAGCCCCGCCCCGGCGCGACTAACATCAATACTCAACAACGACGTGGAACCCAGCAGCACCCACTCGCGCCCTTGTTCTTCGGGGAGTTGATTGGTAATCAGCCAATCCTGACCCAAGCAATGCTGGATCGACTTTGCGATTCGTCTGGCAGCGCGTCCATCAGTCCGATCTTTAGTCGACGACTCGCCGCCGGACCTCCTTTGGATAACACGCCCGTACGTCCATTTTTCCAGATCGGCGAGTTGGCCTCTGTCTTAAGCAGAATGGTCAATACCAGTCCCGGCGGCAGCGGAACTACCGGTTCACCGGCGCGGTCTACCGTAACCTATAGCGCATTGCGAAATAGTCCGACCACTCAAAGTGAGGTGAACTTGAATTATCGCACTGATGATCTGGCCGAGCAGGAGTTTCGTGAAGTCAGTAACTCGATTACGACCCGCGGTAATGTCTTTCGTATTCTTTATGTCGGGCAAGCAGTGAAAGATCTTAACCCTGATGGCAACGTCGCAACAAACGAAGTTCAATCTGAATATCTCGGCGAGGCTTTGGTTGAGCGAGTGAGCACTTTTGTTCCGGCCGGAGGAAACCCAAACGCGATGAAGGTTGGGAGCAGTAGCTACAAGGTTCTAGCCAGCCGATGCGTCACGCAATGAGGGCAGCGACTTCGACGTGGACAGTGCTCTTGCTGGCGAGCGTCGTGTTTGCCGCAGCGGCCGGATCCCCGACAATTGTCTCAACATCACCGAAGTTTTGGGAAGTGTCCGTATCGCCCGCCAGGCAACAAACAGTAAGAGTGAGCTTTGATCGACCGATGCGAAGCGGATTCTGGGATTTTATCGGTAACAACATATTGTCGCCGCCCAGTAACTTCGAAGTCACCCAAAGCCCAGATTTAAAATCTTTTGAGATGAAGGTAACTCTGGAGCCGGGGAAGGTGTATATCCTCGGACTGAACGAGCGCGGTATCGCCGGTGTTGGCTTTCAAGATACAAGAGGAGTCGCGATCAAGCCCGCGTATCTTGTCTTTCAGACTGCCGGCAATGCCAAGCCCGAAGATACGCCTCCGCATGTGCTCAGCACGCTACCAGGGAACGCCACCCAGAATGTTAACCCGGCACAAACACAGGCTATCACGGTGCAATTTGACCGTGTGATGGAGACGAAGAAGCACGGTATGCATCTGTGGGAAAATAAGACGCAGGTAGACGCGAAGAAGGTGCCCTTCAGTTACTCCGCCGATGGGAAGATTTTTACTCTTAATTATCCCCTCAAATCCTCGACTCGCTACGACGTGGAGATGAACAGCACCGAGGACATTGGCTTCACCGCGACCAATCGCACGCCGCTCTGGCCGGTGCGGTTTTCGTTTACCACCGGGCAGCCACACTAGCTGTTTCCCGGCGGCAGCTTTCGGTGTGAGTCCTCTCTCGCTTTGCGGGCTCACTCGTCGCGGCCCTGCCACTGCTATCTCTGTTTGCAACTCTTCCCAACCGTGTAATCCGCGCTCAAAAACTTAAGCTTTGATCTCGCGTCGGGCTGGTTTAGTTCTGCGCTGGATGCCAGGCCGGTTCTTCACCAAGCTAACAACAGTCGAGCGCCACGAATGGCCCTCGGTTGCCACGGCTTTCTTCCTTTTCTTCTGCGTGCTCGGCGGTTACTTTGCGGTGCGGCCGGTTCGCGAAACAATGGGCACGATCCTGGGCCGCGATCGCGTCGCCAATCTCTGGCTTGCGACTTGGATCGCGTCGCTTGCGATCGTTCCCCTCTATGGCGCGGTCGTGTCGAAAATTCGGCGGAGCATTTTTCTTCCACTCGTCTATGGCGCGGTGGCAATAGCCCTGGCGAGCGTTGGCGCGGCTCTTCGGGCCCAGCCCAAAAGTATCGGTCTTTCGCAGTTCTTTTATGTCTTCATCAGTGTGCTCAGCCTTTTTCTCGTCTCGGTTTTTTGGAGCTTTTTGGTTGAGCTATTCGATTCCAAACAAGCCAAACGGCTCTTCCCCGTGATCGCGGCGGGCGGTAGCGCCGGCGCCCTGGTGGGGCCGCTCTTTACGGATGTCAGCGCACGCAAGATCGGAAATGCGGGCATTCTATTCCTCGGGGCGGGCCTTTTCGTGCTGGCCCTGTTGTTGCAGGCGATCCTGATCCGCCTCTGGAAAAACATGCCCCGAGCGCTGCGAGACGGCGCCAAGGCTGAACATCAGCCGCGCGACCGCGCGCTGGGCGGGAACCCTTTGGCGGGGATTACCCTGGTTCTGCGCTCGCCCTACCTGCTCGGGATCGCCGCCTATGTCGCGCTGCTCGCGACCGCCAACACTTTTCTTTATTTCGAACAATTGCGCCTGGTCACAACCGCTTTCCCCGATCCCCAAATGCGCACCAGCGTCTTTGCGCGGATCGACTGGATTGTTCAGGGCCTGACCATTCTGGCGCAGCTTTTCATCACCGGGCGGGTCGCTTCGCGGCTGGGGTTGGTTGTGCTTCTGACGATGATCCCGGTGGCGATTCTTTTTGGGTTCCTGGTCCTGGCCATCTGGAACAGCTTCGCCGTTCTCGCGGTGGTCATCGTTCTGCGCCGGAGCGGCGAGTATGCCTTTGTTCGACCCGGTCGGGAAATGCTGTGGACCCCGATGGACAAGGAAGCCAAGTACAAAGCGAAAAACTTCGTCGACGTGCCGGTTTATCGCGGAGCGGACGCGGCCGTGGCACAACTGCAACGCGGGCTGGAAGGCGCCGGGTGGGGCGCGCCAACGGTCGCATTACTTGGAGCCCTGGGCGCTCTCCTGTGGGCGCTCAATGGCTCCTGGCTCGGACGCCGATACGATGCTGCCGCGAGGAGGTAAGAGTTGTAGCCGGGGCGTTGGTCCGGCCTGGCGATCATACACCCTCTCTACCGTTACACCGATTCGACCAGTTCGGGATCAGCCGGGACTTTGTCCAAGGGCGCTGGCTCAATCGCGGTGATTTGGTAGCGGCCGGTATCTTCTTCGGTGTTCAATTCGACGATCTCGCCGACCCGTTTGCCTAACAATGACTGGGCGATCGCCGTCTGGTAGGAGATGATCGCCCGGTCTGGGGCGCCGTCCCAGGCCCCGAGGATGGTGTAGGCCTCCACCTCGCCGGTGTTCGTATCGCGCAGAGTGACAATGGTACCAATCGAGACTTGGGAAAGATCGGGGTTTTCGAAGGCGGTGCCGCGAGCGCGATGGAGGTCGCGTTCCAGCTCGGCTTTACGCCGCATGAGGACGGCCTGCATTTCCTTCGCCGCCTTGAATTCGAAATTTTCCCGCAGGTCGCCATAGGAACGAGCCACCCCGATCTCTCTGCTGTTCTCGGGAATCTTTTTGTTCATCAGGTCCTCGAGCTCGGCTTTGCGCTTTTGCAGGCTGCTCCACGAAACGACCAGGCCAGCGCTTCGTTCCTCGGTGCCTTCGCCGCTGATCAGACTTTGCAGCTCAGGGTAAAGCTTGATGATGCGCGCCATGAGCGAGCGTTTAGTCAGCTCGTCGAAGACCGGGCTGAGCATGAGCCGGCGCAGCGCATCCCGGGCGAGGCCGGGGTCGGCCCCGGCGAACATGTCGGGGATCAATTCGCGATCGTCGAGGAGAAGATCGCGCAGGCGAGTGCTTCGGCCGAGGCTCTCGTTGTGCTGGTCGCGCTCAATCGCGGAGAGGATCGCGCCTAACAAATCGGGCGTAATCAGCTCCCGCCATTCGGCCCGATTTTTCCCGAGCCAGAAAAGAATTTCGCTCGTGGCGGAATGCTCGCGCAGGCTGCGATCGAGCGCGGCGCGCAACTCCTCGCGCCTGCCATCTTCAACAAACAACTTCGGCACCTGAGCGACCAACCGCGCGTTGTGTCCCTGCATCAGGCGCAAGGCGCGCCCGGACCAGTTTTCGCCCAAGGCGGCCGGCAGCGCCTGCAAGGCGCGTTTCTCCTTCGCCGAAGGAAGCTTCTCGAGGATTTTCTCAAGACGCGACTCTTCCTCGAGAAGCAATCGTTCGAGGGTAAGCTCGGGATCGCCTTTCTGTAATTTCACTTCCCGCTGGAGCAGCTCATCGCGGCCGAGGATAAACTCGAAAGCGAGCACTGGGTTAAGCCGCTGGTTGCGACGGGCCGCCGTCTCGATCTCGGCGACGATCGGCTGGAGCTGCTTTTCCGGTTCCTGGAACTCATGATGCTGCCGGATGATTTGATCGAGGGCGGCCATCTGCTCTTTCGGTTGCCGGGCCTGATGAAAGAAATCGAGCAGCTCTTTCGCCCGATCGACCGGACCGGCACGCAGCTCGATCGGGTCGTTCTTTTTCGTTGGGATGAAAATATTGCCTTCTTTGCGGAGGAGTTTTTTCGTCGCCTCCCACCACCGCTTGAATTCCGGCTCTGTGAAGACGTCCCCCACGAGCCAGCCGCTGATCTGCGCCGGACTCGCGCTGCCGCCGAAGCTTTCCAGAATGTTGCGCACGACGGCGGCTGCGTTCTCCTTCAGCTCGAGCTTAAGGGCGGCGAGGTCGCTCGCCTTGCGTGCCAGAAAATGCTCCGGCGGGACAGGGGTGAGGGTTTCGGCCGCGTAAGACAACTGCATCGGGTGGGCCTTCTTTTTCTCGAAATCGACCACGATCTGGTTGAGGAGCAGGTTCCACTCAGCGACGCGTCCGAAGCCCCAGCTTTTGTGAAGACAGAAGGTGCCCGGCTTGAGCCGTTCGAGCGCTTTCCCGCCAGCGGTCGTTAGCTTTCCTGAATCGACCAACTTTTGCAGTTCTGAATCCATAGCCTGCGGTGGCTTTTATGATGGACGAGCCACGGCAGAGGCGCAAACAAGGAGCCTGGTTCTTTCCCGTTGCTGCTTTTCCCCACCCGTGGAAACCTAGCGCTTCGTGTCGGTCAGCATCTGGTTCTGGGTTGCGTTTCACGCCGGAGTTTTCGCTGCGCTGGCCGTCGATCTTTTCAGCGATCGCGGGCACGAACGACTTAGCCTGCGGAGCGCGGTCTGGCGCAGTCTCGCCTGGGTGGTTCTTTCTCTTTGCTTCAACGCCCTGGTCTATTTCTGGCAGGGGCTCGACCAGGCGATCGATTTTTTCACCGGCTACGTCATCGAGTACTCGCTGAGCGTCGACAACATCTTCGTTTTCGGGATCATCTTTGCCTACTTCCGGGTTCCGCCTCGTTACGAGCACCGGGTGCTGGTCTGGGGGATCATCGGCGCCTTGGTGATGCGGGCGACCATGATAGGCCTGGGCGTGGCGCTGGTCTCGCGCTTTGAGTTTGTTCTCTACATTTTTGGCCTCTTCCTCGTCGTCACCGGGGTGCGGATGCTCGGGAATAAATCGCAGCCGGTCGATCTCGAACACAATTTCGTCCTGCGCACGATCCGGCGACTGATGCCGGTGACGAACGATTATCATGGCCCGAAATTCATCGCCCTGGTCGCGGGTCGGCGCATGCTCACCCCGCTCGCCCTGGTTGTGATCGTGATTGAGACGATGGACCTTGTTTTTGCGGTCGATTCCATCCCGGCGGTGCTCGCCATTACCCGCGACACCTTCATCGTTTATACCTCAAACATTTGCGCCATCCTGGGCCTGCGTTCCCTCTATTTTCTCCTCGCCAACCTGATGACGCGGTTCGTCTATCTGCGCTACGGACTGGCCGCCGTCCTGTGCCTGGTCGGGCTAAAAATGCTGGCCGAACCCTGGATCGTGGTTCCAAGCTGGCTTTCCCTGCTCATCATTCTCGGGATTCTCGCGGTCACGACGCTCGCGTCGCTGCTCGCCAGTGGCGGGGAGGCCCGGCGCGGAGAAGGAAAAGCGGTTTCTAAGCGCCTTCGCTAAATTCCCGGCTCGCCCAGCCTGAGAAAGAAGGTTGCAATCGGAATCCGGAAACGATCTACTCCCGCGCGGCCATTATGCGATTTTGTCCTGCTCTGTTCCTGATCGTCGGCTGCGCCGCGGTTTCATTGGGCGACATCCAGGACCCGCCCTCGAACGACCACGGCCCCACTCGCAAGCTGGGCCGCGGCCTAACGAACATGATTTTCGGTTGCACCGAGATCCCGGTGACGATGGCGCAGATCAACCAGCGCGAAGGCAACAGCGCCGCCGCCGGTTATGGCGTGATTCGCGGGACCGGCCGGGCTTTTGTCCGCTTTGGTGTCGGATTCTACGAAGTCCTGCTCTGGCCCTTCCCGGTCCATCGCGGCACTTATCAACCGGTTCTGCCGAGCGATATTCCCTGGATTCATCGCGGCTACAGCGAGTTCCCGCCCGAGCCCGGCAACGAATCGAAGTATCCCTACGTCCGCACCTATTAAGGGTGTCGTTAGGCGAAGACACCTCCAATGAATCTCGCCGCAGAGGAACTGGCGGCTCGGCTCCGGCCGTTATTTGAAGAAAATTTCGCGCGCCGGGGTGAGTTGGGCGCGGCGGTCTCGATTTGGCACAAGGACAAACCGTTGCTCGAACTGATCGGCGGTTTCCGCGAGGTGCGCCGGGAAACGCCCTGGACGAGCGACACTCTCGTCCTCTTCTGGTCGGCGACTAAAGGATTGGGCAGCGCCTGTCTGCTCCACGCCCTCCAGGAACGCGGCATCGGTCTGGCGCGGCGCGTCGCGGAGTTCTGGCCCGGTTTTGGCCAAAAAGGAAAAGAGAAGATCACGCTCGCCCAGTTGCTCTCCCATCAGGCTGGTCTCTGTGCGCTCGATCGGCCGGTCGAGCTGACGAATTACGGCGCAGTCGTCAGGGCATTGGAGAAACAGGAACCGCTCTGGCCTCCGGGGAGCGCGCACGGCTATCACGCGCGCACCTTCGGCTTTCTCATCGATGAGCTAATGCGCCGAATCGAGTCCCGTTCGATCAGCGAATATTGGCGAGAAAATTTGGCCGAACCGCTCGGGCTCGACATCTGGATCGGATTGCCGGCAGATGAGAACGCCCGGGTGGCGACGATCTACGCCGCGCGGAGTTCGGGCACTCCCTCCCCCGAAGGGTTCTATCGCGCGCTAAACACTCCGGGCTCCTTGCAGCGCCGCACCTTCACCTCACCGCGCGGGTTGAACAGGATCAGCTCGATGAATCTGCCCGAGAACCGTGCCCGTTCCCTGGTATCGTTAGGCGGGATTGGCAGCGCCACTTCGCTCGCAAAATTCTACGCCCTGCTTGCCAATGGCGGCGAATGGGAGGGACGGCGTTTCTTTTCCGCGTCGACGATCGCCCAAATGAGCACAACCCTCGCCTCTGGGATCGATCGGATCTTTGGTTTCCCCACCGCCTTCTCCGCCGGGTTCATGAAGGACGACCCGGCGGCGGAGTGCCGGATCTTCGGGCCATCGCCGCTGGCCTTCGGACATCCGGGCGCCGGCGGCAGCCACGCCTTTGCCGACCCGGAAAACAACCTCGCCTTCGCCTACGTCATGAACCAGATGGAGCCGACGGTCTTGCCTAACGAAAAAGCGCTCAGCCTGCTCGAGGCGCTTTATCGTTAGGCATTCGCTTTCTTACAGCTCGCGCGCCGCGATCCACTCCTCGTTCCTTTCGTCGAAATGCAGCTCCAGCCCGGCACGTTCGCTCACCCGTTTCATGGCAGCATTTTCCGGCACAATCCGCCCAAAGATGCGACCCAACTTTTCCCGCTGCGCAATCCGAATCAGCCGCTTCAGCAGCTCCCGGCCCCATCGCGAGCGCGCCCGGGCCACCGCGGTTGGTTACGATGGCGAGCCGCGGGCCACGGGGCGCGGTTGTTTGCCTAACAATTTCGCGAGATTAAAGAGCTCGACGATCGTGTTGACCGGCAAGACGCCCGCGCGCCGAAAATGCTGCGTCGCAAACATCATCGCTTCCCGTCAGCGCACCGGTGTGGGCGGCGGCCGCTTTGGCCGCGGCCTGGCTTCGGCCGACCTTGATCACGATGATCGGCTTCGTTGGGGCAACTTCCCGGGCGGCGGAAAGAAAGGAGCGCGCGTCACCGATCGCTTCCATGTAAAGCAGGATGCTGCGGGTATGCGGATCGTCTCCGAGCTGGTAAATGAGATCGCCCCAGTTCACATCGAGCATCGAACCGACCGAGATGAAGGCGCTGAACCCGAGGTGATTCGACAGGCTCCAATCGAGGATCGAGCTGCAAAGGGCACCGCTCTGGCTGATGAAACCGATGTTACCGGGAAGGGCGAGCGGCCTGATGAACGTCGCGTTCAACCCCAATTCTGGCACCATCGCGGCGGCGTATTTTTGAACGGCTTGGCATGAGGAGAACCGGGATGACCTGGCAGCCGCACTTTGAAGAGAATTATGCGATTGGTTACAACAAAGAAGGAACGCGAATCGGGCACAAGATGCGAACGAGAGTGGACGCGGCCGGGTCGATGGACACTACGACCAGCGATTACACGAGGTTCAAGGTGGCGATTATGAAGGGCAACTTACTGAGCACAAAAGCGAGGACGGAAATGCTCAGACCACAGATTGAAATTCGTCGCTCGGGCAATTCCCTTCTTTGCGCACAGATACGACCAAGCGCGATCGAAAAATTCAGCTAGCTTACGGTCTTGGCTGGGGATTAATGCAGACTCCTTATGGCCCAGCCTTCTTCAAGGAAGGACACGATAACGGCTGGGAGAATTACGGCATATGTTTCCCGGAAAGGAAAATCGCCATGATCATCATGACCAACAGCTCGAACGGCGAAAGCATCTTCAAAGAACTGCTGGAACGGGTCATGGGCGACACCTTCACGC
>Ga0081539_10001222_pt1 | contig 45907 bp, 32 predicted proteins | sample TabmetS4T2R2_FD_71023 | JGI IMG/M metagenome (GOLD analysis project Ga0081539, IMG submission 71023) | Tabebuia heterophylla rhizosphere microbial communities from the University of Puerto Rico - S4T2R2 | ecosystem: Host-associated > Plants > Roots > Rhizosphere ... | reverse complement strand
CCGAGGCGATGCTCGAACACTTGGGCGTGACCGAAGAGAACTGGCGCGAGGGCGCGAAGGAGAATCCTTCGTTCATCGAGTCGGAGACGCCTTTCTTCGTCGGTCGCGCGGTGGCGGCTTTGGCGTCGGACGGGAAAGTTCTGAAGAAGACGGGCAAAGTTCTCAGCTCTTGGAATCTCTCGCGCGAGTACGGATTCACGGACGTTGACGGGCGCGTTCCTCGAATCGCCGAGTGGGTGCAGGAAAACATGCCAGACTTCCTGAAGAACGTGCGCGACGCCGAGCGACGTTTCCGCGAGGTCGGTTCGATCTTCGCAACTCCTTCCTGAAGTTCGTCGCGCGCTTTTAGAAACACGGTTCACCGCAGAGGCGCAGAGGACGCAGAGTTAACGCAGAGAAAGTTAATCCTCTCTGCGCTGTCTCTGCGTCCTCTGCGCCTCTGCGGTGAATAATCGTCCCGTCAAAATTCAAATCAAAGGATAATCAACGCCGTGGCGCGACGTAGCTGCGGCGCGTCTTGACGGCGAGTTTGCCTTGCGACTTCTCGACGGCGGGCGCGACCTTGAGTTTCAACTTGCGAACCGTGCCGTCGTGCTTCTTGTTCGTCGAGACGAAGCCCATGCTGTAGCGCGTGCGCAGGTGTTCGACGAGCGTGTCGAAAGTTCGGTCGAGGTTTTCGGGCTTGTCGTCCAAGACTTCGCCGCCGGTCTCTTCGGCGAGGTCGTTGATGCGAAGCGAACTGACCTTGAAGATTTTGCCCATCCCTGTTGCCATGCGCATCAGCCCGCTCTCGGCGCGCTGGCCCGCGCTCCGAGGGATGAGTCCGCAGACGACGCTGCCCGACTCGAAGACTTCGCGTTTGGCGTCGGCGCCCGACGGGCCGTCGCAGTCGAAGTTGCTCGTCACGCCCGTGATGACGATGATGACGCGCCGGCCCACGGGATTGCCCGCGCCGACCATGTAGCGCGCGGCGTCGTAGAAGGCGCGGTTCAGACAGTGGTTCGCCTCCTCGTCGTGGCCCGGCACGCGTTCGAGCGCGTAGGCTGCGAGCGCGCGGTCGCGCGTGAACTCTTGAACGATGTCAACCGAGTCGTGATAAGCCATAACCGCAACCTCGTCCGCGGGCTTGAGCCGCGTCAGAGCCTCGCGCGCCGCGCGACGGACGTTTTCGCCGAAGGGGTCGAGACAGCCGCCGCGGTCAATCAAAAGGATGACGGAGAGCGGGAGGCTGTTTTGGCTGAAGTGTGTTATCTGCTGCGCGACGCCGTCTTCGGTGAGCGTGAAGTCTTCGCGCTTGAGGTTGCCGACGATGCGCCCGGTCTTCTTCTGCAAGACGAGCGCGTCGAAGACTACGAGGTCAACGTCAACTTTTACGACTTCCTCTTCGCCGCGCGGCGGCGGAGGCAGTTCCGTGGAGCCGGGCCTCACGACGCGCGGGCGCGACTGCGGCGTCGGCTGCGTCGGCTGCGGGTTGCAGATGAAGGCGAGCGGGAGCAAGACGAGGGCGAACGCGATGCGTTTCATAACGAGTGTCCTCCGAGCGCTCTTTCGGCGAAGGAATCGCCGGGGCAAGAGTGGCTCACTTCGGGCTAGTCCTGACTTCGGGGCTTTCTGAATCTCTCTAAACGGACGGGGCGGCGGTCTCACACGCCGACGCGCGGCGACCGAGAAGGCGAGGTTGTCGCGCTCCGCGTCGTGTTGTGTTGACCGCCAACTTTTTTGCGAACGGACGTTGAGCAAAGGACGTGCCCGAAGCGCGTCCGTCAAATCTCAGGAAGGAAAGCCGGAGGAAACTGACCGGAGTTTATCACTCGCGTTCGCTGAGGGATGCGAAACCGTGCGCGACCGACACCATTTCGTCGGCTGGTAGCCGGTTGGACAGATACAGTACCGCGAGCGGTAGCGAGCGGGTCGTAGTTTCAAAGCGCAGAACTTATTACTTAAGCAGACCCGCTCGCTACCGCTCGCGGTACTGTACCCGCGCGCAACGATTAGTCGCGCAGGAGGGGGCGCGCTTCGGTCGAGCGTACGTGCGTGGGGAAGTCGCGGTGCGTGCTCATGAGGAAGGCCGTGGAGCTTGCGCGCAGGGCGTTGCCGTGGGTTGCGAGGAGTCGAACCATTCGGCTGAAGACGTTCGCGCCGTAGTAGAAGCCGTCGCGCAAGGAGACTAAAACGTCCGCCGTGTGGCGCACGCGCGGCGCGTGGACTGATTCGTAGAGATTGGCGAGCGCGTCAGGGTATTCGTGTTTTGAGGTGAGCGCGAGCCAGTCGGCGTCTGCGGCGAAGCCTTCGGCGTCAAACTTCCCCTCCTCTTCAAGCGCGCGCGCAACTCCGTCGAGATTGAGCGGGTCGCCCGTCTGCTGTTCGTAGCGATAAAGGGTCGCGCCGCCGCGCTGTAAACGTCGAATGACTGCGCGACCGCGCGCGCCCGTCACGACGGCGGATTCGTCGTCGCCTTCTTCACGATAGACGCTGAAGTCAACGCCTTCGAGGTCGGCGAGCGCACCGGCGAGTTCGCCGCGGTCGGTCTCGTCGCCGCAGTAGAGCGCGGCGTAGCCGCACAGACCGAAGGCGGGCGCGGCGACGCGCGCGCGTCCACGCGGTCGGTGCATGTGGTTCACAATCTCGTAGCCGCTTCGACGCAGGTGAGTTTGAAGATGAAGGCGTCGGTTCTCTTCGAGGTTCATGCCGTGGTCGGAGAAGAGAACGATCTCGGTCTCCGCGCCCGCCTCGCGTTGAATCTCGCGCAACAACTTGTCGAGCGATTCGAGCGCGACCGAGAGTCTGCGCGGGCCGCCGATGTGCAGAAGGCCGTCGGTCGCTTTGAGGAAGCCGAAGAAGTCGCGCGCGGGCGGAGCGGCGAGGAAGCGCTCACGGAAGCGTCGCATGTCGGTCTTCCAGACGGCCTCGGTCGCAACGTAGATGAGAAACTCGAAGGCGAGCGGCTCTTGGTAGTCGAGTTCGTCCATGTAGGACGAAGGAATTTTGTCGGGCGTGCGGCGTCCGATGTACTTGCGCACGCCGCCGCGCAACTCCTTCGCCTCGCGGTCGAAGTATAGACTCTCGTAACCGTTCGGCACGGTCGCGCTGAGCATCTGCGCGAGCGCGACGTTCGTCAGCGTCGGGAAGGGCGACAGAAGACGCGCGGGCGCGTTGAAGTTGTCGAACAGCCCGCGCGACTTCGCCTCGGTCACAACGTCGAACGGCACGCCGTCGAGACACAACAGAAGCCTGCGCGCGCGCGCCGGCGACTTGACGACGCGGAGCACCGTCCTTCTTTCATCAGACGCATCGTCGCGCGCCACGACGAGCGGCGTCGGGTCGTGCGAGGGACAAACTTCACTCATAAAACTTCCCCGGCTCGAAAGTGAAATGATGAATGCGGAATGATGAGTGATGAATGAGAGGCAGCGTGCCTCTCGTCATTCACGAATGATGAATGACGACGAGGGCGCTGCTTCTCATTCATCATTCCGCATTCCGCATTCATCATTTTGTCAGTTCGCCTGCTGGCCCTTCGTCGCGTCCGAGTCGTCGCCGCCCGCGTTCTCGGCGGACGACTTGCGCGTCAGCTTGTAAGGCTCTTTCAGTCCGCGCTTTGCGTCCTCGTGCGAGTCGAAGACGTTCGGGCGCGCGAGCACGGCTTTGTACTGCGCGACGGCGGCGTCGCGCTTTCCGGCAACGTCGAGCGCCTGTGCGGCGCGCAGGCGCGCGCGCGTAACCATCGAGCTTTCCGCGTTCGGCACTGTGGCCGCGGCCAACAACTCTTTCGCCGCGCGTTCGGCCTCGCCCGCGACGAGGAGTGCGTCGCCGTAGGTGAAGTGTACGAGGTCGAGCGGCGGTCGCGGCGCGTTTGGCGAGTGCGCGGGCGTGAGCAGCGAGTCGAAGATTGCGAACGCCTCGGCTTCGGTCTTCTTCGCCGCTTCGGGGTTCGTGGCGCGGTCAACTTCGGCCTGCGAGACGAGCGCGTCCGCCGCCTCCATCTTGAAGAGATAGTTGCGTGGGTACTTCGCGGCGAGTTCACTCGCGTATGTGTAGGCGTCGCGGTAACGCTTCTCGCGTTTCAGAAGAGCGATGAGGAGCGAACGCGCGTCGTCGCGCGCCCACTTGCCGTCGCGCGCAACGAGTTCGAGCGTGGCGAGGCCGCGCTTGCGCGAGCCGCGGAAGCCGCCGATTGACGCGAGGATTTTTATAGGCAGCGGCAGAGTGCCGACGACGTAGTCGTACATGCCGATTGTCACTTTCGCGTCAATGTAGTTCGGGTCAATCTTCAAGAGATCGCGGTGGTGGTCAACCGAGTCGTTGCCGTTATTAAGCGCAGACATGAAGCTTCGTTCGACCATCCCGCCCCAAGCGGCCTTCAATCCTTCGACCGCGCCGAGGTAGTAGAGCGCGTCGGTGTCGCGCGGGTTCTGCTTGAGGCGCGACTCGCAAAGCTCTTTGGTCTTTCGCGTCAACTCTCGAAACTCCGCGACGAGCGCGGGGTCTGTCTTGTCGTTCTTCTCTTTGTAGAAGCCCTCGTTGTTGTAGAGCGACGCCTGTAGGCGGCGCGACTCGTTCAAGGTCTTGAGCCATAAACTCGCCGCGAGAAACTGGTAGCCCGCCGGATGATCCGGGAAGATGCGCGTCATCTCTCGAAACTGCCGGCGCGCGCCTTCGTAGTCGAGGTTGTAGAGCGACTCGAAGCCCGCGGCGCGCAGTTCGTCGAAGCGCTTCTGGTCGAACGGCGCACTCTGTTGTTCGGCGGCGGGCTTCGGCGCTTGCGCCTTCGCGTCGCCCTTCTTCGCCTGCGCGCCCGCGACGGAAGCGAGCGCCGCCGTCAGAGTAATCGTCAAAAGTAGCTTGCGACTGTTCATATGATTTCTCACGTTCAGAAACTTTCCAGATACTTCACGCCCGCGCCCGTGTTAAAGAGCACGACGCGCTCGTCCTGTTTCACGTCTCCTCGCTCGATTAACATTCTCAGCGCGGGCAGGCACGCGGCGCCTTCCGGCGCGGCGAATATGCCTTCCGCCGCTCCCACCTCTTGAACTGCCGCGAGCAGTTCGTCGTCCGAGACGGCGACCGCCGTGCCGTTTGATGCGCGCAGCGCGTCGAGGATGAGGAAGTCGCCGATGGCCTTCGGCACGCGAAGTCCCGACGCCACGGTCGCTGCGTTCTCAAACTCCGCAGCGTGGCGCGCCCCTTCCTCGAAGGCGCGGACGATGGGCGCGCACCCCGCCGGCTGAACCGTCACCATGCGAGGTCGCCTTGAGTCAATCCAGCCCATCTCTTCCATCTCGTCGAAAGCCTTCCACATTCCGATGAGTCCGGTGCCGCCGCCCGTCGGATAGACTATCCAGTCCGGCAACTCCCAGTTGAACTGTTCGGCCAACTCGTAGCCGAGCGTCTTCTTCCCTTCGACGCGGTACGGCTCTTTCAGAGTCGAAACGTCGAACCACCCTTCGCGCTCTTTGCGTCGCGCTACTTCAGCGCCGCAGTCGGTTATCAATCCGTCCAGAAGCGTCACGTGCGCCCCCATCTGTTCGCACTCGACGACGTTAGCGCGCGGCGTGTCCTTCGGCATGAAGATGTGCGCTTCGAGTCCGGCGCGCGCGGCGTATGCGGCGAGCGCGCCCGCGGCGTTTCCCGCCGAAGGCACGGCCAACTTCGTCGCGCCCAACTCCAGAGCCATCGAGACCGCCGCGCTCATGCCGCGCGCCTTGAAGCTCTGCGTGGGATTCTGCGATTCGTCTTTGATGTAGAGTTCCTTCAAACCCAACCGCTCGCCCAACCTCGCGGCGCGCAAGAGCGGCGTCCAACCTTCTCCGAGCGAGACGATGTTTTCTTCGCGCTCGACGGGCAGCACTTCCAGATAACGCCATAAGTCGGCCCTTCTACCTTTCAAATTCTCCTTAGTCAGACTCCGCGTCGCACACTCCAAGTCGTATCGAACGAGCAGGGGCTTGCCGCACTCCTCGCACAGGTTGTGCAACCGCCGTGCCTCGTGTCGCCGCCCACACGCGGCGCATTCCAGATGCGTGACGTTCATCCTCCGCCCTCCCCCGAAAACTTCGTTTTTCCCGCCAAAATCTCAACCTTTGACTCGTCGAGGCTGCGGGCCGACTGACGAAACGGTCGCTTTTTAAGCCCGATTTTACACCCCGCGCGCCCCGCGCCCGACGCCGTTGTGACACTTTCAAGTCTCTCACAACCACGCCCGACATGTCAGTTGGAGCGCGTCTGTTGCACCCACTTGCGACGGATGCTAGAGTCTGTAAATTCCGATGACCATTCGCTTGATCGCTCTCGACCTCGACGGCACGCTGCTCGACTCGCGCGGGCGCTTGAGCGCGCGCAACCGCTCGGCGATTGAAGCGGCGCGCTCGCGCGGCGCGCGTGTCGCGCTCGTAACGGGCCGACGCTTCCGCGACGCGCGCCCGCTCGCGCTCGAACTCGGCCTAGACGTTCCGCTCATCTCGCACAACGGCGCGCTCACCAAGCACGCGCGCTCTTTGGAAACCGTGAGCGCGGTGCTGATGCCCTTGGAGGCCGCGCGCGCCGTCGTCCGCATCGGGCGCGCCCACGGGGCCGACGCGCTCGTCAGCGACGATCACGTCGGCGAAGGCGTGATGGTTTACGACCATATCTCCGAAGGCAACACGGCGCTGGCGAAGTATGTCGCTTGGTCGAGCCGCATCGTCGGCGACACGGCGTCGGAGGCCGTCAGCCGCGTTCCCTCGCTCGAAGAGTATCTCGACCACGACCCCGTGCACATCGCTTTCTCCGGCGGGTGCGCGCGTGTGGAGCGTCTGGCCGAAGTCATGCGGCGCGAGTTGGACTCGACCGTGCGGCTTCTGCTCACGCTCTACCCGAAGACTGATTTCGCGCTTCTCGACGTGCTGAACCCCTCGGCGTCGAAGGGCGCAGGACTCGCGGCGGTCGCCGCCGAGCAGCGCATCACGCCCGAAGAGATAATGGCCGTCGGCGACAACCACAACGACTTGGAGATGCTACTGTACGCGGGCATGGGCGTGCTCATGGGGAACGCCGAGCCGAGCTTGCGCGAGCACGGGCGCTTTCAACTAACGGCCTCGAACGACGAAGACGGCGTCGCAGAGGCGATTGAACGATTCGTTCTTCAAAATGATGAATGATGAGTGATGAATGATGAATGAAAAGCAGTGCCTCTGTTTTCATTCATCATTCATCACTCATCATTCCGCATTCCCTGAGAGGAGAGTTATGGGCAAACGCATTGCGAACATCGAGACGAACTTGGGCACGATCCGCTTCGAGCTTTTGGAGGAGGACGCGCCGAAGACGACGGAGAATTTTTGCCGTCTGGCGGAGGCGGGCAAATATAACAACGTCATCTTCCACCGCGTCATCGAAGGCTTCATGATTCAGGGCGGCGACCCGACGGGCACGGGTCGCGGCGGCCAGTCGTGGGAGGGTGGACGCTTCGATGACGAGATTAATAAAGCGTCGGAACTCTACCGGGGGCCTTACACGCGCGGGACGGTCGCGATGGCGAACGCCGGGCCGAACACGAACGGCTCGCAGTTTTTCATCATGCACAAGGACTATCCCCTGCCGCCCGCCTACACGAAGTTTGGCCGCGTCATCGAAGGACAAGACATCGTTGACAAGATCGCCACGACGCAGACGACCCGCGACGACCGCCCCGTCGAGAAAATCGTGATGGAGAAGGTTACGATTGAAGAGGCGTGAACCGTAAATAGTGACTCGTAAATCGTGAATCGTAATTGAGCCGCAACCAATCTGAACGATGGATTCAAGGTTGGCGGCGGCTCGTTATTTCTATTCACGATTTACTGATTCACGTCTTCATTTCGCGCCCGCGGCCTTCAGAATATCCACAATCTGCGTCTGGCCGTTCTGCTGCGCGAAGGCGAGCGCGGTGCGTCCGTCCTCGTATTTCGCGTTCACGTCCGCGCCGCGCGCGACGAGCAGTTTCACAGTTCCCACGAGTCCCTTGTTGGAGGCGGCGATGAGCGCGCTGAAGCCTTTGGGCGTGTGCGCGTTCACGTCCGCGCCCTTGTCTAAGAGAAATTCGACCGTGGAGATTTGACCGTAGGCCGCCGCGAGGATGACGGGCGTCAGCCCCGCCTCGTTGCGCGCGTTCACGTTCGCGCCTCTGGCGACGAGTTCGTCCGCAATCTCGAAGCCCGCCGAGCGCGAGACGGCGAACAGAAGCGCCGTGCCGCCGCCGCTTCCGCGCGCGTCGGCCTCCGCGCCGCGCGCCAGAAGCATCTGCGCGACCGCCAGATGCCCTTGAGTCGCGGCCTTCATCAGCGCGGTGTCGTTGTCCTTGTCGCGCGCGCGCGCGTCCGCGCCCTTCGAGAGCAGGAGTTTGACAACGTCCGCGTGGCCGAACCAAGAGGCCCAGAGGAGCGGCGTCCAACCGTCGTCGGGGCGTGCGTTTACGTCCGCGCCCTTCGCTATCAACTCGTCGGCGATTGCCGCATAGCCATTCGCCGACGCGAAGACGAGCGGCGTGCGACCGTCCTTGAAGCGCGCGTTTACGTCTGCGTTCTTAGCGAGCAGCGCGCGGACGATTTCGAGTTGACCGTTCGACGCCGCGAAGATGAGCGCCGTACGACCGTCAGCCGTCTTCGCGTTCACGTCCGCGCCGCGCTCGATGAGCGCCTGCGCGGTCTCCGCGTTGCCGCCCTCCGACGCGACCATGAGCGCCGTCACTCCGTCGTCGCAACGCGCGTTCGCGTTCGCGCCCTTCTCAAGAAGCGAGCGCGCGGCCTCGCCCGTCTTCTCCGCCGCCGCATAGACGAGCGCGGCGCATCCTTCATTCGACTTCGCGTTCGCGTCGCCGCCCTGCTTGAGCGCGCTCGCGGTGGCCGCCGCGTCGCCCTTGCCCGCGGCTGCGAGCAGCTTGTCGTTCGCGCTCGCCTTCGCGCCCGTCTTCACGGTCGGGGGCTTGCGGCGCGCCTGCGCGACCGCCTTCTCCTTCTTAGGCTGCACGGCAAACTGCCCGACGCCGCCCGTCAAGTCGCCCTGCGCGCTCGCCGGAGTGAACACGGCGAGACAAACGGACGCGACGAGCGCGGCCAACGCCAGCGCGCGAAAGTTACTTCTCTTTGTGACTCTCATCGTTTTTCGTCCACTTCAAAAACTCTGCGTCCCCGATTCCGTAGTCAACTCCAGTTGCGTGTTTGAGGGCAACGGGCAGGGACAAGCACTGGCCCTACAAATTTTTCCGCGCGCCTCAACCGCCGTCACGTTGCGTTCGCGAAACGGGTGCGGCGACGGCGTGATTGACTGGGCCGTTGCCTTTGCCGAGGCGAGGCGCGCGCCTGATCGCTTCCGTGACGAACTGCTTCGCGCGCGCGACCGACTCTTCCAACGTCAGTCCGCGCGCGAGACACGCGGCGATTCCGGCGGCGAGCGTACAGCCCGTTCCGTGCGTCGAGTCGGTCTCGATTCGTTCGGCGGAGAAAGTTTTGACAGCGCCGCCTTCATCTAAAACGTCGAGCGCGGTCGCGCCTTCCAAGTGTCCGCCCTTGACGAGCACGGCGCGCGCGCCCAACCCGCGAATCGCGCGCGCCGCTTCAATCATATCGGCCTCGTTGCGTATCGAAAGCCCGGTGATGCGCTCGGCCTCCGCGACGTTCGGCGTGACGACGCGCGCTAAGGGCAGCAACTCTTTTTTTAACGCATCGAGCGCGCGGTCGTCTATCAAATCGTACCCGGAAGTCGAGCGCACAACGGGGTCAACGACGGGCGCGGGCAAACTGTCTTCACGAAACAGACGCGCGACCTCTTCGATGATTTCGCGTGTCGGAAGCATCCCCGTCTTCGCGCCCGCCACGCGGAAATCCTCGATGATTGGAACGACTTGCGCGCGCACCGCTTCGGCGGATTGATGCACTGCGCCGAAGACGCCCGTCGTGTTCTGGAACGTGAGCGACGTGACTGCCGCGACGGCGAAGCAGCCGAATGCCGTGAAGGTCTTCACGTCGGCGACCACGCCCGCGCCGCCCGAAGGGTCGAACCCCGCGACGGTTAAAGCGACGGGCGGAGTTTCGATTTCGACGTTCCTCGACACGAATTGAGTGTCTCCTACAAGCTTTAGACCCGCCCGCAATTTACTACGCGCACCATGACTCGCACATTTCAGCGTGCGCTAAGGCTCTCGATGAGATGCACCGTGCGCGCGAGGTTTTGCCCGTTTGCAAACATGCGAATCGCGGCGACGCCCGACGCGCCCGCGCCGAAGACTTCGCCGAGATTATCCTCCGCGATGCCGCCGATGGCTACGAGAGGGAAGGGCGCGAGCGTGCGTGCGGCTTCGCGCAGGGCTTCGAGGCCGAGGGGCGGGCCGTAGGCGCGTTTCGAGGGGGTGTCGAAGACGGGGCCGAAGACGGCGAAGTTTGCGCCGCCGTCGCGCGCGGCGCGCGCCTCGGCGATGTTGTGCGCGGAGACGCCGATGAGAAAGTTTGTGCCGAAAGCGCGCCGGACGACCGGCGCGTCGAGCGAGCGTGTTGTGAGTTGGACGCCGTCGCAAAGAGCGGCGCGAGCGATGTCGGCGCGGTCGTTGACGATGACGTGAGTGGCGCTTCCGCGCGTGATGTCGGAGGCGCGCGAGGCGAGCGAGTAAAGCGTGCGCGCGTTCAAGGATTTCTCGCGCAGTTGGACGAGGGTTATACGTGCGGAGACGGCGAGAGAGACTAACGCGAGCAGGTCTTGGAAGGCGTCGTCGCGTTCGGTCGTCGCGCTACCGGTCGCGCCGCTCGTGATGAGACAGGTTATCGGCGCTTTCAGTTCGCGCGTCATCGTCGGCTTGGTTCGGCGGGAGAGAAGTTTGATTCTGCGTGGAGGCTGGCGGCAGCGAGGCAGCGTTTGATTGCGTTTCGGCGTTCTGCCGGTCGAGTCCCTGTAGTTTTCTGACCGTCTCGTTGAAGTGGAACATCTCCCAGAAGGCCATCGCCAAGTTGAGAAGGCCGAGGCCCGTCACGGCCCCGCGCACCCAGCCCGACGCGACGGCGCGCTGCAATCCTATGAAGCCTATCTTCTGCGCTGCGAAGACGAGGAAGAAGTTGTCGCCCCAGTCGCCCATGCCCCAAGGCTGCCACCAAGGCAGCACGGTCAGGAAGACGCCCGCCTCCAAGCATAGGATGATGTAGAAGGCGACTGTGAGCTTCGATGCCATAAGAGCCGTGAATCGTAAATCGTGAATCGTGAATCGTAAATCGTATTTGAACTGCTGCGCTCGAATGGAGAGATTACTATCAGGCTGCAAGGAGAGCAACTATTCACGATTTACGATTCACGATTCACGGTCTTCTGTAGTTCGCGCAGGCGCTCGGCAACGCCCCGGTACGAAACGTCTATGGCGTAAACTTCGGAGAGAACTTCGATGGCGCGCTCGGTGTCGCCCAACTGCTCGTAGGCCGTGCCGAGGTCGTAGCGCATGGCTTGATACTCGTCTTCCGTGTGGCCGGGCGCGTCGAGTCCCTTCTTGAACCACATCGCGGCTGGACGCGCCATTCCCTTCTCCATGAAACAATGGCCGAGCATGTTGCAGCAGTGGAGGTAGCGCGGCGTGCCGTCGCCCACGACGATGAGGCCCGCGGCTGTCTGAAACTCTTCGACGGCCTGATCCAAAAGGCCCATCTCGCGGTAGGCGAGGCCCATCTGGTAGTGTGTGTCGAAGTCCGCGCCGTCGTCCGCGCCCGCTTCTTCCACGGCCTCGCGGAATTCGTCGAAGATGGCTGCGAGGCCGGGGTCGAGTCCGCCGCCCGGCGCTTGCGACGACGACGCTTGAGACGACGGCGACGCTTGGACTTGCGCGTTCGCGTCCGCCGCTTGCGGCGACTGTACGCGCGGTGGCGTCGCGTCGGGCTGAACTGGCTGCGGGTCGGCGATAAGTTCGCTTGCCGTTACGGCTTCCGTAAAGACTTCCGGCCCGCTCTCATTGGCATACGTCGAAGCCTGCGCCGCGAGCAGGCGACCGCGCCGCGCGGCAATCTCCGTGTGCTCGCCGTACTGTCGTTCGAGCATGTCGAGCGTGTCGCGCGCGATGTCGGCGTAGCCCTGTTCGAGGTAGAAGTCAACGCTCTCAAGCTCTTTCAAGAGCATGCGCTCGGCGCTCGCGCCCGTCGCGGTTTTCTTTTCGGCGGCGGCGGCGCTTGCGCCGAAGTCGAACTCCTGAAAGCCCGTCTGCGGCGTTTGTTCTTGAGAAGGTTGGTGTTCGAAGGAAGGGTCGTAGGCGTCGTCGGTCAGATCGTTGAGGTCTGCGAACGACGCGCTCGCGTCCGAGTTCGAGTAAGCGTCGGCGTCAGCGCCTACGGAGTTCCACTCAAACTCGCCCGCGTCCGCGGTCGCGTCGGAGTTTGGCGCGTTGTCGTCGCCGACCATGAAGCTCTCGAAGGTCGGCGCTTCCTCGGCGGCGCGCGCAGGGTCGTCTTCGTCGTAGAGCGGGCCGCCGAGTTCTTCCAGACGCGCGCGGCGTTCGGGGTCGTCGGGCGCGACGCGTGCGAGGCGCGTCAGCGCGCGGCGTTCGGTCTCGGCGTCGCCCGTCGCCTCGGCTGCCTCGACGAGACGTTCGAGCGCGGTGCGAAGTCGCGCGTTGTCGTGAAGCGCGGTGTAGGCGCGAACGAGAAGGCGGTGCGCCTCCAACTCTTCGGGGTTGCGCGCGAGGACTTCGTGCAGAAGCTCCGTGAACACAGCGTCCTGCCGCCCCGCGATTGAAGGCTCGACTATCCAGCCGAGCAGGCGCGTCGCGTCGTCGGTGTTGCCCTGCCGTAGGTGCAGTCGGATGACTTCGTAGTAGAGAGTGAAGCTCGAAGGGTCGCGCCCGACGAGTTCCTGCGTCGCGTGCTCGGCGCGGACGGCGTTCTCCGCCTCGACGTAGGCGCGCGCCAGCATTGCGCGCACTTCCAAGTCGCCCGGCCTCTCCTGTATGGCCTGTTCGAGAACTTCCGCCGCCTCGTCAGCCGTGCCGAGCGCGATGTGTGTGGCGAGCAGGCCGGCGAGCGCGGGATGAAGCGCGGGTCTCAAGGCAAGAGCCTTCGTGAAGGCGTCGAGCGACTGCTCAAACTCCTCGCGCGCGGCCAGACGCTCGCCCGCCTGCGTGTATGCTTCGGCGGCTAGGTCTGGAAGGTTCTCGCGCGCGTAGCTCTCGGCGAGGCGGAGACGAATCTGCGTGTTCGAGGGGTCGAGGTCTGCGATGCGCCGCAAGACTTCCAAAGCCTCGCGCGTGTTTCCGGCGCGCGCGTAGGAGTCGGCGGCGACGAGAAACTGCGCGCGTGCTTCAACCATCAGACCTTGATGTTCGTAGAGCGTCGCCAGTGCGAGCGCGGTCTCGTGGTCTTCGGGGGCAAACCGCGTGAGCTTCTTGAACATCGCGATGGCCTTGAGCGTGAAGCCCTGTTCGCGGTAATGTTCGGCGACGCGGCGATAACAGGCGGCGGCCTCTTGGCGTTTATCAACGCGCGCGTATAGATCGCCGAGCGTGTTACGCGCGGTGAAGTCGTCCGCGTCGTACTCGACGATGCGCTGATACTCCTGTATGGCCGAGGCTATCTTGTTCTGCGCAAGATACTTCTCAGCCGCGCGGATGGCTTTTGCCTTGTCGAAACCCATCGGGAATTTATTGGCCGTTCGGAAGAAGCTGACCGGCGTAAGAGAACCGGCGCGAGGCTAACGGGCGACAGGTGCTCCGGCCCGGCGGAAACTTTCTCACACACGGCTCTCGCCCCTGTCTCCGAGGACGGGCAATTTTGAAGCTAACACGCGCTCGCGGCGGGTGTCAACCAAGTCGTTTCTCAACAACTTATGAGCGCACACGCGGAAGAAATTTCGGCGCGGGGAGGACGAGCGGAGCGACTCGCCGGCACGCTCGCGCTCGTCGGTTTCCTACTCTATGCGCTCGCCGCGCCCCACTCAATCGCAGGCTCTTGGATGGGCATTTCGCTCGCCGTCCTCGCGTGGATAATCCGCGCGCTCGCCACGCGCCGCACGGGGATTAGACGCACACAGCTCGACCTTCCCCTGTGGCTCTTCATCGGTTGGACTGTACTTTCGTCTCTCCTCTCCGCCGAGCCGCGCGAGAGCACGGCGAAGCTCGTAAACGTCACGACGTTTCTCATGTTCTACCTCGCGCAGAGTTTCTTGACGCGAACGAGAGCCGTGCTGCTCGCCGCCGTGATGATAGTCTCGGGCGCGGCTGGCGTCCTCTGGGGCGCGGGCGAACTCGTAGCCGGGCGCGGCGTCGTCGTCACGGCGCTCAGCGCCGACAGTCCGCTTCGCGGCTCGACGCCGCTCGGCGCGGGCGACGCCGTCTGGCGCGTGAATCGTCATCGCGTCGCGTCGGTTAAGGAGATTGACGAGGCGCTGCGTGAAACGCCCGCGGGCGAGCGCGCAAGTTTGAGCGTCGTCTCGCGCGGCGAGCACGTGGAGTGGCCGGGCGTAGTAGTCACCGAAGAGATGCGGCGCCGGCCTTCGCCTTCGGGCATCACGGGCGGCGGCCCGACGCACAGCTTCCGCGCCTCCGGCTGGACGCGCCACTACGAGACCTTCGCCGAACTGATTCAAATCATCGCGCAACTCGCCCTCGGCTTCGCGCTCGCCAGTCTCCTTCGACGCGAGCGCGACAAAGAGCGAGCGCGCGGCGCGGCGACAGACGGCGGAGCAACAAGTAAAAGCGGCGCGACGCGGAATCGCCTGCGCGTCGTGTTGAGCAGCGTCGCCTTCGTCGTCCTCGCCGTCGGAATAGCTTTGACGGCGATGCGCACGACGCTCGTCGCGTTCGCGGTCGGCGCGTCCGTCGCGGCTTGGCGCGCTGCTGCGCGCGGACGACAGCGCGCGTTGATAGTCGCTGTGGTCGCCTTCATTTTAGGCTTCGGCGCGATGGCCGTGTGGCGCACGCGCGCGAGCGGCGCGCTCTCTCTGAACGACGCGAGCGCGTCGCTTCGTCTTCAAGTTGCGCGCATCGCGGCCTCGCGCATACAGATTCATCCGCTATTCGGCCACGGCATGGACGCGGTTCACAAACACTGGAACGAATGGGGCTTCCCCGGCTCCGACATGCTCCACGCCCACTCGACCCCGATCCAACTCGCCTTCGACCGCGGACTGCCCGCGCTTCTCTTCTGGCTCTGGCTCATGTACGCCTTCTGGCGGCAGACCACGCGTGCCGAACGCATGTGGCGCGACGCGGGCGACGCCGACGCTCACGGACTCGCGCTAGGACTGACGGGCGCGCTCGCAGGCTTCCTCGCAAGCTCACTCGTCAACTACAACTTCGGCGACGCCGAGGTCGCGCTCCTCGTCTGGTGGATGATGGGCGTCGCTGTGATTTTAGGCGACGAGCCGGCAGTACAGTACCGCGAGCGGTAGCGAGCGGGTCGCTGCCACGATAGATGTCCGCGTCACGGGGCGCACCCGCGAGGCTTCCGCTCGCGGTACTGTAGCTTGTTTAAGTCCGCGCGGTTTCGACAGGCTCGCCAGCTTCGGCGACGCTCAGTTCATACTTGCCTTTGTGGCGCGCGAAGAAGCGTTCGAGGAATTGGATAGCCTCGGTGGGCGTCATGGTGTGGAGGGCTTCCATGTCGAAGTTTTTGGGGAAGCGCTCGCGCCGGTCTGCGCGTTCGAGGTAGCCCGCGCGGTATGCGTCGGCGGGGTCGAGCGCGCCGATGCCGCCGAGTTCGCGCGCGGCGAGGAAGGCGTTGTTGTATTCGAGCGCGATGAGCGCGTAGTCGTATCGCTCGCAGAGGTCTTCGAGGCAAGCGATGCTGTAGCCGAAGAAGTGGTGTTGAAGTTTGAAGTTTGGATCATACTTGACGACGAACTTGACGGGCGGCGGAATCTTCTCGTTGATTTCGGTGACGACAAGCGAAGGGCGGAAGCTCTTGAGGACGGCTTCGAGAACGAAGTAGTCGTAACTGTCTATGTCGAGACTGAGGACGCCGAACTCGCGCGGGACGTTGTGTTGTTTTAGAAGCGAGGCGACGTTGGCGGGCGTTGCGTGCGCGTGGACGGCCTCGACGCCTTCGAGATTCTTGTAGGCGCGTGCGAGCCGGCGCGCGCGGCGCTCGTCGCCTTCGACGCCCAGCCCTCGCCAGCCTTTGCGGAAGAGCGCGTAGGTGTTTGAGCCTCGGACGCCGTCGCCCGCGCCGATGTCAACGGCGAAGCGCGCGCCGGCGGCGGGCAGCAGTTCGGCGATGAAGCGTTCGAGCATCTGCTCCTCGTCGAAGTTTGAGAAGCCGCTCTGCCTGAGGCGCTGGCGCGCACGGTTGAGGTGCAGGCCGAGTCTGTTCAAGTATTGGCGCGCTCTCTTCGCCATGCCGTCCATCTTTCGCTCGGTGAGCGAGGCCGAAGTTTTACAGGGGTCGTACGCGTTCGCGGGCCGTCGAACGACTTTTATGCCAAAAGCAGCGCGGGCAAGTCAAATGAAGTGATGAATGCGGAATGATGAATGATGAATGAAGACAAGGACATTGCTTTTAATTCATCATTCATCATTCCGCATTCATCATTTCTTCAAATCACGTCGGCGAAGTTTTTGCGCGTGCGCGCGAACCACCAGTAGCCGAAGAGGAAGACTGCGAGGCCGATGGCGGCGACGTATGCGAGTCCGGCGAAGTCGGGCGACGCGCCTTCGAGCACGACGCGTCGGTAACTGCGTACGAGCGGCGTGAAGGGGTTGAGTTCGAGTAAGCCTCGAAAGCGCGCGGGCACGATGTGTTCAGGGTAGATTATCGGCGTGAGGTACATCCAAGCCATGAGGATGAGCGCGAGCGCTTGTGCCGTGTCGCGTATGAAGACGCCGAGCGAGGCGACGAGCCAAGAGCCGCCGAGCGTTAGAAGCAACTGCGGCACGAGCAGGACGGGCAGCCACAAAAGCGTCGCGTGCAACTCGCGGCGCAGAATTACGCACGCGATGATGAGCGCGACTGTGCCGAACAACTGTCCGGCGAGCGAGGCGAGCGTCTGCGCGAGCGGCAGCGCTTCGAGCGGGAAGACGACGCGCTTGACCAAGTTTGAGTGCGCGACGACGACGCCCGCCGACTGTTGGAGCGATTCCTGAAACGCAGTCCACGGCAGGAGGCCGCAGAAGAGGTAGAGCGCGTAGTCGAGCGGCGAACCGGCGGCGTTGAAGCGTGCGTTGAAGACGACGGCGAAGAGGAACGTGAAGACCGCAATCATCACGGCTGGCGTCAGGACGGCCCAGACGAGGCCGAGCGCCGAGCCGCGATAGCGCGCCACGGTCATGCGGCGCGCGAGAGGCCAGATGAGGTCTAGCCTTCGCGGAAGCTCGAAGAGCGGACGCCAAACCGCGCGCCGCGCCGTCTGTGCGGAAATCATGCCGCGCATTGTAGCAGGAAACTTTACGCGCGCGACTCAAGTCGGCGCCGGCTGTTCGGCGGCGGACGCGTCGCGCGCTCGCCGTGCTGACGCACACGGCCTACCACTTGGGCGGAATCCGTCAGACGCTCGGCGCGATCAAATCCGCGAAGGGCGGCGGCTAGATATAGGGCGAGTAGGAATAACCACAGAGGCACAGAGAACACTGAGCGGGCACAGAGACTTTCAAATTCTCTGTGCAATCTCTGCGTCCTCTGTGCCTCTGTGGTTATTCCTACTCGCAATACACGCCGCCGAGTTCGTCCGCGCGCCGCGAGAGCTTCTGGCCTTCGCGTTCCCAACTCTGTTAAATTCGACGGCATGAGCGTTGCGCTGCGCGTCCGAGAAGTGTCGAAGCAGTATCGCATCTACGCGCGACCGGGCGACCGTTTGACGGAGTCTCTGACGCGCGGGCGCGTGAAGCGTCACCGCGAGTTCTGGGCGCTCAAGAATGTCAGTTTTGAAATCGAGACCGGAACGACCACGGGGATAATCGGACCGAACGGCTGCGGCAAGTCAACGCTTCTTCAAATCATCGCCGGAACTTTAGAGCCTACGGCGGGCAGCGTCTGGCGCGAAGGGCGCGTGGCCGCGCTCCTTGAACTCGGCGCGGGCTTCGACCCCGAAGGCACGGGCGTCGAAAACGTCTACATGAATGCCGCGCTGATGGGATTCTCGCGGCGCGAGACCGAACGCCTCTTCCCCGAAATCGAACGCTTCGCGGAAATCGGCCAGTTCATCTATCAACCCGTCAAGACTTATTCGTCGGGGATGTTCGTGCGCCTCGCCTTCGCCGTCGCCGCCTCGGTCGAACCCGACATACTCGTCATTGACGAGGCGCTCGCCGTCGGCGACGCCGTGTTTCAACATCGCTGCCTGCGTCGCATCAAGGAGATTCAGGAGCGCGGCGCGACCGTTCTCTTCGTCTCGCACGACGCAGCCGCCGTGCGCGCTCTCTGCTCGCGCGCGATACTCTTGAGCGCGGGACGCGTCGTCGCCGACGGCGTGCCGCTAGACGTGCTCAACCACTACCAGCGCATCGTGATGGAGCGCGAGCAGGCTTACGAGGACGCCGTCGAGCGCGCCGAACCTGCGAGCCACGAAGACGCGAAGGACAACGAAGACCGCGCGCCGCTCCAGTACACTTTCCGGCACGGCGACGGGAGCGCGGAGTTTTTGAGCGCGGAGCTTTTGGACGCGTCGCGCCGGCGCGTCCATATAGTTGACACGGGCGCGCCTCTAACGGTGCGCGCGCGCGTACGCTTCAAACGCGACTTGGACGACGCCGTCGTCGGCTTCCTCATCAACGACAGCCGCGGCATACACGTCTATGGGACGAACACGAAGGAGCAGCGCATAGACTTCGGCGCGGTCGCGCGCGGCGAGACGGTCGAAGTCAGCTTCTCCTTCAACTGCTGGCTCGGACTCGACCAGTTCTCCGTCTCGCTCGCCGTGCACAGCCGCGAAGGCGTCAGCTACGACTGGCTCGACGGCGCGATATTCTTTCAAGTGACGAGTCCGATACTCGTCGAAGGCGTCGCAAACCTCGACGCGAGCGCGACGGTGCGACGGCTTGAATTGCGGAATGCGGAATCACAAGCGGACGGGGGGACTGAGAGACGGGGAGACGGGGAGAAAGAGACTGCATCGTCAAACGTCCCCCAGTCTCCCCGTCCCTCCGTCTCCTCGTCTTGAAAGACCGCAATCCGCAATGAGATGATTTATGGCTGATTGGGAAGTCGAAGACACTTTGCGAGAGATACGCGAGCGCGTGCTGGCGGAGTCTGCGCCGGCGTTCGACGACGCGGCGCAAGCTGAGCGCGCGCCGGACGGGCTGAGCGCCGTCGCGTCGTCGCACGCGCAGTCGAACGGCGTCGCCGTCAAATCAAGCGACGCGCTCACGCGCCTGCAAGCGAACCTCGCGACGACCGAGCGCGCTTGGTCGCGCTTGCCGCCGCTCATGAGTTACCGTCGCGGCGCGTCGGCGCGTCTCGAACTCTGGCTCAAGCGGCAGATCAAACGCGCCGCGCACTGGTTCACTTGGGAGCAGGTCAACTTCAACTCCGCAGTCCACCACGCGCTCTCGGACGCGCGCGACGCGCTCGCCTCGCACGAACGCGCGCTCGCGCAAGTGAACTCCGAACTCGCGTCCCTGCGCGACTCTTCGCGGGCGGACTTGGCCTCGCTCCGCGCCTCTCTTGAGGACTCGCGCGCCCACGCCGTCGCGGAGAGGGCGCGTCTTTCAGCCGCCGAGTCGCGCCTTGCTTCCGGCTTCGACGAGTTGAACCGCGCGCTCGACGCGGGCCTCGAACGTCTCGCCGCCGAACTGCGCGTCGAACACGACGCACACGCCCGCGCGCGCGCAACGGAGCTTCAGAACGAGATGCGCGAGCGAATCGAACATCTCGTCGAAGAACAGCGCGTCTGCTTCAAGCAGCTTTCGCTCGAAGCGTCCGAGTCGGCAGCCGCGCTCGAACGCGCGCGCCGGCGAATGGAAGCGCGCATCGAAGCGTTGGAAAACGAATGATGAATGCGAAGTGATGAGTGATGAATACGGAAGGCGTTCGTGCTTTCAATTCATCACTGCCGCATTCATCATCCATCACTGATTCACGCCCTCCCTTACGGTCGGGCTACTGCCTGTAGCTGTTATGTCTGACGACCTTTACAGTCGCGCGGGGATTGAAGACTTGGCGGATTTTTACCGCACGAAGTTCGTGTCGGACGAGGTCTTGGACGCGCGCTACTTCCGCGCGCTCGACCGCTTCGACATGCGTTTCGCGCGGACGATGTGGGTCTATGACAACGTGCGCGCAAACTCCTCCGTGCTCGACCTCGGCAGCGGTGCGGGCATGCTCGCGCTTCTCAAACGCAAGGGCGTCGTGCTCGCGGGCGTTGACCTCTCGCAAGAGTGCGCGCTCGCCTCTCTGCGCAACGGCTATGACGCGTCGGTCGCGTCGAAACTCACGCGTCTTCCATTCGCCGACGCGAGTTTTGATTACGTCGTCAGTCTCGACGTTCTAGGCCACGTCGGTTTCGAAGAGAAGGACGCGGTGCTCGTGGAGATTCGACGCGTGCTGCGGCCCGGCGGCGTCACGCTCCACGGCATCGAGTGTACGGACAGGAGCACGCAGAAGAGTTACGAAGAGATGTCGGCGGAGGAGTTGCGACGCTTCGTCGCGGTTGACGGCCACGTCGGACTCGAAGAGGAGCAGGAGCACGCCGCGCGCTTCCGACGCTTCTTCCCGCACGTCGCTTGGGAGTCGCGCTACACGCTCTGCCTTTCATCCGAGGAGTTCGTCAAGCAATCGGACGAGTACGGACTACAGTTCGACGCGGACTTCGTCGAATATCTTCGCGGTCTCACCTTCGCCGAGCGGCGCGCGTTCGACATGGCCATGGGCTACGTCTTCGGCAAAATCTCCGACCTGCACATCAGCCTCCCCAAAAGCGGCCTCTACGTTTTCCTCAAAGCCTCCGACGCCCCGCTCAAAAGCTTCTACAACGAGCACCGCGACCGTCGCGCGCTCTTCAACGCGACAGAAACTACAAACGAAGACGCCGCGCGCTCGTTTTGCCTCGACCGCGCCGCCGAGTTCGACGACGGCTGGTACGAGCCGAACATGTTGCCGCCCGTCGCGCGCTGGATGCGGCGACGTGGCCGCGTGCGCTTCCAGTCGCCTTCGCTTTCGTCCGTCTGCCTCGACCTCACCGCACATATGCCCGACCTTCACGTCCGTCCGCTCGGTCTCGAAATTCTCTTGAACGGCGAACGCCTCTGCGCGTTCTCGCTCTTCCGCTACGGCTGGCTCGAACTGCGTCTCCAAGTTCCCGAAACCCTAAACGCGCGCGGCGACTACGAACTCGAACTGCGCGCCTCACGCACTTGGCAGCCGCGCCCCGACGACCTCGCCAACCCCGACGACCGCGAACTCTCAATCGCCGTCTGCAACATCGAAGCGTTTCCGTAAAGAATCAGTACCGCGAGCGGTAGCGAGCGGGTCGGCGTGAATGCTGATTGATGAAAAACACGCTTTCTCTCATCAAACAGCATTCCGTAAATGTCTCACCCGCTCTCTACCGCTCGCGGTACTGATTAATGCCGAGTCGCGCGTCGAGTTGTTCGCGCAGGCGTCGGAAGTGTTCTTCGGGGACTGAGGCTATCGAGCGTTGCATTCGCGCGACGACGGGTTCAATCTCGCGCTCTTCTTGCGGCTCAACCTCTTCGATGACTTCGGCCACCTGTTCGGCGCGCGCGCGTCTAGTCACGCGTCGAAGGCTCGCGGCCAGAAGGTTCGCCGCGGCGCTCAAGACGCGACGCGACTGACGCAGCGTCCCGCCTATCGCGCTCTCGACGGGCTTTATAGGGGCTTCGCGGCAGGCCGCCTGAATCGCCGCGTTCACTTCGCCCGCGCGTCGCAGGTCGAGCAGCGACTTGCCGTCGTCGCCGCGCCGCAAAGCATAGTTGACGAGGTAGCCGAAGTGATACGTACGGCTCGTCAAATCAACCGCGCGCTTCCATTCGAGGAAGTAGAACACTTTTCGGAACACAGACTTCATTGGATAGACCACAGCCGCCAGCACGCAGCCGCTAACGCAGCCGCGCTCGCGCTCCGCCGAAAGCGCGTCCAACTCTTTGTCGCTGAGATTCCGACCGTATGAGGCGGCAAGGTTTCGCACGAGACGCTTGCGGAAATAGTTCTTCGTCAAATCGTCGAGCACGGGCACGGGGATTAGCGGCGTCAGTCCCACCAGCACCGCGTGCATGACGAGCGTGTGCTGGTTGCCCGCCTCCGACGTTTGAACAGCACGCTGCTTGTCGTCCATACTCACCTCCGCCTTCGGGCGCATGATACATTAACGCGAGTAAGGATTTTGGATTTTAGATTTTGGATTTTGGATTGACGAGAGACACCGTGTCTCTCATCAATCTTTTCTGCGGGGCGACGCGTGCGTGATTGAAAACAGCGTCGCCTTCGTCAATCCAAAATACAAAATCCAAAATCTAAAATCGAATGGCGATTCGCAACATTCTCATCTGCACGACGCAAGTTCCATTCACCACGGGCGGCGCGGAGTCGCACGTCGCGGGCCTGCGCGCGGCGTTCTACGAAGCGGGCTACAACGCCGAAGTGGTCGCGCTTCCCTTCAAGTGGTATCCGCCCGCGGAGATCATGCGCGGCACGCTCGCTTGGCGTCTGCTCGACTTGACGGAGGCGAACGGCAAACCGGTTGACCTCGTCGTCGGCATGAAGTTTCCGGCCTACGCAGTCGCGCACCCGCGCAAAGTTCTTTGGGTCATGCACCAGTATCGCTCCGCATACAATCTTTGGGGAACGCAGTTTGACGACCTCTCCACGCACCCCGAAGGCCCGCGCCTGCGCGACTTCGTCAGGCATTGCGACGCGCGTTTCATCCCCGAAGCGCGCAAGGTCTTCGCAAACTCGCGCACCGTGGCCGAACGCCTCCTGCGCTTCAACCGCATCGAGAGCGAACCGCTCTATCATCCGCCGCCGCGCGCCGCTCGACTACGTGCGGGCGAACAAGGCGACTACATTTTCTACCCGAGCCGGCTCGAACCGCAGAAGCGTCAGGAACTTCTCATCGAAGCGATGCGCTACACCAACTCGCCTGTCCGCGCCATCCTCGCAGGCTCAACGGGCGAACGCGCACGCTACGAAGACTTGGTCGAGCAACACGGCGTCGGCGACAAAGTAGAGTTGCGCGGCTTTGTCGGCGAAGATGAACTAATCGAACTTTACGCAAACGCGCTCGGCGTCTGTTATCTGCCGTTCGACGAAGACTACGGCTACGTCACTCTCGAAGCGATGCTTTCGTCAAAACCCGTCGTCGTCGCGCGCGACGGCGGCGGCGCGACCGAGTTCGTCGAACACGGCAGCGACGGCCTCATCGCCGAACCCAACCCGCGCGCCATCGCTGAATGTCTCGACCAACTTTTCGGCGAACGCGAGAGCGCGCGTCGAATGGGCGAACGCGGGCGCGAGAAACTTCTCGCCATGAATATCTCTTGGCGAAACGTCGTCGAGAAGATAATCGCCGCCGCGTGAGCCGCGCGCGGCAACGGGCGGCGCGCGCGGTGTCTGTGTTAGAATTCCGAAGACTTCACGGTCTTCGCGCGGGCTGCGAGCAGGTGTAAGCAGTCAGCGCGTTCGTAAAGCAAAATGACTCAAGGCACGCTCAAGCGAATCTCCTTCATCCACTCGCCCGACTCGTTTCTGGCCGAGACGCAGCAGTACGGCGCGATGTTCATGCCCGTCTGGGCCTACACGCTCGCCGCCTACATCGCCGAACCTGAACGCTACGAACTGCGACTCTTCGACATGCGCTTCGACGACGTTGAAGAAGTCCCTCCGGCAGACCTCTTCGTCTTCAGCGGCGTCAATCAAGACTACGAGACTATCGTTAAAAATCACGCGCGCCTTCGTGAACGTCATCCCGACTCGACGTTCATCATCGGCGGCCCCATCTGCTGGTCGCTCAATCAGGCGGGCGAAGTCTCGAAGCTTCTCATGTTCGACCACGTCTTCATCGGCGACGGCGAAGAGGCTTTCCCGCGCTTCATAAAAAACTTCGACGCGCGCGCGCAGTTGCCGAAAGTTATTGAGACGAAGGAACGCTTCGCGGTCTCTAAGGCGCGCGGCTTCTACCGACCGTTTCTCGACGCGACTTACAAACGCTACTACGGCGGCGTCCTCGAAGTCTCGCGCGGCTGCCCTTTCCTCTGCGAGTTTTGCGACATAAGAGTTCTGCCCGACAACAACCGCGCGCACAACTTCTCCGCCGAACACATCGTCTCGGAACTCGACCACATGGCCCGGCTCGGCATCCATCAAGTTCTGTTCGCCGCCGACAACTTCATCGGCGACCTTCGCTGGGCCGAAGAAACGCTCGATGCGATAATCGAATGGCAGGAGCGCACGGGCCTCCGCGTCGCGCTCTACACTTGGCTCACGATAAACGTCTCGAAGCACCCGCGGCTTCTCAAAAAACTTCGGCTCGCCAACTTCGACATGCTTTTCATCGGCGTCGAGAGCTTCAGCAACAACTCGCTGCTCGAAACCGCGAAGGTGCAGAACACCGCGGGCGACATGATCGCCGCCTTGCAGGAGATTCAGTCGTACGGCTTCGCCGTCGTCGCGGGCCTCATCTTCGGCTTCGACTCAGACACCGCAGACTCCTTCGACCTCACGCTCGAAGGCATGGCGAAGGCGGGTCTCATATCCGGCGACCCTTCGCTCCTGACCGCGCTACCGGGCACGCCGCTCTTCCGCCGCATGAAAATGTCTGGAAGGCTTCGCGGCGAAAAGAACTCGCTCGGCGGCTACAAATACTGCACTAACATTCGCTACCTCATGCCGCGCGAAGAGATGATCGCGGGCTATCGAAAATTCGTTCGACGCTTCTGCGAAGGCGACTACCAGTTTCAACGACTCCGTGGCTTCCTCGACAACCTCGACCGCGGAAACTACACGCCGCTCCGCTCGAAAGGCTACGGCAGCCTCGGCAAGTATGTCTCGATGGTCTTCAAAAGCCCGCGCGCGATAAAGATGCTCGCCGGTCGTCTAGTTCAAATCGCCGTCCGCCCCGCCGTCTCTTGGTACGCGCTGCGCGGTTTGTTGTTGACGCTCGCGCGCTCGCGCCGCCACCCGCGACTGTTCGGCGTCTTCCAGTTCTGGCTCTTCAACTGGACGAACGCGATGCTCAAGTATGAAGGACTGACCGACGCCGACTTCGACATCGAGTCAGTCCCCGCCGACTTCGACCGCACGCAAATCCTTCCCGAACACTACACCGACATGGCCGACGAAGAGATTCCGCAGGCCAAGATCGCCGCGCAGCAACGCTCAACCGTCGGCCAACTGCGCCGCCTGACCGTCCTTCAATAAGCTGAGGGGGAAGATGGAGGGACGGGGAGACGGGGAGAAAGAAGCTGCGTTGTCAAACGTCGCCCCGTCGCCCCGTCTCTCAGTCGCCCCGTCTCTGTTCTCACGCTTCGAGTTTGGCGACGCGCTGCTCGTCTTCTACTTCCTAGTCTTCGTGCGCCCTTGGTTCTGGTCGCTCGACAACTTCGCGGCGTGGTGTCTGACAATTCCGCTCGCGCTCGTCGGCTGGTACTTCTACGTCTCGACGAAAGAGGCCGCGCCGGAGCGTCCCGCACGTTCGTTCTGGCTCATCGTCGCGCTGCCGCTTCTCGCGGTCTATCTGCTGCGCGCGCCCTTCCCCGACGCGTCGTTCGACGTTTGGAGTCTGCGCCTCTTCCACGGCGAGCGCGGACTGACGGGCTTCCTCTACCGCGCGGGCGAATTCTTCCCGACCTCCGCGCCCTTCAACCCCACGCCCGACATGCTCACGGGCATCTTCCGGCACCTGCTCGGCTATCGCCTCGGCACGATTCTAAACTTCCTCGCGCTCGTCTGGGCCGCAAGCATAGTTGATAAGTTGCTGCGCCCGTACGTTCGGCGAACTCGACTGCGCGCCGCCTTCGTCCTGCTCGTCGTCTTCACCGAACACACGCTCTTCGAGGTCAACAACTACATGGTTGACCTTCTCGCGCTTCCGCTCATGCTCGAAGCGACGCGCATCGCGCTCGACGCCGTAGAGCGCGACGCTCCGCGCCGCTACATCGTGCGCGCGGCGTTTCTGATTGGAGCGAGCGTCGCGCTCAAGCTCTCGAACGGCGCGGTGATTGCGCCGCTCGTCGTCGTCGTCGCGTGGCGCGCGTTTGCGCGTCGTCCGTTTCGGTTGAGAGAGTCGGTGACGGACGCGCTCGGCTCCGTCGCGGTCTTCGCCGCGCTTCTCGCGCCCTTCATGGTCTGGGTTTACAAGTTGACCGGAAGCCCCATCTTCCCAATCTACAACGGCTACTTCCGCTCGCCCTTCTACCCCTTGAGCAACGGCTGGGACGGGCGCTGGGGCGGCTTCGGCCCTTGGGAGATTCTCGCTTGGCCCGTGCTCATCTTCTTCGAGCCTCAACGAACGGCGGAACTCGGCGTCTATTCGGGCCGACTCTCCGTCGCCTTCGTCGCCGCGCTCCTCTGCCCACTTCTCGCGCGGCGCACTGACCGGCGCACAAGCACCGTCGCCTTCATCCTCTTCTTCGGCGCGCTCCTCTGGAGTTTGACGATGGGCTACATACGATACGGCCTCTACCTCGAAGTCCTCTCGGGCGTACTCCTCATCGGCCTCGCGTCGCAGCTCGCGTGCGTCGCGTCGTCTTCGACGCGCAGCGTCGCGCGCTGGCGCGTCGCGTTGGCCGCGCTCTTGTGCGCGGCGATGGTCGCGCAGTCCGTGCTCGCGTGTGTTTACGTCTCGCGGCAGGAGTGGAGCATGAGGCCGACGGTGTTTGAGCAGTTCGGCCCGTTCGTGAGCGAGTCGGCCTACGTCTTGCGCGACCGCTCCGTGCGCGAGTGGATGACGGACGAGGAGCGCGCGCGGTTCGACCGAGTGGAGGTCTGGATCGTCAGCGGCTCGAAGACCGCTGGGCTGATGCCTTTCTTGAACGACCGCGCGCCCTTCGTCGGCGTGCGCTCGGCTGGACTCTTCTTAACCGCCCAATCGCGCGACGCGCTCGCGCTCGCGCTCGAACGCTACGAAGGCCGTCGAATCTACTCGCTCGCGTTCGAGTCGGATTTCGACGACGCGCGCGCCGCGCTCCGCGGCGTCGGACTCGAAGCGGGCCGCGTCGAGAGCATCGCAATCCCCTTCTTCGCGCCCTCGCACATCGTCCGCCTCAATTTCTTCGAGGTCACGCGGCAGAGGAATGCAGAATGATGAATGATGAATGCGGAGTGATGAATGATGAGTGAAGACAAGGACGCTGTTTTAATTCATCATTCGTGAATGATGAGAGGCACGCTGTCTTTCATTCATCATTCCGCATTCATCATTCATCATTTCGTGAATGCCTTGCGCTCGATTGAGGCCGCGAAGGCTTTCGCCAAGTCGTCGCCGCCGTGCTTCTTAACCTCCGAGACCCAGTAGTCGAAGCCCTTCATGTCGCGGTCGGGCGGGTCGTCGGGGTTGCGTCGAAGGTAAGCGAAGAAGTGGAGCAGGACTAACGAGCGTTCGCGCTCGCGCGCGACGAGCCGCTTATCGTCAGCGATTTTCAGCATCACGCTCCCGCGCGTCTCGCGCTTCTCCTTCAAACCTTCGATGAGCGACGCACGCTCCGCGTCGTCCGGCGCGATGCCCGCGTTGGCGAAGAGACGTTCGACGTAGTGCGCGTCGTCGAGCGCGTCATATTTTTGTTTGAAGTCGGCGCGGGTCGCTATCGTTTCGGCAAACTCGCTCACGCTGTTTTGAAACTGCCGGTCGCGCTCCTCCAAACCCGCGAGCACACCGCGCCCCGCCAATCCGGCGTCCCTCACAAACTCTCCGTAGCGCGGCATCTCGCCCGTTGCGACGACGTGGATGCGGTAAAGCCTCTCGCTCCAATCACGATACTGCCCGACGAGGTTGACGGGGTCGTCCTCTATAAGCGTCGCAAGGTCGCGCACGCGCGAGTCGAAGGGCAGCGCGGCCTCGCTTTGTGCGTTCGGCTCTGTCTTGACGACGGCGTAGAGGTCGTCGCGTCCGTCGAAGCGGTTGACGAAGCGAAGCCGACCTGAAGCGACGGCGCGCGCGAGGAAGTTTTCGTAGTCGGGCGCGCGTTCGGGCGGAAGGAGCGCGTTGTGTACGACGAGGTAGGAGGCGGGAATTCGTTCGAGCAGGTCGAGGAACTTCGAGGGGAGAGGGCTTGTCGCGGAGATGTTGTTTATCTCGTAGGTGAGCGGCGAGATGAAGGTCGAGGTCGCGTTGACGAGCGGGCGCGCGTGGTCTGCCGCGCGAAGCATGTAGAGGTGGCGTTCGAGTCCGCCGCCCGAAGGCATCTCAACGAGGCCGCCCCTCATCGGCGTCTGCTTCAGACGCAGCGCGACGGCGTCCGGCTCGACCGCGCCCCTGTAGAAGTCGAGCGGAGAGGCGTGCAACTCGAACGCGACCGCCGCTAAGACGAGCGCGAACACGGCGTTCGACCACGCGCGACCGCCTCTGCGCGCGGCGAGACGCGCGAGACGCAGCGCGCCTAATCCGGCGAGCAGCGCGAGGCCGACGTAGCAGATCATCGCCCAGCGCGAAGGTATTCGGAGGCTTTGATAGAGAGGCACGTAGTCGTGCAGCAGAAGGTTCGGCGGGAAGTTTGCGCCGAGCGATGAGACGAAGCCGAAGACGAGCCAGATGAGTCCGACGCCGGCGACTGTAGTGCAACTTAAGCGACGCCAACTCGCACGCAGCCAACCTGAACGCTGCCAACTCGCACGCAGCCGACTTGAACGCTGCCAACGCGCGCGCGAGTTCGTCTCGCTCAAACGACTTGACGACGCGCGCAACATGAGGCCGGCGCGCAAGGAGACGGCGACGAGGAGGACTGCGACGACGTGTTGCGGCGTGCGCGGGCCTGTTCGTAGAATCTGCTGTCCGAATAGGCTGAGTCGCAGGTCGTCGTAGCCGACGGCGAGCACGCCGACGATGGCGGCGAGAACCATCGCCGCGTCGAGCAACGCGCGAAGCGTGCGCGCGCGTCTAGTCTCGCCGCTCACTGTGTTCACGCGTCGCGTCTCGTCGCTTTCAGCGTGAGCGCGTCGGAAGCGGAAGGCCGCTATTGCGAGGAGCGGCGCGAGAAGTCCGGGGAAGAGTTTGTGTCCTTCTTTGAAGTACCAGCCGAGGTTCGACCAGACGCGGTTGCGTCGTTCGGCGGCGAGCCAGTGTATGAGCGACGGCGAGTTGAACGCGTACTCCCAGTCTTGCCAGTGGAAGCCGTACATCACGGTCACCCAGTAGTAGGGCAGAAGGAACGGCACGAGCGCGAGCGATGCGAGGCCGACTGCGACGCCGCCGCGAAGCCAGAAGTCGCGGTCGCGCGCGAGCGTCCGGTTACGCGCGACGAGGAAAATTGCCGTGAGCAGGAGCGGCGGCAGCGCCATCACGAACCAAGTGATGCACGTCAGCGCGTTCATCAAAAACGCGACGCCGAGCCAAGCCGCGCGACGCCAACTCCGCGCGCGCGCGAAAAGTATGAACGCTTCGACGAGCAGCGGAAGCCAGCACGCGAACAGGTAGTGCAAGTGCGAGAGCACGTGAAAGCGGAAGGGGATGAAGGCGAAGACAACGCCCGCGACCCAGCCCGCGCCGGTCGAACCCGTGAGCGTGCGCGCAAGACGAAAGGCCGCGTAGCCGCAGAAGGCGAAACCCAGAAACGTAGCGACGCTGTGAACGGTGAGCGTGCGAACGCCCGCCGCGAAGAGCGGGAAGAAGAGGAGCGAGATGCCGTAGTCGTTTTCGCTGAAGGCGAGCGTATATTGATACGGGTAGAAGACGTTCGCTTGAAAAAGATGGAGCGGGTCGTTGAAGGTCTGATGGTAGTCCCACCAGAGCGTCCAAGCGATCATGTACGGGTCGCCGTTGTCGGCCACGGCGTCGCGCAGGTGCAGAACCCACGGCCAAGTCATCAACGCGGTGATGAGACAGAAGGCGACGACGACGAGCAACTCGCGCACGGCGGGGCGTCGCGCGACGAGGGCGAGCGCGCGTCGGCCTTGAGCGACGAGCGCGCGTCGGCCCTTCGTTTCTTTCACTATCTCATCCGTTTTCGCGCCTGTCTCGACGGCGGGCGCGGTTGGCATTTTGACGCACGAAATGTTAGGTTCTAGCTCTTCTTTTGTACCAGCTTTGGCGACTCAAAACAAACGACGAATGATGAGTGATGAATGATGAATTAAGAGAAGGGCCGTTGTTTTCATTCATCATTCATCACTCATCATTCATCATTTCCGCGGCGCATGTACAAGAACAGTCGCATCGCAGTCGTCGTCCCGGCCTACAACGAGGCGCGCCTCGTCGGGCAGGTGATACGCTCCGTGCCGGAGTACGTTGACCACGTCATCGCGGTTGACGACTCTAGCCCAGACGACACGTTCGCGGCGATTGAGTCGTGCGGCGACGCGCGCGTCACGGCGCTTCGCACGACGGAGAATCAGGGCGTCGGCGGCGCGACGATGCTCGGCTACGCCAAAGCGCTCGAACTCGGCTGCGACGTTGCCGTGAAGATGGACGGCGACGGGCAGATGTCGCCCGAACACCTCCATCTTCTGCTTGATGCCGTGGTCGAGCAGGGCTACGACTACGCCAAGGGCAACCGCTTCCTCGCGGGCGAGTCGCTCCATTCGATGCCGCACCACCGCCTGTTCGGAAACGTCGTCCTAACCTTCGTCAACAAGCTCGCCTCCGGCTACTGGCACGTCTTCGACCCGCAGAACGGCTACACGGCAATTCGCTGCGACACGCTCCGCCGACTCGACCTACGCCAGATTCACCGGCGCTACTTCTTCGAGAACGACATGCTCATCGCGCTCAACTTCCACAACGCCCGCGTCCGCGACGTCGCAATCCCCGCGCGCTACGGCGACGAGGAATCGAAGCTCAACCCGTTTCACGCCGGCGTGACCTTCCCGCTTCTCTTCATCCCGCGCTTCTGGCGTCGCGTCTATCAGAAATATGTCCTGCGCGACTTCTCGCCCATCGCGCTCTTCCTCTTCATGGGTTTGATTCTCTTCGCTTGGGGCGTCGGCTTCGGCGCGTACCATTGGGCCTTGAGCGTCCTGACGGAGCACGTCGCAACCACGGGCACGGTCATGCTCGCCGTCCTCCCGCTCATACTCGGCTTCCAACTCATACTCCAAGCAATCGTGCTCGACATACAGGAGACGCCGAAGTGAGTTAAAGTCGCGTGAGGCCAAAGACATTCTTAACACAGAGCACACAGAGGCACAGAGAACACAGAGATTGCACAAGGGATTTCAAATCTCAAATCTGAAATTTCAAATCCTCTGTGCCGCCTCCGTGTCCTCTGTGCCTGCGGTGGTTAATTCACCGTTCATTAGCTTGGACGTACAGTGACCGGAAGTTTCAAAAGTCTTAGACGAATCGCCGCCGGACGCAAGTTTGAGTTCGGCGACGCGCTCGTGCCGTTCTACGCGGCGGCCTTCATACGCCAACTCTTCTGGCCCGTCGGCGACGAGACGACGGCGTGGGTGCTGACGGCTCTACTGTCGTCACTCGTCTGGTTCATCTATCTCCACACGAAGCCCGAAGTCGCTGAACGAACGCCGCGCTCGTTCTGGCTCGTCGTCGCGCTCCCGCTCTTCGCCGTCTATCTCATGCGCGCGCCTTTTCCAGACCTATCGTTCGACGTTCTCAACCACCGCCTCATCCAAGCCGAGCGCGCCTTGCGCGGCCCGCAACTCCTCCCCGCCGACTTCTTCCCAACAATCTTCCCCTTCAACCCTTCGTCCGATATGCTCACGGGCCTATTCCGGCATCTGCTCGGCTATCGTCTCGGCACGCTCATAAACTTCTTCGCGCTCGTCTGGGCCGCAAGCGTAGTGGAGAAACTTCTGCGCCCGCTAGTCAAACGCCCCGCGCTGCGCGCAGGCTTCGTGCTTCTCGCGGTCTTCACCGAACACACGCTCTTCGAGGTCAACAACTACATGGTTGACCTTCTCGCCCTCCCGCTCGCGCTCGAAGCTCTGCGGCTCGCGCTCCGCTACGACGAGTCGAACACGAAGCGGCGCGACCTGCTCTTCTCCGCGCTCCTGCTCGGCGCGTGCGTTGGACTGAAACTCACGAACGCGGCAGTCGTCATTCCCGTCGCGGCGGTTTTCGCAGTTCGCGTCTTCTCCGCGAAGCCCGACGGAAAAACTCTCGCCTTCATCATCCTCGCGTGCGCGCTCTTTCTTCTTCCCGTCTTGCCGCACGCCCTCTACATCTGGCGCGAGACGGGCAACCCGTTCTTTCCGCTCTACAACAACCTCTTCAAGTCGCCGCTCTGGCCCGACATCTCGCCCTACGACGGTCGCTGGGGGCCGCGAAGTTTCGTCGAGACTTTACTGTGGCCGCTCTTGAGCGCGTGGATGCCTGAGCGTCTATCAGAACTCGGCGTCTATTCGGGCCGACTGACGCTCGCCTTCGCTGCCGCCCTGCTCTGTCTGCTTCTACCGCGCGTCGAGACTCGCGTGCGACTCGTCGCACTCGCCGCGCTCGTCGGCTCGCTCTTGTGGAGCGCAACGAGCGGCTACGTGCGTTACGCCGTCTTCGTGGAAATAACGGGCGGCGTGCTTCTCATCTATCTCGCGCGCTACGTCTTCGAGCGCGCACGCCCGTTGCCGCGCGCGTTGCGGCTCGCGGCGTCGGCTCTGCCAGTCGCGCTCGTCGTCGCGCAGTGCGCGCTCGCCGTCGTTTACGTGAGACGGACTGAGTGGGGCGGGCGTCCGACCGTTTTTGACGATGCTTTGGGTTACCGGCGCGAGTTGCGCTGGCTCTGGCGCGACCGCGATTTGATGAAGTTTCAGACCGAAGATAACAAGCAACTCTTCGAGGGCGTCGAAGCGTGGGTCGTGAGCGGCGTGAAGTCGAACGGCGTCGAGGCTCTGCTTCGCCCGAACGCGCCCGCGGTCGGCATCACTTACAACGAATACTTCCAGAAGCGGCAGTCGCGCCGCCTGTTCGCGCCGAAGCTCGAAAATTTACGCGGTCATCGCGTCTATACTCTGACGACCGCCGACGAACTCGACGCCTCGCTCGCCGCGCTCAAGCGTCGTGATTTCACCGTCGGCAAAATCACGAACCTCTTCGTCCCCTTCTTCTCCGCGCGCACGCGCATACAGATGTCGCTCATCGAAGTCGCGCCGCCCGAAAGACGCGAGACGCCGCGCCGAAGCCCCTCAGACCCCGAAGTCAGCGAAGCCACCGAGCCGCTCAACGAAGAAGCCTGCATGGCCGAACTCAACGCGACCGACGCGCCTGAGACGATGAGTCCGGGCCAGCAGGCGACCGTCCACGTCGTCGTGAAGAACGTGAGCCAGTATGTCTGGCACGCGCGCGGGCAGAAGGACGGCGCGTATCAGATGAACGCCGCGAACATCTGGCTCGGCTCTGACGGCGAGACGCTCGTCAGCAACACCGACGGCAGGAGCAACATCCCGCGCGACCTCTGGCCCGGCGAAGAGGCGGTCGTGCCGCTTCAAATCACCGCGCCGAAACAGCCGGGCACGTACACGCTCGAACTCGACGTTGTGCAGGAGCGCGTGACCTTCTTCAAAGAGATAGGCTCGCAGACTTGGCGAACGAAGGTAAAAGTCGAATAATGAATCGAAAACGACGTTCGCCGTCATTCGTCCGTCAGAGCGCGTCTAAAAGGTGAGGCGTTGAGATTTAGTGAAGGGATATTTAACCACAGAGGGCGCAGAGTTCTTCACAGAGTTCACGGAGAACTTCTCTGTGTCCTCTGTGAAGTCCTCTGTGTCCTCTGTGGTTAAATCTTCCTCTTTAGACTCTAAGTAATCATTCATCATCTCGGAGGACACAAAAGCAGATGAGACTCAAGTTAACACTGTGCGCGCTGCCGCTCGCGTGCGCGCTGTCGGTCGCAGTCGGGTGCGGTAGCAGTTCGACGGGCAACACGAACGCCGCCGCGCAGAAAACGCCCGCCGGGCCGAAGGAGGCCGCCGCGCTTCCCGACGCGGGTTTCCGCGCGCAGATAACCATCGTCGAGCCGCCCGCGAAGTTGCGCGCCGGGCAGAAGGAGACGATTCAGGTGAGGGTGAAGAACGCGTCGGACGTTCAGTGGTATTCGAGCGGCGGCGAGATAAACAAGAACCCCGACAACCGCTTCTACCTCGCCGCTGGCGACCGTTGGCTGAAAGACGACAACACGCTCGTCACAAACATGGACGGTCGCTACGGACTCTCCAAAGACCTCAAGCCCGGCGAGGAGACCGAAGTGCCGCTTCAAATAACCGCGCCCAAAGAACCCGGCGACTACATCCTCGAAGTTGACATCATTCAAGAACAGGTCGCTTGGTTCAGCGACAAAGGCTCGCCCACGGCGCGCACAAAGGTCACAGTAGTTCGCTGACAAACGGGCCGGGGAAAGGGGAAAGGGAAAGGAAAAGGAAAAGCTACTGCTCCTTCCCTTCCCCCTTACCCCTTCTCCTTTCCCCTCTCTGCTTCCATTATGCGCCTTGCCTATTTCAGCCCGCTCCGCCCGCAGCGTTCGGGCATCAGCGACTACAGCGAGGAACTCCTGCCTGAGCTTGCGCGGGGCGCTGACGTGATCCTCTTCGTTGACGGCTTCCGCCCCGCGAGCCGCACGCTCCTCGCGCGCTTCCCCGTCCGCGACTTCGCGCGCGACCCCTCCGCCCTTCAATCTCTCGAAAGCTTCGACGCCGTCCTCTATCACATGGGCAACGACCATCGCTACCACGCAGGCATCCTCGAAGCCATGCGCGCGCGCGCGGGCGTCGTCGTCCTACACGACTTCGCGCTTCAAGACTTCTTCCTCGGACTCGCGCGCGAGCGCGACGATTTGCGCGTCTATCTCGACGAACTGGAAGCTTGCCACGGCGCTGCGGCGCGTCGCGCGGCTTCCGACGCGCTCGCACGCGGCGGCCAGCCCTCAATTCTCGCGCGCCCCGCCGACTTCCCCGTCAACTGTCGCGTCCTTCGCTCGGCGGAGGCCGTTATAGTTCATTCCGAGTGGAGCAGAAAGCGCGTCAGCGAAATCGCGCCCGGCGTCCCCGTCGCCCACATTCCAATGCCCGTCCGCCCGCCCGCCGCGCTAAGCAAACTTAAAAACACGAACGGCGAAGTTCACATCGCAAACTTCGGACTCATCACCCCCGGCAAAGGCATCGAGCACGCACTTCGCGCGCTCGCCGCGCTCAAAAGCACTCACGACTTCCGCTACACCCTCGTCGGCGAACCGAACAACTTCTTCGACGTGCGCGAACTCATACGCCGTTACAGTTTAGAAGACCGCGTCGAAATCACGGGCCACGTCTCGCTCGAAGAATTCGAGCGACGCATCGCTGAGACCGACATCGCGCTCAACCTGCGCGAGCGAACCGTTGGCGAGACGAGCGCAAGCCTCTGCCGCATCATGGCCGCGGGCGTCTGCGCCGTCGTCGCCGACACGGGCTGGTACGCCGAACTTCCCGCCGGCTGCGTCGTCAAAGTTCAGCTCGACGCGCAGACGGACGTGCTCCTCGCCGCGTACCTCAAACGACTCGTTGAAGACGCGCCCTTGCGCACGCGCATCGGCGCAAACGCACGCCGCTACGCGCTCGCCGAACACTCAATTGAGCGAAGCGCCGCGCTCTACCTCGACTTCCTACGCGAGACGGTCGCGCGCCGCCCGCGCCGCGCGCTAATCAGTTCGGTCTCGAACGAACTCGCCGCCCTCGGCCTGCGTTCCTCCGACGAAGAACTCATGCGCGGCCTCGCCAACGAACTCGCCGCCCTCGCCCCCGCGCACATTTTTGAAACCGACTCCGCGACGAGCGACAACGGCCACGCGCCGGCTCAAACGCGCGAAGTTGAAACCGACGCTGAAGTTCGTACAGCGTCGCCTTCATCTTCAAACGCCGGGCGTCTGCCCAAGATCGAAGGCGTTGACTACAAGCGCGCCGCCGTCGAATACCTCGGACGACTCAGCGAAGAACGTCGTCATCATCTCCGCACCAAACCCTTCTACAACCTCGCCAACCGTCCCGCGAAGTACAAGGGCGAAGGCTTGGACGAAGACGCGCGCCGGCACTTCTGCGACTTCGCAAACATGGCCGTCGCGCTCGCCCTGCCCTCGGGCAGTCGCATACTCGACGTTGGCTGCGGCTCAGGCTGGCTCAGCGAATACTTCGCGCGCCTCGGCTACGAAGTGCACGGCATTGACATAAGCCCCTCGCTCGTAGAGATGTCGCGCGAACGCGTCGCGCGCGTCCCATACGGCGTTGACCACGAGACGCCTTTGCGCTGCACGTTCGAGGTTCACGACATCGAGGCAGCACCCGTCGCGGAAAAGTTCGACGCCGTGGTCTGTTACGACTCGCTTCATCACTTCGAGGACGAGCGCGCGGTCGTCCGACACCTCTCCTCCGCGCTCAAACTCGGCGGCCAACTCTTCATACTCGAAGGCGTGCGCCCGCCCGAAGGCTCTAGGAGCGAAGAGGAACTGCGCGACGTTATGCGCGAGTTCCAAACGCTCGAATCGCCCTTCGACTACGAATACCTTCGCGCGCTCCTCGACGAGCACGGCCTGTGCGTCGTCGGCGACTACGTTTCCGTCAACGGCCTCTTCGAGCGCGAGATGCTCGATGGCGACCGCCTTCCGCTCTCAAAACTCGCAACGAACTATCACTATCTCATCTGCAAAAAAGTCTCTGACGCCGCGCGCGCCTCGACCGTTCCAGACAGCCTGCGTCCCAACCTCTTGCGCGCGCGAATCACCAAGCGCGCTCAAGCGCACGCGCGACTCGCGCCCGGCCAGACGCTCACGCTCGCGCTCGCCGTCGAGAACACGGGCGACACGCTCTGGCTCACGGGCCAGACCGTGCGCGCCGGAATAGTTATGCCCGCCTTCCGCGTTTTCGACGCGTCGGGCGCGCTCGTCAGCGAAGTCCACGGCGAGCCGCTCCTGCCGCGCGCGGTCGCGCCCGGCGAGACCGTGAGCGTTAAAATCGAGTACCGCGTGCCGCTTCGCGCGGGCGCGTACACGCTCAAGGTTGATTTAGTTGACCAGCACGTCTGCTGGTTCGAGCAGCAAGGCTCGGAGCCTTTCGTGTTCTCGTTCGAGGTTGTGTAGTGGAAGAAGGATGGACAGGATGAGCAGGATGAAAAGCAAAAGCTAATTGAGATTTGAAATTTGAGATTTGAAATCTGAAATCTGAAATTCTTAATCCTGTCAATCCTGTCCATCCTTGTTAATTTTCTTTGCTGAAAATTGATGATGACAAAGGAAGAGATTCTGTCAGAGCTTGAACGGCTTCAGCCGTGGTTTCATCGTATCGCGCTCGGCGGCGGTCTTTACACGAAGACCGAGAGCGTGATGGGCGAGCCTGTGGATCATCCCGCGGGGCCGTGGGAGACTATCGGACGTTGCCTGCCCGAAGACTTGACGGGCAAGACGGTGCTCGACGTCGGTTGCAACGCGGGCTTCTACGCGATTGAGGCGAAGCGTCGCGGCGCATCACGCGTCGTCGGCGTTGACGGGCAACGACAGCACGTGCGTCAGGCCCTGTTCGTTCGCAAAGTGCTCGGACTCGACATCGAGTACCGTCGCATGAACGTCTATGAGTTGACGCGGCGAAGCGTCGGCGAGTTTGACATAACGCTCGCGCTCGGACTCCTTTATCACCTGAAGCACCTCGTCCTCGCGCTCGAAAATCTCTACGAGGTGACGCGCGAACTTCTCATCATAGAGACCGCAATCATGCCGCCCGAACGAACGCCCGAATCGTTTACGCACCCCTTGGGCGCGACCGCGATGCGCCTTCACGCGCTCGCGTGCGTGGAGAATCCGCCGGAGGCCAAGGAACAGGTCTTCAACTGGTTTCTGCCGGGCGTCGAGGCTCTCCACACGCTCCTGCGAAACACGGGGTTTGACGAGACGGAAGTCGTCGAAGTGAAGAACGAGCGCGCCGTTTTAGTCTGCCGTAAGACGAAGGAGCGTGCGCGCGCGGACGTGCGGCATCACTACGTCGCCGCGCTCGCGCTCGAAGCGGGCGCGGGCGCGTGTCGCGCGGGCGAGGAGTTGTCGTTCGGCGTGCGCGTCGAGAACGCTGGACTCGCGCGTTGGAGCGCGCAGGGCGCCGGAGCGGACGGGCGCGGCGCGATTCACTTGGGCGCTCACCTGCTCCGCGCCGACGAGGAAGAGATTGACTGGGACTTTGGCCGCGCGGAACTGCCGCGCGACCTAGAGCCGGGCGACGCGGCGCGCGTCGAACTCGTCGTGCGCGCGCCGGAAGAAGCGGGCGATTACATTATTGAATTTGACATGGTCGCGGAGCACGTCGCTTGGTTCGAGGACTTCGGGTCGGGCACGCTCCGCCGCGCGCTCGTCGTCGAAAAGCAGCCGGGTTGACGGCGTTAGTGCGTCAATCAGTGATGGGCAGTTGTTCAGCAAATTATTAACCACCGCAGGCACAGAGAACACGGAGGATGCACAGAGATTTGAAATTCTCTGTGCATCCTCCGTGTTCTCTGTGCCTGCGGTGGTTATTTCTATTTCAAACTAACCCCCTACCCGTCGATCCCAGTCCTCACAAAGCGGAAGGCCACGGGCCGCATCGGGCGGCCAAGTCGTCAATTTCTCAACCTTTTTGTCCAACTTTTTCAGCCCCCGAAGCGTCAAAAGCTTTCGTACGCGGGAAGACTTTCGCGCTCGCCCGAAAAGCCCTAAATCTTCGCGTTTATTGAAGTTGACAAAAGTCGGGCGCGGTGTCTAAACTCGCTTTTGGTCGTGACGGGATTTCAGGCCCCACCCGGCAAGTGTTAACCGACGCCGCAAGCCCCCGGTTGGCTTCGGGTCACGGACTCACCCGCCCTGTTCGGAAATTTGGAGCACAAAGATGCGTAAGTTTATCGCCGCAGTTTTCGTCTTAGCGTTCGTGGCTTCGTCCGCGCAGAGCCAGCAAGCGCCCACGCTCCGTATCGTTTCGGAGGACGGCAACCGCCTGCCCTCCGACTTGATTTACGGAAACACGAAGGTCAAGCCCCTGCGCCTGCGCCCCGGCACGAACCAGCCCATCACGATTGACGACACCGATTTCTTCGTCCAGCAGCAGTACGTTGACTTCCTCTCGCGCTTCCCAGACCAGTCGGGCTTCGCCTTCTGGCAGGCCGACATCAACCAGTGCGGCACGAACCCCAACTGCCGCGCCGAACACCGCGTCAACGTCAGCGCCGCCTTCTTCCTCTCGATTGAATTCAAGGAGACGGGCTACCTCGTCTATCGAATCTACAAGTCGGCCTTCGGCAATCTCCCGAACAAGCCCGTCCCCGTCCGCCGCGAAAGCTTCATGCCCGACACGCGCAGCATCTCGAACGGCATCGTCGTCGGCGCGACGGGTTGGGAGACCGCGCTTGAGAACAACAAGGTCGCCTTCACGCAAGCCTTCGTCGGGCGTTCAGACTTCAAGGCCGCGTTCCCGGCGGGAATGTCGGCCACGGATTTCGTCAACAAGCTCGACCAGAACGCGGGCGGCGTTCTCGACGCGAACGAGAAGTCGAACCTCGTCGCCACGCTCGGCTCGACGCCCGACGACACCGTGAAGCGCGCTCAAGTCCTACGCGCCGTCGCCGAAGACTCGAACCTCGACGCCAACGAGAAGAACCGCGCCTTCGTCCTCATGCAATACTTCGGCTACCTCAAGCGCAACCCCGACGACGCGCCCGACGCAGACTTCGCGGGCTACAACTTCTGGCTCTCGAAACTCAACCAGTTTAACGGCAACTTCGCGCAAGCGCAGATGGTTCAAGCCTTCCTCGACTCGCTCGAATACCGCGCCAGATTCTGACCGCAAATCACCGTCGCCTTCATGCACAACAAAAAGAGAGGACGCTTCAAACGTCCTCTCTTTTCTTTTCATGCGCGCACGGCTTTTACAGTACCGCGAGCGGTAGCGAGCGGGTAGCTCTACAGCACAGTCCCGCCTCGCTGAGACACACCCGCGAGGCTTCCGCTCGCGGTACTGTACCGCGCTCTCAACATGAGCCGCTCATTCGCGCACCGCCACAATCGTCGGCCTCTCCTCCAAGCGTTTCTCGTACTCGTGATAGTAGTTTCCGTAGCTTATCTTCTCGATGCGAAAACCCAGTATCGCAAGCACCTCGCGGTAGAGGCCGACCGAGTAAGTCCACCAAGTGTAATCGTCCGCCGGACGGTCTGCCGACGGCTCGAAGCGCGCGATACGCTCGTCGGTCTGAATCAGCGGCGTGACGAGCACCAAAGTCTCACGCGTCAAGCGCGCAATCGAGATGAGCGCCGCGACGGGGTCGCTCAAGTGTTCGAGCAGCGCGCCGGCTATCACAACGTCGAACTCGCCCAACTCCGAGGGAAGCCTATACACGTCGCCGTAATAAACATCGGCCTTCGAGCCGAGCAGGCGGTGGCAGAGCCAGTAGGCGTTCTTCCACTTCTCGACCGTGAGCGTGTGGTAATAGACCCAGCTTTCGTAATCCTCCCGGTAGAGCTTTCCCTTGAAGGGAACGAACGCTTGCTGCCGCACGTCGCTCATGTCGAACGAGACGACGCGCGACGCGCCCTGTCGTTCCGACTCGAAACTCAGAAACCCCGTCGCCGCGCCGACATCGAGCACGGACTTTCCCTCGACGCTCACGCCGCCGACGTAATCCTCGAAGCGACCGCGCAAGTCCCAGTGGCCGCGCACGACGCCGAAATGGGGCAACTCCATCGTGTGGTAGAAGTAGCAGTCGTCCAGACTCTCAACGCGTCGCGTCTCCGCAAACAGCGCGCCAGTTTTTTTCACTTCACTCATCTTTAACTCTTCGGGCGACGCAGGATTGATTCTACCCGGAAGCGCGCCGCCCAAAGCACGAGCGCGGCGAGCGTCAAAAGCGAAACGGCGAGACCGATTATCACAGACTTCGGGCGATAGACGAACTCGACCGTGTGCTCGCCCGCCGCGAGCACGACGCCGCGCAACCCGTAGTCAACGCGCAGAGTCTCAACCGAGCGACCGTCAGCGTACGCGCGCCAGCCGGGGAAATGGTTCTCGCTCAAGACCAGAATCGAAGGCGCTGACGAAACTGTCTTCACCTCGACGCGGTTCGGCTCGCGCCGCGTCACACGCGCGCTCGCCAGCGCGTCCGCCGCCTCCTCCTGTTTGAAGTCAACCGGCGCTTCGACTAAAGCGGTCTGCCGCGGATTCCACTCCGCGCCGCCGGGCAGACGATTCGTACGAATCACTTCGAGCATCTGGCCTTCGTCGAGCACCAACGCTTCCGACGCGAGCCACGCACGCGGCAACACGCGCGCGTTCTCGTAAATCGCAACGTCGCCCAGACGCGCCGCGCGCCTCCAACGCTGCGCGCCGTTTGAGTCTTCGGCATGTGCCGCCGCTTCGCTCTGCGCCGTCGCACGCGTCTGATTCGACTCCGGCGCGCGTGATTTACCTGACGAAGATTCCGACGACTGACTCGACGTTTGTTTCGACGTTTGATTGGAAGACTGACCCGCAGGCTGTTTCGACGTTTGACCCGAATTCTGATCGGACGACCGAGCCGACTCTTTTTTAATCCACTCGCGGCGCAGAGGGAAAGACTTGCCCGCGGTCGCGTCGAGGAGCGACGCGCGCAGAACGCTCAAGGTTAGTTCGGGCGCGCGTGCGATGCGCGCGACGGTGATGTCGCCAGAGGTGATGGTCGTTCGTTCGGGGAGCGCGAAGGAAGAGACGTAGGTGTGGCCTTCGTAGCGTCCTTGCGCGTCCTCGACGGCGTAGCTCGTGGCGACGGGCGCGCGCGAGTGGCGAACGTGCGCGCGTATGTCTGCGCGGTCGTAGGCCCACTCGGAGGTGTGTTCGCCCGCGCGGAGGTCGAAGTCGAAGCTCTTTCCATCGGCGGCGTGAAGGCGTATGTGCGCGACGGGCGTGCCGTCAGTCACTTCGACAGACCAAGAGAGATTCGTCAAAAGCGCGACGCGGTCGGCCTCCACGCGCGGCGCGGCGAACGACAGTCGCGCGCCCGCGCCGACGCTCGGCACGTTGAGGTCTGAGGCGGCGAAACCGAAGCCGCCGAAGTTTTCAGTCGCCGCGGGGAAGTCTGCGGGCGCGGGCGGAAGTGTTGATGAAGGCGACGGTGTTGAAGACGAAGAAGTTGGTGATGAAGGCGATGGTGTTGAAGACGAGACGGTCGCGCCGGGAGTAGTCGTGTTGACGTGTGCGCCGGGGAGCGGGCGCGTGAGTAGGTATCGGACGTTGAGTAGGTCAAGCTCGCGGCTGTTACTGCGGAGCGTGCGTTCGGGGTCGGTGAGTTCGCCCCAGACTTTCATGTCGCCGGCGAGCCGGCTGTAGCGCGCGAGGCCGAAGCCGTCGTAGCCGGCGGCGTTCTCGACGCCGTACAACATGTAGATGTCGGGTTGGAGGTCGGGAAGCCAGCGCGCGCCCGCGGGGAGCGGCGCGAGCGGACGGTCGGGGTCGAAGAGTTGGTCTTCGGTGAGTATGCGGAAAGGCTCCGCCGCGTTTTCCGACGCGCGCTCGCGTAAGTATCGAACGGTCTCAGGCTCGCCCCAAAGCTCGAAGTCGAACTTCGGACTCCCGACGCGCCAGCCCGTTGACTGCCCGAAGGTTGCGAGGTCGAGCGCGACGACGGCGACGAGCAGCACGGACGCGCCGCGACGACGGCGCGCGAAAGTCCAGACGGCCCACGCGCCGAGCGCCGCGAACGCGACGGGGAGGAAAAGTTCGGGCGCGCGAAGCAGGCTCACGCCCGCCGTTATACGTCCGAGGCGGAAGTCGTCGGGACGCCCCCAAGTGACGACGAGAAGCGTCAGCAGGAGCACGCACGCGCCGACGACGGCGGCGAGTCTTCCGACTTTAGGTTCGTCGCGTCGCGCGGCGAGCGCGGTCACGCCGCGTCCGGCGAGCACGGCGAGCGCGAACTCGACTTCCATCAGATGACGCGCGGGGACGCGGAAGAGGTTGAGGACGGGGACGAAGTATATGAGTTTGTAGAGGCCGAGCGGCGCGTAGCGTCCGAGCGCGAGCGTGAGGCAGACTAGGGCGGCGACCGTCCAAAATTTCGTGCGCGCGTCGCGTTTGATGATGAGAGCGAGCGTGGCGAGCACGAGCGTCGCCGCGCCGGCGTAGGCGACGTATTCGCCGTAGAAGGCCGGGCCGACGTAGGCGGCGCGGAAGAGTTGGCCGTCGCCGCCGCCGTGAAGGAAGGGCGCGAAGAGCGTGAGCGCGAAGCGTCGAGGCATCGAGAAGGATGTGAAGAAGTCGTAACTGGCCGCGGCGCGCGGGCTGTTGCGCAGCAACTCGAAGGTCGGTAGGATTTGCAGCGCGGAAAGCAGAACGCCCGCCGCTATAAGGATGAGCGAATGAAGATAGCCTTCGCGCGTCGTGCTCGTTTCGTTCGACGAGCGCGACATGACGACGGCGTATGCGGCGACTAGAAGGAGCGCGTACGCGAACGTCTGTTGATGCCCGGCGAAGCATTGGAGCGCGACGAACGCGGCGAGCGTGACGCCGCGCCAGCGTGAACGCGTCGCGGCGTAGCCGTCAACGGCCCACAGAATCCACGGCAGGCAAGCGGCGGTCTGTACGACGTTCGTGTGGCCTATCTGGCAAACCATAAACGCGCTCCACTGCCAGACGAGGCTCGTCACGATTGCGCCCGTGATGCTCGCGCCCCCGCGCCGCGCGTAGAGGTACGCGCCGAGCGCGGCCAAAGCATAAGACGTGAGCATCATCAGGTTTGTGGCTGTGGGCGCGTTGAAGAAGAGGTAGAACCAGTTTGTGGGAAAGAGTATTCCGGCCTGCGCCGCGCCGAGCAGGGGCATTCCGCAGAAGAGGTACGGATTCCAGAGCGGCGCGTTGCCGTCGAGCATGATGCGCGCCGCCGCGTAGCGCAAGGGGACGTTGAAGATGATGCCGTCGTCGGGCGAGATGACGAGCGCGCCCGTCGTCGCCGGGAGGAAGTAGGCGAGCGGCGCGAGCGCGACTAGAACGGCGGCCACGCGTTCGCGCGTCCAGAAACGTGAGTTGAATGGACGAATCATTGAAACAGGAACTGACGGACACGACTGCCTTCGTCTTCGACACGCGCCGCGCGTTCGCGTCGTCGCTCGCTTGGGCGCGCGCGCACGCTTCGTCGCTCGCGTGCGCCGCGCTGCTCGCGCTCATGTCGCTTCAAATGCTCGCCGTCGTGCGTCGAAAGAGCATCACCATTGACGAGATCGTTATGATTCCCGCGGCATACTACCACCTCGCCGCCGCCGACTTCCAACTCGTCAACGAACACCCGCCGCTCTCGAAAATCATCGCAGCCGTCCCGCTCCTCTTCGTCCAGCCCGACGAGTTGCCGCCCGAAAAATTGAGCGCGCCGCGCGGCTCGCCCGAAGCCAAGTGGGCCTATCAAGAGAGCTTCTGGGAAGGCAACCGCGAACTCTTCGAGTCGCTCTCCTTCTGGCCGCGCCTTTCGATGATCGCGCTCACAATCGCGCTCGGTGTTTTAATCTTTCGCTTCGCGCGCGAACTGTTCGGCCCGCGCGCAGCCGTGTTAGCCGTCGCGCTCTTCACGTTAGAGCCGACCGTCCTCGCGCACGGTCGCGTCGTGCAGACAGACATCCCCGCCGCCTTCGGCTACCTTCTTCTCTTCCACGCGCTCCGCTCCTACGCGCGCACGCGCGACGCGCGACGCGCGCTGCTCTTAGGCGCGTCGGCGGGCCTTGCGATACTCGCGAAGTTTTCGATGCTTCTGGCCGCGCCCGTCGTCGCGTTCTTCTTCGCCGCGCTGCTCTGGCGCGCGACGCGCGACGCGCGGAAGCGTTCGACCGTCTTCGCGCACGCGGCCCTTGTCGCGCTCGCCGCGCTCGTCGTAGTCAACGCCGCATACTTCTTCCAACACCGCGCGCTCAACGAGGTTGACGCGTATTGGATTCAGAACTCTTTCCCCGCGCACGCCTCGCTCGTCGCGCAAGCCGTGCGCGCGCTCTCCTTTTTGCTCCCGACAGACTTCGTGCTCGGCGTCTTCTTCCAACTCTGGCACAACGGCGAGGGCCACCCCGCCGGACTTCTCGGCATGTACAGCAACACGGGCTGGTGGTACTACTTCCCCGTCGCCTTCGCCTTGAAGACGACGCTTCCCTTCCTCCTCCTCTCGCTCGCCTCGCTCGCGTGGGCGTTGCGCGAGTGGACTGCGCGACGCGACGCGCGCTTCCCGTGGATGCTCGCGCCCTTTGCCGCCTACACAGTCTTCGTACTCTTCAGCAACATTGACATAGGCGTGCGCTACTACCTCCCGGCCTACCCGTTTCTCTTCATCCTCGCGGGCGCGCTGCTCGAACGACTTTTCAACTCGAAAAGCCTGAAGAGAGCGGGCGCGGTCGTCGCCGTCTTACTGCTCGTTTGGACGTGCGTCGAGGCCGTGCGCGCATACCCCGATCACGTGAGCTACATGAATCAACTCGCCGCGTCGCGCCCGCATTGGTGGTATCTTTCCGACTCGAACGTCGAGTGGGGCGACGACGTGCGCGCTCTCGCCGCGTACCTGCGCGAGCGCGGCGAGACGCGCGTCGGCGGCGCGTTCCTCGGCGGCTTCCTGACGCCGCGACATTACGGCCTCGAATACGTTGACCTGCTCGCGCCCGCGCCGCCTGCGCCCGCCCAGACGCGCTACACCGCCATCGGCGCGAGCTTCCTCAACGGCTCGACCGTCCCTCTTTGGCCGCGCGCCGACGGGAGCACGCCGACCGACACGGAGCGCGTCAACAAGTTTGACGACTACCGCAGGCGCACGCCTGAGAAGATTTTCGGCGGCTCGATCTATCTTTATAAAGAACAGTACCGCGAGCGGTAGCGAGCGGGTGGTCGTTAATAAAGAACAGTACCGCGAGAGGTAGCGAGCGGGTGGTTGTTACAGAATGCAAACTCTTAGCACAGCGCACACCCGCTCGCTACCGCTCGCGGTACTG